>Ga0213879_10000060_pt1 | contig 14710 bp, 8 predicted proteins | sample VelepicoBEBS_R03_FD_161046 | JGI IMG/M metagenome (GOLD analysis project Ga0213879, IMG submission 161046) | Vellozia epidendroides bulk soil microbial communities from rupestrian grasslands, the National Park of Serra do Cipo, Brazil - BS_R03 | ecosystem: Environmental > Terrestrial > Soil >...
CGCAGTGGCTCCGCCGGTCTTCGCGTCGTGGATCACGACGCTCGGCGCGACCCGAAAGCCGTCGCCGGTCGTGAAGAAGACGTAGCCGTCCTGATATGCCAGGAGCTGCCCGCTGACGACGATGGGCGGGGTTGCCGCGACGAGCAAGACCGCCAGGGTGACGGCGGCCAGCGACGCGACGCGACCCGTCATATCGGCAGTACCTGGACGACGGTGCTCGGCTGCCAGAACTGCGTCCGGTAAGGATTGCCGTACCAGTAGAGGGTCTTAGAGACGTCGACCAGGGCGTGCGGCAAGATCTTGAAGCGCACGTCGAAGGTGGCGTCGTAAGGCGGCTGTCCGAGATACCACGAGTACAGCGGTTGCCCGAGAATGTTATTCGGCGGCAAGCCGAACACGCCGGGGACCGGAATCGGAAAGTCGTCGTGGTGGCGGACAAGCATCGAGAAGTTGAACTCGGGAGTCGGAACCACGTTGATCCCGAGGTTGGTGGTGCGCAAAGTCGAGACGCCGCGGAACGACGTGAAGCTCAACGGGCAGTAGAACGAGCCGACCGGCTCGCACGGCAGGTAGCCGCCATTGCGGTAGTAGTCGCCGACGTTCTGGATCTGGTAACCGACGTAGGTGTTGAGCGCTCGCGTGAACTGGCGGCTGATCGAGAAGTTCTCCGAAGTGTTGCTGATCCAGTGCGGGAGCGAGTTCCATTCGTACTGCTTGTTGAAGCTCGCGTTGAAATAGTAGACCTGATACGGACTCGGCGGATTGTTTAGCTTCAACGCCGGCGTGAAGAAATTGAAGCCGAGCACGCTGTTGTAGATCGTCGTGTAGACGGGACAGAAGTACACCGGCGGGTGTTTGACGCCGTGCTGGTCCGGACAGGGCGCGCCGTAGGCCTGCAAGCCGGGCGTAGGAATGGGCGCCAGCGTGCCGCCGGGCAGGTTCGGATAGCCTGCGAGGTACTGGTCTGCGCCGACGGAGTCGTGGTTGAACCCGTACCCGACGTAGGTCTGCTCGTAGAGCGGCAGGGTCCCGATCTTATTCTGAAAGCTCGTCCACGTAAGCTGGACCTGGCTGGGATGCGACAGGTTTCCCGCGATGGGGTGGTGCTCGAGCGAGCCCACGCCGAGCAGGTTGTAGTTCGTCAGCTGCGACGTGGCCTGTATGTAGGAATGTGGAAACGCGTACGTCGCATTGAGATAGGTCGTCTGTTGCGCGGCCGACGGCTCGCTCAGCCAGTTCTGCTGCGTATAAAATTGAGTGAAGCTCGAGATCTGAAAGCGACTGCCGAGCTTCTCGTACAGCATCATGTTCCACCACTTCTCCGCGCGCGTCGCCGGGTTGACCGAAAAGATCGCGTATTCGTGATCGCCCACGAAGTGCTGTTCGACGGAGAGATAGGTGTGGTACGTCGGATCGTACCGCAGGTGCACGCCGGTCAGCGAGTTGCTGTTGCCGGCAACGTTCCAGGTGAGGTCGACCGTCGCACCGGAGAGGGTGTTCTGCGCGAAGTACTGGCTCGACGAAAAGTTGACGACGTCGGATCCGAGCGGGATCGGAAAGCCGGCCAGATACGTATGCGAGTTGACGAAGCGTATGTACGTCTTCGTCCCGATGACGGCGCCCCCGGCGGTGATGCTCGGCGTCCCGTGGTAGGCGGGGAAATAGAACGCGTCGTCCGGCATCACGCGGCCCTTCGCGGGGTGCGCGAGGTCGCCGTTGAGGAACGTCCACCGGTCCGGCTGCGTCGTCACCGGAACGAAATAGATCCGGCGGAAATCGAGGAAGTCGGAGATCGCCGCGCCGCTGACTTGCCCGGTGGCGTCGTGGAGAGTCACGTGCCCGGCCACGAGGAAACGATTGAGCTTGAGGTCCATCGAGAACGCATCGCCGGTGACGTAGAATCCGTCGCTCGTGCGGATCCGCACGTTGCCGTCGGCCTCGACCAGGAACTGGTCGTAATAGAAGTCGAGGCGTTTCGCGCTCACGTAGAGGATTGTGCGAGGCGGGGCCGGCGTCGGCGTGACGCTCGCTGCCGGTGTCGCGGCGCGCGCCTCGCGGCAGGCCAGGACGAGCATCAGCATCATGAGCGCCGCCGTAAATGCAATGCGTGGCACGGTCGCAACGCCTTTTGCACGCCGGCTCGCCACTCCTATGCGGGCAGGCACGCGGGGCACGAGCCAGAAGCGAGGGCCAGGCGATGACTCGCATGGTCACCATCGTGATCGATTCGGGTGGCATCGGAGCTCTTGCCGACGCCGCCGAATTTGGGGATGCGCCCGGCGCAGACACGATCGGCAACGTGGCGCGCCGCGTCGGCGGCCTGCGCCTGCCGAACTTCCAGTCCCTCGGGCTGGGCGCACTCGCGCGCATCGACGGAGTGCCCGCGGTCCCTCGGCCGGACGCCCGCGTGGCGCGCCTGCGCGAGCTCAGTCGCGGTAAGGACACGATTACCGGTCACTGGGAGATGATGGGGATCCTCACCGAGGTGCCGTTCCCCACGTACCCCGACGGTTTTCCCGCGGACGTGATCGACGCGTTCACGGCGATCGTCGGTAAACCGCCGCTCGGAAACAGGGCCGCTTCGGGTACCGAGATCATCGAAGAGTTGGGGGCGGCTCACGTCGAGACCGGCAGCCCTATCCTCTATACATCGGCCGATTCCGTCTTTCAGATCGCAGCACACGAGGAGGTCGTGCCGCTGGAGCGTCTCTATGAATGGAGCCGGCGGGCTCGCGAGATGCTCCGGCCGCCGCACGCGGTGAACAGGGTCATCGCCCGGCCTTTCGTCGGCGAACCGGGGGCTTTCCGGCGGACGCCGAATCGTCGGGACTATGCAATCGAGCCGCCTGCGAACCTGCTCGACGAGCTAAGAAGCGGTCACGTCGAGGTGCACGCGGTAGGAAAGATCGGTGACATCTATTGCGGACGCGCGATCACAACGTGGGTTCGAGTGAGGGATGATCGCGATGCGATTGAAAAGACGTTCGCCTTGTTGGAGAGCGTCGACAACGGCTTCATCTTCACGAATCTCAACGACTTCGACTCCAAATACGGGCATCGTCGCGACGTGCGCGGATACGCGCGCGCCCTGGAACGGCTCGACGCGATGCTGCCGGGTCTTCGGGAGCGCCTGCGGACCGGAGACGAGTTGATCTTCACCGCCGATCATGGCTGCGATCCGACCGCTCCGGGATCCGACCATACGCGTGAGTACGTACCGTTTCTGCACGTCGGCCCTCAGCCGGGCGGCGCGCTGGGCGACATCGAGGGTCTCGATTACGTCGGGCGAACCGTCAAACGAGCGCTTTTGAAGTGATGCGATGCAGATAGCGGTTAGCGTCCCCATGGAGCGCCGGGTTCCGACGTCGTGGCCCGGGCTCAAGCGAGCGATCGATGTGCTGTTGGGCAGCCTTCTGCTCGTCGTTACCGCGCCGATCGTGGCGCTTGCCGCGCTTGCGATCGCATGTGTGACGCGCGGAACGCCGTTCTTCGCGCAGGAGCGCGTGGGGATGCACGGCCGGCGCTTCAAGATGTTCAAGCTGCGCACGATGGTCAATGGTGCACACGCCATGCGCCAGAGCGTCATGCACCTCAACGAGCTGGACGGACCGGTCTTCAAGATACGGAACGACCCGCGGCTGCACCCAATCGGCCGCTTTCTGCGCCGCACGAGCATCGACGAGCTGCCGAACCTCCTGAACGTCGTCTTCGGCGAGATGTCCCTCGTCGGTCCGCGTCCGGCGCTCCCCGGCGAGGTGGAGCACTACGACGCGATAGCACTGCGCCGGCTCACCGTTCCCCAGGGCGTGACGTGTTTGTGGCAGATCAATGGCCGCAGCGACGTCTCGTTCGAGCACTGGATGGAACTCGATAATCGCTACGTCGACACGTGGACGCCGCTTGGAGATCTCGCGATCATCCTTCGAACGGTCCCGGCCGTGTTGCGGAGGGATGGAGCGCATTAAGTCCTCGCCGCGACACCTCCGGGTCGTTCCACAGCCCCGCCGTCCGCGTCATCGCATCTCGATCGCGTCGTCCACGTTCTTCATCATGGGGGCGACCTTCGCGTCGACGCTGTTGGGCTTCATGCGCGAGGTCGTCAACGCGCGATACTACGGTACGCGCTGGGAGATGGACACGTTCCTCGCCGCGGCGACGATTCCGACGATTCTGTTCGGCGTCTTCAACGGCGCGCTTGTGAGCGCGCTCGTCCCGACCTTCTCCGAGTACCTCGCGCATCACGAGGAGGACGAGGCGTGGCGCCTCGCGAGCACGACGCTCAACATCCTGGCGGTCGTGCTGACTGCCTGCGCCGTCATCGGATTCTTCACGGCAAGATGGTACGTGCCGTTGATCGCGCACGGCTTTCCGCAGCCGCAGATGGCCGTGGCGATTCGAATGACGCGATGGCTGATGCCGAGCATCGTCACCGTGAGCCTCAGCGGCGTGCTCTCCGCGATGCTCAACGCTTATCACCGCTTTAGGTCCGCCGCCCTCGTGGGCGTCGCAGTCAACGTCGTGACGATTGCCTGCGTCGTGCTGTTGAGCCACGGCATGGGCATCTACGCGCTCGTCGTGGGAACCGTCCTGGGTCTGACCGCCCAGATGCTGGTGCAGCTGCCGTCCTTCCTCTCGATCGGCAAGTATCGCCCGACGATCGATCTCACGCACCCGGGCCTGCGCAAGATCTGGGTGCTGCTCGGCCCCATCATGGTCGGTTCTGCCGCGGGGCAGCTGGCGTTATTCTTCGATCGCTTCTTCGCCTCGACGCTGGCGCCGGGATACATCGCCGGCATGAATTATGCCACCAAGCTCGTCAACTTTCCGCAGCAGATCTTTGCAGCGGCGATCGCAACCGTCATCTTTCCGCTGTTGGCGGCGCAATTCGCTCGCGAGAACCGGCGGGGAGTCGCGCGCAGCGTCGTCACGGGGCTGCGGCTCGTCAACTTCATCACGATACCCTCGGCGTGTGCGCTCATCATCCTCGCCCATCCGATGGTGCAGGCGCTCTTCGAACGCGGCACGTTCGAAGCGAGCGCCACCGATCTGACTGCCGGACTGCTGCCGTACGCGGCGGTGGGCCTCGTCGCGCTCGCGGCAAACGTCGTGCTAACGCGCTGCTGCTTTGCCTGCCGCGAGACCGTCTGGCCCGTGACCGTCTCGGTGGTGACGGTCGTGCTCAACGTCTTGCTATCCCTCGTGTGGCTGCCGAGCCTCGGCGCGCGCGGCCTGCTGCTGGCAAACTCGACGAGTCAAACCGTGCAGGCGCTGCTCTTGCTGATGCTCACCGCTCGGCTCGTCGCGGGCATCGACTGGGGCGTGCTGCTTGCCTCAACAGGCAAGGTCGTCGTGAGCTCGCTTGCAATGCTCGCCGCGCTGGGATGGATCGGCGCCCTCGGCGTGACGCCCGAACCGTCGCTGGCATCGCGCGCGTGGTTCCTATTCGGACAGATCGCAATCGGCGGCACGGTATTCGTTGCGGTCGCGCGCATGCTTGGTGTCGAAGAGCTTGATCTGGCGTGGCGGACGATCGTCGCGAAGTTCGAGCGCAATCTCGTCAGCCCACCGGAAAATCGGGAGGCGCCGATCGCGTAGCCGGCTACGCGACTCGACGCGACTTATTGACTAGAATCAATTTTTTCCGGGCAGGCTGGTCCTCCGCGGAGAGCCAACGTTCCTCGCCCATGCTCTCGGTGCTCATGCCTGCTTATAACGAGGCTAGTTCGATTGCCGAAAACGTGTGCGAGACCGTGGAAACGATGCGCGATCTCGGCATCGACTTCGAGATCGTCGTAGTAGACGACGGCAGCCTGGACGGCACGCACGCGGCCGCGAGCCATGCGCTGCGCGCGTGGCCGGACCACGTGCGCGTCGTGCGCTGCACGCGCAACGAGGGAAAGGGGAACGCGCTCACGTGCGGCTCGGCGTACTCCCGCGGCGACTACGTGGCGTTCTTGGACGCCGACATGGACCTGCATCCGGAGCAGCTCGCCGACTTCTTCGCCATCATGAACGATCGTAAAGCCGACGCCGTCATCGGGTCGAAGTTTCATCCGCGGTCGAAGGTCGACTATCCGCTCACGCGGCGCGTCTACAGCTTCTTTTACTACCTGTTGGTGCGCACGCTTTTCGGGCTGCCGGTGCGTGATACGCAGACCGGCATCAAGCTCTTCAAGCGGGAAGTCCTCGATAAAGTGCTCCCGCGCATCCTCGTGAAGCGATTCGCGTTCGATCTCGAGCTCCTCGCGAACGTGCATCACTTCGGCTATCGGATCGTCGAGGCGCCGGTCACGCTCAACTTTCAGCGCGTGTCCAGCCGGGTTCGCCTGCCCGCGGTGTGGAACGTCTTTCTCGACACATTAGCGATATTCTATCGAATGCGGATCCTCCATTATTACGATCGGTTGGAGCGCCCTCCGGCCCAGGCCGATTTCGCCGCGAGCTCACACGAAATCGTCGTTCCGGTCGCCATTAGAGACTAAGCGTACCTTGCCACCGGGTTCGGCGTTGGTGCTTCTGCTGCCAGGGCTCGGGGATGCGCTGGCCGCGAGTCCGCTGCTGCGCGGCCTCACCGCGGATGCATGGATCACCGACGTACTGACGTGGCAGCCGGCCGTCACCGAGTACGTGCGCGCGCTCCGCATCGCGCGAGAGGTAGCCGAACTGCCGCTGCGGCCCAGTCCCGCGGCGTTGCTGACGAACATCAGCCGCATGCGCCGCCGGCATTACGATCTCTGCATTCTGCCCTTTCCCGCGACGCGCTGGCAATACGCATTCGTCGCACGCGCCGCCGGCGCGAAACTGCTCTGCATGCACCGGTACGGCGGAGCGTCGAGTGCGATCGCCGGCACGGCGCGCACCACCCTCGTACCGCTTCGCGGCGGGCACCGTATTGCGGAAAACCTGAGGATGGCGCGGGTGTTGGGTCTGACGCAATCGGCGGACGATCTCAAATATTGGATGCCGGCGAGCTGGCGCGCCGAGCCTGTTACGGGGACCTTAGGAATTCATCCGGGCTCGATGGCCTACAAGGGCAACGAATCGAAGCGTTGGCCCTACGAGCGCTTCGTCGCCTTGGCGCGACTGCAAGCCAAGCGCGGCCGGCGAGTGCGCTTCTTTCTGGGGCCGCAGGAACCAAACGAGGCGGCCCGAGCGGAGCAAGATTTTCGCGGCGTCGAGGGAATCAGCATTGTCCGCGAGCCGCTCGCGCGGGCCGCGCGGCGACTGGCGGAATGCGAGGTCTTCGTCGGCAACGATGCCGGTTTCAGTCATCTCGCGTCAGGACTCGGTGTAAAAACCTTGGCGCTCTTCGGTATGACGAGCGAAGTACGAGGAGCTCCAATCGGCGCGACGGTCGCGTTGCGCCCGTCGCTCTGCCCGGCCTGTCACGACGAGGGTTCGCGCGGTTTTCAATGCGTTCGGCGGCTCGATTTCCGCTGCATCCTGCGCGACATCGAGTTCGACGACGTCAGCGAGCAGATCGATCGGCTGTTCGATGTGCCGGAGGTTCATCAAGAGTTGACGTTGGAAGGGCCGTTCAGGCTTTACGGAAAGGCATATTCGTGACAGGTCGGTCGGGTCGGCGATGAAAGAGCAAACCGTACGAGCACCGGCGGACGTAGACGCGCTCGGAGCCGCGTGGGCGGTTCGAGAGGCCCTGCGCAGGGCTGTCGTCCCGGCGCTGTTCGTCGCCCTCGCACTGCTCGCCGCGTTCGGATACGGCAGCGGGGTCCAGCTCAACGACGGTCAGGCGGCGCTCCATATCGATCCGCTGAAGTTCTTGTGGCAGCTGCTCCAGGCGTGGAACCCGGCGCTACACCTGGGCGAGCACACGGGATACTGGTATCCGTACGAGTCGCCCTACGGTTGGGCGTACGCGGTCGCGCAGGCGCTGCGCATCCCCCAAGACTACGCGCAGCACGCCATCGTCTTTGGCGTCTACCTCGCGTGCCTCTTCTCGATGCACTACTGTTTGCGCCACGTGACGCCATGGCTCGGCGAGGTGTCGCGCGTAGCCGGCTCGTGCGCGTACCTCTTCAACATGTACGTGGCGCTGAATTCGCAGGCGCAGATCGTGTGGCTCCTCACCTACGCGGCGTTGCCGGCGATGGTGGGTGTCACGGCGCGTGCGCTCCGAGGCGAGATCAACCTCTGGCGCGCCGCGCTCTTCATCGCGCTGCTCGTGCTGGTTGGCGGCGGCATGAACCCGCCGCTCGTCGCGATCAACGCGATCGTCTTGGCGATTTTCGTGCTGGTCACGATCGCATTCGACCCTGCGCCGGCCGCCGCCGCACGGCGCGTGTGGCCGTTCGTCGCGGTCACCGCCGCCGCCACCGTCGCGATCAACCTGTACTGGCTCGTGCCGTTCGTCGATTTCTTTCGGAGCGTCTATCTCAACGGAGTGCTCAGCGAGTCGCCCTCGATGCACAACGCGGCGACGTCGTTCGACAACGTCCTGCGAGGAATGGGACATTGGGCGACATTCGTCTCGTTCAACGGCCGCGCATACTTTCCGTGGGCGGCGTCGTACGCGGCCGGCATCTTCGGCGCGCTCCTCTGGTTCGTCCCGATCGTCGCACTCGGCGGCATCGCGTTCAAGCGAAACCAGCGGCCGGCGACGCTCTTCTTTCTGATCGTTACGATCTTGTCCGTACCGCTGGTCGTGGGCTACTACCACGACGCGCTCGGGGACGCGGTGACGGCGCCGATCTACAACGTCTTCTACAGGAACTTTCCCGGATTTCAGATGTTCCGGTTTTCCTACAAGTGGGTCGCCGGGGTCGAGTTCGGCATCGCGGGCCTCTACGCTATAGCAGTGAGCGCGATCATTGCGTGGCTGCGCGAGCGTTTCGCGGATGCGGCGGTCGCGCGCCGCTGGGACTGGGTTGCGCCGTCGGCGGCCGCCGCGGCGATCGTCATTCCGGTCGTCGCATTCGTGCCGGTTCTCGTCAACAAGATGAACTACGCCGGCCCGGTCATTCCGCCATGGGAATACCGTGAGAAGTCGCTCGTCGGCGACGACGCCCGCCATCGCGTCGCGCTCTTCCCGACGCAGTACCTCGAGCAATTCGACTGGGGATCGCCGCAGTTCTACATCGAGGATTCCTTCGTAGACCGTCCGATGATCTACGGCTTGCTCGGCGGCGAGCCTTCGGAAGGCACGGACGTCTGGGTACGGCGCAGCTACCGCGCGGCGCGGGAGGGGCTCCCATTTGCCGCGGACATGCTGCGCGTCTTGGGCGTCGATACGATCTTGCAGCGTGACGATTTCATCCCGGCGATCGACTTCAGCTCGCCCGGAGAGTGGCGATTCAACACGACGACGCTCACCCACGATCTGCTGCATCGCGTGGTTGGGGCGTCGCCGGTGCGCTCGGACGGACCGTTGCGCGTCTACCACCTCGCTAAGGCGCTGCCGCTCGTCTATGGCGTGACCCATCCGGTCGTCAGCACGCTGCCGACGTATTCGGACGGATATCTCGGCGACGTGGACGCGATGGCCGCGGGGAAGGCCGAATTCCAACCGCCCAGCCGCTCGGCCGATGAATTTTCGGCGGCGCTGACGGAACTCTCGCCGATTCTGCCCGCCTCCGCCGCGCAGATCCGCGATCTGGCCGTCAACGAGGCGCTCGCGCACGGAGGCATTCGCATTCAGCCGCCGCCCGCCGACGTCGGCTGGACGACGCCGTTTTCGGTGCGAACTGCCGGCGTCTACGAGATCTTCGCGCTCGAGCAGTCGCTGCTGTTCGCGGCGGCTCCGGCGCAGAACCTCGGCATCGACTCGAATTACTTCTCGCCGCTGACCGCGGATGGGGCCTGGACCGAGTACGGCCAGATCGATCTCCCCGCGGGCGGTCACTTCGTCACCGACGGCTATCCCGACCCGAACCTCGTCGTGGCGCTCGTCAACGTCGACGACCTCCGCAGCTGGCAGGACCGGATCGCGGCGCTCGACCGCGTGCTGCCGCACAATCGCGCCACAGCGAGCCTGGTCTACGCGCGCAAGACGACGGTGACGCTGCCCGCCTCGGGCAGGTATCGGATCTCCGCCGGCGCCGTCGCTCCGTTTGGACCCGACGGCCAATCGCGCACGCATCTCGTCGCCGGGGGCGCGTATCGCGGCGCGTTTCCGGCCAACTTGTCCGGAACGCTGCCCTACGTGTTCGGCGGCGGCGTCATCGGGACGGCGGCGGTGATGATGCCGGAGGAATGGTATCGGGACGACCCCAGCGCGTATCAATGGCAGCGCGGCGATCCCACACCCTGGTTCCTCTTTGCGCACGAAGCGCACGTGCGTGTCTACGTTCCAGGATCGAAGAGCGTCGAAGCGCGTGTCGCGATGCGGCTCAGCAGGCTGCAGGTATCGGGCGACGCGAGCGCCTCGGTCGACGGGGCCGCGCCGCAGCGGTTCTCCTTGCTCGGAGAGGCGGCGCCCGCCCAAACGTACGACAGCAGCACCAACCTGGCCGGCCCTCTCGCGCTGCCGGCGACGTTTACCCTCGCGTTGCATCCGGGGTGGAACGACGTCGCCTTTCGCTTCCATTCGGCGAGCGGCGAGCGCAACGACCTCGGCTCGGGCGAGATCGCTGCGGCGGTGGCGCCGGATCTCTCCTTTATCGTCGCCGGGGCATCGCGTGCCTCCGCGCCGCGGATGACCGACGGCGCGTTCGCGGCCTTCCGCGTCGCCGATCCGCCCGAGGCGCTCACCGGCGATCCGGAGTTCACGGGCACCGTGGAAAATGCCGGCGATCACGCCGTTTGGCTGGCCGTCGCGCTCTCCCATCGTGGGCAGTACGTCTATCGGCTCTACCCCATTCCCCAAACCGGCGCGTTCGACATCAACTTCATGCACGCGTTTCCCAATGACTGGGGCGACACGTCGCAACGCGTGGCCGGCATATGGTTCCTCGTGCGAGGGGCGCACCCGAAATTCTCGGCAATCTCATACACGGTCCACGCGATTCCGGGACGCGCCTTGCGCCGTCCGGAGTCCCTCGGGCGTCTGCCGATTCGCATCGATGGGAAGCCGGTCGGGACGCAGCCCGTGTCTCTGAGTGCGGGGCGGCACGTCGTCGTCAGCAGCGACAAACAGCTCAAGATCACGCTGCTGAACGTCGAGCCCGTCAATCTGCCGCGTACGAGCTCCTTCGCGCTGCAATGGAACCGGCTGTCGCCGACGGCGCTCGACGTGAGCGCGCAGAAGACGGCAAATCCGTTCCTGCTCGTGTTCGGAGAGGCATTCCATCCCGAGTGGCAGGCGACGCTTAACGGAAGCGAGCCGCTCCCGCATGTAGTCGTCGACGGCGTCGCGAACGGCTGGCTCGTTCCGAGCCTGCCCGATGGCGGCGAAATTTCGCTCGTGTTCGTCGGGCGACGCTACTACGTCATCGCCGCGGGGCTCTCGGTTATCGCACTGATCTTGATGATCGTTCTTGCGTGTGCTCCCGCCCTCTGGCCGATTCGCGTATCGAACCGTTGAAGGCGTGCGACTGGGCCTTGGGACGAGGGCTCCTGTACGCGATCGCGACTGCGGTCGTAGCGATCGTCATCGCCTCGTTCGTCTCCGGAGCTGACGCCGAGCGTTTCGCGACGACGGCATATCTGGCCGCGCTCGTCGTCGCCCTGCTGGTCGCGATCAGGTGGTTTTTCAGGGACGTCCCCGAAAACGGCGTGCGTCGCGAGCCGGGCCCGCCGTTCCCCGCCGCGCTCGCGTTTGCAAGCAGCCTCGGGGCGCTGCTGCTGATCGGTGCCGGGTTCGCGGCGGAGCCGGGCAGCGAGCTCATCGCCATCGGCGCGTGCTTCGGCCTCATTGTAGTGGCCGCGCTCGCGCGCGGCGGCGCCTTCGCCGCCGTCAACGCCTGGCTCCGGCGCGGAGACCGGCTCTCCGCCGCGACTCGCTACGCCGTCGCCGCCGCGGTCGTCGCATTGGCCGCGCGAGCGTTGTTCTCGGCGCACGCGGGCGACGGTTTCGCGAAGCTCGCCTATGCCGCGGCCGTCGTAGCCGCGCTGGCGGTCGCTGCCTCACTAGCCGCCCCGACCGCTGCGGGCGCGGCGGTACGCCGCCAGGCTGCCGGCCTTGCCGCGGCGCTGCGTGGGCCGGAGAGCCCGCGCGTGTTCGCGCAAACCACGCAGTACGCCGCCGCGACGCTCACAGCCGGGCTGATCCTGGCAAGTCTCTTGCCGGGCGCGTACGCGGAGCGATTCACGACGGTCGCCTACGTCGCGATGCTGTTTCTCGCGCTCGCCGTCGGCATGAGCTGGCGGCTTCGCAACGGTGCCCACGCCGGCTCGGGCGACGGCGCGACGATTGCCTGGCCACGCTTCACGCTCGTCGTCGGTGCGCTCTTGGTGGCCGGAGCGGGGCTGGCGTTCAATCCGATCGCCGAGGCGCTCGTCGTCTGCGCATGCTTGTACGTGATCGTCGCCGCGATCCTCAAGGGTTCTAGGCCCTCCAACGCAGCGGCGTAAGGAGTTCCCGCCCTTGAGGCTCGTCGCGATCGCGGGCGGCCTCGTCTTCGCGGCTTTTGTATGCGTCAAGGGCGTTCCGACGCTGCGGCACGACTGGAACTGGCCGATCGATGCGAGCGCGATGCCGCCGTTCCTGAACGAATTGATCGGCGGTTGGCTGTCGGCGGGCTTCGGCCAGTTCCTCTCGCATCCGACGACGTACGCGATGGCGCTTCCCACCGGGGTGTCGATGTGGCTCGTCGGTCCGCTCGGAGCGCTCGCGCTCGTCACGTTCGCGATCGGCTGGCTCTGCATTCGCAACGCGGCCGACGTGGCGCAACGCTGGGGCGCCGGCGTGCCTGCTGCCTCCGGCGTCGGATTGTTCGCCCTCTTCAATCCGTGGGTCTATAACGAGGTCGTCGCGGGACACCTCGTGATGGTCCTAGCATATGCGGGCAGCATCGGCCTCATCGGTGAGATGCTGCGCGGTTCGAAGGCTTCGCCCGTGCGCCTCGCGCTGTGGCTCGTGCTCGTCGAGTCGCAGCTGCAGTTCTTCATCGTTGGGATGCTGGCGCTCGTGCTCTTCGCATCACGCACGCGGAAGTGGCTGCCGCCGGTCGCCGGCGTCGTCCTCGCGCTTCCCACCATCGTGGGGCTGTTCGCGGAGCGCGGCACGATCGCGCGGACTCCATACAGCCTGGCGTGGCAGGTCTATCAGTCCGTCGCTCCGGGCGCGCTTTCGGCCCTCGGCGGATACTTTCCGGGCTACGCGGACAGGCTCGGGCTCGCCGCCGAGGTCGCGGTCTGGGCCGTCGTGGCGCTCGGGATCGCCGGCCTCATCATCGCGCGCCACTCGCGCGCCGTGATCGCCGCGGGAGTCGCGATTGCGGCGCTCTTCGTCGGCATCGCCGGGACGCAGGGCCCGCTTGCCATTCCGTACTCGTGGGCCGTGCACAACATCCCGGAGAGCGGCGTCTTTCGCGAGCTGTACGACTTAGTCGGACTGCTCGCCGCGGTCCTGGTCGTGCCGGCAAGCGCCGCCCTCGGTACGTTGCGTCCGGCGCGATACGTCGCGCTCGCGGCGGGCCTCGCGCTCGTGGCGACGTGGGCGGCCGCCCCTCCGAGCGATCTCTGGATCGGCGCATCGTCGTATCCGCATCCGCTGATTGCGTCGCCGCCGTTCACGCGGCTCGCGCTGTCGCCGGCGTTCCAGCCGCTCGGGTTGCGCGACAGCGGCGGCGACGGCGCGGATCCCGACGCGCACGGTTATCCCGGCAACGTCACCGCGCTCAACGAGTATTTCCCGGAATATCCGGTCGACATGGCCCTCGCGCGATTCGAGCAGCACGGAAACGTCGAGGCGCTGCGCGCCCTCGGCGTCGCCGAGGTCGTATCGCGCGGCTGGCTGATATCGCGAGCGAACGAGCGCATCGTGTTGCTCGGTCCGCCGCCGCCGCAGTACTCCGGCGTGGCGGCACGCGTTCGCTACGTGTCCGATCCGCTGCCACTCGTGTCGACGTGCGCTGCGATGAGCGTCGTCGCGCTGCCGAACGGCCTGGACGCGTGCGGCGTCTTCTTCGGCGATGCCGGTGCGCCGTATCCGACGGCTCGCCCGCTGTCGGCGCAGGGCGACTCCGTCGATCCACGAGCCGACTGGATCGACGCCCGCCTCGCCTTCGCGAACGCGCCGGCTCTCGCACAGGGCCTCGGCGGAGTCTACACGCGCTCGGCCGCGCCCTACCGGATCGGGTCGGGCCCCTTCGTGCTCGCATCGGTACGCGGACGATTGAACGACTCGAAAGGGCGTACGATCCGCCACGGGCGAGGGGAGTTCGCGTGGCTGTCCATTGCCGCGGGCGGCGAATCGGTCACATGCGCGGGCGAGTGCGAACTCGTCGCAAGCGCGCCGTCGCTCCCGGCGCTCGCGCCGGCGACGGCGACGAGCGCGACGCCGGCGGTGCCGTTTCGCGCGGTCGCTCCATGGCTGCTCGTCGTGAGCGGCGCGGGCGTCGCGGCGGTGCTGCGCTTCAACGAACGCTACGATGCGGCATGGACGGCACTTCGCGCGTGGCGCGTGTTGCCGCACGTGCGCCTCAATACGGCGGCGAACGGTTGGCTCGTCGGCGGGTCCTCGCCGGCTCCGATAATTATCGTACATTTGACGTCGATCGCGCAGATGCTGACCGAGCTCTGCGGCATCGTGTGCATCCTCTGGCTATTGAAGGCGGCCTATCGAGCGCCGACGAAGCGCGGCCGTGACAGT
>Ga0213879_10000061_pt1 | contig 14354 bp, 15 predicted proteins | sample VelepicoBEBS_R03_FD_161046 | JGI IMG/M metagenome (GOLD analysis project Ga0213879, IMG submission 161046) | Vellozia epidendroides bulk soil microbial communities from rupestrian grasslands, the National Park of Serra do Cipo, Brazil - BS_R03 | ecosystem: Environmental > Terrestrial > Soil >...
ACAAGGGAGCGACGCAAGGCTCCGCGACGACGCGCTCCTCCTCTCGCCGAGCGCCCACGTCGACTCCGTCCCGGCCCTCGAGATCGGCGCCAACGACGTGAAGGCCTACCACGGCGCGACCGTCGGCGCGATCGACGCGGATCAAATCTTTTACATGGAGTCGCGCGGCATCGAACGGTCGGCGGCCGAGGGAATGATCGCGCTGGGATTCTTCGAGCCGGCCATCGAGCGCTTTCCCACCGCGTCGCTCCGCGACGAAATCCGCGACACGCTGGCGCGGAAGCTATCGTGAGCGTAGCCGCGACGCCGAAGGTCGACGCGATCGTCGCGGATTTTCCGATTCTGGCCCGACCGACGTCGCGTGGTAAGCGCCTCGTCTACCTCGACTCGGCCGCGACGTCGCAGAAGCCCAGGGCAGTCATCCAGGCGCTCGTAGACTATTACGAGCAGTACAACGCGAACATTCACCGCGGCGTATATGAGATCGCCGCGCGTGCGACCACGGAGTACGAGCGCGCCAGGGTCAAGCTCGCGCGCTTCGTAGGCGCCCAGACCTCGGAAATCGTGTGGGTCCGCAACACGACGGAAGCGATCAACCTGGTCGCCTATTCCTGGGGCAGCAGCAACCTTCGCGCCGGCGACGCGCTCCTGCTGACCGAGCTCGAGCACCATTCCGACCTCGTGCCGTGGCAGCTCCTCGCCCAACGCACCGGCGCGGAGCTGCGCTTCATCCCCGTCGATGACCGCGGCGTGCTCGTGCTCGACGATCTGGATCGACTGCTCGAAGGCTGCAAGCTCGTGGCAATCGCTCACGTCAGCAATACGCTCGGCACGATCGCGCCGCTCGAGACGATCATCCCCCGGGCGCACGCGGCAGGCGCGGTCGTCTTGGTCGACGGGGCGCAGGGCGCGCCGCACCTGCCGGTCGACGTCAAGGCGCTCGACGCCGACTTCTACACTTTCAGCGGCCACAAGATGCTCGGGCCGACCGGAATCGGCGTCCTCTACGGAAAGCACGACCTGCTTGCGGCCATGCCGCCGTTTGTCACCGGCGGCGACATGATCCGTAGGGTCGAATACGCGCATACGACGTTCAACGATCCCCCGCGAAAATTCGAGGCCGGCACGAGCAACATCGCCGATGCGATCGCCTTCGGCGTCGCCGCCGAGTACCTGCAGGCGATCGGCATGGAATGGGTCCGCGAGCACGAGCGGATCCTGACCGGTTACGCCCTCGGGCGGCTGGCGGAGTTCGAACCTCGAGGCCTTGCGATCTACGGTCCGCGCGACCCCGCCCTGGTCTCCGGCGTGATCTCGTTCAACTTCGCGGACGTGCACGCGCACGACCTCGCCTCTATCCTCGACACCGAAGGAGTTTGCGTGCGCGCCGGACATCATTGCACGATGCCGCTGATGGACAAGATGGGATGGGCCGCAACCGCGCGCGCCTCCTTCTACATCTATAACAGCGAGGCCGACGTCGACGCGCTCTGCAGCGGGATCGAAAAGGCCGCGCGCGTCTTCGGAGTCTGAGGAAGCGAAAAGAAATCCTCGGATGGATGACTTCTACCGCGATTACATCCTAGACCACTACCGAAATCCGCGCAACTTCGGCACGCTCGAACGCTCGGACGCGCAAGCCGAGGATCTCAACCCGCTGTGCGGCGATGAGATTCGAATGCAGCTGAAGCTCGACGACGGCGTGGTCGAGGACGTTCGCTTCTCGGGCAAGGGCTGCGCGATCAGCCAGGCCTCTGCCTCGATGCTGACGGAGATGGTCAAGGGCATGAAGCTGGCGGACGTCGCGAAGCTCTCGAAGGACGCCGTATTGGAGAACGTTGGGATCGGCATCAGCCCGACCCGCATGAAGTGCGCGATGCTGGGTCTGCGCGTCCTCAAGAGCGCAGCGATCGGCGAACTGGCCGGCTGGCCGGACGAGGAATGATGCACCATCTCAGGACCACCCGCTGGACGGAGTTAGCCGCCGAACCGGAGTTTCGCGCGCTCGTCCGCGCGCGCCGGTGGTTCGTCACGCCGGCGACGTTCTTCTTCATCGCCTACTATCTCGCGTTGCCCGTCTCGGTGGGATTCTGGCCGGCAGTCATGAGCCGGCCGGCGTGGGGCCCGCTCACGATCGCCTACGCCTTCGCCCTCTCGCAGTTCGCAATGGCCTGGCTGTTGCTCGCGCTTTACGTGCGGCGAGCGCGCAAGTTCGATCTCCAGGCCGCCCGCATTCGAAAACACGAAACTCGCGAGCTCTTCGACGCGCGTCCCTGAGCCATGAGAACTCAGCAGACTCTCGTGATGTTCGCGATCTTCGTCGGCATCACGCTCATCGTAACGTATTGGGCCTCGGGCCAGAGCACGACGCGACGCGGTTTCTACGCCGCTAACCGGCGCATCGGAGGACTCCAGAACGGGTGGGCCATCGCCGGCGAATACTTCTCGGCCGCGTCTTTCCTCGGAATCACCGGCCTGATCGCGTTCTACGGTTTCGACGGCTTCATGTATGCGGTCGGATGGCTCGTCGCATATCTTGCCGTCCTTTTCCTGGTGGCCGAGCCTTTGCGCAACGCCGGCAAGTATACCGTGGCAGATCTCGTGTCGTTCCGTTTGCGCGGCCGCGGCGTTCGCGCCACCGCGGCGCTCTCGACGCTCGCGATCACGCTCTTCTTCTTGATAGCGCAGATGGTCGGCGTCAGCGCCCTGGCCAAGCTGCTGCTTCCGCAGCTCGGAGACGTCGCGGCGATCGTCGCCGTCGGCGTCTTGATGCTGATCTACGTGCTGTTCGGCGGCATGCTGGCGACGACGTGGGTCCAGATCATCACCGCCGCGCTCTTGCTGTCGGCGGCGGTAGGGCTTTCGCTGCTGGTTCTGGCGCACTATCACTTTTCGCTGGGAGGCTTCCTCGCGGCGGCGTCACACGTTCGCGCGGGCGACCACGCCGTCAACCTCTTGCAGCCCGGCCTGCTCTTCCACGGCGCGCCCGGCGCGTGGAATCTCGTGTCGCTCGGGCTCGCGCTCGTGCTCGGCACGGCCGGCCTGCCGCATATTCTTATGCGGTTCTTCACGGTGCCGTCGGCGCAGGCCGCTCGGACGTCCGTGGCGTGGGCGATGGTGCTGATCGGCGCATTCTACCTGTCGACGTCGTTCATGGGTTTAGGCGCGGCTACCATCGTCGGCAAGGAGCGCATCGGCCCGCGCATGTACGCCGGCCAGGCCATCGCCTACATCGCGCACCACCCGGCGCAACAGGCCGCGCTCAACGAACAGCTGACGAAACAGGCGTACATCGTGCCGCAGCCCGACAGCAACTTGGCGGCTCCGCTCCTCGCGGCCGGACTCGAGGGCTCGCTCTTGACGGCCTTCGTCGCCGCTGTCGCGTTTGCGACCATTCTCGCGGTCGTCTCGGGACTCACGCTGACCGCATCCTCCGCGTTCGCGCACGACATTTGGTTCAGCCTCGTGAGAAACGGCCGCGGCGACGAGACCGAGCATCTCTTCGTCGCGCGCGTGGCGGCTTTCGGCGTCGGCATCCTCGCCATCGTGCTATCGATCGCGCTGCGCGGCTTCAACGTGGCGTTTCTCGTCGGCCTCGCATTCGCGGTTGCCGCGAGTGCGAACGTACCCGTCATTCTGCTGGCGCTGTCGTGGCGGCGCTTCTCTCGGTCGGGCGCGATGATCGGCATGCTCTCCGGGCTGGGAGCATCGCTGGCGCTGATCGCGGCAAGCCCCGTATTCATGGGAAGCCGCGCAAGCTTTCCGCTCGAGAACCCGGGGATCGTTTCGATTCCGATCGGCTTCGTCGGCGCGATCTTCGGCACGCTGCTGTGGCGCGACCGCGAGTCGGAGCAGATGTTCGATCAGCTCCAGGTTCGCGCCAACACCGGCCTCGGCGCCGAAATTTAGCTATCGCCTATTGAGTCTTGATCGCGTAGTGGTCGGTGATCTGTAAGCCGGCGGGACCCGGCTGCAACGTAAACGTCACGTAGTACTCGCCGCTCGCCGTTTCGACGTCGGCGGTTACCTTGTACGTATCCGGCCCCACATTGGCCGAACGAATGGACTGGATGTGTGAGCCGGAGCCCATGAAGTTCTCGCTGGGCGTTCCGTGCGCCAGATATGCCGCCGCGCCCGGCCGGTCTCCGCGGCTCAACGCCTGCAAGTACGAGCGCACGACCGACGTGGCGCGGTCGTCGCCTTCCGGTGCGACGACCGGCGTCGCCGCCGGCGGTTTCGGCGTCGCCGCCGCTTTCGGCGCGACCGTCACCGTTGGACTCGGCGTGGGCGTCTGCAGGGGGGTCGCACTCGGATGGACCGTCGCGACCGCGACCCGCTTCGGCGCAGGCGTGAGCTTCGGCGTCGCCGAGAGCTTCGGCGACACCGCCGGCGTCGGCGTGAGCGAGGGCGCCGCCGTGGGACGGCGCAGCAGCGTCGGCGTCGCGCTCGGAGACGGCGCCGCGAGTGGCTGCAGCGGTGTGGCGGAGGACATCGGCGCGACGGCGACGTTCTTCGGCGCGGGCGCGCCGCCCGATCCGCCGAAGAAGTGCGCGAGCGCTCCGCCAAGCAAAAGGCCGGCCAAGACGACCACCAAGATCAGCGGGAAGAGCGGCAGCCCTCCACTCGGCTCGTCGTCTAACCGGCGCCGGCGCGGAGGCTCTCTCATGCGTTCGATATCAGCCCTTCGGCGAGCGCTTCGCGCAGCGTCGCCGGCAAGACCGCGACGAAGTCCGGGCGCCGGCGCACGAACAGCGTGATCGATTCCTTGAGGAGGTCCCGATTGGCACGCGCATACGCGATCAGCGCCTCCGGTGCGCCCTGCTGTCGCCGCGAGATGCTCTCGAGCGTCGTGCCGGCGCCCTCGGCCGCATCTTCGGAGGATTCACCGCGCGCGCGAAATGCTGCAAAAAGCGCCTCGACGAACGCATGAAACGCTTCGAGCGGCATCGTGGCAAGCTCGCGCTCGTACCAGATGGCGAGTTCGCTTTCGTCCATCTTCGCGAGTAGCTTTTCGAGTGCGCCGCCCAGCGTGTCCGCCGGCACATTCCCGAAGGACATTGACTAAATCATTTATCCCCGGCAGCAGGCAGCTCCTCGATGCGGCAGAAAATGACGGGCTGATGATCCGCGTGAAGGTTCCGCTCGATCTCCACGCCGTCGCCGTCGGCGGCTCGGGCGCCTTCGCGCTTGCGACGCCGGTGCGCATCCGCGATCTGCTGCGGTTTGCCGTGCGCGAGGCGATCGGAGCGCACGCGCCGCCCGACAAGTTTTCGCGCAGCCTCCATCGCACGCTCTCCGGGCTCGCAGCGGGCGATTTTACCATCACGATCAATGGGCGCGTCTTTACCGACGCCGAGACCATCGTCGTCTGCGAACGCACCGCGGACGTCCGCTTCTTTCTGAGCCAGCGGCGCCGGGCCGCTTTCAACCGAATGTAGAGAGCGTCGGCTTCCTCTTGCATCGGGTGATACTGTTAAGAGAAAAGAACCACTCGGAAGAAACGGAGCTCCACAATCAAACTTGGCGTTGCCCTGCTTGCCGTGCTGTTGTCGCCGGCGGCGCCGGCGCATGCCGACCTGCAGTACCGGATCCTCGGTGAAGACGTCTATCAGGGCGAACGGAGCGCCACCGTGTCCGGCGTCGGATACGCAGGCACGCAGCACCTGTCGATCCGGAGCGACGCGCGGTCGCTCCGATTCGAGGCGGACGCTCGGTACACGCGCACCGCCGGCGACGAGAATACCAGCGGAAAGGCGCGGTTCGTTCAAATGCTGCGGCCGGACGGCTCTTTCGAAGACACGGTCGACGACGATCCAAACTTCCTCACCGTACTGAATCAGCCGTTTGCCGTGCGCTTGGACAGCGTCACGCTGCAAGACGTCCGGGAACTCCACCGCCCGGTTCCGTTCGCGGCGAGCTCGCCGCTCCAGGGCCACACCTTGCTGCGCGGCTTTCTGCGTCCGGCCGCCAGCGGACCCATCGAAGGCCGCGCGACGGTCGCCGTGAGGTTCGAGTCGGAGGGACCGATGGACGGCGCGCTACCCGGCCGCGCCGATGCAACCGTTTCGGGCCGCATGCGAATGGACGGGACCGCTTACTATGCGGTCGACGACGGACTGCTGCTCGCGCTCACCGTAACCTTGACGATCGAGGCGCGTCTGCACCAACGCGGCGCGCCGGCCTCGATGCCGGTCCGCATCGTCTACCGCCGCCGGATTAGGGCGCTAGGGAACGTCTGAAGGAGAGGTCCCTAGAACGCTCCGACGAGCTCGACTTGGAGCGGGTGGCGGAAGGGCTGTTCGCGGAGCTCCGTCAACGGCGTCAGCGCCAGATGGTTTTGGTGGCAGTCGATCAGCATCTCGATTCCGCGCTTGACCGAGCCGGTCTCCTCGACGTATTTGGCGAGCTTCTTCTTGAAATATGCTCGCGGATCGTGAAGCACTTTCGCGTAATAGGGGTCGTCGGTGAGGCCCTGTGGGTCCACGCCGTCTTTCGGAACGAGCCACACGAACCATGGGTCTTCGCTTTGACGGTACCCGATCAGCACGAGCGGCAGCGCGCGAGCCGACTCGATGTTCGGCAAAAAGCTACAGAGCGTGTAGGCGTCTAACGAGATCTCCGTCGGCTCGATGGCTTGCGTCATGAAATCTGCACCTCTCATTCTCGACAAACCAAAAACAAAAGCCGCTTGCTCATACGAGCGAGCGGCTCGGTATCAGGTCCGGGCCGGGCGGCCCAGCAAAAGCGCCATGGCCGTGCTTTAGAAGCGAAGCCGCAAACCCCTGCGATCGCCGCCTGGCGCCGGGACGCTGCTGAGGAGTTTTTGCCGCGAGCGTGAAACCACGGCCCTAGCAGTGGTGGTCCGGGGCACTGTATGAGCGCGCTCGCACCACTCCTTACGGGAGTTTACGTGCCATCAGCCAGAACGCCGGAGCGGCCCGCCCGGTCTCACACCCGCGGCGACGGCGCTCCGACTCCTGCAAACTTCGAGGCCATCGTGGACGACTATCAGCGGCGGCTGTACGGTTTCGCCCTGCGCATGACGGGGAACCGCGAGGACGCCGAAGAGATCGTTCAGGACGCTTTCGTGCGTGCGTATCGCGCTCTCGGAAAGATGTCGCCGGAACAACGGGCGGACCTGCGCTTGCAGCCTTGGCTCTACACGATCACGCTAAATGTGACGCGCAACCGGCTCCGGGGCAAGCGCCCGACGAATGTCGCGCTCGACGCGCTGGCCGACCCGGACGCCATTCTACGCGAATCCAACGAGGGGCCGCCGCAGCCCGAGGCGATCGTCGAGCAAAACACCGAGATCGCCCTGGTGGAGCGCGCGCTCCTGCAGCTGCCGATGCACCTTCGCGCGGCCGCGACGCTCCGATTCATCGAGGGCCGCAGCCACCCCGAAATCGCCGAGATTCTTCATCAGCCGATCGGCACGGTCAAATCCCACGTCCATCGGGCGGTGCGCATATTACGGCGTATCCTCGGACCGCAGATCGGACGATTTTCTCCCGAAGGAGTCCCCATGCATGCGTTGTCGTGACGTCGAGGCGCTCTGGGACGAGCTCCGCGGCGAGTGTCAGGCCTCGCTCAAGGAAACCGTCCACGTGCACTTGCGCGCCTGCCCCTCTTGCCAGGACATGTACGAACAGTACGAAGGCGTGGCGTATTGTCTCTCCTGTCTGCCGCGCCCAGAGCCGTCCTGCGACTTGGCGAAGAAGGTCATCCAGCACATTGCCGCGCTCAAGGGCAAGGGGCACTCGCCGATCGTCCTGTCCGCCGTCGCGACGCCGCTCGGGCGAGTCTTCGTAGGCTTTAAGCACCATAGGATCGCCTATGTCAGCCTTGACACCGGAGAGCCGCTCGACGAGGTGATCGCGCGCGCCGGGAGGCGACTGCGCCGCGAGGTCGTTCCCGGCGACGCGCCGCTTTGGCTCGTTGTGGCCCTCGAGAAATTCTTCAGCACGTGGACAATCGACGACGCGATCGTGGACATCAGCGCTCTCACGCCGTTCGAACAGGCGGTGCTGCGCGCCGCGGCGCGCATCCCCCCGGGTGAGGTGCGTTCGTACGCGTGGGTCGCCACGCAGATCGGACGGCCGCGGGCGGCGCGTGCCGTCGGGCGCGTGATGGCGCGCAATCCCCTGCCGCTGCTCTTTCCGTGCCATCGCGTCGTGGATTCGTCCGGCGAACTGCACAACTATTATTACGGCATCGAGATGAAGGCCCGTCTTCTCGAAATGGAGGGCTACCGGCGTTAGACGCCAACCTTAGCCACTCCTGAAGGAGCCTGTCGGGTTATGCTCATGTGCGATGCTGAGGTAGATTTCGGATGAATTTTAGGAGCGAGGGAGGGAGCACAGCAGAGCTCTGTGACCGACCGAGCGACAAGAAAATCATCCGAGATCTACCTCAGCCCTTCGGGTTTGACACGGCGCCTACCGCCGCGGCGTGCCCAACAGCGCGCATGACCATAACCCAACGGGTTCCTCAATGAGCGATCCTCGGATGGCGGCCATTCCGGACATTCACGGACATGCCAAGGGTGAGCATCGGCCCTACACCGAGGAGCGCCCCATCGCCTACTCGGCGCGAATGCTCTTCCTCTGGTTTTATCACGCGTGTCGCCGGTTCTCTCCGCGGTTCATGATGGTCGCGGATCACGCAAACTACTTGACGTTCGAGGACCCGGGCGCCGTCAACACGGTCCGCCGCGCGCTGAAGCTCGCCCAGGCCGGAGATCTGCTCGGCGCGGCCGAGACGGCCGGCGTCGACGTCGCGCACGCCGCTCTCGTATCCGAGGGTCTGCGGCGCGGCATGCGCTTCTCCATCGGGGCGGAGATGGACAACGACCCGCGCGCGCGCCCCGATGCGCAGAACATCATCGACGCGATGCGACCCGACGGCATCATCCGGTCGGTGCACTTCGTTCCGATCCAGCATCCAGAGAAGGGAGCCGAGTGGCTCTGGCCGTTCGACAACGAGGAGTTCGCGGAGCTCTACGAGGTCGTGAACACCGATCAGCTCTGGGAGCTGTACATCGCAAAGCTCGTCGACGACCTCGAGAAGCTCCCCTCGCATGTCATCGGGCATTTCTACGCCCCCGCCACGCTCGGCCGCTGGCCGGCTGCGAAGAAGCTCGAAGAGTACGAAGATCGCATGCTCGACGTCGCGCACCGCCGAGGGCTGGCGGTCGAGATCAACACGCGGTTCCTGTATCGCGACAGCCCCGAAGACCGCAAGAAAAAGTATCTCGATGCGAACGCCCGCCTCATTCGAAAGGCGAAGGCGCGCGGGGTCGGAATCGCCGTCGGGTCGGATGCGCACAGCCCTCGAGACCAAGGCAACGCGTTCGAGGCCGTGCTCAAGCTGCTCGACGATGCGAAGATCAACGAGGTCGTGTTTCCAGTGGGCGGCCGGCTGGCGCGCGTGGCGCTGCGCGCCACGCGAGAACACCTCGAAGCGGAGGCGTTGGCACGCCGACAGCCGATCGCGCCGGGCAGCAGCATCACCGGCTACAGCCGTGCCGAGCTCGGGCTGCCCGAGGATGCGGAAGGCGTCACGGGGCGGCGCGAGGGTCGCACGATGCGCGACGCCGGCCCGAAGAAACGCGCCGCCGCCTCCTCGACGCCGAGCACGTCGCGGCGCTCCGCGGAGTCCTCGTCGTCGGCGTCCAAAGCCAAGGCCGCACGTACCGGCAAACGGGCGGTGCCCAAGAAGAATGCCACGAGCGCCGCGTCGAGCCGCAAGAATCGCCCGGCCGCCAGGCCCCCCAAGAAGACCTCAAAGCGGGTCTCGAAACCGGCCACGGCACAGCGCAAGAAAGTCTCGCCGGTCCGCGGGAGCAAGAAGAAAACCACGAGCCGGCCGACCGCGCGCAAAACCGCTGCAAAGCGACTGCCCGGCAAGAAGGCGGCGGCCAAGAAGCCGGTGCCGCGGCGCCCGGCGAAGCCAAAGCCGAAGCGCCTTTTGACCGGTCACGCGAAGAAGGCCGCGAAGAAGAAGAAAACCGCGGCAAAGCGCCGCTAACGATTGAGTCGAGGGAGGAGCAAGGCATTGGCGGATATTGTGCGCCTTAGGAATGTCGCATTCGTCGGACCCCACCACACGGGCAAGACCACGCTGGTCGAGGCGATTCTCGCCCACACGGGTGCCATCGGGCGGCGCGGATCAATCGCCGACGGCACGACCGTAACGGATCACGAGCCCGAGGATGCCGCGCATCTTCAATCGACCACCGTTGGCTTCGCACACACGACGGCCCACGACGTCGACATCACGATAGTCGACACGCCCGGCTTCATCGATTTCTTCGAAGAGACCAAACAGGCGCTGGCGGGCGTCGACGCCGCCGTGATCGTCGTCGAGGCCGACCCCGCTCGCGTCGTGCAGACGCAGGCCATCGTCAATCACCTCGAAGCGACGCATATGCCGCACGTCTTCATCGTCAACAAGATGGACCGCCCCGGAGCCGACTTCGCGGCAACGCTCGCGGCCTTGCAGGAAGCGTACGGCCGTCACGTCGTGGCGGAACAGTGGCCGTTGGGAAGCGCGGAGCATTTTTCGGGATTCGTCGACCTCGCGCGCATGAAGGCATTCCGGTTCGAAGCGGGCGAGGGAGAGATACCGGCGGAGCTGCGCGAGCTCGCGGGGCGCAAGCACGTCGAGCTGCTGGAAGCCATGGCGGACTTCGACGATCACCTCATGGAGGAGCTCCTCGAGGGCGTCGAGCCTCCGCTCGACGAGATCGATCGCGACCTTTGCAGCGAGTGCGCGCACGATCAGGTGATTCCGGTGCTCGTCGCCGCCGGAATATCGGGCGCGGGCGTCGACGCGCTCGTCCGCGCAATCGAGCATTGGTTTCCATCGCCCGCCGACGCACCGCTTCCGGACGCCGAGGGCCGTCCAATCGCTCCGGATCCGGCGGCGCCCGCGATTGCGCGCATCATCAAGACGGCTATCCATCCGCAAAGCGGAAAGCTGTCGATTGCGCGCGTCATCTCCGGCACCGTCAAGGCCGATGCTACGCTCGCGAACGTCGGCCGACAGGAGGAGAAGGTGCGCCTCGGGGGGCTCTATCGTCTGCAAGGCAAGAAGCAGGAACCGATCCCGGAGGCCGGTCCCGGCTCGATCGTCGCGTTCGCGCGTCTCGATTCCGTCGCGACCGGCGACACGCTGACGTCGAACGGGCACAAGGTGCTCTTGCCGCGGGTTCCCGTCGCCGAGCCGGTCTTCGCCGTCGCGATCAAACCCAAGGAGCGAATCGACGAGGCGAAGATCTCGCAGATGCTCGCGCGCATCGTGGACGAAGATCCGGCGCTCCGGCTCGAGCGCGCAGACGTGACGCACGAGCTGCTTCTGCTCGGCAGCGGCGAGCAGCATGTCGCCATCGCCGTCGAGCGGCTCGCTCGCAAATATAAGGTCGAGGTCGCGACCGCGGCGCCGACGATTCCGTATCAGGAGACCATCACGGGCGGTACGGAGGTTCATTCGCGTTACAAGCATCAGACGGGCGGACACGGCCAGTTCGGCGACGTCTGGCTGCGCTTCGAGCCGCGCGAACGCGGCTCGGGCGTGAGCTTCGACGAGAAGATCGTCGGCGGCGTCGTGCCGCGGCAGTTCATTCCCGCCGTTGAGAAGGGCGTGCGCGAAGCGCTCGCCCACGGTCCGAGCGGCTACCCCGTGACCGACGTTCATGTCACGCTCTTCGACGGCCAGTATCACGACGTGGACTCCAGCGAGCAGTCCTTCAAGACCGCCGCGGGCATGGGCGTGCGCGACGCGCTTCCGAAGTGCAATCCCGTCGTGCTCGAGCCGATCGCTTTGGTGCAGGTGATCGTGCCGACCGGCTACACGTCCACCGTCATTCAGCAGCTCACCGGCAAGCGCGGGCAGATTCTCGGCATGAATCCCGCCGACCGGGCGGGCTTCGACGTCGTCGAGGCATACGTCCCGGCCGTCGAGCTCTCGCGCTACATCACCGAGCTGCGCACGGGGACCCAAGGGCTCGGCACCTACTCGTGGCGGCACGAGCGATACGATCCGGTTCCCGGCAACCGCGTCGCTCCCAAAGCCGCGGTCTGAGTAGGCAGCAACGAAGCGGCACTGCGGGCGCAATACGTAGCGATGAGAAGCGTCCAGCTTTTTCGGGCTGTCCTGATCGCATTCTCCCTAGCCGCGTGCTCTAAGGTTGGGAACGAGACCGCGGGCGGGCGGCATCCGTGGACGCATCCCGGCGTTTTGCGGGTCGCCGTGCAGTCGGACCTGAAAAATCTCAATCCGCTGCTCAACTCGAACACGACCGACGTCTTCGTCGATCGGCTGATGTTCGAGCCGCTGGTTACGGCCGACGCCAAAGGCGATCCGTTGCCGATGCTGGCCTCCCCGGTACCGACGCTCGAAAACGGCGGGATCAGCCGCGACGGCATGACGATCACCTATCACCTGCGCAGGGACGCGCGCTGGACGGATGGCGTACCCGTCACCTCCGCCGACGTGAAATGGTCGTGGCAAGCGATCATGAACCCCGACAACAACGTCGTCTCGCGCCACGGCTACGACTTCATCCGCAACATCGATACGCCGAACGCGCTGACGGCTGTCGTACATCTCAAGCGGCCGTTCTCGGCGTTCGTGAACACGTTCTTCGCCGAGAGCGATCAGCCGTACATGCTCGCACCGGCACACGTGCTCGCGCAATATCCGAACATCAACAACATTCCCTTCAACAGCCGCCCCGTCGTCAGCGACGGGCCGTTCAAGTTCGTGCAGTGGTCGCGAGGCGACCACATCACCGTGAGCCGCAACGACAAGTTCTTCATGGGCAGACCGGATCTGAGTTCGGTCGAGGTCAGGATCATCCCGGACGAGGAAACGTCGGTTAATCTCATGCGTTCGCACGCGATCGACTACATGTTCCAGGCGTCACAGCAGACCTATCAGGCGCTGCGGTCGGCGTCCGAGGTGAAGATCGTCTGGGTCAACGTCAACGGGTACGAGAGCCTCCAGCTAAACTGCTCGCACCCCGTGCTGAAGGACCCCCGCGTGCGGCTTGCGATAGCATACGCGCTGGACAAGAACGAAATCGTTCGCACGCTCACGTACGACACCCAAACAGTCGCGACGGAAGACATCCCGGATTGGATGTGGGCGTTCAATCCCTCGGTGCGCTCGTACGCGCACGACCCCGCGATGGCGCGGCGGCTCCTGCGCGAGGCCGGCTGGGCTCCCGGACCCGACGGCATCATGCGCAAGGGCGACCAGCGGCTCACCCTCGTCGTAGTTTCCAACAACTCCAATGCAACGCGGCGGCGCTTGAGCGTCGAGTTGCAGGCGATGCTGAGGGAAGCCGGGATCGACACCGAGGTCAAGTACTATCCGGGCGACGTGCTGTTCGCGCCCGCCGGCATGGGCGGAATCCTGCAGCTCGGTAAATTCGACATCTCGTCGGCGGGTTGGTACGCGGGGATAGACCCGGAGGACAGCACGCAGCTGATGTGCGAGAACGTCCCGCCCGGCGGGTACAATTATTCGCGGTACTGCAGCCGGCAGATGCAACGGCTGCAAGAGATCGCGCTGACGCATTACGATCGCCCGACGCGGCAGTCGGCGTACTTCGCGATCCAGGATCTTCTCTCCAAAGACAACCCGATGATCTTTCTCTACTGGCTAAAACAGATGGAACCGATCAGCGTAGACTTCAAGGGCTTCGATCCCAATCCGGTCGTCGAGTCCTGGAACGCCTGGCAGTGGACCATATAAGCCTTCCCGAGCTCACGTGGCTGCGGAAGATCATCGTAGAGCGCGCGCTGACGCGCGGCGATTACGTGCTCGCGGGTGGTGCCCGCAGCGACTATTACATCGACAAGTTCAGCCTCTTCTCGGATCCGCAGGTGCTGCGGCGAATCGCGCGGCTCTTCACGCCCGTGATCGCGGAGCTGAATCCCGACGTCATTGCGGGCACCGAGCTCGGCGGTGTCGTGATCGCGACCGCGGTCTCGCAGATGTCGGGCCTGCCGCTGCTGGCGGTGCGCAAGAAGCCCAAGGCCTATGGCGCATTCGCGAACGACTACGTGGAGGGACCGTACGTCGCCGGCCAGCACGCGCTGCTCCTAGAGGACGTCGTCTCCGGCGCGGCGGACCTGATGGCCGCCGCGGGGAGGCTGCGCGAGCTCGGCCTCAAGGTCACGCCTTACGCCGTGATCAGCCGCGGCCTCGCGCCGTGTCACGCGCTGATCCAATTCTCGCTTCCGCGCACGAATCCAAAGACGGAAAACTAAAGCGCCTCTTATTCGACTGGCAGCTCGCGGCCGTCGACGGCGCATTCCACCGGGCCGGAGAAGTTTTCTCTTGCC
>Ga0213879_10000062_pt1 | contig 14294 bp, 12 predicted proteins | sample VelepicoBEBS_R03_FD_161046 | JGI IMG/M metagenome (GOLD analysis project Ga0213879, IMG submission 161046) | Vellozia epidendroides bulk soil microbial communities from rupestrian grasslands, the National Park of Serra do Cipo, Brazil - BS_R03 | ecosystem: Environmental > Terrestrial > Soil >...
GGCGGCGGACTGGGTTTCGAAGCACTCCGAAGACGTGCAGCTCCTCGGACAGTCGCAGGCGCTGCTCCAGCGGGTCAACTCCGAAGACGATCCGGCGTTGCTTGCGCGCCTCGCGGACCAGGACGCGAACGCCAACGTGATGGCCTATCCTGGAGACATCGACGCGCTGCTCATACGCGTCGAGGCGGACTGGCGCGCGTGGCTGCTGACGCACGATCCGCAGTGGCGCTCGCTCGCGCTGGCGCGCGCGGCGGCGGCGAATTTTCCGGTCGCGCACCTGCCGACCAACTGGGGCAACGAGCTCGTGGCCGCGGCCAATCGGGCCTCGACCGCCGACGGCTACTCAAAGGCGGACGTGCAGAACGCGGAGGCCTTCATCGCGCGCCTGAAGGCCGTCGACCCGATCCGCGTGATCGCATCGGTCACCGCGTTGCCGCACGACGTCTATCTCAGCACGCTCGCTCCCGCGGATGAGTACTTCGGGCAGATGGGCATGTCGATTCTCGAGATCGAGAACCGCCTCAAGCACATCAACTTCATGCTCGACTACGACTACGGAAACCAAGAGAGTGATCCGGCATCCAACGTGGTCAACTCGATCGTGGCGATGCAGAAGGTGTATCCGCGCGATCGCGATCTTCCGATGCTGATGTACTGGTGCTACACGACGCTGCAGCGCATGACCGACGCGCAGTCGCGCGAGGGAGCGCGTCGCCTCAAGGCGATACTGACCATCGAATATCAAGACAGCCCGCAAGCTCGAAAGCTGCTCGGCACGTAACGCCGGTGAGCACGGAGTACGTCGCTCGCGCGCTCGCCGTCTACGATCGATCGGGCCTTACCCTCTGCTCGATCGGGAGCCACTCGGCGCTCGAGGTGGCATATGGCGCCCGCGCGCAGGGGTTGCGCAACCTGGTCGTTACCGCAAAGGGACGCGAGCAAACGTACGCGCGGCACTTCGCGGTGCGCGAGGATCCCGTGCCGCGCGGCTGCGTGGACGAGGTGCTGCAGCTCGACGCCTTTGCGGACATCCTGCGCGCGGACGTCCAGGAGAAGCTCCTCGATCGCAGCGTCCTCTTCGTGGCGAATCGCTCCTTCGAGGTGTACCTGCGCCAGCACCACGGCTATGATGCGATCGAGCGCGAGATGCTCGTGCCGTTCTTCGGTAACCGCCGCCTGCTAAGAGCCGAGGAAAGGGGAGAGACCGAGGTGGACCAGTACGCGTTGCTGCGGAGGGCCGGGATTCGGCATCCGCGCGAGTACGCGGCGGCGGATGAGATCGATGGGCTCGTGATCGTGAAGGCGCCGCACGCGCGGGTCAGTTTCGAGCGGGCGTTCTTTCTTGCGTCGTCGCCGCAAGAGTATCGCGCCGCCGCCGAACGCCTCATCGCCGACGGCGTGCTGACCCCGGCGGCCCTCGAATCCGCGCGCATCGAGGAGTACGCGCTGGGGCCGTCCGTCAACCTGAATTTCTTCTACTCGCCCGTTTTGTGCGAGCTCGAGCTCTCGGGAACGGACACCCGCCGCCAGACGAACCTCGAGGGGTTTCGCAACGTGCCGCCGAGCGCGCAGGATGCGCTGCGCGGCGTGACGATGCGCATGGAGGAGGCGGGGCACGTAGCCGCCACGATCCTGGAGTCGATGCTGGAGGGGGCATTCGAAATGGGCGAGCGTTTCGTTGCCGCGAGCCGCGAGCTTTGTCCGCCCGGAGTGATCGGGCCTTTCGCGCTGCAGTGCGTCGTGGCGGCCGGGCCGCCCAAGGAACTCGTCTGTTACGACGTGTCGCTGCGCATCCCCGGATCTCCGGGGACGCGTTACACGCCGTATTCCGCGTATCGCTGGGGGCGCGACGTCTCGGTAGGCGAGCGGATCGCCATGGAGGTCGTCATGGCGCGCGACACCGAGCGTCTCGAAGATGTGTTGACATAGCCATCGCACCCGCCTTTTTAAGGAGAGAACCATGACCGTCGACAACCTGCAAGAACGCACCGGCGCCGTGACGTTCAAGGGCCAGCCGATCACGCTGCTCGGACCGGAGCCGCGCATTGGCGACCCGGCGCCGGAATTCTCGCTGACCACCGGCGATCTCTCGAACGTCACCCGCGAGATCCTGCTCGACGAAGGACGTCGCGCGGCGCTGCTGATTGCGGTCCCGTCGCTCGACACGCCCGTCTGCTCGCTCGAATCGCAGAAGTTCAATCAGCGCCTTGGCGAGATTCCGGGTGACGTCGCGGTAGCCGTCGTGAGCATGGACTTGCCCTTCGCTCAGGCGCGCTGGTGCGCCGCACAGGGCGACGTGAAGCTGCAGATGCTCTCCGACTATCGCGATCACAGCTTCGGATTGAACTACGGCTTGATGATACGCGAGCTGGGCTTTCTGGCGCGCGCGGTCATTATCGTCGCGAAGGACGGCACGATCTCGTACGTGGAGATCGTCCCGGAGATCGCTGCGGAGCCGGATTACGACCGCGCCCTGCAGGCGGCGGCCGCCGTGGCCTAAGGATTGATGACGCAGACCGCGTTCGTTCTCGATTTCGGCGCGCAGTACAGTCAGCTGATCGCGCGGCGCACGCGCGAGCTTGGGGTCTACTGCGAGATCGTCCCGTACGACACGCCGTGGAGCGCGCTGTCCGCGCGGCGTCCGGCGGCGCTGATCCTTTCGGGCGGTCCGGAGAGCGCGCTCGTCGAGGACGCGCCGGAGATGGACTCGGCGATCCTCGACTCGGGCGTGCCGATGCTCGGCATCTGCTACGGGATGCAGTTGCTCGCCCGGGAGATCGGCGCGGAGCTCGTCAAGCTCGATCACGCCGAGTATGGGCCGGCGACGCTGATCGTCGGCGACCGCGACACGCCGCTGTTCGACGGCGTGCCCAACGAGTCGCGCGTGTGGATGTCGCACGGCGATACGGTGGTGAAGCTTCCGCGCGGCTATCGCGCACTCGCCTCCACCGAGCGCTGCCACGTCGCGGCGATGGGCGACCCCAAGAAGAAGATCTACGCCACCCAGTTCCATCCCGAGGTCGTGCATACGCAGTATGGGCGTGCCGTCCTCGAGAACTTTCTCGGCGAAATCGCCGCGCTTCGCCGCGACTGGAAGGTGGAGTCGTTCCTCGAGCAGAGCCTCGCAGCGATCCGGCAGAGCGTCGGCAGCGACAAGGTGATCTGCGCGCTCTCGGGCGGCGTGGACTCCGCGGTGGCGGCGACGCTCGTCGCTCGCGCGATCGGCGAGCAGCTCACCTGCATCTTCGTCGATCACGGGCTGCTCCGGCAGGGCGAGGCCGAAGAAGTATTGGCGGCATTCCGCGAGATCCTGCACCTGAACGTCGTCGCGGTGGACGCCGGCCAGCGCTTTCTCGCGAAGCTGCGTGGCATCGAGGACCCGGAGCGCAAGCGGATCGTCATAGGACACGAGTTCATCGACGTCTTCGAGGCCGAGGCGGCGAAGATTCCCGGCGTCAAGCATCTGGTCCAGGGGACGCTCTATCCCGACGTGATCGAGTCGAAGACGCCGCAGAGCAAGGCCGGCCACAAGATAAAGTCGCATCACAACGTCGGGGGCCTTCCCGAACAGATGGGCCTGTCGCTGATCGAGCCGCTGCGCGCGCTGTTCAAAGACGAGGTTCGAGCGCTCGGGCGCGCGCTCGGGCTTCCCGCCGCAATCGTCGAGCGTCAGCCGTTCCCGGGGCCGGGCTTGGCGGTGCGCATCATCGGCGACGTCACGCAAGAGCGGCTCGAGGTCGTTCGCGGCGCCGACGCCATCGTCCGCGCCGAGATCGACCGCGCCGAGCTGGATCCGCACCCGTGGCAGTACTTCGCCGTGCTCACGCCGGTCAAGAGCGTCGGCGTGATGGGTGACGGACGGACGTACGCGAACCTCGTCGCCGTCCGCGCCATCACGAGCGAGGACGGAATGACGGCCGACTGGGCGCGCCTGCCGCACGAGCTCCTCGAGCGGATTTCATCGCGCATCGTCAACGAGGTGCGAGGCGTCAACCGCGTCGCCTACGACATCACGACGAAACCGCCCGCCACGGTCGAGTGGGAGTAGGAGGTTCCCTATGCGGGTTCTCGTCGTCGGTAACGGCGCGCGCGAGGACGCGCTGTCGTGGCGCATCGCGCAATCGCCGTCGTGCGAGGCGATTTTCGCGGCGCCGGGAAACGCGGGTACCGCGTCGCGCGGCGAAAACTGGGATATCGCGGCAACCGACGGTAAGCGCCTGACGCAGCGCGCGCTGGCCGAGCACGTCGATCTCGTGGTGCTCGGGCCGGAGACCGCGATCGCGGCCGGCGTGGGCGACCGCATGCGGGATGCCGGCCTCGCGGTGTTCGGACCGAACCGCTCCGGCGGCCGTCTCGAATCGAGCAAGATCTTCGCGAAGCGCTTCATGGAGCGCCACGGCATTCCCACCGCCCGCGCCGCCGTCGTGCACTCGTTCGACGCGGCAAGAAAAGCGCTCGACGAATGGAGCGGCGCGGTCGTCGTGAAGGCCGACGGGCTGGCCGCAGGCAAGGGCGTCGTCGTCGCGGCCGGAGCCGGCGCGGCGCGCGACGTCCTGACCGCATGGTACGGGCATAACGCGATCCCCGGCGGCGGCTCCGACGTCGTTCTCGAAGAGCGTCTGGAAGGGCGCGAGGTCAGCGTATTCGCCCTTTGCGACGGGCGCGCGATCGTGCCGATCGGGTCGGCGTGCGACTACAAGCGCGCCGGAGACGGCGACACAGGACCCAACACCGGCGGTATGGGCGCGTATTCGCCGCCCGCCGGTTTTCCCGACGACCTCGACGACATGGTGCGCGAGCGCATCCTCGCGCCGCTGCTGCGGGGACTGCTCGCCGAGGCCGAGGAGTACGTCGGCGTGCTGTATTGCGGGTTGATGTGGGGCGTGGACGGGCCGCGCGTCATCGAGTTCAACGCGCGCTTCGGCGATCCCGAGGCGCAGGTGCTGTTGCCGCGTTTCGCGGGCGACTTCGCGGCGCTGCTGAAGTCCGTCGCGGACGGCGCGATGGATCTCTCGCTCGCGAGGGTCTCGAATCGGCACTGCGTCGGCGTCGTCCTGGCGACGCAGGATTATCCGCGGAGCAACACCGCCCTGGTTGGACTGAATGCGGATGTGTCGCTGGCCGAAGGATGCCGCGCGTTCTGGGGCGGATCGCAGCTCTCGGACGGCTCCGTCTCGACCGGCGGCGGTCGCGTGCTCACGGTCACGGCGCTCGGTGACGACCTCGCGGAGGCGCGCGCGCGTGCGTACGCGAGCGTGAAGGAACTCGCGGGACGCCTCGGCACCGACGCTCTTACGTACCGCACCGACATCGCCCAGCTCCCGTAACATTGCAACGCCTACCCCGAGCGCTGCTGCCGATCTATGGCACGACGCTGGTCGAGACGCTCGGCTATACGCTGATGATCCCTCTGCTGCCGGCGATCGTGCAGCAGTATCGGGCGTCCGACGTGATGGTGGGCGCGCTGCTGAGTGTTCCGGCCCTCTGCTCGATGATCGCGGCCCCGGTGTGGGGGAAGCTCAGCGACCGCCTGGGGCGCAAGACGATCATTCTGATCGCGCAGGTGCTGACGCTGGCGGGTTACCTCTTGCAGGCCACGGCGCCGTCGCTGCTCTGGATCTTCGTCTCGCGCATCATCTCCGGATGCGGCGGCGGCGCGCTCGGGGCCGTCCAGTCGTACATCGCGGACGTGACGACCGAGGATCAGCGCGACCTGGCGTACTCGCTCTACGGCGCGGTCTTCGGCATGGCGTTCATCGTGGGTCCGGTCACGTCGGGGTTTTTGATCCATCGCGGTTTGTCGCTGCCGTTTTACGTCGCGGCGGGCATCGAGCTGATAACGATCCTGATGACCGTGTTGCTGCTGCCGTCGCGGATGCAGCGGGTGAGCCAGACGAGCATCAAGGCGTCGTTGCAGGCGGTCAACGTGCCCGGGGTGCGACTCGTGCTGATCCGGCACTTCCTCGCGATCTTCGCAATCGTGTGTTTTCTCGCGAACTTCGCGCTCTATCTCCACCACGTGCTCGGCTCGCCCGTATCGGAGGTCGGCTGGCTTCTCGCGGGAGCGGGCGTGGTCGGAGGAGCGGCGTTGATCTTCGTGGTGTCGCCGCTGGCCGCGCGGCTCGGGGATCGCCGCGTCGCGCAGATCGGCCTGCTCGCAAGCTTCCTCGCCTACGGCCTGCTATCGTTCGTTTCGGAGCTCTGGGTTTTCGCGATCGTGCTGATCGTTTGGGCGGTAGGATCGGCCATGGTCGAGCCGACGCTGACGGCGCTGCTATCCGTTCGGGCAAAACCGTCCGAGCGCGGCGCGGTGATGGGCGTCAGCGACTCGATCAATGGCCTCGCGATGATCTTGGGGCCGGCGACCGGGTCGGCGATCATCGGTGCAAATCCTAGGTATCTGGGCGTGCTGCCGGCGTTCGCGGCGCTCCTCGCGTTTGGGCTCGGGCGGATTCGCATTAGACGCTAGCGGTCGGCCCCGCTCGAACCCCTGGACCCTCTTAGCCTGCTTGCGTCCCTTTAGGGGCATGGGCCGGGAGCGCGCTCGGCGTAACCCCGTGAGCGGACGGGGGTTATAAGAAAGCGTCATGGCTTACGGCTTACAACCGCAGAATCGCTACGGCGGGCCGGTCGCGCCCGCGGTCCCTGCGCACTCGATGCTTGCTCAGGTGCTCGGCATCACGGCGCTCGGCCTGTGCGTCACGGCGCTCGCGGCGTGGCTCTTCCAGGACCTCAGCCCCGGCATCGGTCTGATGGCCATGATCCTCGGGCTGATCCTGCTGTTCTCGATCTACGCGGTGCGGCGCAACGAGGGCCTCTCGCTGTTGCTGTTCTATGCGTTCACCTTCTGTGAGGGCGTCGGCATCGCGCCGGTCATCGGACAGTACGTTCGGGCGTTCGGGCCGGACGTCGTCGTGAACGCCGCCCTGACGACCGGCCTCGGCATGTTCGCCCTCGCCGCGATCGTCTATGCGACCGGCCTCGACCTGCGCCGCTTCCAGGGCGTCTTCATGATCGCGCTGCTCGGCCTCATCGTCGTCGGCATCGTCTCGATGTTCGTCCGTTTCATCCATCCGGAGACGTACGCGTGGATCACGCTCGTGATCTTTTCCGGTTTGGTGCTGATCGACTTCGCGCGCCTGCGCGCCGGCGGTGACGGGCTTACGCCCGTCCTGATGGCCACGAGCATCTATCTGGATGCTATCAACATCTTCCTCGCTTTGCTGCAGATTTTCGGCGGGAGGCGGGCGAGCGACTAGACTTCCCGCTGGCCAGCGGGCCTTTCTGGTATAATAGCCATACGATGTGCGGGATAACCGGGGTCTTCGCACCGGGACGCGACGCCGCCCGACTCGCGTTCTTTGCATTGTACGCGCTCCAGCATCGCGGACAGGAATCGGCCGGCATCGCCGCGGCTGACGGCGGCACAATCCGCTCGCACAAGGAGATGGGCCTGCTCGGCGCTATCTTCGACGAAGATATCCTGGGCCAGCTCAGCGGCCACATCGCGCTCGGCCATACGCGCTACTCGACCACCGGCTCGTCCATCGTCGTCAATGCACAGCCCCTGCTCGAACGGACCGAGCTCGGCGACTTCGCGTTCGCGCACAACGGGAATCTCACCAACACCGATGAGCTGCGCGAGCATCTCGCGCCGACGACGGTGTTGCAGGCAACGTCGGACTCCGAGGTGCTCGCGAAGCTGATCGTCGAGTCCAAGGGCTCCATGCTCGATCGAATCAAGTCCGTGCTCGCGTCGGCGCGAGGCGCGTACTCGATCGTGCTCTGCACGCAGAACGAGCTCTATGCGTTTCGCGATCCCTGGGGCGTGCGGCCACTCTGTCTCGGAAAGCTCGGCGACAACGGATACGTCGTGGCGTCGGAGTCGTGCGCGCTGGGGACGGTCGGCGCGCAGTATCTGCGGGAGATCGAGCGCGGCGAGATCCTGCGCATCGGTCCCGAGGGCCTCGAGTCGCATCGCACCGAGGTGGAAAGGGCGCAGCCGGCGCTGTGCATGTTCGAGTACATCTATTTCGCGCGCCCCGACTCGAAGCTCAACGACCGCTCGGTGTACATGGCGCGCTACGCGATGGGGCGTGAGCTGGCCAGGGAGCATCCGGTCGAGGCCGACGTGGTGATGGCGGTGCCCGACTCGGCCGTCGCCGGCGGCATCGGCTACGCGGCGGAGAGCGGCCTGCCGTACATCGAGGGGCTCATCAAGAACCGCTACATCGGGCGCACTTTTATCAGTCCGGATCAGCGCATGCGCTCGCGCGGCGTTCACCTCAAGTTTAACCCGCTCGTCGAGAACCTGCGCGACCAGCGGGTCATCGTCGTGGACGACTCGATCGTGCGCGGCACGACGACCCCGCGCATCGTCGCGTTACTGCGCGAGGCCGGCGCCCGCGAGGTGCACCTGCGGATCACCTCGCCGCCGATCAAGCATCCGTGCTACCTCGGCGTGGACATGGCGACGTATGACGAGCTCATCGCCGCGAACTACACCGTCGAGGAGATTCGTCAGCGCACCGGCGCGGATTCGCTCGGATATCTCAGCCTCGACGGACTGATCGCCTCGGTCGGGCGCAGCCGGGAGGAGATGTGCCTCGGCTGCCTTATCGGCGAGTACCCTAACGTCCCCGCGGCCCACCGCCTGCAGCGAGCCGAAGCTTAGCCAACTGGCACGACCGGATGGTTCAAGGGCCTGGATTGGCCCTTGCTACAGTCCAGATGCGTGACGCTTGGGAAACGAATCGCCGCGCGGCGCCTCGCCTTGGGATTGTCGCAGAACGAGCTCGCGCGGCGCGCCGGCGTGAATCATCCGACGCTCTATAAAATCGAAAGCGGTCAGCGGCTCAGCCCTTCGATCGGCCTCGTCGTCCAAATCGCGGTCGCGCTCGGCACGACGGCCGAGGCGCTTTACGGCATCGAGCGCGAGGAGGGTGCGCAGCTCGTGGTCGAGGCGAACAAGCTCTCGACGCTCGTTACGATTCGTCCGCTCGGGCGCAAGCTCAGCGATTCGGCGCGCAGCCGCGCGCAGAGCCTTATTACGAATGCCCTCGAACGTGCCGGCGCTCGCGTGCGCGAAATACCCAGCGCTAGCGGGGGCGACGCAGAGGAATCACGTCCGCCCGCGCAGGCCGGTGACCTGGCGGCGGGCGGTCTCGCCCTCGTCGAGGCGCTGGAGGAGCTTCGGCGGCGTCTCGATACGCTCGAAGCGTGGCGCCGCACTCAAGAAGGACGCGCTCGAAAGCGCGCGTCGCGATGACCAACGGATCGGATCCATCGTCCTGTTCCAACATAGCCCCCACGATAGCACCGCAGAGTGCCAGGTGGTGGGCACTCTAATCGGCGCGAGGGAAAGCTCGCTCGCGTACCTCTTGCGCGTAGGCGCTCAGCGCCTGGGTCGCGAGGCTGCCGATCTCGGCATAGCGCTTCGCGAAGCTCGGCGAGTGTGGATACATCCCCAGGATGTCGTGAAGCACGAGCACCTGCGCGTCGCAGTGCGGGCCCGAACCGATGCCGATCGTCGGGATCGATAGCATCTCCGTGATCTCTCGCGAGATCTCGAAGTCGACTACCTCCAGCACGATGGCGTAGGCGCCGGCCGCTTCGACGGCGCGCGCGTCGTCGATCAGGCGGTCGCGATGCGTCCGCATCTTGAAGCCCGGCCCGAGGCCGGCCGTTTGCGGCGTCACCCCGATGTGCCCGACCACGGGGATGCCCGCGCCGGTGATGGCGCGGATGCGCTCCGTTTGATCGCGGCCGCCCTCGAGCTTGACCGAACACGCGCCGCCCTCTTTCACGAGCGCGATGGCGTTGCGCAGCGCCTCTTCGTTGCTGACCTGATAGGAGCCGAACGGCATGTCGGCCATGATGTGCGCGCGCGTCGTTCCGCGCGTGACGGCCTGCGTGTGGTAGAGGATGCTGTCCATCGTGACCGGCGTCGTCTCATCGAACCCGAGCACGACGTTGCCGACGCTGTCGCCAACAAGGATCACGTCGATGCCCGCCTGTTCCACGAACTGGCCGAACGGCGCGTCGTACGCCGTCGCGATCGGGAAGAGCGTCTTTCCCTTGCGTCGCTTGATGGCGCCTGCCGTGAGGCGGCGGATCGCCGGGTTCTTCTCGGGCTCGTAGGGGCGAGCGCTCTCGATACCGTTACGCGACCTCACGCCATGCTGCGTCTTCACACCCGCAGCTCGGAACCTCGCGCGCCGTTGGGGTGCTCCTTCGGCTCCGCCGCTTTGCGGCTCCGCTCAGGATGACAATCAGAGAGTGCCTCTGTTAGCGCGACGAAGGCGCGCACCGGCGTCCCCGTGGGTCCCTTCGCCTGCCACGCAAACTCCGTGTCGAGATAGGCGGTGCCTGCAATGTCCAGATGAATCCAGGGCGTGTTCGCGACGAACTCCTTGAGGAAGGCCGCGGCGGTCAGCGTCCCGGCCGGGCGGCCGCCCGTGTTCTTCAGATCCGCGATGTCGCTCTTCATTTGCGTCGTGTAGTCTTCGTAGTAGGGCATCTGCCAGTACCGTTCGCCGGTCGGCTTGGCCGCGGCCAGAAACTGCGCGGCAAACGCGTCGTCGTTCGTTACGGCGGCCGAGCTCGCGTGGCCGAGCGCGATGACGCAGGCGCCGGTGAGCGTGGCGGCGTCGACGATCCGCGTCGCGCCGAGCTTGTTCGCGTAGCAGAGCGCGTCGGCGAGGATGAGCCGTCCTTCGGCGTCGGTGTTGATCACCTCGATGGTCTTGCCGTTCATCGCCGCTACGATATCGCCGGGTTTCGTCGCCTTGCCGCCCGGCATGTTCTCAGTCGCCGGGACGAGACCGACCACGTTGATCTTCGGTTTCAACTTCCCGATCGCGGACATCGCCGCGATGACGCCGGCACCGCCGGACATGTCGTATTTCATCTCCTCCATGCGCTCGGCCGGCTTGATCGAGATGCCGCCGCTGTCGAAGGTGATGCCCTTACCGACGAGCGCGAGCAGTTCTTTGCTCGACGGGTCGCCGTTGTAACGCAGAATGATGAACTTTGGCGGCTGGACGCTCCCCTGCGCGACGGAGAGGAACGATCCCATGCGTTCTTGGCGGGCCCGCGCCTCGTCGAAAACTTCGATCTCGAGCCCGCTCTGCTTCGCGACCGCCGCCGCCTCTTCGGCTAAATGACTGGGCGTCATGTCGTTTGCCGGCGTCACCGCGAGCCGCCGCGCGAAGTTGACGGCCTCGCCGAGGATCGTGCCGCGCGCGATGCCGCGCTCGGCCTCGGTCTGATCGAGTCCCGGCGCGATGACGCTCACCGTCGCGGTGGCGACGCGCACGTCGGGCTTCGCTTGATAGATCGTCGTGTCAAACGATCCGGTGATCGCTCCCTCCGCGACCATTGCCGCCGCCAATGCCTCGTGGCCGCGCGCCTGTTCGGGTAAAACGATCGCGATGTCGTCGAGGTTACGACGGCCGAGATAGCGGACGGCGGTTCCGGCGTAACGGGCGAGAAAGTACGGCTCGAATTTCGCGTGCTCGCCGAGCGAAACGGCCAGCACGCGGCGATACGGTTGGCCCTTGGCATAGACCAGCACGTGCTCGCCGAGGCGGCCGCGAATTTCACCCGACGCCAGCGCGTCGGCGATGACGCCTCCGAGCGCGGCATCGACCTCCTTGGCCGTGCCTTCGAGCGGAGTGTCGGAGAAGACGGGAACGACGAGCGCTCCGGCGCGGACGCCAAGCGGCGCATCGTGACTAAGACCAACTTGCATGGTGGACCTTTCGGACGGTGAACTACTGCCAGCCTATGGCGCAAAGCTGGGAGAATCCTCGTGTCTGAGCAAAAAGGCGCCGACAGCTATGCCCGTGCCGGCGTGAGCGTGGCTTCGGGCAACGAGGCCGTCGCGCGCTATCGTGAGCTACTGGGACGATGGCGTCACGCAGGCCAGCTCGGTGCGATCGGAGGCTTCGCCGGACTCTTTGCCATGCCGGGCGATGAGCGGCGTGCGCTCGTGGCCTCGACCGACGGAGTCGGCACGAAGGTCATGATCGCGGCCGCGCTCCGGCGTTACGGTCAAGTCGGCGCCGACTTGGTCAACCACTGCGTGAACGACATCCTCGTCTCCAATGCGACGCCGCTGTTCTTCTTGGACTATCTCGCGGTCGGCCGGCTCGATCCCGAGGTTGCCGCCGAGATCGTGGAAGGCTGTGCGGAGGCCTGCCGGCGTCACGACTGCGCGCTGCTGGGCGGCGAGACGGCGGAGATGCCGGGAGTGTATCACGCCGATCACTTCGACCTCGCGGGCACGATCGTCGGCGTCGTAGAGATCGACGCGATCCCGAAGGCAGAGAGCGTCGCCGCCGGCGATGCCGTTATCGGTCTGCCGGCCGTCGGTCTTCATACGAACGGCTACGCGCTCGCGCGTGCGCTGATAGCGCCGGAAGAGTGGAACTCGCCTTTCGGCGGCATGACCTACGCGGACGCGCTGCTCGCCGAGCACCCCTCATATTATCGCGAGGTGCGCGCGATCCAGGCCGTCGCGGAGGTAAAGGCAATGGCGCACATCACGGGGGGAGGACTGCTCGAAAACGTGTCGCGCACGCTTCCCGAAAACCTCAAGGCGGTGTTCGAGCAGCGGCGCTGGAGCGTGCCGCCGATCCTGCGCGAGCTGGTGCGGCGCGGGAAGCTCGGAGAAGAAGAACGATATCGCGTCTTCAACATGGGAATCGGCTACACGTTGATCGTCCCGCTTGCGGACGCCGCCGCCGCGACGGAGGCGGCGCGCGGGGCAAAGGTCGTCGGGTGGATCGAAGAACGAGTGGCCGACGAGCCGCGCGTCGTCGTTCATCCCGCACGCGACTCATGACGCGCTCGATCGCCGGCGAGCTCGCGCGCGCCGTAGACACCGAGGCTGCACGCGAGGCGCGCGCGGGCCTCGCTGCGGCGATGATTCTCGAGGGCGGCGCGTTGCGCCGCGTAAGGATCTTCGACGTAGGAGACGAGTACATCGCGCTGCTCGGATACGCCGGCTCGCCGGATCCGGAGGAAGAGCGGATCGCCGTCAGCTCCGGCCCCAACGGCGAGGCGGCGAGTACGCGGGCGACGGTGCTCGCCGCCGGCGAGGCGGTCGTCCCGATCCTCGGCGCGGAAAGCGGCGTGGTTATCGGGACGCTCGACGCAGAAGCAGACGGCTCACGCGACCTTACGCCCGACGACGTTTCGTTCTTGGAAGACTGCGCCGCGGTGCTCCGGCCGCTCTACGACTAGCTTGCACGAGATACTCAATCTCGTCGTCGACCTCGCGCGCGAACGGATGAACTCGCCCGCGCCCGCGGGCGTCGAGATCGGCGCGCCGGTACGAACGGACGAACGAACGCTGGCGTGGATCGACGAGACGTTCGGCGGTGCGTGGAGCTCGGAGGCCGCCGCCGGCCGCAGCATCGTCGCCCGTCGCGCCGGTTCGCCGGTGGGCTTTGCGACGATCGAGCCGCACGGACTGACGTATTCATGGCTCGAAGGGCTGGCACGCGAGCCCGGCGTGGGCGTGTTCGGGCCGTTCGGCGTCGCGCCGGAGGAGCGAGGCAAGGGTGTCGGTCGTACACTGCTGGGGCGCGCGCTCGGCGAGCTGCGCGTGAGCGGGTATAGGCGCGCGATCATTCCCGCCGTCGGCGACGAGCGACTCGCGCGCTACTACGCGCGATGCTCGAACGCGGAGCTCGCGGAGCGCTTCGATTGTGCGACGCTGCTGCGCCCGCAGCGCCGCACGTTGGTGATGGCCTCGGGGAACGGGAGCAACTTTCAGGCGGTGCTCGACGCGGCGCGCGAGGGGGCGATCCCGCTGGAGATCGTCGGACTGATCGTCAACAGCGAGGCCGCGCACGCAATCGAGCGCGCTCGCGGGGCCGGCATTCGCGCGACGATCGTGAGCTGGAATCGCGAGCGCGAACCGCGCGCAGAGTACGACGCGCGCCTCCTCGAGGCGGCCTCGGCCGAAAGCCCGGACCTCGTACTGTTACTGGGCTGGATGCATCTGCTTTCGCGGCCGTTCGTCGCCGCGTTTCCCGAGATGTTCAACCTGCACCCCGCGTTTCTTCCACTCGATCCCGCGCGCGACGACGTCGTGCTGCCGGACGGTACGCGCATTCCGGCCTTTCGCGGGCCGCGCGCGGTTCGCGACGCACTCAACGCGTCGGCGCAGTGGGTCGGCGCGACGCTGCACCGCGTTACCGCCGCGACCGATCGCGGGCCGGTCATGGCGCGTCGCCCGCTGCGCGTACGGCCTGGAGAAGATGAAGCGCACCTGATGGAGCGCG
>Ga0213879_10000063_pt1 | contig 14293 bp, 13 predicted proteins | sample VelepicoBEBS_R03_FD_161046 | JGI IMG/M metagenome (GOLD analysis project Ga0213879, IMG submission 161046) | Vellozia epidendroides bulk soil microbial communities from rupestrian grasslands, the National Park of Serra do Cipo, Brazil - BS_R03 | ecosystem: Environmental > Terrestrial > Soil >...
CGAGGACCAGATCACCGAAAATCTCAGCGTGCTGCTCGACGCGATCGTGCGCGCGAAGCCGTCGGCCGCGAAGGGCACGTACCTGAAGTCGATCACGCTGGCTTCGACGATGGGGCCCGGCGTGAAAGTCGACCCGACCCGCATCAAGGCGACGGCGAGTACCGCCTAAGCGCGCGGCGCGATGCGCGGCTTATTGCTTGCGCATCGCGTTCTTGGGTGCTCAGGTGCGTCCCGAACGCCGCACCTTCGAAACGCGTCGCCCGCGCTGGGCGATGGCACGCAGCAATTCATCGGTAAGCGGCTTCGTCCGGCCCGCTTCGATGTCTGCGATCCCCGCATCGACCGCGGCTCGCAGGTGGCGTAATTTGGCGTTGCGTGCCCGGAGGTCCGAAGGCGGAATCGGCTCGCCGCGCTCCGCGAGAATCTCGACGTACCCGGTTATCACATCGCGGGCGTTCGACAGGGTTTCCTCGATGGTGTTGCCCTGCGTGTGCGCGCCACGAAACGCCGGGATATGGGCGGAATAACCTCCCTCGGGTTCCGGCTCCAGCACGACCACATACGAGCGCGTCTCCATGACGAGGGGTTTCGCCGGGGCGGCTATGAGTCCGCTGGCGTTGCTATGCCCTCCTCGCCGGCCCGGTGTCACTGTCGCGAGCCATTGTATTTGAATTCGATCACGCTGAGGTCGACGATGGCCCCGGCGTGAAGGTCGACGCGACCATCAAGGCGACGGCGAGCACCGCCTAAACGCGCATCGGGGGGCGGCAGCAAGTGCCGCCCGGCCCCGTCAGTCTGCACGGAGAGATTCTTCCGCCCTTGGCGAATGTCAGGGGCGAGAGGCGAGCATGCAAGACCCCACTCCCGGCCGGATGAGCGTAACCGATTTCGAGAGTCTCCTGGAGCGGTCCGCCGACAAGCTCGAGCTCCTCGAAGGCGAAGTGCTCGCCTTCGCCGGGGGTTCGGTCGCTCACGGGATCCTGTGCACGCGTTTGGTCGCCGCCGTGAACGCGGCGACCAAACCGCCCTGCCAAACGTTCACGTCGGACATCGCCGTCCGCGTCGAGAGCCGCGCAAGCTACATGTTTCCGGACGTCTCGCATACGTGCGAAACTCTGGACCCGAGCGCAACGGCGATCGTCGCGCCCGATCTCGTCATCGAGGTGATCTCGCCGGAAAGCAAGACCCGCGACCGTAGCGAGAAGCTCGACGCCTACCGCAGCATCCCGAGCGTCATGGAGTACGTGCTCGTCGATTCACGCCGCGTCTGGGTCTGCGTGTACCGGCGCATGCCGGGCGGCGTTTGGACCGACGCCATCTACGGCATCGACGAAACCGTCGACATCCACACGGTCGGGATCACCATCCCGGTCGTGCAGTTGTACGCCGGAACGGGCCGGCTGTTGAGCACCGAGCGCTCGTAAGGTCGCAGCCGCGGCGCTTCACCGGCGCCGCATCCGATAGGTGCAACATGGTCGGGTGACTACGCGACCTGCTCGGCCGTGATTTCCCGCGCCGCCGAGATCGACGGAGAGTTGCGCACGCATCGCGTCGCACTCTAGGCGCGTTGAGGCCCTCGTGAAGCTGCTACGCGTGCACGCGTTGCACGCAATCCGCTGAGCTTTTGCCGCCCGTTCGGTTCGCACGGAAGCCGAGCGGCTCGATGTCACGCCCGAACGGCGCGCCGATGTTCGGACGGGCCCCTGGGCGCAACGGGCGTGCGGCGAAGCGGGCTGGCCTCCAACCCGCAATCAGGTGCCACAAATTTAGATGGTGGACCTTCGTAACGCGGCCCGAAGACGTGAAACATTTCTTGCTGGGCGGACCAAGGTCGCCTTGGTGTTTGAAAAGGTTGTGCGCCCGCACGGTTCACCGCACGCACGAGACGAAGATAAAACGCCGTGCAACAGGATGATATCCCCGTCGCCATCGACTTCGGACTTCGAGACGCATTTGATCTCGTGCGTGCGGGGGCCCCCGTCAACGACGGGGCAGCGAGGCCATCGCTCTTCCTAGGCGTGTATCGCGCCAACTCACGTGTCATCGTACCGGAAGGCGAGTGCGTGGCATTTGCGGGAGGTGGAGAGCATGGGCGCATGTTTCTAAGCCTGAGTACGCGCTTCGAGGACATGGACGGGTTTCGCGTCCCCCGGGAACTGCGCTATATTGTGGTCTCTCATGCGCCGGACGACATGGAGATTGCCTTCGACTACCTGTATGGGACAGCACACCGCTTTCATCAAGGCATGCAGCTCGCCGTGAACGCCGCCGCAGATATTCTTCAGGAGACCCTCGTCCAGGAGATGCAGGATTTCTTTCCGGGATCATTCTTTCGGCAGACGGAGTTCAACGTGCCGCGACTGCCGCGCAACGGCCGCGCCGCTGACGGACCTCTGGCGGGAAAAGTCATCAATGCGTCATTCGGTCTGCCTCCGAACGAGCGCAACCGGTGGGACCGGGCTGCGGACCACTATTGCATTGCCTTGAGCCATTGGCGCGAAGGCGAGATCCCGCTCGCAATGATGCACCTCTATATCGGGGTGGAGACTGTATGCAAGGCGGTAAGCCGGAACATCCAGCGCCGACAAGGAGTCACCGAGGCGAACCTAATCAAGCGCTACGGCGTCGAGAACGAGAAGTATCCGGACAGCGCACTCATCCACGCGATCCGGTTGCACGACATTTTCCGCGGCGACGCCGTGACGGCCAAGGCCGCCCGAGACGCCAGCGACGGGATCGAGCACGGGTTCGCCGATCTCGAAGACGTCTGGAACCTGTCGCGCAAAGCCTACGAAAAACGGCCGCGTACCTGCGGCGCGCACTCTTTGAAATGCTGGACCTGGGTGACGAAGTGATGCAGTCCCTCTGTGGATCGCGCTTCTGCGACGTGCTCGTCGAGCAGACACGTTATTGGGAGACTGGTGTGTACGGGGGTGATCTCGTTGAAAGGTGGAGGAACTTAGATTTCCGCATGGTTGAAACCGTCCCATTTATCAAGAACATGGAAGTGGACCCGTCGCTTGGCACATACTCGTTTACCATGGACTGGCACAACGAGTTCAACTACGCGAAGAACATGATAGTCGCCTTACCCGCGCAACGTAACGCCTCGGACGCGCAAGGTCAAACAACGGAGACGTGAATATGGGCTACGACGAGAACGACGCCGCCGAAGAGGCGTTCTATGAGCGTATGTATGATGAGTTCCACCGGGACCACGCTGACGAAATCACCGACGAGATCACGACCGGCGAGGTGATCTCGGCGGTTCTCGTCGCGCACCGCGAGTGGTGGCCGTCCGTCTCGGCCTCGCTCGATAAGGCGAAAAAGAGACTCTCGGAATGCGAGTTTGAAGAGGCAGTGTTCCACGCAGGACGTGCACTGGACGGCTTCGTCCGGAACGTACTGGTGATCCCGCTTACCGCCGCACTCGTCGAGAGGCTAGAGCGTTTTATGCCGGCGAGTTTCCCGATTAAAGAAGGCGAGATCTTCAAGAGCGTAACGGGACTCGGCAACAGTTCAGCGTTCGCGGAATACACGGTTTCCCTAGTGATGCAGACGCATAAGGATGCAGAGCGTACCATTCGAGAAATGCGTTCCCTCGTCAGGGAAGGCGGCGACAGAGCGCTTTGGCGCCAGCGCGACCGTATCTTTCACGCCCCCGTTCCAGCGGAGGAGTCGATGGTGAGTGACATGGTTGGCCGCATTACGGCGCTGCTCTCCGATTTGGTTCGAGACCTGGATCGCCTCAATGCTGCGGAACGGAAAGAGGCGGAACGGAAGGAGTTTTCCGCTGGCCGCGTCGAGACGTTGCACGCACTTGCGCTGCTACGAAGCAAGGATCCGGAAGCCGCGCTAAAGTCGTACGATATACCTCTAACGTCCTACGATGCGCGGAATGAACGCTTGGAAGCGCTGAGTAATCTCGTGTCGCTCGGCTATGTAGAGACCGTCAAGGTAGACGATGGATTTCCGCCACAGTTCTCGGATAAGAGCTATCGTCTGACGAATGCGGGAATCGCCTACTACAACGAGCGAGTTGGGCCGCGACTTGCGTCCCGCGCTGAACGCAACGGAGAAAAGACATCGGTGGAAGCGATAGTGGCGCCGGCTGCCGATCTCGGCACGGCTGCGTTTCCCGGACACGCCTCTAGCAGGCCGGCGAAAAATGGCGAATAGACGTGGGAAGCCGCCAAGCGGTCATCTCCGCGATCGATACCGCTTGGCGCTCAAAAGGTAAAGCGTTTGGCTCGATCCGCCCAGCACCACCCTAAAACGCGCGGCGCGATGCGCGGGCTTACTGCGTGCGCATCGCATTCTGGGCGTCGTCGAGGGTCGCGACGATAGGCGTGCCGCGGGTGAGGCCGGCGATGCTGAGCGACTGAATCCAGCGCTGGTTGCGCGCTACGATGACGAGCTTGCCGGCGGGCCGCGACTTCGCGCGCAGTAGCTCGGCGATGACGGTGTCGGCGACCGACTCGTCGTGCCGCAAGCGCGTCAGGTCGACGAATCACGCGCGGGCTCGCGCGAGCGCGCTGGAACGCGAGCTGGACGTTGTGGCGCGTGAGAGCGACTTGCTCTCCGTCGAGCCGCACGATCGCGGGATCCGCACGTTCGCCCACAACCTCACCCCTCGTCAGGCGCGGTTCGGCGCGGCGCGTCCGATCCCCGCGCCCGCTCGCTACTCGCGGCGCAAACGGCGCAAGGTCGTCACACGGCCGAATCCGGCGCGCTCGGCAGCGCGCGCGGAGGCGCTGTCGTCGACCGCCTTGAGCGCCGCCCGAGCCGCCCCGTGGGCCGCGCCGAACGCGGCCCGCGCGCTCAGCAGCGCGCGATGGACGCCGCGGCCGCGAAACGCCGGGAGCACCGCGGCCGAGAACAGGAACGCGACGTCGCCCGCGATGGCGACCGCGCCGCCGCCGGCCGGGACGCCGTCGGCCTCGGCGAGGAACAGGCGGCTTGCCGCCGCCGCGGTGACCTCGGCCGAGCGGCGGGACTCGGCGTCGGGCGCGCCGGCCTCGGCGAACGCGCGCGTCACCAGCCGCACCCACCCGGCGCGGTCGGCGGCGGGACGGACGACCACGCCCGGGGCGCTCGCCTCCGGGACGGCGCTCGACTCGAAGAGGACGAAGCGGATCTCCGCGAGCGCGTAGCCGTGGGCGTCGAGCAGCGCGCGGTCGCGGTCGAGGACCTCTTGGCGGACCTCGACGCGGACCGGCAGCTTGCGGCGGCGGTAGAACGCGTCGAGCACGTCGAGGTCCGTGGCGGTCAAGGGGCGCGTCGAGCCGACCGCCAGGGCGACTTGGTTGTAGGTCCCGGCGATCGCCAGCGCGTAGCCGCCGGCGACCGCGACGGCGCCGTCGTCGGCGGTCCCCAGGTCGACGTTGCGGTTGCGCACGAAAGCGGCCCAGAACGCCGCCTCGGCGCGGTCGGCATTCATCGTTGACTTCGCGCTCCCGGGCGTGATATAACGTGCGTTGGCTCCAATGACCGCAGGTCGACCTCCGCGTCGATAATGTGCGCTCCCGCGAACGCACGCCTGCCGAGGACGGCCGAATCGAGGAACCTCTCTTCTTTTCGTGCGCCTCGCCCCGTCGGCGGAGGCGTTTTTCTTTCCCCTCTCGGAGCACCCGATGCCGACCGCGAAAAAAGAAGCGACGATCGAAGAGCTTCGCGAGAAGATCGCAAGCGCGAAGCACCTGTTCTTCACCAACTACACGGGCCTGTCCGTCGAGCAGATCACGAAGCTCCGCAACGAGCTTCGCAAGGACGGCAGCACCTACGGCGTGGTGAAGAACACGCTCTTCAAGCGCGCGGCGAGCGACGAGCTCGCCTCGCAGCTCGATGCGATTCTCGCAGGCCCGACCGGCGTCGTCTTCGCCGGCGAAGATCCCGTCACGCCGGCGAAAGCGATCAAGACGTTCTCGGACCACACCAAACCCGTCGACGTGAAGGCGGCTTGGATCGACGGCCGGCTCGTCGACAAGGCGCAGGTCCTCGCGCTCGCCGCGCTTCCCCCCAAGCAAGAGCTGTACGCGAAACTCGTCGGTACGCTCAGCGCCCCGCTGTACGGACTCGTCTACGTCCTCAGCGGCAACCAGAGCGGACTCGTCCGCGTCCTCAATGCGATCCGCGAGAAGAAGAGCGCGGATCAGCCCGCCGCCGCCTAGGAGCACCACCAGTCATGGCACTCGCCGAACTTATCGAACAGATCGACAAACTCACCGTCCTCGAGCTGGCGGACCTCGTCAAGCAGCTCGAAGAGAAGTACGGCGTGAGCGCCGCGGCGCCGGTCGCCGCCGCCGCCGCGCCTGCCGCCGCCGCCGCGCCCGTCGAGGCGAAGACCGACTTCGACGTCATCCTGGAAGAGGCCGGACCGGAGAAGATCAAGGTCATCAAGGCCGTCCGCGAAGTCACCTCGCTCGGGCTCACCGAAGCGAAGGCGTTCGTCGAAAGCGCGCCCAAGCCGGTCAAGGAAGGCGTCCCCAAAGACGAAGCCGACGCGGTCGCCAAGAAGCTGCAAGACGCCGGCGCAAAAGTCACCGTCAAGTGAAGTAAGGAGCCCGTTGTGAAGGCGAAGCGCCTCGTGTCCATTGCGACGCGGGGCGTTTGCTTTTCAGATCGCGATGGAAACGGAAGAATCCCGGAAACATCGCGGTAAGGCTACGGGTCTGTGGGCTTTTATGGCTCAATCGTGTTGGTTGGAATCGGCGTCGGTCGAACTTTGTTGCGTTCGAATACCGGGACGTCGTCTGTCTCTCCCGCAGGCGGCACACGAAGGTGAGCGTCGGTACAATGCAACGGATACGGCACCGGACCGGTGAAGTTCCCGAAATCGATCGGGGGCAACTGCGGGCTGACTGGCGTCCCGGCCGCCGGAGGAGCTGCCCCAGGCGCACCTCCCGAGTTTGGTGAACCCTGTGTTTCCAGCCCGCGAGCTTGTGCCTTGCCTTTGGTTAGGTCCACCGCGATGTTGCCGGCTCGCCCTCTCGCGGCCGGCTGCTGCTGGTTCGTCTTGCCCTTGAACGCGGTGCAGAGATTGTCGACGAGCTGCTGCAGGATCTGTTCCGTAGCGTTGGCAAGAACCGGGCTCGAAGTCGGGCTCACGTCGACAAGCGTCGAGAGCGCCGAACCGGCATTCCCTACATTCGTCCACGAGTTGCTCTTGGAGATGAACAGAATGCTCAGCAGATTGAACATCTTCGGCAACGCCGAGCCAGTCGTCGGCAGCGACAAGACGTCGACCGCGCCGACCGTATAGGGATTCGCGCCCGGATCGACGCAATCGAAGAACTGACCCGCGGCCGTCATTTGGAGGCGCGTATGACCGATCAGGCGGCGCTCGTCCGTCTTCGAGGAGATACGGTAGACCAGATATCGCTGTCCCTGTCCGCAGAACGACGCGGCCGACGCGGTTCCCGCCGTCGAGACGCCGACGAACGAAGACGACAGCTGCGCGGTGACGTGACGGCGCGACAAAAGCTCGATCAGCGTTCCAGCGTACGGGGCGTCGTCGTTCGAGGCCGGGATCAGCTGAATGAACTGCTGGTACACCGCAGGCGCGATCACCAGCCGAATCGTCCCGCTCTGAATTTGCGGCAGCCCGGTGAGGCCCGCGAGGTCCGCGACGGTCAGCGTGCCGGCGGCTGTGTCCAGGTCGCTGTCGAGCTTTGAATCGAGAGCCGGGTCGCTCAGCGCCAGGGGGTTCGTGAGCGTGACGGCGACATCGAGCGAGCCGGTCTGTGCGTCGGCTAAGGTGTACGAGCGGAGCTGGACCGTAACGCTCTCTATTTCCCTCTTCGCGTTGATCTTCGGCACGATCGTGCCGTGAATCAATTCATTTGCGGTGTTCGGCGCGCACGCGCGGTCGTCGCCGTCCACGCACGCATGCAAGATGCGCTGCTGTGGCCCGTTGATCGTATTTCGCAGTACCTTGACGAAGCCGAGTTGCGAGTAGGCACCGACCGTGAACGACGGGTCGCCCGAAGTCAGCTGCTCCAGCACAATTTTCTGTACGAGATCGTCTTGTGCGTTCGAAGGCACGGTCAGTTGCGTCGCCAACGCGATGATGACCAGTGACCCAAACCAGCGACGTGCTGTCATGCGGCACCTCCCTCGTCTCCGATACGACGACCAGGCGGTATGCTCCCCCCATAGGCAGGCCGAGCGAGGGCCGGTCTCCCGGAAGCTTACGGCAAGAGGCGCGCGATCACCAAAGGCCAGCCGCGTAATTCGGCGCCGGCCGCCCCGCTGAAGGCAAGGAGAACATTGCGTAGGCGATTCCTTCGTCGCGAATCGCGAGCACGTGATCGTTGCAGTGAGCAGACCGCCCACGAACTGCGCGCGGTTAATGACGGCGTCATCTCGTTAACCGAGCTAGACCGTATCGTCTCGACGTTCCACGGAGGCGTGACGTGGGTGAAAGCGTAACTCACCCCATGCCGATGAGTTTTCCCGGCGGTTTGGTTGGAACCCGCATCGACTTTAGGCATAGCGAAGGGCGAAGCCGGTGCAGGTAAGGACGACGAGCGATTGCCGTCTTGTGAACCCATGGACTCAGATCGCGGCGGCTCCAGGTCAGGTCCATGAGGTGGTCGCGCGCACCCCGTCGGCGGATGATCCGCAGCCTGTCGGACTTGCGATCGGACTTCGGCGCTCGGATCTGGAGAATCCCGAACGGCTGAAGTCGCAACTCGGCAAAATCGTGCCGCACTTCGTCGCGCACACGAGCTCGGATGAAATGGCCGAGGTGTGGGAGGCCGTCCATCAAATGGCGCCCACGCTGTGGGATTTCGTCGATAAAGAGTCGCAAGTACCGTCCGACGACGGAGATGCCATGGCCGTTCTCATCGGTTTCGCGGCGACGGCACACGGTTTCGCGACGACGGCACACGACCTCAGCGAAGCGTTCGCGGCGCATGACGTGTGGCTGGAAGCGCTCGAGACCGGATCGCTCGCCGCGCAAGGTCTCGACCTCGCGATCGACCCGCTTGCGCGCGTCTACAGGCCAGTTGCAGGGGCGGCGTCTACCGCTCATGCGCTTTGCTTCGCGGCACAAAAGGCGATTGATATATTGACCACCGCGGGGAAGGACTTGCGCGCTCGCTCTGTCAGGCCGGAGCTCAATGAGCCCGATTCATCCAGTTAGGAACAGCGGCAAACGATCGTACCTCATCGCACGCGCGAGACTTTGATGATGCGGATCGGCGGGGTCAGCGACTCACCGCTGGCCGGAGCACGATGGATCTTGCGGACGACGTCCATGCCGCGGATCACTTTGCCGAAGGCGGCGTAGCCGGGGCCGAGCGGGCCGCCGGCGTCGAGGAAGCGGTCGTCGCCGATGTCGATGAAGAACTCGGTCGTGGCGGAGTTCGGGTCGGCGGTGCGCGCCATCGCGATCGTGCCGTCGGCGTTGTGCAAGCCGGTCTTCGACGTCGGCTCGAGCGGGATCGGCTTGATCATCGGGTTCGCCGCTTGCGGGTTGAGCCCGCCTTGGATCACTTCGATGCGCGACTGCGGCTCGGTGGCGCGGCGCAGCGTGCGGTAGATCGTCGCGCCGTTGTACGTTCCGAGGTCGACATAGTGCAGGAAGTTCTTCACCGTGATCGGCGCACGCGCGGGATCGAGCCGCACCACGATCGTTCCGGCGCTGGTTTGAATCGCCACGTCGACGGGCGCGGCGCCGCGAGCGGATGCCGGCGAAACGGCGAGCGCGATGAACGCGAGCATTGCTGCGGGGCGGAGTATCGTCACGCGGCGTTCGTTCCGCGAGGCGGCAGGCGTCCTCCTGGGTTGTGCGCCGCTCCTCACTGCCGTCTCAGAAATTTGCGGTACGCTGCTGCGATGACGCTTCGCGCCACCGGCTTTCTCAAGAGAACCGCTGCCGTGCTGTCGGCTGGTATGCTTGCCGCGTGCGGAGGCGGGGGCAGCAGCGGCAGCAGCGGGACGCCGCCGGTGCCGGTCGTCACGCCCACGCCTGCGCCGTCGAACTGCACCAGCGTGGGGAGCGCGGCGGCCGGCAACGCACGGCTCGCGCGCGCGGCCGGCCGGCCCAGCTCGTGGATCGCGCCGAACCGGCTGTACGTCAGCTATCGCGCCGGGGCGACGGCCGGCGCGGCGCGCACCATTGATTCGGTCGCGCGGGTGACGCGGGCGGTCGACGCGGGGACTGAAGGCGGGGTGACGCATCGCGTGCTCACGCTGCCGCCCGGCAGCGACGACGCCGCGACGGCGGCGCGGCTGCGCAGCAGCGCGGGCGTCGTCGACGTGCAGCCGGTGCACCTGCGGGTTCCGCTCTCCGATCCGTTCGCGAACGATCCGCTGCTCGACAACGTGGATCAATGGTATCTCTACAAGACGAACGTCGATCCGGGCGCGTGGCAGCTCACGCACGGGCGCGCCGGCGTCTCGGTCGCCGTGCTCGACACGGGCGTCGACGAGTCGAATCCGGACTTCGTCTTCGACGTGCGCGAGTCGGTCGTCAACTCGGTGCGCACGACCGGACCGGGCTCCGCGCAAGACACGAACGGGCACGGCACCAACGTCGCCGGGCTCGCGGTCGCCGCGGCCAACGACGCGTACGGTTTCGCCGGCGTCGGCTACTCCACGCACGTGCAGGCGTATCGCATCTTTCCGCCGGCGACGGCGCAGAGCGACTGTCAGACCGCCGACGGCGCCGACGAAGCGATCGCGATTCGCGACGCGGTCGCGAACGGCGCGTCGGTGATCAACTTGAGCATCGGATCGCCGCAGAGCGCAGGCGTCGACGCGGCGGAGCAAGGCGCCGTGGCGTTCGCGATTCAATCGGGCGTGGTCGTCGTCGCGGCGGCCGGGAACGATTTCCCGGGCGCGGACGGAAACCAGCCGGACTATCCGGCGGCGTATCCGGGCGTGATCGCGGTCGGCGCGTCGGCGGTGCAGGACGCGACGCCGAACGTGTACGCCTCGATCGTCGCCGAGACCGTCGCGTCGTATTCCAACTCCGGGCCGACGCTGGTCGCGCCGGGCGGCGATGCGTCGGGCACCGGCGACAGCGATCTGCTGCACTGGATCGAAGGATATTCGACGACGACGGCAGCGTTCGCGAAGGACCGCTGCTCGAACTCCGGCGGCGTCTGCATCGTGCTCTTCAACGGCACCTCGCAAGCTTCGCCGCAAGTCGCGGGAACGGTCGCGCTGATGGAAGCCTTTCACGGCGGACCGCGCTCGCTCTCGCCGGCGACGGTGATGCAGCTGCTGCAGCAGACCGCCGATCCGATTGCGGGGATTTCCAACACGCGCCAAGGGGCGGGGCGGCTGAACGCCGGCAACGCCGTCGCCGCCGCGCACCCCTAGCGCGCTGTTGTTCGGGGCGGAGGGCCGCTACCAGATCTGGCAGCGGTCCTTGCGCACCATCTTGTCGGTCGCGGCGCACTGGAACGCCGACTGGAACTCGGGCATGTTCGAGAGCGTGCCGATAACGCGGTACTTGTCCCAGGGGTGCTCGTTCGTCGCGGCGATCTGGCGGATGTAGCCCTCGGTCGCGATCGAGCGCCACACCTGCGCGTAGGCCAGGAAGAAGCGCTGCTCCGGCGTGTAGCCGTCGATTTTCTTGTGCGCCTTCGCCTGCGGCGTTTTTTCGAACGCCTTGTAGGCGATCGTCAGTCCGCCGAGGTCGGCGATCGCTTCGCCTTCCACGAGCTTGCCGTTCTCGTGCGCGCCCAGCGCCGGCTCGAAGGCGTCGAACTCGTTCACGATGCACTGCGCCTTGGCGTTGAACGCGGTCGCGTCGGAGGGCGTCCACCAGTCGGTCAGGTCGCCTTTCGCGTCGAACTGGCGGCCCTGGTCGTCGAAGCCGTGCGTCATCTCGTGACCGATCACCGCGCCGATCGCGCCGTAGTTGACCGCGTCGTCGGCGGTCGCGTTGAAGAACGGCGGGCTGAGGATTCCGGCGGGGAAGACGATCTCGTTGTTCGAGGGGTTGTAGTACGCGTTGACGGTTGGCGGCGACATGCCCCAGCGCGCGCGGTCGGTCGGCGTGCCGATGCGCTTGAGGTTGCGCGCGTCGTTCCAGCGCCGCACCGCCAGAATGTCGGCGGCGTACGGCGCGCCGCTCGCGATCTGCAGGCCGGAATAGTCTTCCCACTTGTCGGGATAGCCGATCTTTTTGGTGAACGCGGCGAGCTTCGCCTCGGCGCGCGTCTTCGTTTGCGCGCTCATCCACGAGAGGGTCGAGATGTCGTCGTGCAGCGTCGCCTGCAGGTTGTCGACGAGCGCCTGCGCGCGCGCCTTCGCCGAGGGCGGGAACGCGGCGGCGACGTACGCTTTGCCGAGCGGGTCGCGCAGCGCGGCGTCGCTCGCGCTCGTGCAGCGCTGCCAGCGCGGAAGCTGGTCCTTCACCCCGAGCAGCACGCCGCTGTGGAACGCGAAGCTGGCATCGTCGAAGCGCTTCGGCAGCGCGTTCGCGTAGCCGTCGGCGACGTGAAAGCGCAGGTACGCCTTCCACGTGTCGAGCGGCACCGTGCTGAGCGCGCTGTCGTACGCGGTCACGTACGCGGGAACCGCGACGTCGACCATGTCGAACGCGGGCGCGTCGTGCGCGGCGAAGAACGATTTCCACGGGATGTGCGGGCCGAGGCTCGCGAGCTTCGCGAGCGGCGTCGGGTTGTACGTCTTGTAGGGATCGCGTAAGTCGGCGCGCTTCGGCGTCGCTTCGGCGAGCTTCGTCTCGAGCCCGATCAGCGCGGTCGCTTCCGACTGCGCTTTGGCGGGATCGTCGCCCAGGTTCTGGAGCTGCGTGGCGACGTAGTCGTGGTAGGCGGCGCGGATCTTGTCGGCGCGCTCGCCGGTGTTGAAGTAGTAGTCGCGGTCGGGGAGGCCGAGGCCGCCGAAGGCGAGCGCGGCGATCTGTTTCGAAGAGTCTTTCGTGTCGGCGGTCGCGTACAGCGGCAACCCGCCGCTGACGCCGTCGCGCTGCAGCGCGGCGATCGTCGTCGTCAGCGAGGGAACGTCGTGGATCGCGGTGATCTGGTCGAGCAGCGGCGCGATCGGTGCGGTGCCGGCTTTTTCGACGGCCGCTTCGTCCATGCACGCGCCGTAGAACGCGCCCAGCTTCTGCTGATCGCTGCCGGCCGGCGCGTTGGCGATCTTCGCGTCGTCTTCGAGGATGGTGTGGAGCACGTCGCGGTTGCGCTGCGCGAGCTCGTCGAAACCGCCCCAGCGCGGGCGGCCGGGCGGCAGCGTCGTGCGCTTCGTCCAGCCGCCGGTGGCGAACTGGTAGAAGTCGTCGCACGCTTTGCAGGTCGGATCGATGTTGGACAGATCGATCGCCGGCGCGTTCGCGACGGGCGGCGACGCCGCGCGCGCGCCGGCGGTGAGGTTCGGGAGCGAGGTTGCGAACAGCGCGAGGAAAGCGGTCGCGCCGAGCGCGCGAACCGCGAGACGAAGCAGGTGAGTCGGATGCACGAAAAACTCCGTAGGAACTAGGAAAGCCCGAGGAATCCCGGGCTTTCACGTCGTCGCGGTGCGCGCCTTCCGTTCGGGCGCGCGCTTGGGCCGGTTAGTACTTGTAGCCGGAGCCCGGCGGGAACATGCCCTTTGGTTTGCGGGTCGTGCGGCGGTATGCCGTGCTACGCGTGGCCGAGCGGGCCTGCGAGGTCGTCGCGCGCGGGTTCTGGCCGAGCGGCGTCGCGTAGGCTATGCTGGAGGGGAAGCGGCCGAACAGTTGCGGATCGGAGGCGAACTCGCGCTTGAGGTCGTCGATGCGGTGCTGGTCGGTGGGATGGTCCGAAAGCATTTCCATCTGGCCGCCCGTGTCTGATTTTTCGAACTGCTGGAAGAGCCAGACCATGCCCCACGGGTTCGAGCCGGCTTCGGCGCACGTGATCGCACCCTTGTGGTCGGCGGCACTTTCGACGTCGCGCGAGTAGTTCTGCGACTGCAGCGTGAAACCGAGGTTCGCGACGGTGTCGATCGTGCGCGACGCGCGGCCGCCGGTCGCGATGTTGGCCAAGATGTCGCCGATCGTGTAGGCGGTCGCGGTCTTCTGCTGCTTCTGGTAGAGGTGCAGCACGTCGTGGTGGATGTCGTGCGAGGTCTCGTGGCAGAGGACGCCGGCGAGCTCTTCGCGGTTCTGCACGAAGCGCATCAGCGAGTCGGTGACGTAGACGTTCCCGCCCGGCACGGCGAACGCGTTCGGCGCCGATTCGTGCACGAGAATGAACTGGAACGGATGGAAGTATTGCGGGTCGGCAACGCGCTTGATCTGCTGGGCGATCGGGTTCAGAATCGCGTAGTACGGCGAGTTGGAGATGAT
>Ga0213879_10000064_pt1 | contig 14279 bp, 11 predicted proteins | sample VelepicoBEBS_R03_FD_161046 | JGI IMG/M metagenome (GOLD analysis project Ga0213879, IMG submission 161046) | Vellozia epidendroides bulk soil microbial communities from rupestrian grasslands, the National Park of Serra do Cipo, Brazil - BS_R03 | ecosystem: Environmental > Terrestrial > Soil >...
GATGAAGAGACCCTCGTGACGACGGATCTGGATCAGATCGGACTCTCGGGCGCCGAAAGCCCCTCACGAGCCTCGACGGCACGCGACGGCGTCGCGCCCGACCTCCTCGCCCGGGCGGTGCTCATCCGCGGCGTCGAGCAGCGGCTGCTCAGCCTCTTCGCCGAGGGGAAGCTCTTCGGGACGGTCCACACCTGCATCGGCCAGGAGTGGACGGGCATCGCCGTGGCGGAGGCGCTGCTCGACGGCGACGTCATCTTCACGAATCATCGCGGCCACGGACATTTCCTGGCGCGTACGGGGGACGTCGAGGGCCTGATCGCCGAGGTCATGGGCAAGCAGGCGGGCGTCTGCGGCGGCCGGGGCGGCAGCCAGCACCTCTGCGCCGGGGGCGTCTACAGCAATGGCATTCAGGGGGGCATCGTGCCGGTCACGGCCGGGCTGGCGCTGGCGGAGAAGCTCCGCGGCAGCGACCGGATCGCCGTGGCGTTCATCGGCGACGGCACGCTGGGAGAGGGGGCGGTCTACGAGGCGTTGAACATCGCCTCGAAGTGGAAGTTACCCCTGCTGGTCATCCTGGAGAACAACTTATACGCCCAGAGCACACCGCAGACGCAGGCGCTCGCCGGCGACATCGAGGCCCGCGCCGCGGCCTTCGGGATCGCGACGAAACGGGCGGACACTTGGGACCTGGAGGCGTTGCTGTCGACCGCCGCGCGATGCGTCGAGGCAGTTCGACGTGGGGCCGGGCCGCAGTTCCTCCGGATCGATACTTACCGCCTGATGGCTCACTCCAAGGGGGACGACGACCGCGACCCCGCCGAGGTCCAGTCGTACTGGGACCGCGACCCGCTGACGCGGTTCGCGCGGGAGGAACCGGGGCGGGCCCAGGCGTTCGAAGCGGAGGCGCGGCGCCGGATCGATGCCGCGGTGGCCCTCGCGGAGGTCTCGCCCTACTCCGAGGCCGTGTCCGCCGAGCTCGCGGCGTCGACCGGGCCCGTCGCATGGCGCGCGACCCGGATCGACACCCCCGAACGCGTGGTCAACGCGATCCATGACGCCCTCCGGCGGAACATGATCCGGGACGACCGGATCGTCCTGCTCGGCGAGGATATCGAGGGGCCCTACGGCGGCGCCTTCAAGGTGACCAAGGACCTCAGCCGCGAATTCCCCGGCCGCGTCCGCAACACCCCGATCAGCGAGTCGGCGATCGTCGGCCTGGGCAACGGCCTGGCGCTGAGCGGCCTGGTGCCCGTCTGCGAGATCATGTTCGGCGACTTCCTGACGCTGGCCGCCGACCAACTGATCAACCACGCCTCGAAATTCCGCCACATGTACAATGATCAGGTCGATCTCCGCATGGTCGTGCGGACACCGATGGGGGGCAAGCGCGGCTATGGCCCGACGCACAGCCAGAGCCTGGAGAAGCACTTCCTCGGGCTCCCCGGCATGAGGATGCTGGCGCTCCACCACCGGTACGACCCGGGTGCGCTCTACGACGCGCTGTTCGCGACCCTCGATCGGCCGACGATCGTCATCGAGAACAAGCTGCTCTACGGCCTCCGGGTCGGCGACGCGGCCCCCGAAGGCTTCGCCCTGGAGCACACCGACGAGCCGTTCCCGACGACCCGGATCCGCCCCGATGCGGAGCCGGACGTGACGATCGTCTGCTATGGCGGGATGCTGGCCGACGTCGAGAAGGCGCTCGACCCGCTGTTCGATGTGCACGAGGTCGCCTGCGAGGTCGTCTGCCCGGCGCAACTCTATCCCCTGGACCTCCGGCCGATCCTCGAGTCGGTCCGTCGGACCGGCCGGCTCCTGAGCGTCGAGGAGGGGATCGGCTTTGCCGGCTTCGGGGCCGAGATCGTGGCCCAGCTCGTCGAGCACGCCCCCGGGGCGCTGCGACGGCTCGGCCGCCTGGCGGCGCCGGAGCACCCGATCCCCTCGTGCGGGCCGCTGGAGAAGGCGCTCCTTCCCGGCCCGGCGCACGTCGAGGCGGCTGTCCTGGAGCTCTGCGCGCGATGACCGAGCCCACCCCGATCGTCATCCCCCGTGAGAACGTCAACGACGAGTCGGCGACCCTCGTCGCCTGGTCCGTCCCGGAGGGGGAACGGGTCGCGGCCGGCCAGCCCGTCGCGCAGGTCGAGACGAGCAAGGCCGTCGTGGATCTGCCGGCGCCGGTCGGCGGCGTCCTCCGTCGTCAGGCCCGCGCGGGCGAGGACGTCCCCATCGGCGCCGTGCTCGGCTGGATCGTCGCCGTGGGGGCCGAGTCGCCCCCGATCCCCCCGCCCCGTCCCGAGGCGTCGCCGGCCGCTCGCTCGGGCGCGGATCGCGATCGCACCGGTGCCACCAACGGCAGTGCCCCTTTCCCGCTGGCGCCGTCCGTGCGGCGGATCGTCGCCGAGGAGAAGATCGACCCGGCGCGGGTCCGGGGGACCGGCCGAGGCGGTCGTCTGACCAAGGCCGACATCTTGGCCCACCTTGCCCCCGCCCCGACGGTCGGGCATGCCGGCCCGAGGGCCACGCGGTTCAGCCAGAAGGCCCGCGCGCTGATCCGACAGCTCGGGCTGGACGAGCACGCCTTCGAGGGGCGTGGGCTGGTCCGGTCGCGCGACGTCCTGCCCGCCTCCCCGGCCGTCCGGGCCGCGGCCGAACCGACTTCGCCGGCGCCCCCGGCCCGTCCGAGGCCGGTCGCCGCGACGGGGGTGAAGACGCGGTCGGAGCAGTTGCCCCGGGCCAAGCGGACCGAGGCCCGGTACCTCCGCTCGGGCTTCGAGATGACCCTGCCCAGCGTCGTGACCGTCACCTGCCCCACCCGGGGGTTTCGCGAGGCGGCGGGGCGGCGGCCCTCGATCGCGGGGAATGCGACGGCCATCATTGTCTTCGAGGCCGCCCGGTTGCTCCGGAAATACCCGGCCTTTAACGCCTACCACGACGCCGGCGCGGTCCACTATTACGAGGACGTGAACGTCGGGTTCGCCGTCGATGCCGGGCGCGGCCTGAAAGTGCCCGTCCTCCGCGAGGCCGACGCCAAGGGCATCGCCGAGATCGCCTCCGAGATGCGCGATCTGGTCGTCAGCTATCTCGACGACGCCCTGGCGGTGGAGTCGCTCGCGGGGGGGACGTTCACGGTGACCGACCTCTCCGGCGAGGGCGTCATGACGTTCCACCCGCTGATCAACCAGGGTCAGTCGGCGATCCTGGGCATCTGCGCCGAGGTGTTCCCGCCCGGTACCCGCTCGGGGACATTCAATCTGGTGCTGGCGTTCGACCATCAGCTCGCGGAGGGCCGGACCGCGGCCCGGTTCCTTTGCGAGCTCCGCGACCGGCTCGCGTCCCACGAGTCGGCGATCGTCCGGGGGGGCGAGGAAGTGGTCGAAGAGCCCCGCTGCTCGCGGTGCCTGGCGGGCTTCCACGAACTGGCGGCGAACGGCCATTGCCTCGTCCAGACGGTCCGCGCCGACGGTTCGATCCGGCTGCTCTGCAAGCTCTGTTTCCAGGGGTGGACGTGATGAGTACCGCGGAACTGCTCCGCAAGACGGTCGCTGATTTCTTCGAAGTGGACGAGGGCCAGGTCGGGCCGTTCTTCTCCTTGCAAAGCCGGCGCGGCCAGGGTTCGATCTCCCGGGCCGCGCTCGATTCGGTAATCCGCCGTCGGGTCGGGCTCACGTCGCGGTCGATCTACTCGGCGAAGACCTATAGTGAGCTGGAGGCCGAGCTCGTACCCGGCGGATCCGTCGCGCCGTCCGGTCCGGACACGTCGCCCGACGCCGGCGGCCATCCACCCGCGACCATCCCGCACGCGATGGCGGCGACGGGGGCGGGGACGGGCACAGTTCGTTGCGGCATCGACATCGAGCTGATCGACCACCTCCCGCGCGCCGCCGACTACTGGGAGGACCCCTTCTACCAGACCTGCTTCACGCCCGCGGAAATCGCGTATTGCCTGACGCAGGAGATGCCGGCCTCCCACTTCGCCGCCCGATGGTGCGCGAAGGAGGCCCTGAAGAAGTGCGATGAAACGCTCCTGGCCGAGGAGTTGAGGAATCTCGAAGTCGTCCCCGAAGGGTCGGGGGCGCCTTACCTGGTGCACCACGCCGGCGGCTCGACCCGAAGGCTGCCGCACGCGGTCAGCGTGTCGCACACCCCGCATGCCGCCATCGCCGTCGTCGTGCACATCGAGGCACGCTCGCCCTCCCCGGCGTCGCTCACCCCCGAAGCTACCGCCCAGGTCCCCCCCCCTGCTCCGTCGTCGCCACGGTTCCTCGGCGGTGTCTTGCCGATCCTCCTGGATCTCATTACCCTCGTCGTGGCGATCCTGGCGCTGGTCAGGACTTTCCTCGAGGTGAAATAAGTCCCATCATTGGGCCGAACCCGGGGGCGAAGAGCTGGGCGTTGATCCCCAAGGGAGGACCCCGACGGTATGACCTTGCTGATCATCATCGTCAATTACCGGACCGCCGACCTCACGATCGACTGCCTGCGCTCGCTCCAGTCCGAGGTCGGTCCTCTGGACGGGACGCGCGTGGTCGTCACCGACAACGCCTCGGGGGATGATTCCGTTGAACGCCTCATCGCGGCGGTCCGTGGGGGTGGTTGGGGCGACTGGGCGACCATCCAGCCCCTGGAGCGGAACGGCGGCTATGCGTTCGGCAACAACGCGGCGATCCGCCCGGCCTTGGAAGGGGCCGACCCGCCGCGCTACGTCCTGCTGCTGAACCCCGACACGATCGTTCGCCCGGGGGCGCTGAAGGCGCTCGTTGAGTTCATGGACGGTCGACCCGATGTCGGCATCGCCGGCAGCCGCCTGGAGGAGCCCGACGGGACGCCCCAGCATTCGGCGTTCCGCTTCCCCTCGATCCTGGGCGAGCTCGATTGGGGGGCCAATTTCGGCCCGGTGTCCCGGCTCCTGCGCCGCTGGGCCGTGGTCCCGCCCATCCCGGAGGGCCCCGGGCCGATCGACTGGGTGGCCGGGGCGAGCATGATCATACGGAAGCAGGTGTTCGAATCCATTGGACTAATTAATGAAAAATATTTCATGTATTTTGAAGAGGTGGATTTTTGTCATCGGGCACGCCGGGCCGGCTGGCCCTGCTGGTACGTCCCCTCGGCTCGGGTGGTGCACCTGGTCGGGCGGAGCTCGGGCGTGACCGACCCGCGCGCCGCGGCGGCGCGGAACCGTCGGCCGGGGTACTGGTTCCTCGCGCGGCGTCGCTATTTCCTCTCCCATCACGGGCGTGTCAAGACGTTGCTCGCGGACCTGGCATGGTCGCTGGGCCACGTCTCGTACCGGGTGAGGCGATTCCTCCTGCGCAAACCCAGCAACGAACCTCGACTGATCTTATGGGACTTCATCCGCTTCAACTTCTTGCTGGCGAGGAAATGACCCGTTCGTTGGAGACGCCTCCGGGCCCGGAGGTCGGGGGACCGCCGCCCTTGAACCGGGGGGACCGGAACCGCAATCCGCCGGGGATCGGTTTCCTCGCGCTGCTGCGCGAGGACCTGCGGACCCACGACGGCGGCTTGTTGGAGCAGGGGTTCTGGGCGGTCGCCGTCCACCGCTTCGGCAACTGGCGGATGCGATGGCCCAAGCCGCTTCGCGCCCCGCTGACGCTCGTGTACCGACTCCTCTTCAAGGTGGTCGAGTGGACCTGCGGGATCAGCCTCCCCTACACCGTCCTCCTGGGACGGCGGGTTCGCATCTGGCACCACAGCGGCATCATCCTCAATGCCCGCTCGATCGGCGACGACGTCCACATCCGCCAGAACACGACGTTCGGGCTCGCCGCCCGCGGCGAGCCCGAATGGATGGTCCCCACGATCGAGGACCGGGTCGATCTCGGGTGCAACGTCTGCGTCGCCGGTGACGTGACGATCGGGCACGACAGCCGGGTCGGGGCTAACACCCTGGTCATCTCGGACATCCCGCCGGGATCGGTCGCGGTGGGCGTCCCGGCCCAGGTCCTCAAGCGGTTGCCACCGGGAGGGTGTCGTGAGCGCGATCGGTGTTGTCGCGATCGGTCGGAATGAGGGTCAGCGGCTCCGGCGTTGCCTCGAATCCCTCGACGGACACGGCCTGACGGTCGTCTATGTCGATTCGGGCTCGACCGACGACAGCGTCGCGCTGGCGCGATCCCTGGGCGTCGAGGTGGTCGACCTGGACATGTCCACACCATTCACGGCCGCCCGGGCGCGGAATGCGGGGTTTGAACGACTGTTGCAGATCGATCCGGGTGTGCGCTTCGTCCAGTTCCTCGATGGCGATTGCGAAGTCGCCGACGGCTGGCTCGAGCGGGCGCGGGGCGAGTTGGAGGACCAGCCGAGGGTGGCCATCATCTTCGGCCTCCGTCGCGAACGGTTCCCCGAGCGGTCGCTCTATAACCGGATGGCCGACATCGAGTGGAACATGCCGATGGCGTGGGGGACGCCCGACGGGACGGCCCAGGCATGCGGCGGCGACGCGATGATCCGGGCCGAGGCATTCCGATCCGTCGGCGGCTACGACCCCACGGTGCCCGCGGGTGAGGAGCCCGAGCTCTGTCGGCGGCTCCAGCGGGCGGGCTGGATGGTGGTCCGGGTCGACGCCAGCATGACATGGCACGACGCGGCGATGCTCAGGTTCCGCCAGTGGGCCCGGCGACAATTCCGGACCGGCTACGGCGGACTCGACTTCACGACTCGCTTCGGCCGGGGCGGGGACAACCCGTTCCGGTCGCAGATCCGCAGCGCCCGGATCTGGGGATTGGGCTGGCCGCTCGCCCTCCTGGTGGGGGCGGCCGGCGCCGGGATGCTCGGGGGGCCGATCGCCCGCAGCTCGGCCGCCGGGCTCATCGCCCTTGCCCCCTGCGTCCAGGTGGCCCGAATCGCAGCCCGGAATTGGTCGCGCGCGGGCGGAGGCCGCGGGGCGCTCGCTTATGGCATGCTGGCGGTAGTCGGCAAGGGATTCCAGATGGCCGGCCAGTTGCTCTACATCCGCGACCGTCTCGTCGGTCGCCATGCGCGTCTGATCGAGTACAAATTCACCACGCCAGGGGCCAGGCAGACGGCCTCCATACCCTGATTCCCGCGGCAAGGGTCCGTTCCCACCTCCTGGTCGAGGGGGATCGAGCCCCAGACCGACTCTCGCGAGCAGGCGTGTTTGTCCCATGCGCGACCCGGAATGGCAGGCCGACTTGGCGCGTTACCCCCGTCGGCCCTGGCTCAAGGAGCAGTCGATCTGGGCTATTGCCGTCTACCGCTTCGGGCGCCGGAACGACCGACGGCGCCCTGGCCCGTTGCGCTGGCTCCTGGAACGATGGTATTGGGTCGCCTTCCGGGTCACCGAGACGCTGACCGGCATCAGCATCCCGAAGTCGGTCCGCGTCGGGCCAGGGTTGCGGATCTGGCATTTCGGGAGCATCTTCGTGCACCCCAAGGTCGTGATCGGAGCCAACTGCACCCTCCGCCATGGGGTCACCCTTGGCAACCGCGTGCTCGACGGCCCCGTCCCGGTCATCGAGGATGATGTCGAGCTGGGCGCCTATGCCCAGGTGCTTGGAGGAGTCCGGGTCGGCCGAGGTGCCAAGGTCGGCGCGATGAGCGTGGTCCTCGGCGACGTCCCCCCCGGCGCGGTCGCCGTGGGAGTCCCCGCTCGGATCATCGAACGGGGTCTCGCCGAGGCCTCAGGCGCCCCGGATTGCTCGCAATCTGCAGGAAATTCCGCGGTTGATCATCGCCTACTCAGCGCTTTTGCGCAGGACCCGACGAGCACGACCGCTCCGGGAGTATGGATACCCGAAGGAGGATCGGCTTCGTGATCATTTCTCAAACCCCCTACCGCGTGAGCTTCGTCGGCGGCGGCACCGACCTGGCCGCCTTTTATCGCCGCGAATTCGGCGCCGTCCTGAGCACCGCAATCGATCATCATATATACGTAACTATTCATCGGCGTTTCGAGCCCACGATCCGCGTCAGCTACTCGAAGACCGAGACGGCCGAGACGATCGACGAGGTCCGCCACGACTTAGTCCGCGAGGCGATGCGGTGCATCGAGATCGACGAACCGCTGGAGATCACGACCATCGGCGACGTGCCCGCCGGCACCGGGATGGGCTCCAGCAGTTGCCTGACCGCCGGCTTACTCAACGCATTGTATGCCTACCGCGGCCAGGTCATCAGCCGCCAGAGGCTGGCAGAGATGGCCTGCAAGATCGAGATCGACATCCTGAAAAAACCGATCGGTCGCCAGGACCAGTACGCGGCCGTCTTCGGGGGGCTCAATTACATCCGTTTCAATCCCGACGACACCGTGGACGTCGAACCCGTGCCCTGCAAGCCAGAGACCTTGGAGGAGTTGGAACGGCGCACGCTGCTGCTCTACACGGGCCAGACGCGAGACGCCAACGAGATCCTCAAGCAGCAATCGGGTGGGACCGCAGACCGCATGCCCATACTCCGCCAGATGCGCGACCTCGCCGACGAGATGCGTCGGGCGCTGGCCGGACCCGGCGACCTCGACGCCTTCGCCTCGTTGCTGCACTCGGGCTGGGAGCTGAAGCGGTCGCTCGGTTTCGGGATCAGCTTCCAAAGGATCGACGAATGGTACGAGGCCGCCCGCCGCAACGGGGCCCACGGAGGTAAGCTACTGGGCGCCGGCGGGGGCGGATTCCTGCTCCTGATGGCCCCGCCTTGGCGGCACCGCGCGATCCGCGAGGCGCTGGGGCGGCCCCGTGAACTGACCTTCCGGATCGCGCGGCACGGCAGCCGGAACATCTTCATCCAGAGCTGAGCGGGATGAACTGAGGATCCCCCGCCTCCAGGCGCGGGGAGTGTCAAGATGTCCCCACGCGAGGAGACCGACCCCCGACGATCGGGCGCTCGATGGCCGGACGTCGGAGGAGGCGTTGGACGAGGACCGGGCGGCGAGCGAGCATTTCGATTTCGAGACTTTCGCGCGGAGTGGTGAACATGAGCGGTGAGGTCAAGGCGATCTTGTTGGCGGCGGGGCTGGGGACTCGGCTCCGGCCCCTGACGGACACGATCCCCAAGTGCCTCGTCCCGATCGCCGGCCGGCCGCTCCTCGACTTCTGGATCGACCGACTGGCCGACGCTGGTGTTCGCGAGGCCCGGGTCAATACCCACGCGCACGCCGAGCAGGTACGGGCCTACATCGACCGGGTCGAGGCCGGGGGGCGCCTCCGACTGGCCGAGTCGCACGCGGCCGAGCTGCTCGGCTCCGCCGGGACGATCGCCGCCAACGCCGACCTGGCAGACGGCGCTGAAGCGGTGATCATCGTCTACGCCGACAATTTCAGCGACGTCGACCTCCGCCGGATGCTCGCCTTCCACCGCGCCCATGACGATCCGTTCACGATGCTGCTGTTCCGCGCGCCCGACCCCCGTGCCTGCGGGATCGCCGAGATCGACGACGACGGGCGGATCACCTCGTTCGTCGAGAAGCCGAGGGAGCCCAGGAGCGACCTGGCCAACGCGGGGGTCTATATCGTCTCGGCCGACGCCTACCGCGAGATCGCCGGCCTGCGCGCGTTCGACTTGGGGTTCGAGGTACTGCCCCGGTTCGTCGGCCGGATGCGCGGATGGACATGGGAGGGCTACTATCTCGACATCGGGACCCCCGCGGCGCTGGAAAAGGCCCGGCGCGATGCCCCGGGGTTGCTGTCGCTCCCCCGGCCCACCCGGACGGGGGGGCGACCAGCGGCGTTCCTCGACCGCGACGGGACACTGATCGAGCACGTCCATTACCTCTCGGACCCCCTCGATGTCCGCCTGCTGCCGAACACGGCCGAGGCGCTGCGGCGGCTCCGGGCCGCGGGGTTCGCCTGCGTCGTCGTCACCAACCAGTCGGCGATCGGCCGGGGTATGATCACCGAGGACCAACTGCACCGGATCCACGACGAGATGAGCCGGCAACTCGCCGAGGCGGGCGCCGCGGTGGACGCCGTCTACTTCTGCCCGGAGGCCCCGGCCGGCGACGATCGGACCGTCGTCGAGCACGGTGACCGCAAGCCGGGCCCGGGCATGCTGATCCGGGCGGCCGAGGAGATGGGCCTGGACCTCGAGGCCTCCTGGATGGTCGGCGACATGATCAGCGACATCCTGGCCGGGATCAATGCCCGGTGCCGCGGCAGTATCCTCGTCAGGACGGGCAAGGGACTCCCCGAAGGAGGGGACCACCCGAGCCCTGGATATCTCGTCGCCGACGACCTGCTCGCCGCGTCCGACATGATCCTGAATGGCCCGCCGCGGGCGGGCAATAACGACGGTGCGGGACACGCCCGCGCCGGGACGACCGACGTCCTTCGAGAATCGACCCGATGAGAATCCTTCTGACGGGCGGCGCCGGCTACATCGGGAGTGCCTGCCTCCGCTGGCTGCTCCGCCACGGGCACGACCCGATCGCCTACGACAACCTCTCGGAGGGGAATGCCGCCGCCGTCCCCGACGGCCGCCTCGTCGTCGGCGACATCACCGACGCCGACCGGATGGTCGAGGTCATGCGTCAACACCGGACCGACGCCGTCATGCACTTCGCGGCGCTGGCGTCGGTCCCCGACTCGATCGCCGACCCGGACAACTATTACCGGGTCAATGTCGTCGGGACCAAGGGTGTGCTCGACGCCATGCGACTCGCCGGCGTGACCCGGATCGTATTCAGCAGCACCGCCGCGACCTACGGATTCCGCGCCGAGATGCCGCTCCGGGAGGACGCCCCCCAGACGCCCGAGACCCCCTACGGCACGACCAAGCTCGCCTCGGAGTGGCTGATCAAGGACTACGCCCGCGCCTACGGCCTGGGCTATGCGCTGCTCCGCTACTTTAATGCCTCGGGGGCCGACCCGGACGGCCAATATGGCGAGGACCGCCGCCATGAGACCCATCTGGTCCCGCTGATGTTTCAGGCCGCCGTAGGCCGTCGCGAGAAGCTCCTGATCTACGGGGACGACTGGGATACCCGCGACGGGACCTGTGTGCGTGACTACGTGCACACCGACGACCTGGCACAGGCCCATCAACTCGCCGTCGAGGGCCTCGAGCCCGGCGTGGCACGGGCCTACAACCTCGGCTCGGGGACCGGCGTCACCGTGCTCGAGGTACTCCGCGCCTGCGAGGCCGTCGTGGGCCGCCCCATCCGCCACGAGGTCGTCGGCCGCCGGCCGGGCGACCCGGCCACGCTCATCGCCAGCCCTGAGAAGATCGTGAAGGAACTGGGCTGGTCGCCCCGCTACACCGACATCCGTGCGATCGCCGAGACCGCCTGGCGCTGGCATCACACCCACCCCGACGGATACAGCACCAAAGGACATTGATCGTCACGACGTCCGGAGTTCCCGAGGGGCGACCATGATCCAGGACAAATATCGAGACTGTAGCAGCGTTACCGGGCGGTTTTGGCACGGTCCACGCAATCAGGGTCGGGATCGAGCCATTCGCCGAATGAGGGGCCAACTTGGAGTCGTTGAGGGGGGCCCGAGTCGATTCTCCTTGTTCCTGCCGATCGATCCTCAAATCGGCCCCGGTAACGCTGCTACAGTCTCCTCTCGGTGGAATCAAACGCGGATAATCTGTATCGCGCGAGGCGGCCCCCATGCTCACTCTTCGATCTCGATCGCCTGACCCATCGTCCAGCAAATCGGAGAACTTGCGACCAATGACGAACCTGAGCGTCATGAGCGACCGTGATCGACTGGCCCAGGAGCGCCGCCGGCCGCGCGTGTACTACCCTGCCGGTCCGGGCAACCTGATCGGTGCGTTCCGCCGCTGGCTGCGCGAGGACGCCGAAGACCCGAACCAGATGGCCGTCACGTACTCGGGCCAGCTGTTTGACGTCTGTCGCAAGTTTGAGTGCGAGGTGATGGCCGTCGCCTCGTCCCCGAGCTATCCCAAGGCCGAGGAACTCCGCGACGGTCCGTTCCGTGTCCGTCACCGCCCCAGCCTCTGGGAGCTGTGGCACGGGCCGATGTACCACATCGGCGAGTATCTGGGCAATATGCGGCACATCGCCTCGGCCCTATGGTTCGGTGCAGACATAGTGGTGATCCACGGGGGGTACGGTCACTGGTATCTCTTCGCGCCGCTGCGGCTGCTCGGGATCGAGCTTGTCCCGGTGCTGATGGTTGTGCTCTGGCCGAAGCACAGGCCGCTTGGGAGGGCCAAGCGGTTCATCCAACGGCTCAACGGCTGGTTTTTCCGGCACTCGGCGTCGGTGATCCTCAGCGCGTCGGAAGATTGCACCCGACAGGTCCTGGAGATCACCGACGGCCGGCCGGCCTCGATCAAGCCCTTCCTTCCCAAGTACCGCCCCGGATTATTTGACGGCCTGGAGCCTCCGGCGCCACCGCCGCCGTTCCGCGTGCTCTACGCCGGGCGGATCGAATCCAACAAGGGTGTCTTCGACCTGCTGGAGATTGCCCGGCGATTCGCCGCAGAGGGGCGGACCGACATCGCGTTCGACCTCTGCGGCAATGGCTCGGCGCTAAATGAGCTGCGGCGCGAGGTCGAGCGGGCTGGACTGGCCGATCGCTTCCGCATGCACGGGTATTGCGACCAGTCGATGATGTGTCGGATGTATGGCTCGGCTCATGTCGTCATCGTCCCCACCAAGACCGAATTCGTCGAGGGCTTCAATCAGGTTGTGGCCGAGGCCGTCATGTCGGGGAAACCCGTCATCACCTCGTCGGTCTGCCCGGCCTTGGAGGTCGTGAGTGAAGCGGCCGTGGAAGTTCCACCGGACGACGTGCAGTCATACGGCGATGCCATTCTGCGCCTCTACGGCGATCCGGCCTTCTACGCGGAGAAGGAATGGGCCTGCACGGCATTGCGCGACAAGCTCCTCAACAGCGACCTCACTTACGGTAATGTCATCGAGCGCGTTTTCGAGGACATCCTGAGGCGCCAGGGGTGGCACGGGTTGTCTCAAACCTGTGGGCATTAGCTGAAGCTTGTCCCACGGTTCGGAGCACTGGACTTGGGCCATCCAATTTCCCTGCGCGTGATTGGCTCGATATCGGCCCACTGGCCGACAGTATGGGTCGGTCCGGGTGTTCACGTGGATGACGGCAGCGGCATCCGCGTCGAAGCCCTCAACTTGCGTTTCTTGATCGGCGACCTGGCCAAGTCAATTTAAAGCAACAGCTCGCGCGGTCGCTGAACCCCCAACTGCGTAACTCCTCCAGTAAAGGGGGCGTGAGTAGCATTGGACCAGAAAACTGGAATAGGGTGAAAACCACTGGAAAAACAGCGGTTACCGTCGCTAACTATTGCGGCTGTGACTTCTTCCTGGTCCCGCCGAACGATCCTCGGATTGGCCCCGGTAACCGTACTACAGTCTCTAAAATCCACCCCTTTGTTCGCGAGGCGGCTTCGCCGGGGCGCCTTGCTCGCCGGGATCCCGATCGCGATCCACCCTCCTTCTTTCAAGGTGCGATGACGTGACATACCCCATTAAACCCATCGACAGCGATGAGTTGCAGAGGCGCGTTCGTGAGGCCACACCTTTCCCTTACTTCGCCATCGACGGCTTCCTCGACGAGGAGTTCGCCGACCGGGTGCTCCGGGCTTTTCCCTCGTTCGGGGAGGCCGCGAAGATCGGCCGGTCCTTCGAGGCGGTCAACGAGAAGAAGAAGATCCAGGTGACTGACGCGAGCAAGTTCCCCAAGCCGATCGCAGAGCTCAACCGCGCCCTGGCGACCCCCGAATTCGTGGGCCTGCTCTCCTCGGTCTTCGAGATCCCCGACCTGCTCCCCGACGACGAGCTCGTCGGAGGCGGCATCCACCAGACCGGACCGCGCGGTCACCTAGACGTTCATGTTGATTTCAATTATATACCCGATCGACAACTTCATCGCCGCCTGAACATCCTGATCTATTTCAACAAGGACTGGGACCCGGAGTGGGGCGGGAATATTGAGCTCTGGGACAAGGACGTCAAGGTCTGCCACCATTCGTTCTCGCCGACCTTCAACCGTTGCGTCGTGTTCCAGACCAGCGAGAGTAGTTATCACGGCGTCACGGCGGTGCGCTGCCCGGAGGGCCAGACGAGGAAGTCCTTCGCCGCCTATTACTACACGAAAGAGGCGCCGCCCCACTGGAACGGCGAGGCACACTCGACGAACTTCAAGGCCCGTCCCAATGAGATCCTCAAGGGGAACATCCTGATGCCCTTGGAGCAGGCCGGACGGCGAATCCGCAGCGCCGTCACCGGAATCAAGCGAAGAATCAAGGGGTAAGCGACCCCAGCCCTCAAGGGTGGGGCTTTCCGGCTCAACCTGAGTTCGGCAGGTCGT
>Ga0213879_10000065_pt1 | contig 14224 bp, 15 predicted proteins | sample VelepicoBEBS_R03_FD_161046 | JGI IMG/M metagenome (GOLD analysis project Ga0213879, IMG submission 161046) | Vellozia epidendroides bulk soil microbial communities from rupestrian grasslands, the National Park of Serra do Cipo, Brazil - BS_R03 | ecosystem: Environmental > Terrestrial > Soil >...
ACGCGGCAGAGACGAGCGCGTAAGCCAAGTTGTCCGGCTGAACGTACGAAGAGACGAACGAGGTCATCGGGAAAAACCCGATGCCTGCGACGAGCGCGACGCTGACCCAGCGAGGCACGCCGAGATTGAGCGCCGTGCGATAGTTGAAATACAGGCCCGTCATCAAAAGGAACACGCAGAGGAGGCGGGCGGCGAAGAACACGCTCACGAGCGAGCCGGTGGAAAGGGCGACGACGTACATCCATGCGGCCTCGAGCGCATAGAAGCCGACCGGATATGCGGGCACAATATAATTGATCCGCCCCTTCGGTTCGATCGCACGCGTCAGGCTCGGGGCGTCCGCGTCGATTCGCGCAAAATACTGCCTGCTTCCGTAGCCGCTCGGCACTCGCATCGACGAATTCATAGCGACGCGGCTGAAATCCAGCGCCTGGAGCAGATACTTCGTGTAGGGGCTCACGATCCAATCGGCGCTCCCGTCGCTCAGCCGGATCAGCCGATGCGCCCCGTAGATGGAGGCGGCATAATCGAAGTGCGCCGGTTCATCGGGCGCCTGAAAGATCGGAACGAGGAACACCCAGACGGCGCTGAGCGCGCCGGCCAAGAGGATCACCGCGGTCGCGGCGGCGTTCGCTCGGCGCGCGTCACTCACGGCGGTACACCACGAAGCTGCGGTCTTCGAAGGCTTGCTTCCAATTCGGCTGCTTTGCGACGGCGACCGCAAACGGCGTGTCTCGCTTGGCGACGATCGCGTCGATCGCATCGCCGGGCAGCGTGGCGCTGAGCGGCCGCTTCAGATAGATCGTCGCCATGTAGCGCTGCCAGACGGGCACGGGGTACGGATCGCAGCGGCCGTCCATAAAGACACGGAGATTGCCGTATTGCAGCGCGAGGCTGCACCAGGTGAAGTCCTGGCAGAAGACGCGGTGACTCCGGCGATCGGCTGCGAGCGATGCGACGGCGCGTATCGGCAAGCGCGGGGGCGAAACGCGTTCGTCGGCGAGCAGCGCGAAGGCCGAGATGACGATCCCCACCGTGATGGCGACCACCGCCGCGGGCGCAAGGTCGCGCACCCGGCCCTCCAGGTTTCGCACTCTGGGGAAACGCCAATCGATCGCTCGCGCCGCGAGCGGCGCGGCGACGATGACGAAGAGCGGGATGTTCCGGCCGGCGAACAGCGTCGCCGCGAGCAGCAGCGCGCTGGGGGCTGCCGAGAAAAGTTGCCGGCGCGCAAACGCCGGTCCCGCCGCAAGGATAACGAGCACGAGCGGCAGGACCCCGAGCATGAACGAGAGGTCGTGCAGCCCCGGCGGCTGCCATTCCTGAATGAAATGGCGGATGGGACTACGTGCGAGCGTTACGGCATAGAACGGCAGTCGCCAGCCCAGCGGAGTTGCGAACGTGGCGAGAATGGTCGCGCCAAGCATGATGAGGTCGCGCGAGCGGCGCGACGCGCCGTGGCCGCCGTCCGCGAGGCCGGCCGCGAGCCGGGCGAGCACGATGACCGGGGCGAGCGCGACGCTTGCGTGGAGGTTCGCCCATAGCACGGTTGTCGGGAACGCCGCGTAATACCAGCGGTCGCGCCGCTCGATAAAGAACATGAAGACCGCGAGCATCAACCAGCCCAGCACCTGCGCCCGGACGCCGAATGACTCGAGTAGCGCGCCGCCGGAGATCAGCAGCACGATCCCGATGGCTTCTGCGCTCGCGCCGCCGCGTGTCCGCAAGTAGATGAGCGAAAGGATCACCAGCGGCGTCGCGCTGAGCGCGAACGTCACGAGGAAGAAGAGGTTGTAGTGCGACGCGAGGGCGACGATCACGCTGAAGAGCCACTCTTGCGGCACCCACATCGCACCCGCGGACGTGAACGTCTCCGGTCCGAGTGCGGTGGGCAGCGCGTGCGAGCGCAGGACGAGGTCGCCGAGCCACCGTTGCCAATACAAGTCGCCGTCCCCGGGCAGCTGCAACAGGCCGAGCAGGAGGTACATCCCGCCCCAAAGGACGATCGCCAGCCGCGCGAGATTCAGCGGACGAACCCCAACGGTAGCGCGATACCGGTTGCCGCGGCGATGTAGGGGGCGAAGGCGATCGGCCCGCGGGCCGCTCGCGCGAGCCGGTGCCCGGCGACCGCCGCGACGCACGCGATCGCGAGGGCGAATACGGCCAGCGGCGCGCCGAGCGCGGCGCCGGCCAGCGCGACGAGCTTCGCGTCGCCCCAGCCCATGCCGTGGCCGCGCGAGAACATCGCGGCCGCGGCGAAGGGCGCGAACACGATTGCGGCCGATGCCACGAGGTCCCATTCTCGCTGTGCGGCAGCAAAGAGCAACAACGCCGCCAGCGGGGCGAGCGTGAACACGTCCGGCACGAGGCCGCAGAGGGTGTCGCTGCACCAGCATGCGACGAGGGCGAAGATCACCATGGCGGCGATGCCGATCTGCACCGGCGTCGCGCCGAGCGCGACGAGCGATCCTCCGATGACGACGGCAGCGAGCACCAAGATGGCGTATGGGGGCGTTCCGGGCAGCGGCCCGTCGGCCGCGGGCGACACGCCGGCGCAGAGCGCTCGGCTGAGCTGCGTGGCGATGAAGGCGATGCAGCCGAAGAAGACGGCCGCAAGCGCGATCCCCGTCATGGCTTTCCGGCGAAGTAGTTGGCGGCGACCGCTCCAAAGATGATCGTGATGATGGCCGGGATCATGAAGAACACCATCGGAAAGACCATCTTGACGGGAAGCTTCGCGGCCATTTCCTCGACCAGCATCAGACGCTGATGGCGCGCATCGTCGGCGAGGTCGTTGAGCATCTTCGCGATGTTGGCGCCGAGGCGCTCGGCTTGCGTCATGACGCGCAGCGCGTTGCGCAGGGCCGGATGATTCGTGCGCTCGCCCACCGCCTTGAGCGCGTCCGCCCGCGCGCGCCCGAGCCGAATCTCGGAGAGCGCCTCGCGGATCTCCTCGCTGAGCGGCCCGGTGACGGCTTCCACGGCGTATCCAAGCGCCGAGTTCAATGCGAGCCCGGCGGTCACGGTCGAGGAGACCATGTCCAAGAATTCGGGCAGCGCCTTTTGAATCGAGGATTTGCGCTTCTCGCACGCCGCATTGAGCAAGAAGAACGGCGAGTAGCCGCCGACGAAGGCCAGCATCAGCATCAGCGGGAGCGTCCAATTCGCGTCGAGGTCGAAGAAACGCCACACGAGCAGGCTGAAGAACGCGCCCGCGAGAGCGCCCGCGGCGACGCGCAGCAAGAATTTCCCCGGCGTCGTGGTGTACCAGCCGGCCTCGACGAGCCGGTGCGCGAGCGCGATGCGGCGCTCGGTGTCGAACATCCGCTCCAGCACGGGGAGCCGCGTCTCATCGCGCTTGAGTGGGTCGCGCATCTTGAGCTCCTCGAGCTGTTCGGAGAGGAGGCTCTTCGACGGAAGGAGCGAGAGCGCGAAGAAGAACGCCGACAAGCCGGCGAGCAGGGAAATGATGTAACTGAACGCCGCAAACATCAGGCGTCCATCCGCAGCAAGCCCTTGAGCCAGACGAAGGCGCCCACCTCGAGGCCGGCGACGACGAGCAGCACCGTGCGCCCGATCGTCGTGTACATAAGAGCGTCGCCCATGGCCGGCTGAGTCGTCACGATGAAGAGGCCGAGCCCAACCGGAATCAGCATCAGCACCCACGCGCTCATGCGGCCTTCCGCGGTGAGCGCGGAGCACTTGCGCTGGATCTGACGCCGGTCTTTGATCGTGTCGGCGAGCTGATCGAGAATCCGCGCGAGATCGCCGCCGGTCTCGGACTGGACGCGGAAGACGCGCGTCAGCATCAGCGACTCGTGGCCGGGCATCCGCGCCGCCATGTCGTCCATCGCGTCGTACACGCTCGCGCCGATGTTCGTCAGGCCGATCACGCGGCGAAACTCGTGCCGCGCCGGGTCCGGCAGCTCGTCGATGACGATCGAGAGCGCCTGACGCACGCCGAGACCTACCCTAAGTCCGCCCGCCATGAGCCGCGTGGCCGGCTCCAGCTGCGTGACGAACGTCGCGAGCCGCTTCGCCATCTTGAAGCGCACGAAGCTCGCGAAGCCGAGCCACGCGATCGCCGCGATCGCCGGCAGGAGGAGCAGCGCGAAGAGGAACTTCGGATGCAACGCGAAGAGCAGCGCGATCCACACGATCGCAATGCCCGCCACCGTGCTGAGCACGATCTCCTGCGAGGCCATCTTTATGCCCGCGCGGTCGAGCTGATCGGCGAGGCTGCTGACGCGCGCGGTCGCGCGCTTGTTGAGCGCGCCCCACACGGAGAGAAACCCCAAGAAGACCGTCGCGGAAACGCCGGCGAAGACGGCGATCGGGACGAGTGCCGTCACCATAGCGAGGGAAGCGCCGACAAGCCGTTCAGCGCCCTCGCGTCGTACTCGATGCCGTACTCCGCGAACCGCTTCAGGCAGACCGGCTGCACGCCGGTGTAGCAGAACTCGCCGAGCACGCGGTTCTCCTTGTCGACGCCGTGCTGCGCGAAGCGCACGATCTCTTCCATGGTGACGACGTCGCCCTCCATGCCCACGATCTCGCTGACGCCGATCACCTTGCGCGAGCCGTCGCGCATGCGAGCGGTGTGCACCACGAGATCGAGTGCGCTCGCGATCTGCTCGCGGATCGCGCGCACGGGCAGGTCGAAGCCCGCCATGAGCACCATCGTCTCGATGCGCGAGAGCGCGTCGCGCTGGCTGTTCGCGTGGATCGTGGTGAGCGAGCCGTCGTGGCCGGTGTTCATGGCCTGCAGCATGTCGAGCGCCTCGGCGCCGCGACACTCGCCGATGATGATGCGGTCGGGGCGCATGCGCAGCGCGTTTCGGAAGAGGTCGCGGATGCGAATCTCCCCGCTCCCCTCGACGTTCGGCGGCCGCGACTCGAGCCGCACGACGTGCGGTTGGTTGAGCAAGAGTTCGGCCGCGTCTTCGATCGTGACGATGCGTTCGCGCTCGGGCAAGAACGAGGAGAGTACGTTGAGAAACGTCGTCTTGCCCGAGCCGGTGCCGCCGCTCACGACGCAATTCAAGCGCGCTTGCACCGCCGCCCGGAGGAAGTCCATAACCACCCGCGGCACGGCGCCGATTTCGATGAGGTCGTCAGCCGTCAGGCGGTGCTTGCCGAAGCGGCGGATGGTCAGCGTCGTGCCGTCGATCGACACGGGCTCGATGATGGCGTTGACGCGGGAGCCGTCGGTGAGCCGCGCGTCGACCATTGGCGACGACTCGTCGATGCGCCGGCCGAGCGGCGTGATAATGCGCTCGATCACGAGACGCAGCTGGCGCTGCTCGGTGAAGCGCTTGGCGCTGCGCTCGATCACGCCGTGCCGCTCGACGTAGATCGTGTCCGGTCCGTTCACCATGATTTCGGTGACGTCCGCGTCCTTCATGAGATCCTCGAGCGGACCCAGGCCGAGCGCTTCGTCGACGATCTCCTGGCGCAGCGTCGCGAACTCTTCGGCGGAGCCGTCGAACGCCGACGCCATCGCGGCCGTGATGCCTTCGACCTTCGCGCGCAGCTCGGCGAGCTTCGCGGCGTCGGTATGCGCGACGCTGGCGGAGACGAGATCGAGCTGGCGCAGCAGCGCCTGGTGCACCTGCTGCTTGAAAGCCTCGCGCTTTGGATCGAGCGTGACCGCGGAGTGGCCGTTGGGGCGCACGGTGCCGGTGCGCTGCAGGGGGACGCGGGTTTCGCCGAGCAGACCCGTGGCCGAGGGCTGCAGGTTGGACAGCACTTCCTCGCGTGGCAGCGACAGGATGAGGCGCTGCAGACCGGCGATGCTTTTGCCGTAGGCGCGCTGACTCGCGGGCGGAATCTCCGCCGCGACCTTCGCTCCGAGGCTCCGCTCGATCTCGCCGCGTGAGGCGGGTTCGCCCTCGCTGCGCGCGTTGCTGATCAGCGCGATGCGCGACTCGGGAATGCCGAACCGCAGCAGGTCGGCGACGAGCGTTTGCGCGCCGGCGATGCCCAAGAGCGTCGGCTCCAGCACGACGAAGATTCGCGTCGCGCGGATGACGAACGGGCGGACCGCCGCGGCGAAGGGTTGCGGCGCGTCCACGATCACGGCGCCGAAGCCCGTGAGGTCGCCCGCGCAGATCTCGACGGCGCCGGGGTCGAGCGTGAAGGCCGCGTCGTAGCGATGGGCCAGCTCGACGACCGTCAGCCCGTCGCTGCGCATCCGGGAAATTGCGGAGGTTCCGCGCGCCGCGTCCAAGCCGCGGAGCACTTCGCAGAGCAGGCCGACGCTGCGCCGTCCGGTGAGGTCGGCATCTACGATGGCGACGCCGTTGTCGCGCATCGCCTTCGCGAGCGCGCAGCAGAGCGTCGTCGTACCGACGCCGCCCTTGGCGCCGACGAAGAGGAAGACCGGCTCGCCCGTCATTTGTTCGGGGCGGTGGCGCTACCGGGGTCGACGACCTGATCGCCGACGATCAGCTCGACCGGCGCCGCGAGGCGTCGCGGCGTCGCCGGCGGGGCGCCCGCCACCGGACCGCCGAGACCGGGCGGCGGAACCGGGATCGGGGGCCCGAGCGAGGGGATCGGCTCGGGGCCCGGGCCCCCGCCGCCTCCGGCCAGCGTGAGCTGCTCGACCGGCTCGGTGCGCGGCGCCTCTCGCGGCGAGCGCAGCGCGAGGCGCAGGGTCGAGTTGGCGTCGGCCCAGGCGAGGAGGTCCGCCTGTCCCGGGGTCACCTCGAGCGTCACCGTGGCGGCGTCTTGCTCTGCCGGCGAGGGCGTCGCCGACGGGTTCTCCAGGGCGGTCCCGACCGAGAGCACCCGGACGGCACGGAAGATCGTCACCGCCTTGGGGGGCGGTCCGCTCGACTTGGAAGGCGGGATGGCGATCACGTCCACGCGGTCGCCAGGCTGGATCAGCCCCGAGACGTCCTTGACCCGATCGACCGGGATGCTGACCGCGCGCATGCCGGGTTGGAGCCGCACCGGGAGCGCGAACGCAACGTTCGTGCCGATCTCGGAGGCGGTGAGCTGCGAGCCGGCGGGAATCGTGATCAGGGCGAGCGATCCCACGGCCTGGTTCGGTTCCGCCAAGGCGCCCGGTTCGAGCGAGGCCGTCGCGCGCATCTGCTTGGTGAACATCGCCTCGGTGATCCGCTCGCGCGGGGCGATGTCTTGCGCCGCGATCAGCACCGCGCGCTGCTCGCCCGAGGGCGGGCGCAGCGACGACAGATAGGTAAGGGTGAGCCACCCCGTGCCGACCGCGAGGATGCTCGCGATGAGGAGGGTGGTGCGTCGGACGTTCACGACAGATTGATCCTCAAGAATGGAGCGATGCTCTGCGAGAGAGCGACGAAAATCGCGCCGATTGCAAAGGCAAGGGCGTACGGCAAGGTTTCGCGCCTAGCGGGGAGGCCCTGCAGGCCGCCGGCCGCAAGGACGGCCGTCCGCGCGAGCGACGGCCGGGAGCCCGGGCGGAAGGCGAGGTAGATCACGGCCAGCGCGCCGCCGGCGATCGCCGTGTAGAGCAGAAACGGTATGAACAGCGGATAGCTGAGCAGGCCCGAGCCCGAGATGGCCAGCTTGACGTCGCCGCCGCCGATTCCGCCGCGCGCGTAGACGAGCGTACCGAGGAGGGTGAGTCCGGACATCACGGCGAGCGCGACGGCTAGGGATTTCCAGCCGTCCAGCGCGTGGACGGCGAGCGCGGCGAGCGCGAGGCTTCCGGTGAGCCAGTTCGGGATGCGCCGGCTGCGCACGTCGCAAAAGGCGGCGGCGCAACAACCCGCGAGTGTTAACCAGACTGCGACGGACATAGGAATCGGATTGCGTGAGGCGCGGCCTGCCTAAAGAAGACGGGCCGCGCCCCGCAACCCCTTGCGTTTGTTTGTCTTAGAGGGTACCGGCGACGCTGCTGAATAGGCCGCTCAGGTTCTTACCGAGCGTCGTGACGGCGCCCAGTGCGACCAGAGCGATCAGGGCAACGAGCAGGCCGTATTCGACCATCGTCGCGCCTTCGTCGTCGCGGATCATCGTTTTGAGGGTGGCTAGCATTAGGTCTCCTTGTGGTGTGGTTTGTGTCGGCTGTCCGGAGACAGACGTTGTTGGATTGGGTCTAGAGGGTACCAGCGACGCTGCTGAACATGCCGCTGAGGTTCGTGCCAAGGATCGTGACGGCGCCCAACGCGACCAGCGCGATCAACGCTACGAGTAGTCCGTACTCGACCATCGTCGCGCCGCCTTCGTCGCGCACCATCGGGATGAAGCGGTGAAGCATTGGGTCTCCCATTACCAGATTCCGCCGGGGATGAAGTCTGCCGGGACCTGGATCCCGGCATTTGCTGCGTGGATCAGGAGCTGTGATTTCGCCGATGCGACGCCCGGCAACGATGTCGCCAGTACGTTGATGAATGAGTCGCGCATGTAGTCGGGCGCAATCGGCACGATGGCCTGGAATTTTCCATCCGACCCAGCCGTCAGGTTGTGGCGGCTGAGCAGCACGTTTGGGACCTCGTCGGAGAGCGTTGCGAGCAACGTGATCATGACGGGCGCCCATGGGGGCGCGGTTCCCGTAACGAGGAGCGCTTCCGCTCCTTGCAGCTGAGTCACGTTAAGGACGATCGTGCCGCGCATCGGCGCCGCGCCTGCTTGTTGTATCTCTTCGTTCAGCTGGCCCGCCTCGCGTATCGCTTCTGCTTCCTGCGCGCCGACGAGTTGTTCCGCCTGCCGTGCGAGTTGGGTGATGTGATTGGCAAGCGTCGCTGAAACGTAGATGTCGTTCGAGATGTAGCGCGGTGCAACCGCCGTTACCTCGACACGATCGTCCACCTCGTACAGGTTATCGCCAGGGCGAATAACGAGCACGATTCCGGGGCCGCTCAGTTGTACGGCACGCGATACGGAGAGCCACGCGTACTCTAAGTGCGCGTTGCGAGCTACGGTCGCGAGCGGTACGCCTTGCGCCGATGCGGCCACGGCATTAGATGTCGAGGCCAGCAAACAGAGCGCAAGGAGAACCACCTGTTGAAAAGGCCGCAATGGAAAACCTCCTTGCTCCTGGTGCGCTGTATCATGCCACCGTCGGGGCCCGCTGGCAAGACGCGGGGCGCCGATCGCCGCATTTTTAACTCAACGTATTCATTGCGTTGACGTGTTAACGCCGAAAAGCGTGGCATAATGCAATTCGATGAACCGCATTATTCGTCGCTCTCTTTCATTTGTTATGGCGGCAGGCATCGTTGCCTATGCCCTGCCCGTGTGCGCCGACCAGGTGACCCTCGTGTCGATCCAGTCGGGACACTCCATCCTTTTAAAGGCCGAGGGATTGACGCGCGTCGCGGTGGGCGACGGGCGCATCGCGGGTGCCGTGCCCGTGGGCACGTCGCAGGTGGTGGTCAACGGCAAAGCCCCCGGCCACACCACGCTCATTGTCTGGGCCGGCGGCCGCCGCGAGGCCTACGAGATCACCGTGACTGCCCAGGAGCTCGACGACGTGGCGCAGATGCTGCGCAGCGCGATCGCCGCGCCGAACGTGCAGGTCGTGAGCTTCGACCACTCGATCGTGGTGCGCGGCAGCGTGAGCGACGGGGCGCAGTTCCAACAGATCAGCGACATCCTCGGCCGCTTCGATCCGGTGCTCAAGGCGCAGGGCGCCGTGCTGGTCAACGCCGTGACGGTCTCGCAAAACCTCGGCAACCTGCAGCGCGCCATCGCCAACATCTCCGGGGCGAGCGACATCCGCGTGGACCCCGACGGCAAAGGCAACGTGATCGTCAGCGGCAACGCGACCGATGCGGTCACGGCGCAGGCGATCCTCGACCGGGCGCGCGGCCTCGCGGGGCCATACCTTGCGAGCAATGGGCAGCTGATCGACCGCATCAACGCGATGAGCAACAGTCAGATCGACATCAAGGTCTACGTGCTCGAGGTCGACAAGACGGCGCAATCCAACCTTGGCATCTCGCTCAACTCGGCGACCTTCAATCCGGCCATCGGCCCGAGTAACTACTCGATCGGCTCGCCAATCTTTCCCATCGTCGAGTCGCCGTCGGCGCTCGGCACGGGCCTCGGCTTCACGATCCAGCCGTTCTTCCGCACCGTCACGCTCGCGCCCACGCTCAACCTTCTCATGCAGGAGGGCCACGCGAAGGTGCTCTCGAGCCCGAACCTCGTGACGAGCCCGGGACAGAAGGCGACCTTCCTGGTCGGCGGCGAGATCCCGGTGGTCACGTCCACGGGGCTCGGTGCGGTGAACGTGCAGTATCAGCCCTACGGCGTGCAGCTCAACGTGACGCCCGAAGTGCTCGGCAACGGCTCCGTGCACGCGACGGTCGCGCCGGAAGTCTCGCGCCTCGACTACGCCAATGCCGTCGTCGTCTCGGGCTTCACGATCCCCGCACTGATCGTCAGCAAGCTCTCGACGGATGTCATCACGCGTCCGGGCGAGAGCATCATCCTCGGCGGGCTGGTCAATCGTCTCGAGATGAAAACGATCTCGAAGATCCCGCTGCTCTCCTCGATCCCGATCCTCGGCAAGCTCTTCACATCCACCAGCTATCAAAACCAGCAGAGTGACGTCGTCTTCGTGATGACGCCGGAGATTGTAACGCGATGAACGCAGACCATGAACGAGGCCAAGTCCTCCCCCTGATTGCCGTCGCGCTCGCGGTCCTGATGGGATTCGCGGGCATCGCGGTCGACGTGGGGTATCTCGAATATCGCCAGCAGTCGCAGCAGAGTGCCACCGACGCCGCCGCGGCCGGCGGCGCCGAAGCCCTGCTGCACGCCGGATGCCCAAACCAGAGCGCGGCCGACGCCGCCGCGCAGCTCAACGCCGGAAACAACGGCTACCCCAGCGGCGGAAACATCGCTGTGACTACGAACAACCCGCCGGCGAGCGGCCCCTTTGCGAGCGACTCGTGCGCCGTCGCGGTGACGATCAACTCAACGCACAACGCGACGTTCTTTTCCAAGCTGTTCGGCTACGCCAACGGCATGAACGAATCGACCCTGGCGGTTGCGGAGGTGCAGTCGACCGGCCCCGGCTGCATCTTCCTGTTGAGCATGACCGCGGACCAGAACTTCAACGGGGCCAACGTCAACGCGGCGAAGTGCGGCATGCTCATTAACAACACCGCGAACTTCAACGGCGCGAACCTCCACGTGCTGAACATCGGCTACGCCGGAGCGGCGCCCAACGAGAACGGTGCAAGCTTTACAGAGGCCGTGCCTGCGCCGATGCTGCCGGTCACGGATCCGTGCCCGGAGATCCTCGGCTGCGCCTATCTCACGGCCAACCCGCCGCCAATCGCGAACTGCCAGAGCTTCAACGGCAACGGCTACAACGGCGCGATAAATCCCGGCTGCTACAGCGACATCAATCTCAACGGCGCGAATGTTACGATGAATCCCGGGACATATGTGTTCAACGGCAACACGAACTTCAACGGCGCGCACATCACCGGCAATGGCATCACGATGTATGTCACCGCGAGCGGCACCCCACCAAACTTTAACGGCGTATCGTCGGCGACGCTGACGCCGCCGACGAGCGGTGGCCCGCAGGGCGTGCTGTACTATCAGGTACCGACCAACACCAACCCGCCAAACTTCAACGGTTCGAACGGCGGTTACAGCGGTCTGATCTACGCGCCGGGCGCGATTTCCGCGAACTTCAACGGCGCCCAAGGCAAATATTTGGTCGTGGTCTTCGGTAGCGCCAACTTTAACGGCGGCAACGCCCTCGACATCGCCACGCCCCCGCCCGACCAGTCCCTCATCAGACAGGCGGTGGTTGCGCAATGATTCCACGCAAGCAACTCGCGGACAACTCCGGCACGAGCATGGTCGAGTTCGCGCTGATCTTACCCGTCTTCGTTTTCCTACTGATCGGTCTGATCGAGGTCGGCCGCTACGCCTACTTCGCGATCCTCGCGTCGCACGCGGCGCGGGCCGGCGTCCAGTACGCGGCGCAGACGCTCGAGAGCGCCGCCGACGCGAGCGCGAACGGCCCGGCGACGCGCAGCGCCGCGCTGGGCGACGGCCAGAACCTCGCGAGCTGGACGGTTCACTCGAGCGTCCAGTGCACGATCGGTGGCGCGACCTCGACATGCCCGCTGAACACGGCCAACGCCGTGCCTGCCAACCTGGTCTACTACGTGCAGGTGCAGGTTACGGGCACGTTCCACTCGCTGCTCAACTACCCGGGCATCCCCTCGTCGGTGCCCATCACGGCGACGGCGATCATGCCAGTGAACAACCAATGAGACGGGTGAAAAACCGCGAGCGCGGCACCAGTCTCGTGGAAACCACGATCGTCATGGCCGTCGTGCTCGCGCTGCTCTTCGGCATCATCGACTTCGGGCGCGCGACGTACACGTACGCGTTCGTCGCGCAGGTGGCGCGGCAGGGTGCCCGCTGGGCCATGGTACGCGGCTCGCAGTGCACTGTGCTCGATCACTGCAACGCGAGCCAGTCCGACATCCAGACCTACGTGCAAAGCCTCTCGGAAGGTGCGACCACGCCGAGCGGCCTCGGGGTGACGGCAAGCTGGGGCCCCTGTCCTCCGGGACTTTCCGGCAACGACCCCGGCTGCCCGGTCACGGTGACCGTGAAGTATCCGTTCAAGTTCATGCTGCCGTACCTGCCCGGTCCGAACATGCAGATCAACATGTCGAGCACGTCGGAGATGGTCATCTCGCAGTGAGCTCGGCGCTCGCGCTGCCTGCCCCAACGCGTACGGGATCGCTCGCGCGCTTCGGCTCGGGAATGGCGCTGCAGACGCTCGCGGGCAGCGTCTCGGCGTTCTTCGCGCTGGAGAGTTTCGATAAGCGACACGGCGTCGCGATGTACGCGCTGCGAGTCGTCAACCGGACGAAGGCGGTACTCGTCTGCCGGACCTGGGTCGTCTCGCGGGAAGGCGACGCGATGCTGGCCTATCCCGTCTCATTCGAGGTCGAGCCGCTCTCGACGAGCGCGACGCAGGTCCCGGTTTGGTCGAAAGACTTCCCCTCGTTCGATCGCGCGCTCGCCGAAGTGGCGGGAGACGGCGTGCACTGCCTCGTGGAGGCCGCCGTGCCTCCGCGCCGGCAACCGCGCCTTACCTACGCGCGACTCGCCGCGGCGTGTCTCATGGCGGGCACGCTCGCGCTCGGCTCCGCGGCGGCGCTACGCTCGGCGCTGCCGCGGATCGGCGCCTTCGCCGTTCCGCCCGAAACGCTCGCGGGCACGACGGTGAGCGCCGACTACGAGGCCGGCGGCATCGGACGGCTCTCGTACAGCGTCACCGCGCCCGACGGCCGCGAGCTCCAGGGCGGCGACCTTGCCGATCGCTCGGGAACCGTGCGCGTCGCGGTGCCGGTGTCGCAAGATGCGGGCGCGTACACGCTGCAGATGGTGCTGGCGGGCCCGCTGGGTACGGCCAAGGAGACGCGCGTGCTCAACGCACTGGCGGCACGCGGGCCGGGCTCGGCGGCGATCGAGAACGTGTCGGTGACGCCCGCTGTCGCGCAGCCCGGACAGAAGATCGACATCGCCTACGCCGCCGACGGCGACGGCGGCTACGTGCGGCTGCTCGGCGCGGACGGCACGATCTGGGCGCAGCAGCCGTTTTCGCACGGCGGCCAGACGCAGCTGGTCGTGCCACCAGTCTCCAGCCTTCACGAGATGCGCGTGCTGGTGCACGTGAACCGGGGCCGTTCGAGCGCGCAGTCCATGACGGGCCTGGCCGTCGCAGCTCCTCCGGCGCGGCCGCCGGAGGCGGATGCCGCCGTGCCGGTCGCCAGCGACGACGAAAGCGGCGCCGGCGCGAGCGCCGATCAAAACGGAACCTTCGAGGTACTGACCTCGACGGTCACGAGTGGAGGCACGATCCGCATCCGCATCCTGTCGCCGAGAAACGGCATGCGGATCGCGCTGAACGATTCCCAGTCACGCGAGGTGACGGGGCGCAACGTGGGCGCGGAGGCGGACGTCGTGACGCTCGTCGCGCCCGCCGTGACGATTCCGACCCGCTATACGGTCGTGGCTACCTTCACCGACGGATTCGGTGAGGAAAGCGTCGTCGCGCCGGTTACGGTGGTTCCGTAAGGGGTCGAAGCGCGGCGCCTAGAGGGTGGCGGCCACCGAGCTGAAGAGGCCGCTCAGGTTCGTCCCGAGCACCTTGACCGCCGTCAGGGCGACCAGCGCGACCAGCGCGATCATCAGGCCGTATTCCACCATCGTCGCACCCTGGTCGTCGCGCAGCATCGTCTTCATC
>Ga0213879_10000067_pt1 | contig 14134 bp, 16 predicted proteins | sample VelepicoBEBS_R03_FD_161046 | JGI IMG/M metagenome (GOLD analysis project Ga0213879, IMG submission 161046) | Vellozia epidendroides bulk soil microbial communities from rupestrian grasslands, the National Park of Serra do Cipo, Brazil - BS_R03 | ecosystem: Environmental > Terrestrial > Soil >...
GTACTTCTCGAAGAGCGCGCGCGACGAAATCGTCGCCGATCAGCAGCGCACCGCGCGGCGATTCGGCGTCGAGTACGATCGCTGGCAGAGCGAAAGCGAGTTGCACGAGGCGGGAAAGGTGCGCGAGGGAGTGGACCGGCTGCGCGAGCTGGGACTGACCTACGAGCAGGACGGTGCGCTTTTCTTTCGCGCGACGCGATTCGCCGACGATAAGGATCGCGTCTTGCTCCGCGGCGACGGACGCCCCACCTATTTTTGCATGGACGTCGCCTATCACTATCAAAAGCTGCGCGACAGCGATCGCGTCGTCGACATCCTCGGCCCCGACCATCACGGCTACATCGAGCGCCTCAAGGGGCTTTCCGCCGCGCTCGGATTCCCCGGCCGGCTCGACGTCGCGATCGCGCAGCAGGTGACGCTGATGCGCGGCGACGAGCAGGTCGGCGTGAGCAAGCGCGCCGGCGAGATCGTGACGCTGGACGAAATCCTGGACGAGGTCGGCGTGGATGCCGCGCACTTCTTCTTCATCCTGCCGGCCGTCGAGTCGCCGCTGCAGTTCGATTTGAAGCTCGCGGTCGAGAAAGAGAACGAGAATCCGGTCTACTACGTGCAGTACGGGCATGCGCGGATCGCGTCGGTGCTCCGCCGCGCCCTGCCCGACGACGTGCGCGCGGCCGAGTCGGCTTCGCTCGCGCCCCTCGTGCACTCGGCGGAGCTGGCGCTGGCGCGCCGCCTGGCCGAGTTCCCGAGCGTTGTCGCAGGCGTCGTCGAACATCTCGCTCCACACCGCCTCGCGCGCTACGCGCGCGACGTCGCCGCCGACTTCCATCAATTCTACACCGAATGCAAGATTCTCACGGGCGACGCCGAGACGCGCCGGGCACGGATCGCGCTATCCCTCGCGTCAAAGACCGTGCTGGCGCGCGCGCTGTCCCTCGTCGGAGTGAGCGCGCCGGAGTCGATGTAGCCTGTCGGGCGTAGCGGCCGCCCTGTGGCTTCTCGGGCTCTTCGCGGCGGCTCCCGTGCTGCGCAGCGACGAGCGTTACGGCTTCGCCGACCGGTTGCGCGACGCGCTGATTCTGGGAATCGCGATCGCGTTCGCGCTCGGCTTCGTGCGCCTGCTCCATCCGATCGCCTGCTGGAGCGCGCTTTTGGCCTGCCTCGCCGTCGCGTATTTTCGCGCCGGCGCCTGGATGCGCACGCGGTTGGAGCCGGCGCAAAGTCCGCCGTATCTCTTGATCGGCGCGCTCGTCGCGGTGGCGTGGCCGCAGCTCATGCGTCCGCTGCTGGACGGCGACTCGCTCTCGTATCATCTTCCCAACGCCGCGTCGTGGGTGCAGCAGCACTCGGTGTGGACGGCGGCGACCCGGTACTGGTGGTATCCGCCCGCTTCGGAGCTCTTCGCGAGCGCGCTCTACGCCGTCAGCGGCCCGTTCGCGCTGCCGTGGTGCGGATTCGGCGCGCTCGCGCTGCTCGGATTTCGCATCGCGGAGTGGGCGCGCGAAGAGGGCGCGCCGCCGCTGCTCGCCGACGCGCTCGCGGCGAGCACGGTGACCGCGTATCCGCTCGCGATCCAGGCCGGCACGCTGCAGAACGACGCGTGGCTGGCCGCGTTCTGGCTGGAGACGCTGTGGCTGCTGCGCGCGGCGGCACAGCCCGTGACCGCAATGCGCGCGGCGGCGGTCTTTGCACTGATCAAGCCGCAGGGCTGGATCCTGACGGCGGTCGCGCTGCTCGCATCGAGCGCTCCAGCGCGCGTGTGGCTCGCCGCGTGCGGCGCGCTCGGCATCTGGGCGCTGCACGACGCAGTCTTGTGGAACCGCGCGCTCCTCGCCCCGGCGAGCGCCACGACCGGAGGCGCGTTCGGCTCGACGATCCTCGCGCACGGCATCCCGGCGCTCGCGCTCCTCGACCGCGTCGCGCTCGCGGCGTCACCGTTCGCCGTCGTTGCCTTTTGCGCTGCGTTGCTCGGACCCGCGCTCGCCGCCGATCGGCGCGTGGGATGGGCGGCGCTCGCTTCGGCGCTGCTCTTCTTCATGCTGCCGTTCGGCTACAGCACGTGGGTCGCGCAGCTCGCAACCGGTGCGTCGCTGCGTTTGGCCGCGCCGGCGATAGCGGCCGGCGCGGTGATCCTGACGCGACCCGCACGGCGCCGCGCCGGCATCGTCACCGCGCTGCTGATCGCGGCGACGCTCTACGGCGCGTGGATCGTCTTCGCCGTCTTCTGGAACGACGGCCTCACGCGCCTCGCGCTGCCGATCGCCCTGCTCGCCGTCGCGTTGTCCGTCGCGGCCCACCGGCGCCACGCCGCGTGGGCGTACGCCGCGGCATTCGCAGTCACCGTTGTCGCGACGGCCTATCTTGCCGGGCGGCATCCGCTCGATTACTACGCCGACGCGTTGCGCGTAGGCTCCAAGACGCCGGGAATATACCGGTCGATCCAAATCCACCAACCGCCCGCGCTCGGCGGGCTGGGGCTGCGCCTCGGCGTGGTCAACGTCGTCTCACCCACGACGCGGACGGTCGATCTGTCGGACTCCGGCGCCTGCGCGCAGGCGCGCCGCGACAACCTGCTGCTCGCGGCGGTCGCCGAGACCGACCTGCCGCCGGAAGCCAACGCGCAGCGGATGCGCGCCGCGCGCGTCTGCGGAGAGATCCTCTACGATGACGGCATCGGCGTCATGGCCGTTCCAGCTGCGCCTTGATCCAGGGGGCCGCGAAGTAACGCCAGAGGATCTTGATCAGCGCGGCGGCCGGAATCCCGAGGATCAGGCCGGGAACCCCGAAGAGCTCCCCGCCCGCGAACACCGCGAACAACGATGTGATCGGCGAGACGCCCACCGAATGACCCATGATCTTAGGCACGAGCACGTAGTCGCTGATCCGCGCCATGCCGAACATCACGACCTGCACCCATACGATCATCGCGAGGCCCTGGGGCGCCGACATCGGGATGGCAATCAGCTGGGCGATTAGCATTCCGACGATCGGGATCGCATACGCCACGCCGGAAATAATGCCGACGATCAGAGAGAACTTGAACCCGAGGATAGCGGTCACGACCGCGATCACCGCGCCCGTGATTGCACTGACGATGACCTGCCCCGAGATATAGCTGCCGAAAAGTTCGGTCACCTCGGCCGCGAGCTTGCGTGCGGTCTGGCGCTTCTGCGGTGGAAACAGGGCGGTAAAGCTCTCGGCGATCTGGGTGTCGTTGAGCAAGAAGAAGATCGACAGCACGATCGCCGCAAACGCGATGAACAGTCCGGTGGCAGTGTTTACCGCGATCGCGCCGACCGACGCCAGCGCTCCGCTGATGAAGCCCGACATTTGCGTTGCGCCGATCTTTCCGAAGTTCAGTCCGTAGGCCGGCAGCTTGAGCGTCGGAAAGTGCTGCTCGAGCGAGCTCTCTAGGCCGATCAGCCAGCCCTGGCCGGCACTCGCGAACGCGGGGATGTTCGCGACGAGCAGTTGCGTCTGGCTGACCGCGAGCGGCACGACGATCACGAGGAAGACCGTCACGAGCACGAGGAGCCCGAAGAACACGATCGTGACCGCAATCGGCTTCGACATTCGGCGCTCCAGCCGCGCGACGATCGGCTGCACGCCGAATGCGATGAAGGCGGCGATCACGAAGATCGAGATCGTCCGTGGTATGTGCGCGGCCAGCCACAGCGCAATCGCTGCGAGCACGACGCCGCCCGCAATCCAAGCGATGCGGCGCCAGAGATCGCCGCTTACAGCGGTTTGCACAGCAGACGACGCTCGGTGTGATAGCCTCCTCGATCGTAGAGGCGGCGCGCTTCCGCATTATCCTCGGTGACCATGAGTGCCATATACGGTAGACCCCGCCGTCTCGCCTCATCCTCGGCGGCGGCGAGGAGGGCGGCGCCGACGCCGGCTCCGCGGCTGTCGGGCTCCACGGCCATGTACGCGACGAAACCCTGGGGCAGCGCGGTCACCTCGTCGGGGAGCGTGTCGAGGAGCAGCAGGAAGCCGACGCGCCGCTGCGCGCGCTGCGCGATCAGCGTCACGTGCGATTGATCGTCGACGATGTCGCACAGCCGGTCGAAGGCGGCGCGCACGGCGGGCTCGCTCGCGCGGCGCAACGCGCCGACGCTCGACATCGCGCAACGCCTTCCGAGCCGCCGCACGAAGACGCGGTCGGCGGCGGCCGACTCTCCCGTCTGCTGCGCGACGCGCACGCGCAGCGTCACGCGCGGCGCGAGCCGGGATCGCTGATCGGCTCGCCCGCGCGGCAGAGCGGACACTCGCTTTTCTCGTACGACTGCAGCGGCAACTCGAGCAGCGCATGGAAAGGGATCGCTTTGTCATCCTGAGCAGTATCGAAGGACGAGCCACGCGTTACGATCGCGCCGATGCCGGCGACGTTCGCGCCGTGACGCCGCACGAGGTCGACGACCTCGCCGACGGAGAGGCCCGTCGTCACGACATCCTCGACGACCAGCGCGCGATCCGATGGCGACAGACTGAAGCCGCGGCGCAGCACCGGCTCACCGTCCTCTTTCTCCACGAAAACGGCTTTGACGCCCAAATGGCGTGCCACCTCGTAACCCAGCAGAATTCCGCCGACGGCCGCGCTGACGACGATCGTCGGCCGCTGGGGGCGAAAGTGCTGCGCGATCGCGCGGGCGACCGGCTCGAGGATCGCGGGATCCTCGAGGATGCGAAACTTCTGCACGAAGCGGTCGCTGTGGCGCCCGGAACTCAGGCGGAAGTGGCCCTCCAGCAGCGCGCCGCGTCGCATCAGCTCCGAGCGGACGTCGATCTCCTCGGCGCTCACGCCCGAACGCTCATCTCCTCGAGAATCGACTGTACGGCCGCCACCGGATCATCGGCATCCACGACGGGTCGGCCGACGACGAGGTAGTCCGAGCCCGCGGCAACGGCCTGCGCCGGCGTCGTCACGCGCTTCTGATCGGCGTGTGCGCTTCCAACCGGGCGGATTCCCGGCGTCAGCGTGAGGAAGTGGTCGCCGAAGAAGCGCTTGAGATCGCGGACTTCCTGCGCGCTGCAGACGACGCCCGCGCAGCCGGCGTCTCGCGCGAGCGCGGCCAACCTGATCGCGTTCTCGCCCGGTCCGCCTTGCAGGCCGAGCTCGTTGAGATCTTCCGGCGCGATGCTCGTCAGCAGCGTGACCGCCAGCACGTGCGGGGGATTGACGCCCAGCTCCCCGGCGCGCTCGCCGGCCGCATCGACCGCGGCGCGCATCATGTCGAGGCCTCCGAGCGCGTGCACGTTGACGAGCCGCACGTTCGGCCGCACCAGGTGCACCATCGCCGCCGCGACGGTGCGCGGAATGTCGTGCAGCTTCGCATCGATGAACACCCGCACGTCGCGCGCCTCGCAATACGCGAGGATGCGCTCCGGATATCCGAAGAGTCCCTCGAGCCCGACCTTGACGATGACGTCGAGCTCGTAGAGTTGATCAACGAGCCGTTCGGCTCGTTCCGCGCTCGGCACGTCCAGCGCGACGATCAGCTGCGCCATCAGCGAGCCGTCATCCCTCGTCGCCTTCGTATTGATCTGCAGTCGAGAGCGCAAAGTTCGCCTTGCCGACGATCTCGTCGAGCGACGCGAGATCTCGCCGGGCGAGGTAGTCCTGGAGCTCCGCGGAGATGCGCTCCGGGATGCGCGGGTCCGTGAAATTTGCGGTGCCGATCGAGATCGCGGAAGCCCCCGCGAGGAAGAACTCGAGGGCGTCGGTCAGGTTCTCGATGCCGCCTTGCCCGATGATCGGAATGCCGACCGCCTGCGCGATCTCGTAGACCGCGAGAACCGCGATCGGACGGATCGCCGGCCCGGACAAGCCGCCCGTGATGTTTCCCAGTCGCGGGCGCCACGTCTCGACGTCGATCGCCATGCCGCGCACGGTGTTGATGACGGCCAGCGCATCGGCGCCGGCCGCCTCGGCCTCGCGCGCGACCGTAACGATGTCCGTTACGTTGGGAGACAGCTTGACGATCAGCGTCTTGTCCGTCGTGGCGCGCGCGGCCCGAACGACCTTCGACGTCAACGCGGGATCGCAGCCGAACGTCTCGCCCTCGCTCGCCACGTTGGGGCAGGACACGTTCAGCTCGACCGCCGCGATCTCGTCGCGCGCCGCAAGACGCTCGCAGAGATACGAATAGTCGTCCACCGAGAACCCTGCGACGCTCCCGACGATCTTGCAGGGACGCCCGGCGTACTTGTGCAGCTCGCGCGCGAGGTACCAGTCGATGCCGGGATTCTGCAGTCCGATGGCGTTGAGCATCCCCGCCGGCGTATGGACGAGCCGCGGCGTCGCGTTGCCCAGGCGCGGCAGCCGAGTGACGCTCTTGAGCACGATCGCCCCGATCCTGCCGAGGTCGGCGAAGGGCGCGTACTCCTCGCCGCTCCCATAGCAGCCGCTGCCCATCAGCGTGGGATAGGCGAGCTCCAGCTTTCCGAGCGTGACGGCGATCTTCGGCAGGGTCACCATCGAAGCTCGTCGGCCCAGAAGACGGGGCCCTCCTTGCAAATGCGCGCGTACAGGACGTCGCTGCCGCCGAGCTCCGGCGGCGGGAAGCTCGGTGCCTGCGCGCTGCGCGCGGAGATCGGCACGACGCAGCCCCAGCATCCGCCGACGCCGCATCCGAAGGTCTCTTCCAGCGATAGCTGCGCGCGCACGCCGCGCTCGGCGGCGACGCGAGCCACGCTGCGCAGCATCGGCGAGGGACCGCAGGCGTAGATCGTTTCCGGCGCCGGCGCGCCGGCCAGGGCGTCGGTCACGTATCCACGCCGGCCCAGCGTCCCATCGTCCGTCGTCACAATCAGCTCGCAGCCCGCATCCGCAAAGCGTTGCGCGTCCACGAGCAACTCCCTGGTTCGCGCGCCATAGAAGAGACGAACGCGGGCGCCGCCGCCGAGAAGCGTTCGCGCGCACAACAGCACCGACGCGATGCCGACGCCGCCGGCGACGATTGCGACGTCGCGCGCGCCGCCGGAACAATCGAAGCCGTTCCCGAGCGGTCCGAGCACGTCGAGGCGGTCGCCTTCGCGCAACTCGCTCAACTCTCGCGTGCGCCTGCCTGTTATAAAGAAGAGGATGCTCGCGAGCTTGCCTTCCGCTTCGTAGATGGCGAGCGCGGTCGCAGCCGACGAAGCGGCGGGCGGAATCGCCATGAGGTATTGACCGGGACGCGTCGCCCGCGCGAGCTCGGGCGCTTCCAGCGTCGTCACGATGACGCCGGGCGCGAGAACCCGGCGTCCGATCACGGTGGTCGCGTGAACGCGGGCATGCAGGTTAGCCGTCGCCATGATCACAGGCTATTTTCTGCAAATTCTTAGAAAAATCTCTGAAAACCGGTGCACGCCCTTGCTCCCTGAGCCGTTATACTGTATAGAGAGCGTAAATAATAGGGGAAAGGAGGGTCCGCAGATGGCAGGTCTTATCGTCTTCAAATCGCTAGCCGACGCACTCAGAGCGGGCTATCAGGTTTACGATCGGACTGCGGACGGTTATCTGGTCAGGACTCGCACGGCTGCCGGCTGGGCGATGGCCTTGGTGTCCTGCAAGTAATATCGTCTTCGTCTTATTTACAAGGTTAACGCCGCCGGTAAACTCAACCGGCGGCGTTAAATTTTGTCGGCCCGGATCGCGCGATGCTAGCGGTAGTCCGGCGGCGATGCGGGCTTCTCGATTTCCGGTGTGGCTCCGGGCCGCCAGCCGCCGTATGTCGGCCCCGGCGGCATGCCGCTATTCGGCGCGCTCTCTTGCGCCGAGGCGCTCGAGCCCGCATCCGCCGGCCCAAAGCGCTGGCGGACCGTTTGGGGACCGAACTGCGCGCCGCTCAGCACGGCACCGACGATCTGCGCGATGCCCACGAACATCGGAATCAGTCCGCCCAAGAGCCACGGACCGTAGACGTACTGCCCGTCGCTGCGATAACCGATGAAGCCCAGCCCGATGAGCAGCGCGAACCCGATGAACGCAACCTGGATGCCTCGGCGCAGCTGTTGTTGCGCGTACATATCCGGCTCGTGCAGGTACTGATTCGGCGCGACGCCGGGCGGTGAGGCATTCGGCGTCCAGCCGTACTTCATGGCCTTTCGCATCTCGCGCGCGTTCGGCGGCGGCACGATGCCGCGGCGCAGCATCTCCATTCGCTCTTGATGCGCGAGCACGCGGGATATGATCCATGCGGCAACCGGCGCTCCGAAGATGAAGAATATCGCGGCCAGGGGGATGAGATCGCTATAGTCTATCACTGTAGGCTTGCTCCGTTGGTATAAATGTGAATCGATCCGTCGGACGTGCCGACTGTCATTTTCGCGGTGCCGTCGCCGAGGCGGATCGTGCGCGCGGCGGAATCGTCGCGCTCTTGAGACACGCCGTCCACGACGATGCTTCCATCGCTCGTCGAGGCGTTGATGGTGACGTCGGCGCTGGGCGGGACATGGACCCGAACCGAGCCGTCGTCCGTGTGCAGCGTCGCATCCGGATGGGCTCCGACCAAATTCAATCCGTCGGCCACGATGCGGCCGTCGTGCGTCGTCGCGGCGAGCGACTCCACCGCGACGTTTTGCAGCGAGAGGTGGCCGTCCAGCGAATCCATCGCGAGCCGAGCGCCGCGCACATTGGTGGCCTCAACGTACCCGTCGCTGCTGTGGGCGTCCACGGTGCCCTGGAGGTCGGCGAGCGTGATGTGGCCATCCATAGACCGGACGCTCACGCCACCGGTGATCCCGCTGACGTCGGCGCCCGAGCAGCGGGCGATCTCGAGGCGCGATGCGCGCGGCACCTCCACCTCGATCCGTTCGTTGCTAAAGCCGAAGACGTCGATGGAGAGGTGGCCGGTCGAGGGGCGCTCGATTCGCACGCCGTCGCTCGTGCGGCTGACGTGAAGCTGGGGATAGGCGCCGCTGGAGAAGACGGCCCCGCGCATCTCAGTCAGGTCGCGCACGTGGACGAGCCCGTCGTTCGAGATCGTCACGCCTACGCGCGACTGCTCGTCGTCGACCACGACGTGGGGCGCATCGCCGGCCGCGACCGGCGCCTGCGCCACCGGCGTGAAGTCGACGTGATGCATGCCGGACGCGAAGGTCGTTCCGCCGTGACTGACCGCGTACACGGCCATCCCGACGATCAGGACTTCGGCGGCGATCAGCATCGCCACGACCGAGGCGCGGCTCATTTAGAGCCTGGGCCCCCAGCCGTCGAAGGTGGGGCGCAGGGACTGCGCGGAGTCCCACCTGTCGGTCGGCAGCGTCGGCGGAGCGCTCTCCGGCCGGCTGCCGCCGGGAAGGGTCTTCTTTGGAATGGTTGTCATCGCTGCGTTGATCCTCCGTGAAATTTCCTGCCCTAGTTACGCCGCGCGGACCGCCATGTTTCGAGACGAGGCCACGGGACGGCCCCGAAACAATCCGCGCGCGCCGCGCGTACGAAGGGCGTGTCGGCAGTCTTGCTGGAGGAGCCCCGCCCACGGGTGAAAGCGGAGCCAGAGGACGGCAACCTGGTCGCGCTGACCCTTCGGGGCAACCCGGAGGCGTTCGCGACGCTCGTGGAGCGTTACGACCGCGCCGTCTACCATCTAGCCTACCGAACGCTACACGACGTCGAGGAAGCGCGCGATGCGACGCAAGAGGCCTTTTTCAAAGCTTTTCGCAGTCTACGAACCTTCAAGCCGGGATCGAAATTCTCGACCTGGATCTTCGCCATCGCGTATCACGCCTGTTGCGATCGGCTCAACCGGCGCAAGCGATATGCGAGCGAGGAGCTGCCGGAGCGTGCCGACCCTGCGCCGGGCCCCGAGCAGCAGGCGATCGCCCTCGATCAGGCCGCTCGGCTGCGCGCCGCGATCGACGCGCTCCCCGAGAAGTACCGCACGGTCATTACGCTCTTCCATCTCCAAGGCAAACAGTACGACGAGATCGCGAACGTCCTCGGCCTGCCGATGGGTACAGTGAAGACGCACTTATTTCGCGCGAAGGAGCAGCTACGCAGGCTTCTGGGCGAAATGGAGGTAACGGAATCATGAACATGGACGACAACGCGCTGGACCAGGCCCTCTTCGCGCTCCCTCTGGAGGAGCCGCCGGCCGGCTTGCGCGCCTCGATCCTGCTCGCGACGGCCTACCGCCCAAGCCCGGCGTTTTCGTTCCTCGAGCTCGCGCTGCTGGGGGCGCTCGGAGCGGTCGGCATCTGGCTGTTCGTTCTGCTGGCCCTAGGTGGCGGCACGCTCTTCTTCCACACCCTGCAAACCATCGGTGCATTCGCCTCGCGAGCCTTGTCCAGCCCGGCGACGCTGGCGTGGCTTGCCGCGGGCGGAGCGACCGCGCTCTGGCTGTCACTTTTCACCGGATCCCAACCGCTCGTGGTGGCGCCGCACAGGTCCGGACGGAGGGCCAGCCGATAATCCCTCTTCATGGAGAAACGGCAAACGCCGGAGCGGCGCCCATATAGGATCCTGGTCGTCGAGGACGACGCGGCCATCAGCCGCGTCCTGCAACTCGAGCTCGAGCACGAACGGTACGAAGTCGACGTAGCGCGCGACGGCCTCTCCGGTTTGGAGAAGGCGCTCAAGGAACCCGACCTCGTCATCCTCGACCTGATGCTCCCGCGCATGGACGGCATCGAGGTCTGCAAGCGCATCCGCGCCAAGAGCCGCGTGCCGATCATCATGCTGACCGCGCGCGACCGCGTGCCCGACCGCGTCGCCGGCCTCGACGTCGGCGCGGACGACTACGTTACGAAGCCGTTCTCCACCGAGGAACTGCTCGCGCGCATCCGCGCCCGCCTGCGCGAACGGACGCCGCAGGGCAACGTGATCGAATACCGCGACGTCGTGATGGACCGCGACCGCCACGAAGTCCACCGCGGCGGAAAGCCGATCGCGCTCACCGCCAAGGAATACGCGCTGCTCGAATACCTGCTCTTGCATCGCAACAAGGTCCACACCCGTGACGAGCTTTTCAACGGCGTCTGGGGCAGCGATTTCCTCGGCGACTCCAACCTGATCGACGTCTACGTCCGGTATCTGCGCGGAAAGATCGACGACGGATTCGAGGACAAGCTCATCACGACCGTGCGAGGCGTGGGCTATACCATAAAGGATTAGGGGCGCCCCGATGTCCCTGAAGTGGAAGATCGCGCTGGGGTATTCCGCGCTGCTGATCGTCGCGATGACCGTGATGAGCGGCATCATCGTCTGGCGATTTCAGCAGATTCTGTACGATCAGGCGGCGACGAGCGTGAACGCGACGATGCGAGCGATCGTGCAGTTCGCGCAGCAGTCCGCGACGCCGTTCTCGCTCGAGGACTCCTCCGCCGGCACGCTGCAGTTTCTGTTCAACAGCAGCAACCTCACCACGTGGAACTCCGCTAACAGTTACGTTCAGGTGGACTCCAGCAACGGCTACCCGCTCGCGAAGACGGCCAACCTCGGCTCGCTGACGATCCCGTCGAATCCGAGGCTTTCGGCGACGCACGACGTCGCCTTCCGCCAGGTCACGCTCGGCGCGCGCTCCTTCCTCGTCGAGGATCGTTATTTGCGCGAGGGCGCGAGCGCGGCGATCATCCACGTCGCGGAGCCGCTCGACACGCTGCAGCGCACGTTCGCGAGGGCGCGCGAGGCGATCGCGATCGTGTTGGGAGCGACGGCCGCGGCGGTCCTCGCGCTTTCGATCGTGATTGCGTCACAGGCGACGACGCCGATCAACGAGCTCTCGCGTGAGATGCGCGAGATCAGCTCCGACCGTCTCGGCATCGTGGCCGGAAAGGGCGCGATCGACGGGCGCCGGCAGCCGCGGCTCGGACGCGACGAGGTCGGGCGACTCGCGCAGAGCTTCAGCGATCTGCTGGCGAGGCTGGGCGAGGCCTTTGCCCGCGAGCGCCAGTTCATCTCCGACGCGTCGCACGAGCTCAAGACGCCGCTGACCTCGATCAACGCCAACGCGCAGATGCTGCTCCGCTGGGGCGATCAGGAGCCGGCGATTCGCCGCGAGAGCCTGGAGACGATCGTGCGGGAGAGCGGCGATCTCGCCGGCATGGTCAACGGCATGCTGACGCTCGCCAAGGCCGACCGCGGCGACGAGCTTCCGAAGGAGCCGCTGTCGCTCGCGCAGATCGCAAGCGAGGTCTCGCAGAACGCCGCGCCGCGCGCCGCCGAGAAGGGGATTGCCCTGCGCTTCAGCCATGCCGGAACGCCGATCGTCTACGGAGATCCCAACCTGCTGCGCCAGCTCGTCGGCAATCTCGTGGACAACGCGATCAAGTTCAGCGAGCGCGGCAGCGTCGACGTCGCCGTGGGGGAGAACCGCGGGTCCGCCTGGGTCGATGTGACCGATACCGGCCCCGGAATCCCCGAGCCGGAGCTGCCGAACATCTTTCAACGCTTCTATCGTGCGGACAAGGCGCGCTCGCGCGATGTCCCCGGGACGGGCCTCGGATTGGCGATCGTGCGCTCGATTGCCCGCGTCCACGGGGGAGAGGCATCGGTCAGCAACTCTCCGGGGGGAGGCGCGCGATTTCGGGTCGTCTTACCGCGCGTCCAGCCTCCGTTCACCTAGCTTTCATGTTGGGTGCGCCGCACTCTCGATACAATCGGTTCGTGCGCGAAATCCTGAGTCGAGGGGCGATCGCGATGCTCCTCGCCTCGCTATCCTGGCTGATCCTCGCGGCGCCCGTGCGCGCCGACGAGCAGTATGACGTCGGCCCCTCGGCAGTGCTCAACGTGCGCCTCAACCGCGGCAACCTCACCGTTCAGACCTGGGATCGGCCACAGGTACAAATTCAATCCGACGAGCCGCTCGCCGTGCAGCATCTTCCGCCCGCGCAAGTGCAGGAGCCCAAGCAAGTTCAGATCTCGTCGGAACGGGTTGCGACGGAGCATGGTCCGGTGACGCTGCCGGCCGAGACCTTCGTGCTGCCCGACATCCCAGGCGCGCAGCACGACGCGATCGTCGCGCGCGGCGCGGGCAATGTTACCATCACGATCCCGCGCAACACCGGCATGGTGATCGCTCACGTTCGCGCGGGTCACCTGACGCTCAACGGTTACCACGGCATCTTCGTCGCCCACACGCGCATGGCGGGGATCGACCTCAACGGCGTGGGAGGCACCGGCTTCGTCGAATCATTGCGCGGCAAGGTCGTCGCGAGCAACTCTTCGTTCGATCGCCTGCGAATGCGCACGGCTACTGGAAACATGCTGTTCGTCGGCTGCACGTCGCATCAGATCCAAGCGACCAGCACGTACGGGTCGATCGTCTACGACAACGGACACTTTCAACCCGGGCTCGCGCGCTTCGAATCCGATCACGGAAACGTCGCGCTCGGCGTTCGCGGCGGCGCGCAGATCGGCGCTCACAGCGGCGCCGGCCACGTCGTCTCGAGCTTCCACACCGAGGCGCACGTACAAGGCAATCCTACGACGAAACAGGCGACGGTCGAGGGCGGCGGCCCGGTGGTCACGGCGACGTCGAAGAACGGCTCGGTCTACCTCTACAGCGGATCCATGGACCAGCACCCTCACGTGCGTCAGGAGCTAAGCGGGAGCACTAACCTCCCGACGGCGCGCACTCCGAGCGCCGCCCCGCCTCCGCCGCACGAGCAGCCGTTCCAGCGCTTCAACCGGCTGCGCCAGCCGCCGCCGCGACCTCCGTTTCGACGTCAACCGTAAGCCCGTCGTACGCAGCGATTGCGCGCAGCCCCAGCTCGTCTTCGAGGCGCTGCGCGAGCTTCGGTGGGTCGGCCTCGAGCATCTTCGTGCCGAAGTGCTGGAAGATCGCGACCTTCGGGCGGACCTCGGCGACGACGTGACGCGCGCCCTGCCACGTGAGGTGGTCGACGTTCATCTCGTCGCGGTAGCGCAGGACGTTGACGATCAGCACGTCCGGCTTGCTGCTCGCGTAGTCGGCGGCGAGGCCGTCGAAGTATCGGCCGCACGGCAGATACGAGACGCGTAGGCCGTCGTGGACGAAGTGCAGACCGTGCGTCTGCACGGCGTGCACGTGGCGCACGGACGTAAAGAGATCGACGCCGCCGATGCGATATGGCCCGCTGCTGGGCTCGAGGTGCACCAGCCGTTCCACGAAACGCCGCGCGTAGGGCAGCACGACCGGCTCGTCCTCGAAGGCGTCGGCCGGGGCAAAGA
>Ga0213879_10000069_pt1 | contig 14068 bp, 7 predicted proteins | sample VelepicoBEBS_R03_FD_161046 | JGI IMG/M metagenome (GOLD analysis project Ga0213879, IMG submission 161046) | Vellozia epidendroides bulk soil microbial communities from rupestrian grasslands, the National Park of Serra do Cipo, Brazil - BS_R03 | ecosystem: Environmental > Terrestrial > Soil >...
TGCGCGACGCTCGTGCGCCGCAAAGGCTGGATAGTCAACCACAAGCGCACCAAGACGCCGCCGAGCCGCGCGCGAAGGGCGGCCCAGGATTCACGTCCCGTGGCATCGTTTTCTTCTACTAGTCAGCCATCGGCTGACGGGCGGGCAAGCATTGGGGGGTCGGACATGAAGTGGATACGGCTCGGGTCTTGTGTCGGCTTGGCGTTCGGAATGTCGCTCGCACTGGCAGCGGGTGGCGACGGGTCGACGCTTTCCGTCGCACCCCCGCGCGACCTTGCGATCGTTCTCGACGGGCAGGATCTGACACTTCCCGAAGTGGCCTCGATTGCGCGTGACAGCGCTGCTATCAGCGTGCCGCCGGCGGCGATGGAGCGGGTCCAGCAGTCGTTCAATGTCCTGCTCGAGGCTGCTCGCGAGGACAAGCCGATCTATGGCCTGACGCGTGGAGTCGGTAAAAACAAGGACAAACGTGTGTTTCTCGGCGGCCAGATCACGCCCGCTGCGCGGCGACTATCCGAGCAGTTCAACGCCAACCTGCTGCGGGTCCAAGCTGCGGCCACCGGTCCGAGCGCACCTGTAGAGGTTGTCCGCGCCGCCATGGCCATCCGTTTGAATGCAATGCTGATCGGTCACACCGGCGTCCAACCCACCGTCATCCGTGGGCTTGAGGACTTCCTCAATCACGGGATCACACCAGTCGTCCCAACACAGGGTACCGTCGGCGAGGCCGATATCGACATCCTCTCGCACATCGGGTTGGCGCTGATGGGCGAGGGTGAGGTCTACTACGGCGGGAGCACAGTCCCGGCTGCGACCGCCCTGCGCAAGAGTGGCCTGACACCACTCGTTCCATTTGGCAAGGACGCGTTGTCGATCTTCAGTTCGAATGCGTACTCGGCTGCAATTGCGACCCTTGCGGCGGTCGATGCCGAGCACATGCTCGCGCGCGCACGCCAAGTGTTCGCACTGAGTCTGGAGGGCATCAACGGCAACATCGCACCGTTTCTCGCCGAGGTCCAGAACACGCGGGCGTTTCCGGGGCAGGCGGCCGCTGCTGCCGCAGCTCGCTACGACCTCGACGGCAGTTACCTGTTCTCGCTCGACCCAGCCCGTGCGCTTCAAGATCCATTGAGCTACCGCACCTTCAGCCAGGTCGCGGGCAGCGCCGATGACATCCTCGCGCGGCTCGAAAGCCAGCTCGTCATACAGATCAACACCTCGGACGACAACCCGACGGTCCTCATCGGGGCTACCCCACCGACCGGCGCTATGCCGCAGGAGCTCGCGTACTTCGTTCACGGCAACGGCGTCCAGGGTGCCGTAGTGCCGACCGCCAACTTTGAGCCGCTTTCGTGGGTCCTCCAGCTCGAGTCACTCTCGGTCGCGCTCGCCCACGTTTCGGACACCTCGATGCAAAGGACTCTTCGTTTGGGGACGCCCGACATCACCCACCTGTCCAGATTCCTGACTGCGGACGCCAATTCGATCGGTTTTGCCGCGATCCAGAAGGTTCCCGCCGATCTCGCCGCGCAGAACCGCCAGCTCGCAGGCGATGTGTCACTCAACGTGATCCCCGTTGCTGGCGACATCGAGGACACCGCGACCAATGCGGCGGCAGCTGCGACGAACCTCGGCAAGATCGTCGACAACACCTACTCGATCCTCGGCGTGGAGCTCATGCACGCCGCCCAAGCCGTCGACCTCCGCCTGCGCGCAAACCCGGCGCTGCCACTCGGCCGGGGCACGCGACCGTTCCTTCGGTCCTATCGCCAGATCGTCTCCTTCCTTGACAAGGACAGATACCTTAGCCCCGACGTCGCGCATTCATCAGCGTTTCTGCGAAGCTCCTCCGGCCCGTTACAAGACCTCGACCGACTGCGAAGTTCGGACGCGACCCGAAGCGGCGGCGCCGGCGCTTGCGCGCATCTGAAGACGCAAGACTGGTGACATGCGATCGTATTCGCGCAACACGTCGCCGTAGCTCTTGACGCGGGCGAACCCGATCGGCCTTGAGCACATTGACAAACCTAACGGAAGGGCGCAGAGTGGACCGAGGAAACGTCATACGAACCGTCAGCGTAAGCCGAGGCAACTTCTGAAAGGAGTGCACGATGTTTCAATCCGCATATCGACTGAATCGAGTCGCGACAGTAAGCATGATCGCCGTCGGCGCAGCCGTGGCATTCTCCAGCTTCGGTATCGTGCGAGCCGAGCAAGCAAAACCTGCCAAAAAGATTACCTACACTTGCAACACCGTCGGCGCGTGCGTTCTGGGAACGAATTCAGGTACGGGAATTGGAGTCGAGGGAGTCTCGCTTAACACGTCGGTTCCACTAGCCGCCAACAACGGAGGTCTACTCGGAGAAGGTACTGGATATAACGGCGTCTACGGCTATTCGACCAAGCGTAACGGAGGCTACTTCGAAAACAACAGCAACAGTTATGTAACACTGTTCGCCTGGGCTGATTCAAATTCGGATCCACTGGAGGCGGCTAATTCTGCGGGCGCATTTTTCTATGTCGATAACTCCGGAAACGGCAACTTCTCGGGCGCGGTTTATGCGACGGGGTTCGTAACGGATCTTCGCACGCGCGACGGCAACCACATCGGTTCGTTCAACGTACAGTCGACGGGGGCTACGATCGAGGATACGGGAACGGCTCGAATGATGAACGGAGAGGGCGTCGTGCGATTCGACGCGACTTTTGCGCGCACGGTTGATCTGCATCGGGGATACCAGGTCTTCCTAACTGCGGATGGTGAGACGCGTGGATGGCTTTACATAGCGGAGAAGTACGAGGGCGGGTTCGTGGTGCGCGAGGCCGAGCATGGACGGTCGTCGATTTACTTCGACTATCGTGTCGTTGCGCATCCCGTAGGTTCCACGACGGCGCGCCTGCCGCAACTAAATATTAAACAGGTGACTCGCACCGGCGGAGCTCCCATTACGCAGTAGCCTGCTCCAGCGGTTCCTGCGCGAGGTTGTGCCGAGGCTTGACGCGGCATGTAGTTCGGTTTTACGACGCCCACGGCGCCGCCCGCCCTCAAATTCGGAAGTTGCATTACTATTACCAAGTAAGTGGAACGTAAAATAGCGCCTGCCTGCGTCGTCGTACGAGGTCTTGCACCGCTTCGTCCTTTCCGACGGAGCGCACCCGCAAGCGCCCGTGATCGTCCTAAAAGGCACGCTGTACGGCACGACCAAGGACGGTGGCGCGAGCGCATCTTCGGGGTTAGACCCTTGCCACGAGGCAACGCTTGGTAGTCTAATAGAGAAGCTAGCCTCGCAGCTCGGGCACGGGGGCTTCTGGCGTTGAGTGTTTAGGAACCAAAGCACGCGTCTGCGTTCCGGAGGAGGATGGACAAATGAAAAGCTCTGCTCAGCGCAACGCGTTAATCGCTTGTGCAGCCTTGGCTGTACTCGCTGCTTGCAGTAGTGGCCGCACAGTGGGCCCGCTCATTCCTCTAACCAGCCCGCTACTGCTGCCGAACGGATCGAGTACGTCGCCATGCCCAACCATCTTTGTTATATCGCCCGCACAGACGTTCTCCGATGTAGCAGAGCGCGATCTGACACTGACCGAGGCACTGGAGAAACGCCAGTTGGAGTATCGTCGTGGCTGCGTGGTTGTGTCGCGGAGTCACCCGCCGGCCAAGTGGAGCGCAACCAGCGGCTCTCTCCACGTAGAAGATCGCAGTACGCGTGCGATTTTCTCTGGCTCTGAGTTCGGCATCTACGGGATCGACGCGACTTCCGGTATTTATTCCGCATCGGCGGCGGTCGTAATTCAGCGGGACAAAGAGCAGTTGCTTGCGCGCCTTCGCAATCCGGCGGCTGGAGGCCTACTCATGGACGCCAGCGGTGCGCTCTACGGTGTTACAGACACCAGCGGCACGGTCTTTAAGCTCGTCCGTGGTGCGTCGCACGTGGAAACGATATACACGTTCCAAGGTGGCCATAACCCATCTGGAGCGCTGATTGCCGATAAGCGCGGAGATCTTTTCGGTACTACCGGAATAGGCATTGGAACGGCGTACGAGCTGGAGCGGTCAGGGAACGACTACACTGAACGCGTTCTCCACAGGTTTGTAGGAGGCGGCGGACCCATGACCGGTTTGGTCGCCGACCACAACGGCACCCTTTATGGTACAACTGATGGCGGGATCGTATTCAAACTCACTCCGACCGGAAAGTCATACGCTTACACCATCCTCCATCGCTTCAAGATCAAGCACGTTATCTTCAATGGCCTTTCTAGACTCGTAGAAGGCGGCGATGGCTCGTTCTACGGTACGGTTGAAGGCTACACCGGGTTTGGTTTCGTGTATAAGTTAACGCCAAAAGGCTCTTCCGTGCACACCATATACAGCTTTAAAGGCAGCACCGATGGATACAACCCCTTAGGCGACATCGTCGTCGACACTAAAGGCGTATTGTACGGCACCACGGTGCAAGGAGGCGTCTTCGGAGGCGGCACGATCTTCGATCTTACCCCTAGCCGCTCCGGCTTCGATGAACACATCCTCCATAGCTTCGATGGGTTACACGGGGCTGGCCCCACAGGCCTGACCGCGGGGCCAAACGGGATGCTATATGGGGTGACCAACGGGGGTGGGGGCGGAAACGGGATTCTCTTCGCCTTTGATCGGTTAACGCAAAAAGAGAGTACCGTCTACTTTTTTGAGCGTCGTTACGCTCCTGTGCGACCGTACTTCAGCCCCATCACCGACGCAACCGGCGCGCTTTACGGGGTCTGGGCCGCGCCTCTCGGCGGCTCATCGATAGTCTACAAGGTGAAGCCTTGACATCGTCGGGTAATGTGCTCTCGCGAGTACCGCTGGTAGCGGTTAACCTGTGGATATACTTTTCGTTACAAAGTAACGATTACGTTGGCTTGCAGCGTGCTCGCGCCGTAGGCTAGCGGTAGACGGCATTCCTGGTCCGGGAACGGAGGGTGGCTTATGCTTGGGCTTCGACGTATTGACTGCTGGGCTGCAGCGCTAGGTCTGGCGGTTTTTCTGGAAGGTTGCGGGGGGACCTCATTGCAGGGCGTGCCTCCGTCGACGCTTTTACAGCCGCCTGCGTGGCAACATAATAGGTTTGCCGAGGCGCCGATCGGGGGAGTGCCTTCGCGGGAAACTCCGGACAGCGTAAAGAGCGAAAATCTGCTGTACGTTCTGTACGGCACGTATGCTGATCAATGGGTTGCGTTCTATTCGTGGCCCGCGGGAAAGCCGGCGGGGGGGCTGCATGGGAACGTGTGGCCAGCCTTTGGGATGTGCGGTGGTCAAGCGGGCGACGTTTGGGTGATGAGAGAGCCTGGTTCGTACGAGTACTCGCACGACGGCCGAAAGATCGGATTCGCAGCATACCAATCTCTAACGTCGTGCGCCGTCGATCGGGCTAGCGGCGATATCGCGTTCCCCGCTGGCCTCGAGGGCATCGCGATCTTTTCGCACGGGCGTGGACGGCCAAAACATTTCTATGCCGCCAACATGGACGTGTATAGCTACTGTGGTTATGACAATAAAGGCAATCTCTTCGTCATGGGCTTCAAATACGGCAGCCCGGGCGGGGTTGCATTCGCCTTGCTTCACAGCGGTCACCACGCGTTCACGGCGCTCACGCTGAACCATCGCTTCAGGACCTATGGCGGTGAACGCGAGGTTCAGTGGGATGGCCGGTACTGGGCGGTGCTGGAGTACGGCACGAGCTCCATCTACCGGTTTGCAATTTCGGGTTCACGCGGAATCGCCAAGGGCCGGGTCAAGCTCGTCGAGCATGCCACAGCCTCTGACTATTGGATCCAAGGCTCGATCATCAGCGTCCTTAGCGGTGACTGGATCAAACTCTTCAAGTATCCCGCCGGTGGGCGCCCGGTGCGAAGCATCGGCGGTGGGGCGGACGACCTCGTCGTCAGTCTCGCGCCCAACTAGACGCGAGAATGCAACGTCATCCTCTCCGCAATGGATCCGTCAAAGACTGATACACAACGGTTTCGGCCGCTTCCACAACGGGTTCTTCTACCTGTAGCGATCGAGTGAGCCGATCGCCTTTCGTCGAAAGGAAGCGCATGAAAGATCGCGCCGAAGCTCGACGCCTTCTCGCTCAGCGAGATCGCGGCCGCGACGGGCCTGTCGCTCGCAGCGTGCTCGCGCATCCGGGCCGGCAGCCGAGTTCCGCATGCGAGGCTCTGGGCCGCCTTGGCGACGTTATCCCGGCCTAGCTAAGGCCATCGCGTTTTCGCTGGTTGAATCTGATTGACACCCAGCCAGGCGGGCCTATAATTGCCTCACCAGGAGGGGTGCCCAGTGAAGTCTAGCCGTTCGCGCTTGAGTGCTATCCGCCCATCCGGACAGCTCCGAGACGGTCGGAATCATACAGTGCCTTTTGCCCAGTCTCCGAGCTCACTCAGTGGATTCCCGCACACGTTGGGCTTAGTAATAGCTGGCGTGCTTCTCGTATCGTGTAGCGGTCAGTCGAGTCTGCCGCAACCTCGCACATCGCAAGCGCAACAGTTCTACCGAATAGTCAATCTTGGCGGCCTTGGCGGCACCGTTAACGATAGCGGTGTTAGCATAAACGATCGGGACTGGGTTGCCGGTGCCGCGAACTTGCCCGGGAATCACCACGAGCTGCCGTCGCTCTGGCGGGATGGCAAGATTATTAATCTCGGAACGGTCGGAGGAGCCAATGGAGGGTCGGCGACGGTCAACGACAGCGGCGTAGTCGTGGGGGCCGCGCAGTCAGCGAAGCGAGATCCCTTTGGAGAGGGCTGGGCGTATTCACTCGTATGTAAGGCAAACGGCGGCCCATGCCGAGGCTTGCAGAATTTGCTGCTCGGGTTCCAGTGGAAGAATGGCGTGATGAAGCAGCTGCCGACGCTCGGCGGCAACAATGGTTGGGCATTATCGAATAACAATCGCGGCGAAGCGGTTGGCGTCGCCGAGACCGCGTATCGGGGACACTGCGCAAGGCCACAAGTGCTAGTACCCGAGGCGGTCGTCTGGGGGCCTCAGGACGGTGAGATCCGAGAGCTGCCGCCATTCAAGGGCGACAAGGTCGCCATTGCCTGGGGGAACAACGACCTCGGCGATGCGGTGGGAAGCTCCGGGCCGAAGTGCGGTCTCTCATCCGGTGATTACAGTGCGCATGGAGTTCTTTGGAGACACCGCGGGCCGCCGATCGACCTCGGCACCTTAGGCGGCGTGACGAACAACTATGGCAACGCTATCAACAATCACGAACAGATTGCCGGGGAGTCCGACCTAACGGGCGATACGACAGCACACGCCACAATTTGGCAAAACGGAGTCCTGACTGATCTCGGTACGCTGCCCGGGGACATTTCCAGTTCGGGAAATGCCATCAACGATCAGGGACAGGTAGTGGGACAGTCGTGCGACGCTTCCGGCAACTGCCGCGCTTTCATCTGGCAAGATGGGGCGATGACCGATCTCAACACGCTCATCGCACCGGGGCCAATCGAGCTGCTTTACGCGAAGGGCATAAGCAGCGACGGAGAGATTGTGGGCCAGGGCTTCAATAAGGAAACCCACAGGGTATTCGGTTTCTTGGCGATTCCCTCGTCACGGACCGGCGCTTTTAAACAATCGACGGCAGAAACCCGACCACGCCTGCCAAGTTACGTGCGGAGCGCGCTCTTGGATCGATCGCTCTTCGGTCGGTACGGCATCGCGCGGAACGATAACTCAAGGGACAAACCATGACTAATTTAAATCTGACTCGCGCGCTTTTTGGTGTCTGAGCGGCTTCAGTAATTACTATCGGGCTGCGATATTGGAATGCGGCCGCTTTCGGCACGACAAGTCATGGCGGGGCGTATAATTGCGGATCCGTCAAGTACGGCTGCGGGACGGTCTTTAGCATCACGCCGGACGGCGCGGAGAAAGTGCTCCACAGCTTTGGCGATGGAACCTATGGTAGCATCCCAAACGCCGGCGTGATCGATGCAAACGGCACGCTCTACGGCCAGCGATGGAGGCACGTACAACAATGGCACGGTATTTGCGCTGGCGCCGTGACGCACGCGAGGCTCTGGGACGCGCTTCTCGCGCTCGTTCGAGGCACCCAATAGCTCTATCAGTAATTCATCGGCGCGAGGAGTAACCGACACAGCTTGCCGTTACGAGCTCTGGCGTTCGCGCGTGCCGTTGGTGCGATAACACCGTTGCTGCGCCTTGATCCCAACAGAGCTATCGATCCCGGGTAGTCGCCCGTGATTTGAGCCGTGTTAGCGTTACGACGAGTTGGAGCCGCTCACGATTCTCATAACTATAGCGACTGTAGTGGGTATAGACGATCTTATTGACATCCCTAAGGTCCACAATCGACCGAACGTGTTCGTCATGAACGCCATCTTCACGCGGTATGACCGCCTTGGTTCGAAACTCTCGCCGTTTGCTATCAAATACTCCGCTTTCGGTGACGCGATACGGCCAAGTATTGAAAAAATAGGTTTGTTCGTACCGGTTTGAGTCGGGATTGAACGTCGTCATGAGGATCCAGGAGTAATTTCGGTGAGGATCGTTCTTTCGCCGATGCTCGGCTCGCCATTCCAGATACGCACCGTCGAGAACGAATGAGATCGTATACGTTCCTGGTAACTCGGTCACGCCGTGTTTGTCGTAAAATCGCCAAACCGACCGCCATGCGCCTTCCAGCGGTGAAAGTCTCCGCATCGCATCGCGCATCTGCACGTACTGCCGTTCCGTCGCGTGCGCCGGCGCTGCGAGCGCGATCGCCGTTATGACGCAAATGCCAGATGAAATAAGGCGTTTCAAAACGTTAGCAAACATCATCGTCCTCCAACAGCTGCTGCGTAAAACGCTTCTTAGTGAAACAAGCCGCCCCCTGTTAATAAGAAATCAATACTTATCACAAGGTCTGAACGAAAACGGCGCATGTCTTTTTCTGCCGTTGCCGACGTTTGCAATGTCAGCGCTATCCCTTTGATATCTCGGGCTTCAGCGACGCCACGGTTCTGCCCTTGCCAGCGAATCGCCTCATTCTCCTTTTACAAAGCGACGAGCTCGGCAAGTGCGTCCCAATGCCTCTCATGCGGAACTATCGCACCGGCCCGGATCCGTGCGGGGACCCGGGTCCCGCATCCGCGGCATTGGGGTGCTTTGCTCGCGCTGGTCGAGCGGCGGCAATTTGTGCGGGTGCCTGTGCGTGGCGCGCCGGGCTGAGTCGTAGTAGCATGAGGGCAGGGCGAGCAGACCTATTATCTGCCGCCCGAGGGAGTGAAGAAATGATATGTCGCTACTTATTCCTTGCCTTGGCGGCGCTCGCAGCCTTCGCCGGCTGCGGTGGGACAGCGACGCAGGTAACGCCCCCACCGCCGGGCGCGCAGAAGAAGCTCTATTACGTCGTGCAAAACCTGGGCTCGCTCGGCGGCCGCGGCTGCTGTCAGGGACCTACGCTAAACAACGACATCGGCTGGGTTGATGGCGAGTCGAATCTGCCGGGAAACAAGACTTACCACCCATTTCTTTGGAGAAACGGGGTTATGCTGGATCTGGGTACACTCGGCGGCCCGCACGCAAACGTCGGCGGCATGAACGACCACGGCATCGTAACGGTCGGCGGGTCTGACACCGGCACGCCGGATCCTTTGGGTGAAGACTTTTGCGGCTACGGCACGCATCAAACATGCCTCTCATTTATTTGGGATCGAGGGAAGCGGACGCGACTTCCGACCCTTGGGGGAAATAACAACGACGTTGCCGACGTCAACAATAATGGGCTCGTTGTCGCGTTCGCCGAAACTAAGGTTAGAGACCGGTCGTGCGTTCCGCCTCAGGTTCTGGACTACGAGGGCTTCACTTGGGAATCGGCGACTAAAAAGATTCACCAGGTGTTGCCTCCGTTAAAAGGCGACACCGTCTCAGAAGCTTCTGGTATCAATGAGCGTGGCGATACGGTCGGATACTCCGGCGTCTGCGGCCCGATATTCAGCATTGGCATTTCCTATCACGCGGTGCTCTGGAAGCGCGGCGGTCCGATCGATCTCGGCAATCTTGGAGGCACGATCGCTAATAACGCATACTGGATAAACAATCACGATCAGGTTGTGGGCGCTTCGGCATTGCGAGGTAATAAAACCGCGCACGCCTTCCTTTGGCAGAACGGCGCGATGAGCGATCTAGGGGTGCTCCCGGGCGACCACCTGAGTTCAGCGGGTGGCATCAACAACGCCGGCCAAATTGTGGGCGAATCGTGTAAGAGCGTAGCTGACTATCCGCACGACTGCAGGATGTTCATCTGGGAAAACGGCGCTATGACGGATCTCAACACGCTCGTTCGTCCTGCGTCATCACTCCATCTCATCCATTGGGGAGGAATCAACCAACACGGCGACATCGTCGGTCAGGCGTACGATCGGGCTACCGGGGTATCGGTGCCCTTCTTAGCGATACGCTGCGATCCGAAAGACCTTTTGCCAAAAGCCTGCACGCAGGGTGCCCACTAAAGGCACTGTTGTGCTCCGCCCATGAATCCTTAGAAGAAAGGCAATGAAATGAAAGCCCGCTCATGGTTTCTCCAACTAGCCCAGGGAATTTCCGTCGGTGCACTGGTTTTTGTGGGCGGATGCCAATCGGGCTAGGCATGAACCCAACAGCATTCACTCGGTCGAATGCGGCGCAGCAAACCGTTACGCCGCAGCAGTCAAGCTCGATGACCGCTAAGGTCGCATCGCTCTCGTTGAGCGGTGAAGTCTGTGGAACGAGGTTCTAATAAGTCGAGAACCCGGATTCCCGCGAGGCCGCATCGCGCTCGGATCTTAGCGGCTGGCAGCACCGCAGCTGCGCAGAACGGCGCCGATCGACGCGAGGTCTAGAACCCAGCGCTTAACGCGTTACGGCTTGGATCGGAGCGCCTGCTCATGGCGGCGCGAGCCCAGCTGTCCCGTCTTGGTCGCCCCAACTCCTATCCCGTTACGCAGCGGCGCCGTGGCAGCGCTTGTATTTTTTTCCGCTGCCGCACGGACACATTTCGTTGCGCCCGACTTTGGGTTGTTCGCGCTGCATCGGTTTGGCCGGCGATTCGTCGTCTTTGTTCGTATGGAACTGCTGCACGCGGCGGCCGCTGCCTGGCATCGGCCCGAGCATCTGCTCGACCTGGTCCGGCGGTAGCGCGTTGCCCGCGGCGCCTGCGGCGACCGGCTGCGGAACGAGCTGCCCCGACGGAATCGGCTCGAACTGCTGCCCCGGCATCATCTGCGGCTGGGGCGGACCGTGCTCGATTACCACGCGGAATACGCCCTTGATCGCCTCATCGGCGATGTTGTTCTTCAGCGACTCGAAGATCTCGAAGGCTTCCTTCTCATACTCGACGCGCGGATCTTTCTGGCCGTAGCCCCGCAGACCGATGCCGGTCTTAAGGTGGTCCATCACGTACAGATGATCCACCCACTGCCGGTCGATGATCGGCAGCAGCAGATAACGCTGCTCGACCACGCGCAGAATCTCCGGCGTGACTTCCTTCTCCTTCGTCTCGTACGCCGCTTGCGCGCGCTCGCGCAGCAGGCGGCGAATCTCCTCGCGATCCTTGCCCGCCAGATCCGAAGCCGACAAGTCGCGCTTGATCGGGAAGATCAGCTCGAGTGCGTTGAGCATTTCGTCGAGATCCCACTCGCTCGGGTGCGCGTTCTCGGGCGCGTTTTCCTCGACCGCCTCGTCCACCTTGGCCTCGAGCGTCTGCAGCATGAAGGTGCGCGAGTCGAAGTTGCCTTCCAGCGTCGCGCGCCGGTCCGCGTAAATGATCGTACGCTGCTTGTTCATCACGTCGTCGTACTCGAGAACGTGCTTGCGGATCTCGTAGTTGTGGTTCTCTACCTTGCCCTGCGCGCGCTGGATCGACTTGGTCACCAGTCCCGACTCGATCGGCTGCTCGTCGGTGAACCCGACGCGCTCCATGATGTTCGTCATCCGCTCGCCGCCGAACAGGCGCATCACCTCGTCCTCGAGCGACACGTAGAAGCGCGACGAGCCGGGATCGCCCTGGCGCCCCGAGCGCCCGCGCAGCTGGTTGTCGATTCGACGCGACTCGTGCCGTTCGGTCCCGATGATGTGCAGCCCGCCATTGCGCGCCACGCCCTCACCGAGCTTGATGTCGGTGCCGCGGCCCGCCATGTTGGTGGCGATCGTCACCTGGCCTTCTTGGCCTGCGTCCTTGACGATCTCAGCCTCTTGCTCGTGGTACTTCGCGTTGAGCACGTTGCACTCGACGCCCTTACGCCGCAACATCGCCGCCAGCAGCTCGCTCTTTTCGATCGAGCGGGTACCCACCAGCACCGGACGGCCCTTCTGATGCTCGGCGATGATCTCGTCGACGACCGCATCGAACTTCGCCTTCTCCGACTTGTAGACGATGTCGGAGTTGTCTTTCCGGATCATCGGCATGTTCGTCGGGACGACCACGACGTCGAGGCCGTAGATGTCGCGGAACTCCCGCTCTTCCGTCTTCGCCGTGCCCGTCATGCCCGCCAGGTGGTCGTACAGCCGGAACAGGTTCTGGAACGTGATCGTGGCGAGCGTCTGATCCTCGCCGCGCACCTTGATGCCTTCCTTCGCCTCGATCGCCTGGTGGATGCCGTCGGAGTAGCGCCGGCCGTACATCAGGCGCCCCGTGAACTCGTCGACGATGATCACCTCGCCATCCTTGACGATGTACTGCTGGTCGCGGTGGAAGAGGTTCCACGCCTTGAGCGCTGCGTTGAGCTGATGCGTCAGCTCGATGTTGCGCTGCTCGTATAGGTTCTGAATGCCGAGCATCTTCTCGACCTTGGCGACGCCGGCTTCCGTGATCGGAACCGCGTGCGCCTTCTCGTCGACGGTGTAGTCCTCGCCCTTCGTCAGCCGCGGTAGGATCTGCGCGAACTTGTCGTACAGCTCGCCGGACTCTTGCGACGGCCCGCTGATGATCAGGGGCGTGCGCGCCTCGTCGACGAGGATCGAGTCCACCTCGTCGACGAGCGCGAAGTAGAGCTCGCGCTGCACGAGGTCTTCCACCTGCCACGCCATGTTGTCGCGCAGGTAGTCGAAGCCGACCTCGTTGTTCGTCACGTACGTGACGTCGCAGTTGTAGGCCGCGCGGCGCTGCGCCGAGTCGAGACCGTGCTGGATCACGCCGACGTTCAATCCCAGGAACTGGTAGATCGGGCCCATCCATTCCGCGTCGCGACGTGCTAGATAGTCGTTGACCGTCACCACGTGAACGCCGCGTCCTTCCAGCGCCCGCGCGTAGACGGGCAGCGTCGCGACGAGCGTCTTGCCCTCGCCGGTCTTCATCTCGGCGATCCGGCCCTCGTAGAGCACCTCGCCGCCCATGATCTGCACGTCGAAGTGACGCATGCCGATGGTACGTTTGCTGGCCTCTCGCACCACGGCAAACGTCTCGGGTAGCATGTCGTCGAGCGACTCGCCTTGCTCTAGCCGGCTCCTGAACTCCGCCGTCTTCGCCTGGAGATCCGCGTCCGAAAGCGCCGACATCTCGGCCTCGAGCGCGTTGACCGCCCGAGAGGTTCGACGAAGCTTCGCGACCTCTCGCTCGTTGCCGTCAATGATTCCCTTGAGAAATGCCATGGGCTCTTAGGGCACTATCCCCAATCCGGTCACCGCTCCCGGCGACTTGTACGTCGTGGACGTCGCGTTCCCGTTAGCGCCCGGCTGGAAGATCAAGATGATTCCCGATCCGCCCTGCGTCTCGTCCGCCACGTAGATGATGCCTGCCGAGTCGACCTTTACGTCGGTCGGAGCGTTCAGCCCGGTGTTGCAGCCGTGGATCTTCCGGATGGGCTTCTTGTACTGAAGGCCCTTCTTGTATGCGGGGAAGACCAGGATGGAGGGGCCCTTGGGCGAGCTGCAGCCCGCGTTCGGCTTGCCCTGATCCGCGATGTAGATGTTTCCGCTCGTGTCGAGAGAGATGCCGACCGGCGTGATGATGCCGTTGGCCGTCGTAATCGCGAAGCGCGGGAAGATGTTGACCGGCGTGGGCGTGGGCGTGGGCGTCGGCGTCGGGCTCGGCGACGTCGACGGAGT
>Ga0213879_10000070_pt1 | contig 14054 bp, 9 predicted proteins | sample VelepicoBEBS_R03_FD_161046 | JGI IMG/M metagenome (GOLD analysis project Ga0213879, IMG submission 161046) | Vellozia epidendroides bulk soil microbial communities from rupestrian grasslands, the National Park of Serra do Cipo, Brazil - BS_R03 | ecosystem: Environmental > Terrestrial > Soil >...
TCGCTTCGGCGGGAGAGCCGCGTGGGCGGATCACGCGAGCGACGCGGCGCGCGCGTTCAATGCGATGGGCTTGCGCCGCTGGACGAACGAAGCGATGCTGTTGCTCGTGCGCCAACCCGGCGGCGGCGGACGCCACGGGGGACATGGCCGCGCGCCGCATTCGATGCTGACCGAGCGGGAACAGCAGGTCGCCGACCTAATTCGGCGGGGCGCGCGCAACCGCGAGGTCGCGCTTGCCCTCCAGATCAGCGAGCACACGGTCGAGCGGCACGTCAGCTCGATTCTGGGGCGCTTGGGGCTTCGTTCGCGCTGGCAGATCGTCGACACTCGAAAAAAGAACGAAGATTAAGCTTGGTTGAAATTCCTTAGGACAACGTGATGCTTCATGCCGGTACCTTAACGACCGGCCGGAGACCGGGGATGCACGCGCCGTCCCCCATCCCCTAGCATCGTTCTTGAAAAAGAATCGGCTCGTTTGCCGGCTCTTCGTTGCTGCTGGGAGTTGAAGTTGGTCCAGAGTCTCCTTCGCATCAGGAAGCTCGTCGCGTTCGCCGGCTTCTGCTGCATGGTGTTGCCACACGTCCAGGCCCGCGCGGAGACCGCGGGAATCGTTTCGGGAACCGTCACCGACGATCGGACGCATCGGCCGCTCGCGGGCGTGCAGGTGGTCGCGAAGTCTCCCAGCGCGACGTATCGCACGGTGACCGATGCGCAGGGGCGCTTCCGGTTCCTCAGCGTGCTGCCCGACACGTACTCGATCTCGCTTTCGTTTGCGGGCTACGCGGCGTACTCGACGCCCTTGGTGGTGCTCAACGGCTCGCAGCAGACGGTCAACGTTCCGCTGTCTCACACGCTGAAGACGATTGCCTCGACGCACGCGCGCTCGACGGGCAGCGCCTTTCAGCGTGGGATCACGATCGACACGTACACGGTGACGGGTTCGCAGATCGAAACGGTGACGGGCAAGGCGTTCAACGCCAACGAGAACGACCTGCTGCGCAGCATTCCCAGCGTCACGATAGACAAGACCGGCACGGTCTCGATTCGGGGCGGGTTCGCCTTCGAGGCGGCCTACGAGTTCGAGGGGATCGACTACACGACGCCCTCGGCCAACCTGCAAAACACCTTGCAGAACGTCGCCAACTTCAACCTGCTCAACGGCGTCGGCAGCGTGCAGCTGATTCCCGGCGGCGGCGATGCGACCCACGGCGACACGGGGACGGGCCTGGTGCTCTTTACGGCCAAGCACGGGACCTATCCCAGCTACCTGCACGTGGACGCAGAGGCGCTGATGTACCCCTACCTGCATCAGCTGGGTCTGGAGTGGGGCTGGGCCGACCCCTCACAGCGGCTCTCCAACTACGCGGGCTTCATCGGCATCCGGCGCGCGTTTCAGTACGGCATTCCGGGCACGGCGGCCAACACGCTGGGCACGCTGGGCACCAACGCCGCGACACTGGGCAGCACGATCGATCCCAATCTCGTCTACTACGCGCCGCAGTTTCTGAAGTCGAACGACTTCGTCGACAACTTGATCTACCGCTTCGGTCGCAACCAGAACCAGCGATTGCAGTTCTTCATCCAGGACCAGCAGATCACGCAGACGCTGGACTACGGCGGTTTTCAGTTTCTGCCGTACATCTCGGGCGGCACGACGTCGGGCAAGTGCGCGCCCTATCCGGTCATCGGAACCAACGGCATCCCGGTCAACACGGCGCAGCAGAACTACGCCTGCGATGCGTTGATTCCGCTCTTTCCGGGTCAACCCAACACGTACGCCTTCGTCTCGTCGCCCGATACGCTGCGCAGCCCGTTTCTGGCCTATAAGGCGGAGTACGGTGTGAACCTGGGCACGTCGTCGCTGCTGACGGCGCGCTACTTCCGCACGTTCACCGAGCAGTCGCAGGACATGCCCGCGCAGGGCATCTTCGCGGATCCCTACGGCGGCACGCGGACGGGCGGGCAGGTCGACGTCACGACGCAGATCGGCAGCAAGAACCTGCTCAAGTACGGCGGCATTTATCAGTTCGTCGTTCCCTACGGCAACCGCTACGACTTCACGTCGTACACGGCGCTCACGACCCCGCCCTACATCGTGACCTACGCGATCACGCATCCGCTGCAGCCGCTGCCGCTGCCGTATACGTACTCGGGGCTGCTGCCCAACAACAACCCGCCGGCCCAAGTGCAGGGCGCGCTGGAACAGGACTTCTTCTCGCCGGCGTTCTGCTCGCAGATCGGGTTGCACGGCAACTGCGGCTACTTAAGCTCGTACTTTCCCGGCGGCGTGCGCTTCCCGTTCGAGGAAGACGTCGCGACGGTTGGCCAGCAGCAATACGGGGCCTATCTGCAAGACACGATCGATATGTCGAGCCGCTGGAAGACCGAGCTGGGATTGCGGCTGGACGGCTATAACTTCCAGATTCCCCAGCAGGCCGGCGCGCCGCCGTCGATTCCGGCCGTCGAGCATCAGCGGCTCTACGAGCCCCACTTCGATCAGTCGTACTCGCCCGATCCGCGCGACACGTTTCGGATCGGCTTCGGCCACACGCTGTCGATGCCGCTGCCCAGCCTGCTGGGCGCCGACGTCAGCCGCGCGCCCTACGCGGCCTTTGAGAACATCCCATCCTACGACAACTCGACGGGTCAGCCGGCGCAGTACTGCGGGCCGCATGCCAATGCGACCTGCGCCAACTATGCCGATCAGCTCTACTGGCTCACGCGCGACTATCGCTTCGGCAGCTCGACGCTGGAGGCGCCGCTGGTCGGCGCGACCTTCACCAACATCGACCTGTCGTGGGCACACGAGTTTCGCGACGGCTCGGCGATGAAGATCACGCCATTTTACCGGCGCGGCTACAACGTCGTGGAGCAGACCGCGCAGATCCTGGGCTTCAACTACCAGACCGGCTCGCCGGTCTTCGGCGACGTCGCGTATTCCAATATGGGCATCCAGCGCGCCAAGGGCATTGAGTTGCTCTACACCAAGGAAGTGCCCTTCGGCGTCTCGATGCAGCTCGGCGCTACCTACATCAGTCAGTTCGGCAACGAGCCGCCGGGAGCGTTCTTGCAGCCGGCGGCGCTGGCGCTGGGCACGACCTATCGCTCCCCCGACCTCTCGCCGTTTCAGATGAACGCGGCATTCAACTACAAGACCCCGCACGGCTGGCGCATCAATCCGGTGCTCTCGTTCAACGTCGGCTATCCCTACGGTGCCGGTTACTATACGGCGGTCTACTGCAACGGCATCCCGGTGATCGTGCCCAGCACCAGCCTCTCGCTGATCTACTCGCAAGCGCCTGGCTACATCGATCCGCTCGATCCGGGCACGTGTACCAAGCCCAACATCGCGGCGACGCGCGGCATTCACGAGCCCAACTTGGCGGGAGGCTTCCTGACCACGCCCCGCGTCGACGCCGATGTCACGTTCGAGTATCGGCCGCCGACGCGGTCGCTGGCGCAGTCCGTCTTCGGACTGCAGGTTCAAAACCTGTTCAACCAGCTCTACAACGTGCCGATCGTCAACGGCTGCTACGGCGCGCCGGTGACGAGCGGGCTGCAGAGCGGAACGGCGCCGTGCACGTACTCCACAGCTCCGTACGCGCCGCCCGACGTGTCGGCGCACAGCAGCTCGCCCTACCTCACCTTCCCCAACGAGCCGCCCATCTCGTTCCGCTTCTACTATCAAGTGACGATATGAAAAAACTTTGCGCATTGATGTTCTTCGCATCGTGCATCACGGCGCTCAATGCGTGCGGCAACGGCGGCGCCTCCGAGCCGCCGGTAACATCGTTCGATCCGGCCGCGACCAGCAAGCTGCAGTTCGCGGTGGGCGTTGCGACCATCGCCTCGAACAACGGGCAAAGCATCGCCTACGGACTCAACACCGTCGAGACGCTGCGCCAGCAAAACGGGTTGTCGGGCACGCTGTTCAATCAGCCGATGATCATCGGTCCGTCGGGCTTCGACGTGCTGATCTCGACGCAGAGCGGCAACCAGGTGCTGGGGGCCGGAGCGGACCTGGGGACCAACCACATCACCTGGTCGACGCTCAACCAGAGCCTGTGGGTCGGCGCGCCGCGCGGGCCCAAGCAGTCCAGCACCGGAGCGTTCGGCTACGGGCTGTGTCCGTGCAACTCCGACTCGGGGCCGGGTAACGGATTCACGCCGCTCTATCAAGCCTACAACCTCCCGATCTACGGCAACAACGAGCAGCTGTGGTACGGCGGTCCGCCCGCGTTTCCGCAAGCCGGACCCTCGGTGACTGCGCTTGGCTGGGAAGGCTACTCCCTGGGCTTCACCGACTTCGCGGTCCAGCCGGTGCTCGGCGTCTATCATCTATATGCGGCCGTGCCGCCGGCCTACGACACGCCGGCCAACCCCACACCGAGCCCCAACCCCAACGGTTCGCCCACGCCCCCGCCGGGCATCCTCGCCGCCGCGGCCCAGCTCACGCAGCGTGCGCCGCTGCCGGTGTTCCAAACGCCGTCGTTTCAACCCGACGGCAAGGGCGGCGGCACGATCAGCCTGAGCGTGCCCGCCGGAGTGAAGGAAGCTCTGGCCGTCGTGCGCGCCGTGGGCGGCAGCGGCGTCGGCATCTGCGTGCAGTCGCATAAGAGTGACAGCTACACGACCGTCGTCGCGCACGGTTCGGGGCCGGCGCTGCTCCCGCTCGCCGACGACCTGGGACCGCTGACGGGCACGGGCAAGAAGACGCCGACGATCTGCCCCAAGGGAAGGTACCAGATCTACGCCGCCGGCGCCGATTACCCGGCGTACGAGGCGTCCTATCCGAAGAACCTCTCGCAGCTTCCGGTGATCCGCGGCACGAGCGGTCAGGCCGACGTCACCACCTCCGACACGCTCAACGGCTCGTATCCGTGAAAAAGTTCCTCGTCGCCGCGTTCGCGTTGGCAGCGGCATCGGCGTGCGGCGGCGGGTTCGGCACGCCCAACGGTCCGACGGTGAACTATCCGGGAGGTCCGACGACGCCGCCTCCCAAGCTCGTCGACGTCAAGGTGCAGGTTACCATTCCGGTCGCGGGCGGCGGGCGGCGCGTGCGGCCGAATTACGTTTCACCCAATACGGAGTCGGTCGTGATCCAGCTCGCGTCGGTGAACGGTCAGGGCGTGAGCGGCGTCAACGCGACCACGATCGAGACGCGCGCGCACGCCCACGGATGTGCGGCGCAGGGAAGCGAGACGGTCTGCACCGCGACCGCGCTCGGCTCGCCCGGCGCGGACGTCTTCGCGGTCACGACCTATGCGGGCGCGAACGCGACCGGTCCGGTTCTGTCGGTCGGCACGGTTGCGGCGAAGATCGGATCGGGCGACGGCAGCGTCCAGATCAATAGCCTTTCGTTGACGCTCGACGGCGTCATCGCGTCGCTGCGACTCTCCCTGTCGCCCAACGTCGGGAAGCGCGGAACGCCGGTGACGTCCAAGGTGTCGCTGAGCGCATTCGATGCGACGGGCGCGCAGATCGTCGGCCCCAGCGCGTTCCTAGCCCCGATCGTCCTCACGGTTCAAAACGACTCGCAGAACGCGTTCGTGCTTCACGCCGGCGCGCAGTCGGGGGAGAGTGTCACAATCGTGAAGCCGACCTCCGGCATCACGCTGAAATACGACGGCAGCAAACAGGCCTCACCGGTGACGCTGCAGGCGACCGTCGAGGGCCCGAGCTCGGTCGCCGCGCACGCGCGCTTCAAGCTGCACGGCAGGCAGCCGCCGCCGCCGGTCGGGACGATCTACGCGCTCAACCTCGGCGGCAACAACGGCCAGGGCGCGACGGTGACGGAGTACGACGGCAAGGCGAAGGGCAACGCCGCGCCGGTGCGCACGCTGCAGCTGAGCTCGAAGCTCTACGCGCGCGGCATCGCCGTAGATTCCAGCGGAAACCTGTACGTCGGCTTCTTCGACAACCAGTTCGGTTTCAATTCGGCCAACGGCACGCCGGATACCGGCAACGTCATCGCGATTTACGCGCCCGGCGCGAGCGGAACGACCCAGCCGACCGCGCTGCTGACGGCGAACAGCTCCACCAATACCGCGCTGTTCCCGTTGTTCATGGCGTTCGATCCGGCCGGCGACCTGATCACGTACGGCGCGACGACCGTCGGCGGCAACACCGGCGACGCGGTGTTGACCTACCCGCCCGGCAGCAAGGGTGCCGCGGTGCCGGCGGCCGGCTTCAACTTCACGAATCCGACGATTCGTTACGGCGGTCCGACGGGGTTGGCGCTCGACGCGGCCGGAAACTTCTACGTCAACGGCGAGTTGCACACGACGCTCGGCCCGTCGCCCGGGCTCTTCACGGCACTGGCGTCCGATGCGGGGAACCCGCAGACGAATCCCGCGCGCACGATCCCGTGGAACGCCTCGGTAACCCAGCTCACGGCCGGCGTTACGACCAACGTTGCGCTCGATTCGAGCGGCGAAGTCTTCATCGCAAACGCGCTGCTGGCCACGACCGGCAGCTCGACGACGTGTCAGGGACGCGCCAACGTGTTTGCGGCGGGCGCGAGCGGCGGTGTCACCAACGTCCCGCCGCTGCGAATCCTCTCGCTGGACGGCGTCTTTTCGAATAACCCACAGTGCGACTCCTCGCGCAACCCGCTGGCCCCGTTCTTCCCGTCGATCGCGCTCTACGGCACGAGCCTCTTCGTCGCCGACGATTTCAACAACGCGATCGACGCATTTGCCGCAAACGGGAGCGGCAAGGTCAAACCGACGTTGACGATCTCCGGTTCCGCGACGCAACTGAACGCGCCGATCGCGGTGGTCGTCACGAAGCTTTCCGGTCGGGCCACGGCCCGGGCGGTTCATCACCAATCTGATGCACTCCACGCTCAATGAGGACACTTACATGAACAAACGCCTGGCCACACTGGCCTTGGCAGCCCTGCCGGCGCTGGTTCTCAGCGCCTGCAACGGCGGCACGGGGGGAGGCAACTCCGCCCTTGCGCCGCTTCCCAACTCCGCGCAGGCCTCGCACGCCGGCCGCGCGCACGGTCTCGACAACGGTCCCAAGGATCTCCATGCGGGCGGTGCGACCTTCCCCGCGTACGCCTACAATCTCGCGAGTCAACCCGTCGGGCTCGGCACGCAGCCGCAGGCGCCTCCGGGCCAAGGCTCGCTGTTCTACGCCGCGCCCACGAACGGCACGATCTTCTACTGTCTGACCGGCAGCGGCTACGGCCGCGCCGAGTTCACGACCAACAACGGCACCGCGACGACCGCGTGCGCCGCGCTCGGCGCGTCGCCGACGGGCTTTGGCGCGCGCGTGGACCCGCTGGACTTCGTGGGCAGCGACGTTGCGCTCAAGTCGAGTGAGTACACGACGTATAAAGCCAATCGCGAATCGGGGTCGGTACAGTGGGGCGAGCCCTTCGAATTTCCGACCATAGGCGGGCCGATCGTCTATGGTTTCCGCCCGCAAGACTTCGTGCCGTCGAATATCAAGCTCTCGACCTGGACCTATTGCGCCATCACCAACGGCACGGTCAGCGACTGGAACGACCCCGCGATCACGGCCGACAACGGCAGCTCGGTGACCGGCGGCGTCTCGCAGACGATCTCGTTCTTCTTCCGCTCCGACAGCAGCGGAACGAGCTACCTCTTCACCAACCATCTGAACACCGCGTGCAACGTCGCGTTCAAACCGCCGTATAACAAGCCACCGTACGGAAGCCCGAGCCGCAGCGCCGCGTGGACCTACGGCGTCAGCAGCACCTGGCCGGGCCCCGGCTCCTCCGGCAATCCGAACCCGCACTTCACGGGCGAGAGCGGCAACCCGGGCGTCCTCGCGGCGATCCAAGCGACAGCGTTCGGCACCGGCTACGTTGAGGGCGCCTACGCGGCCTCGGCGAGTCCGGCCGTCAGTCAGGCGCTGCTGCAGAACGGCTATTCGAAGACGACGGGTGCGATCTGGACGGATCCGACCAACAAGAAGCAGGTCAAGGGCGCACTCAAGAAGGTGACGTCGAAGGCCATCACTTACGGTGAGGGCAGCGACAGCGTGCCGCTCGGCACGAGCGCGCCGTGGTGCATCCTCTACATCGATCCGAAGAACTGGGTCTCGCCGCCCACGAACACGTACCCGATCGTGGGCGTGAGTTACTGGCTGTTCTACGGAAAGAACAACGGCGTCCACGTCGGCGACAAGAAGGCCATCATCAACTACCTCGCGACGTCGAAGAATGCCGCCCGCATCATTGACAAGCTCGAGTACATCCCGCTGCCGGCCAGCATCCATACGGCGATCACGAACGCGCTGAATGGAAACGGCGGTAGCGAACCCGCGTGCCTGCAATAGGCTCCATCCGCGCCAACACGCGCGCCGCATTCGTGCGGCGCGCGTGCGCCCTCGCATGGGTCGCGGTCGTCGCCGGCTGCGGAAGCAGCTCGAGTCCCTCGTCAGGAATGCCCCCGGCCTCGAACAACGTCACCGTGCGGTTCGCCGACGGTGCTCCGTCGCTGGAGACGCTCGTGAACGGCGTTCCGACCGACATCGGCGCGGCGTACCTTCAGGCGAACGGTAAGACGGTCACGTCGTCGTTCAACTACGGTACGCTCACCACGTTCATGACGGTGGCGGCCGGGACGCTCTCGCTGCGGGCGCTCGACACGCTGGGCTATTTCGTCGGCCCGCTGCAGACGCCGCCGTTGACGGCCGGCAACCGCTACACGCTCGTCGTCGTCGGCGCGTACCCCAACTACAGCGTGCTCGCATTCTCCGAGCCGAAAACCGCGAGCGGTGCGGCGCTCTCCTTCTATGACGCGTCGCCGACCGTCCCGTCGGCCGGCTTCGGCAGCTTCAGCGCCTCGACGCATTCCAATTTCAAGCAGCTCGGCAACGGGCGGCTCGGCAGCGTCGCGACGGTGCCGGTCGGAGCCAAGGTCTCGAATTTCGGCGGTTACGTCGGCAATGCGAGCGCGCCGATCGGCACGCTGACGCCGCGGCAGATCAACTCGTTCGACCTGCGCAACATCCTGCCGTTCCACCGGGCCGCGCGGCTGTCGCTCTTCCTCTTCGATCCGAAGCCCGGCACCCCGATCGGGCCCGTCATTGGGAGCCTCGACCGATGAAGATCTCCTCGTGTTTCGCGATTCTTTTCGCCCTCGCCGGCGCGGTGGCCGCGATCTCGGGGTGCAACGGTTCCGTGGGACCGGCGCCGATCGGCGTCTCCAACCCGCCGCAGCCGACGGCCACGCCGGCCGCGCGCTGGCTCTACGTGGACCACAACGGCACCTTCCTCGCGTACGCGCTGCCGCTGACGGCGCAGTCGAAGCCGGCGCGCTCGCTGCAGGAGTGGCCGGGGCTCGGCTTCGCGCCGCAGATCGCCGTCGACCCGTACGGCAACGTCGCGCTCGCGAGCCCGAAGACGATCCGCGTCTTTCATCCTCCGATCGTGTCGTTCGCACGATCGCACGTCGAACTCAGCATCCCGCTCACGCCCGCGATCACGGAGATCGGCATCTCCGGCGCCGACCTCGTCGACTTGGAGTACGACCCCAACCAAAATCTCTGGCTCTTGAACAACCTCGGCGGCGAGGTGTCGGAGCTGCAGGCGCCGCTCTCCAAGACCGCGGTCGCCGCCGTCACCATTCAATTCGGCGCGCCCGGCTCGAAGACGGCCGGGTTCTCCAACCTGATCCAGGCGCGCTTCGACGTCAATGCCACGCTCTACGTCTACGCGAGCTCGTCGCCGCAGCACGCGCGCGTCTTCAAGGTCGGCTTTCCGTACGCGAGGCCGCCGGGAGACATCGGTCTCAATCTCGCCCAGGCCGACTTCGTGGACGCGAGCCAATGGCCGCCGACCGCGCCCCAGCAGCCGTCGCTGATCCTGGGCCAATACTACGGCCCGCTCGCGTCGCCGCATCCCGGCTCGCCGCCGTCGCCGCCGGTGGACGTGATGAGCCAGTTTGCCGTTCCGCTCAACCTGCAGCACGGGCTCTTTCCCGACGCGCATGTGAACACGATCGTGGGAGCGCTGATCGCCGACCCGCCGCGCGGCGCGTTCTATACGTTAGACGCGGGCGACGGCCGCTTGAACGTCTACGGTCTGCCGCTGCACGGTCAGGCTAAACCCACGCTCTCGCTGCCCTGCCTCGCGCCGGCCGGGAACTGCAGCCAGAAGATCGAGCACCTCTTCCTGGCGCCGTAGCCGCGTGCGCGCGATGACGCTCGAACGTCCGGCGGCGATCGAAAACGATCCGCTGCGCCTCACCGACGTGCCGGAGCCGGCGCCGGGCGCCGGCGAGATCCTCGTGCGCGTTTCCGCTTGCGGCGTCTGCCGGACGGACTTGCACGTCGCGGAGGGCGACCTCGCGCCCAAGCGCGCCGGCATCGTTCCCGGTCACGAAGTCGTCGGCACCGTCGAGCGCGCCGTTACCGGCGGCCGGTTCGCCGCCGGTGCGCGCGTCGGCATCGCCTGGCTGCGTCAAACCTGCGGTGCGTGCGAGTACTGCCGCTCCGGCCGCGAGAACCTCTGCCCTGACGCGCTCTTCACCGGCTGGGATCGCGACGGCGGCTACGCCGAGTACGCGGTGGTGCGCGAGGACTTCGCCTACGGACTCCCCGAGGCCATCGACGACGAGCACGCCGCGCCGCTGCTCTGCGCGGGAATCATCGGGTTTCGCGCGATCAAGCGCGCCTCGATCGCGCCGGGTGCCACGGTCGGGCTCTACGGGTTCGGCGGCTCGGCCCATCTCGCGCTCCAGGTGCTGCGGCACTGGGGCTGCCGCGTCTTCGTCATGAGCCGGGGTGGCGTGCACCGCGAGCTCGCCGAGCAGCTCGGCGCGCAATGGGTCGGCGACGCGTCCGAGAGCCCGCCCGCGGCACTCGACGCCGCGATTCTCTTCGCCCCGGCGGGAGAGCTGGTGCCACCGATCATGTTGGCGCTGAAGCGCGGCGGCATCCTCGCGATTGCCGGAATTCATCTCTCGCAGATTCCACTGCTCGACTACGCGCGCCATCTCTTCGGCGAGAAAGAGATCCGCAGCGTCACCGCCAACACGCGCGCGGACGGCGAAGAGTTCCTGCGCGAAGCCGGCGAAATTCCGATACGCTCGGTGACGGTGGGAATGCGGTTGGAAGAAGCGAACCGCGCACTCAACATGCTCAAGCACGACGAGCTGCGCGGCGCCGCAGTGTTACGCCCATGATGCGCGCGCTTTTCGCGGCCGCCTTCGTCGCGCTCGCCGCCTGCAGCGGCGGGTTCGGCGACCGCGCGCGTGAAGAGTTTCATGCGGCCGTCGACGCCGGCGCCGGCGTGACGGTGCACGTCGACAATATCGCGGGAAGCGTCAACGTCGGCGCGTGGCCGAGGCCGAGCGTCGACGTTCGCGCTACGAAGTACGGCCGCGACGCCGCGGAGCTGCGCTCCGTCAAGATCGACGTTCGCAGGACGGGCGGTGACGTCTACGTCAAGACGAGTTACGAGGGCCTCAATCACGGATCCGTCCGGTACCGCCTCAGCGTGCCGAGCGACGCGTCGTTGCAAATCTCGAACGTCGCCGGGGCGGTGGACGTCGCCGGCATTACCGGCGACGTCACGGTAGAGACGCAGGCGGGAGCGATCGCGGCAAACGTCGGGCGCGTGGAGGGCGAGCGCACGATCGACCTGCGCGCCACGACGGGCGCCGTCGACCTCTCGATCGCGCCGGATAGCAGCGCTCGCGTCGAGGCGTCCAGCACCGTCGGCGCGATAACGAGCACTATGCCGGGCGTCGTGGCAAGCCGCGAGAACCTCGTCGGTGCGCGCGCGAACGGGCTGATCGGGTCGGGGAGCGGACGCATCCGCGTGAGCACCACGACGGGCGCGATCCGGTTGCGATTCTAACTCAACGTGTGCGCGGCGTTGACGCGTTAACGCCGCGATCTTTGCCATAATGACCGTATGAAGGCTTTCACCGTTTTATCCACGGCTGCCGTCGCGTTTCTCGCGGCGTGTTCCGGCAGCGTGAGATCCCCGCAGGCGCTCTCCGCCCTCCCCGCCGTCAACGAGGCCCCGCTACGGTCCGGCTTCACGACCGTCGTCCCGCCGCAACTGCGCCCCATCGGCGGCGCGGCGGCGTTGCCGTTGTCGCTCGATCCGAGCTCGAAGAGCGCCGGGGGAATCTACGCCAGTGAAGTCTACGGCACCGACATCTGGGCATTTCCGCAGGACAACAACCAGAATCGCAAGGCGATGTGCGTCGTGACGAACGTCCAGGGCGTCAACGGCATCGGCGTCGACGCTGCGGGTGACCTCATCGATCCCGATGGCGGCACCGACACGGTCATCGTCTTCAAGGGCCCGAAGATGTGCGGGCAAAAGCTCGGCTCGGTTGCCGATCCGTACGGTCAGCCGTCCGACGCGGCGAGCGCGAATGCCGCCAAGGGCACGATCGTCATCGCGAACATCTTCGATACCAACAAGACTCCCGGAAGTGTCTCGCTCTGCACGCTCGCGCACGGATGCAAGGTCAACCTGCAGAACTCCGACATGAACGAAGTGGCCGGCGTCGCGCTCGCGAAGAACGGCGACTGCTGGGCGTCCGCGACGGATGCCAACGGCGTCGCGACGTTAACGTACTTCAAGGCGTGCCGCGGTTCGGGAAAAAAAGCGTCGGGATATCGCAATGCCTACTACGGCGGCCTCGACATCGACGATAAGGGAAACCTCGTTTCGCTGAGCTACGAGGACGCGAAGCTTTATATTTATAAGGGCTGCAACCCGAGGTGCACGCGGATCTCCGGGCCCTTCCGACTGAAGGGCGAGGCGACGTTCGGCCACCTCAACGCCGCCTCCACGAAGCTGGTCACGGGCGACTTCCAGTACGGCCGGATCGACGTATACGACTACAGCTCGACCAAGATCCGTTTCGCCTACAGCTTCAACCGGGGGTTCAGCCCCAGCGAGGTCGTGGAAGGCGCCGCGTTCAACCCGCGTTCGACCGAATAGTCCCCCAGAACACGGCATAATCCCCCAAAAAAACGGCCCCCAAAACCCAGCCAAATAAATTGACCCCGATGCAGGATTCCGGGGCCTTGGACCTAAGGTCACGCGTCCCTAGGTACTGATGGAGCTTTGCGGATGCCCTACCACTGGAGTGCACCTCGGTTCGAATCACCGGGCTACCGCTTGACCGCCGCGGCGGGATCTTCTGACGGCCTAGCACTTCCCTAACTACAAGTGAGGAGAATTCTCCCTATGCGTTTGTTAACAGCAGCGGTCTGTACGTCAGTCGCTGCAGCGCTTCTGGCCAGCTGCTCGGGCGGCAACATGTCGTCGCCGAGCAGCTCCGTGATGCCGGGCGCCGGTAATGCCGGCAGAGCGACGAAGCTGGGACACCACGTCGATGCGTACCAGCACATTCCGCTCAATCTGATCAAGGCCGATGGGCGTATCCATGGGAAAAAGGCGCCGGCGCAGGCTGCGAAAGGAAGCTACGTTTCGCAGTTCTACACGGGCGTCAATGGATACCCGAAGAACAACAGCGGCAACGGCCCGTCGATCTGCTCGGTCGGCGTCTTCAACGTCAACGGCGTCGGCGTTGACCCATCCGGCAATCTGATCACTCCCTCGTACAACAGCGGTAACGAAGAGGTCAACTTCTACAACAACAACAGCCTCTGCGGCTCGTTGTACACGTCGATCTCCGTCTCGGGTCAGGGTGAGCCCGTCGACGCCGCTTCGAACGACGCGATCAACGGAACCTCGCTCATCGCAGGCAACACCGGCTTCGGAACCTCGGCCTGGCTGTGCTCCGCCGGCAGCAACAGCTGCTCGGCAATCACGTTCAGCGGCACCAACGTCCCGACCGGCTTCCTGCAAGTCGCGATGGACAAGGGCGGCAACTGCTACTTGGACGGCTACAGCTCGGCCACCGGCGTGCCCACGCTGTGGGTCTCGACCGGCACGGCTTCGCTCCCGTGCTCGGGGGCGTGGACCATCGCTAGCGGCTTCTCGGAGTCGTACAGCGGCGGCCTTGACGTCGACAACAAGGGTAATCTGCTCGTGATCGCGGCGCTCAACTCGAGCTTCACCGTCGCCAGCGCGACCGTGTACT
>Ga0213879_10000071_pt1 | contig 13863 bp, 13 predicted proteins | sample VelepicoBEBS_R03_FD_161046 | JGI IMG/M metagenome (GOLD analysis project Ga0213879, IMG submission 161046) | Vellozia epidendroides bulk soil microbial communities from rupestrian grasslands, the National Park of Serra do Cipo, Brazil - BS_R03 | ecosystem: Environmental > Terrestrial > Soil >...
CGCATTGTGCTTGCCGCTTTTCTACGGCATGCGCAACGAAGACGTAGAGCGGTGTGCAGCCATGTTCATGGAGGCCACGAGATGAGATACGAAGAGCGCGACCGCGCCGTTCTATCGGGGCTATTCTCGCATGCCGCAATCGACACGCCCGTTGAGATCGGCGAGGGCACGCAGATCTGGCACTACACGCACGTGATGGACGGCGCGAAGATCGGCGACAAGTGCACGATCGGGCAAGGCGTCCACGTCGCGCCGGGTGTCGTCGTCGGCAACGGCTGCGCGATCCAGAACGGCGTGCAGCTCTTCACGGGCGTCACGCTCGAAGACGACGTGTTCGTCGGGCCATGCGTGGTGTTCACGAATGTGCTCACGCCTCGCGCGTTTGTCAGCCGCAAGAATGACTTCCGGCCAACGCTCGTGAAGCGGGGCGCATCGATCGGCGCGAACGCCACGATCGTGTGCGGGGTGACAATCGGCGAGTACGCGATGGTTGGGGCAGGGGCGGTGGTGACGGGGGACGTGCTGGCATACACGCTCGTCGTCGGCAATCCAGCGCGAATGCACCGGTTTGTATGCAGATGTGGTGGGCTTCTTCCGATTCTTCCGATCCGGGCCATGCGCTTCGAAGACAAGAATGTCCTGTGCGGGTACTGCGACACCGTCTACGAGTACGACCCATCGACCACCGGCATCCGCCCTAGATGAGCTGCCGGCCATTCCTTCGTTGGGCCGGATCTAAGCGCGCATTACTCCCGCAGATTCGTGAGTGGTTTCCTCCACAATGGAAATGCTTTCACGAACCGTTTCTCGGATCCGGCGCGCTCTACTTCTCGCTCGCTCCGTGCTTCGCCTACCTTTCAGACCTCAACAGCCGCCTGACAATCACGTACGGAGCGGTCCAGCGCGACCTCGCCAAGGTCCTCGATTCTCTACGCGTCTACGCAGCGGCCTATGAGAAGCATGCCGAAGCGTTCTACTACCACGTGCGCGACTCGATTGACCCGGACACGATGGAGGATCACGAGCTGGCGGCATGGTTCATCTTCATGAACAAGGCCGGATTCAACGGGCTCTACCGCGAGAACAGCAGCGGAAAGTACAACGTCCCCGCGGGAAAGTTCGCGAACCCTCCAGTGATCTGTGACGAGGAGACGCTCACGGCGTGCAAGGCAGCGCTCGGGCCAGCGACGATCCTGAACTGCGACTTTCGCGAGACGGAGCGCCGCGCGGCCGCTGGAGACTTCGTCTACTGCGACTCGCCATATGCGCCGACGTCGGACACCGCCGATTTCACGAAGTACACGAAGGACGACTTCGACCTCGCTGACCAGCGCGCGCTTCGAGACATGGCGGCGCGGCTCAAGGCAAAAGGTGTGCACGTGCTCCTGTCGAACGCCGACACGTCCGTCGTGCGCGAGCTGTATGCGGGCTGGGAGATGCGAGAGATCCAGCGAAGTGGCGGGATCAACTCGGCGGTAGATAAGCGCGGCAAAGTCGGCGAGCTGCTCATTCGATGAGGCACACGAAAGACGGCCGGCTCAAGGCACCGGCAGCATCCCGCTGAATCACTCAACGGGAGACTTGGCGTCACATCTGAGCGATATCGCGGAGAGTTCGGCGAGCGTCGTGTGCGATGTCTCCAAGCTCTCCCATCTTCTCCGCGAGATCTCTGATTCGGAAGTTCCGTTCAGGCGCTTCAAGCTGATCGATAAGGCGCGTACTCTCGCCGATATCGCGGACAACCTCGTTGAGGGCGAGAGCAAGGTTGCGAAGAGCGCTTCCGAGATCGTCTGCCGGCCCGCCAGGTTTGGTAGGCTCTTCGCTGCCAAGCTCATCGTCTCCTCCAGTGGTCATCGCAGTGCCTCACGGCAATACCTCACGCGCCCTTACGCGCGCGCTTTTTTCCTCCGGATCCACGTACGACTGACGCGATCACGGACAGCGCGAGCAGAACCGACACGCCTGCGACCCCCCACCACACCCAGCTCACGCTCCGAAGCGATTGGGCTTCCGGAGCGACGATTGGCTGCACGGGGATGCGCAGCGCTGGTGCACGATGTGCCTTCTGTACTTGCGGAGTCGGAATGGCGCCGCCGCGGGACTGAACTTGGTTGGTGATGAGCTGCGCGAGCGCCCCAGCGTTCTGTCGCACCTTCACGAGCGTGAGATCGGCGCGCGGGAAGGCTGCGGTCGAGCCGACATACGTCGCAAGCGCGTAGTTGACGGCCGCAACGGTCTTCGCGCCGATCACGCCATCGACAGCCACGGCGGTGAGCTTCGGGTCGCCCGCGAGCGTTCCGAGCGCCTTGAGCGCGTTCTGGAGTAGCACGGGTGCCGGGACAGAGCCCGAGGCGGCTCCCGTTTGGCGCGCGATCGGCGTTGGCATGAACGGGTTGGCGCTGTTCGCCGCCCCGCTGATGGTGTAGACCTCCGCCATCAGGTCACACCATCGCGAGGGCCGATCCATTTGGATCGGTGATGGTCATCGCGGCGCAGACCCCAGCAGTGATGCATATCTGCACGCGCGCGAACGACTCTTGCCGGCGGAGCTGCGCGGACAGGTTGTAGGTGCCATCCGCGAGCGTCGTGCTGTTGTTGCTGGCGAAAGTGCGCACGACGATCGGCATCGACACCACGCCCTTACCGGTGTCCTCCTCAGCGATCTCGCGGCGCCACGGGCCATTTTTCGGGTCAGAGGCGAACTCCAGGTACCACTGAATGGTAGACGGACCGGCTGAGGCGGTGAAATCGAAGTCCAGGTTCAGCTGCCCTGCTGTGATCAGCGTGGGGGCGGATGGCTGGAAGCTGCCCGTCAGGGCCTTGTTGAACAGCTGCAGCACGATCTCGACGATAACACAGGGCCTCGGTGTGACAAAAATCAGGGTCGGGGGTAGGGTAGACGAGATGGAGCGGCCATTCCTAACTGGTGTGTTGGTCGGCGCCGGCGGCTTGTTCCTCTGGTACAAGCGCGGCTGGTTCGTGAGCCTGTTCCGTCGGGCGACTTCGCACTTTCATGGCGCCGGGCCTGCAGCGGCAGGTGCGCACGAAGCCGCTCTTCGCCATGCGCGCCGGTACGCCTTCGCGGCCGCGCAGGACCGCAGCCCGGTAGCGGGGCTCACGCATGCCTCGTACGCACTCAACAGCCTCGATCTCATCGAGGAGATCGCCGGCACGGAATCGATTCGAGCTGCTGGCTACGACCCGGTGAAGGTGCGCAAGTTCATCAGCGACCTGCAAGATCGGCACGCCGAGGCGCTGCGCGGCGCCGATCCGTACGTCACGCAGGTGCTCGCGCTCCAGGACAGCTTCGTCGAGCACGGCGCGGCGCCGAACGGGGCGTGACCGGCAGTCCGTGCTTTCCCTTGCCGCCAAGGCACGCATTCGTCTTGCCATTGCTGCCGTCGCGCTCGTACCTGTGGCGCTTCTCGCACGTGCTGTCGCTAGCGGACGGCTGACCGAGTTCGTCCAGCGGCGCTGGGCACAGCAGTGGAAGCGCTACGACGCAGCCGCGCGCAAGCCGGCGCCGTAGCTCACGTCGCGTCGCCGTCGGTGATGTAGCCGTGCCAGGCGCAGCCGCCGATCGTCTCAACGTATCGGTGCGTGCGCTCGTCCGAGAAACTTCGGATCGAGGTCGCGCAGCCTCACGTCTGAGGAGTCGGCGGATTCGCGGCGGCCTTGAGCGACGCCTTGAGTGCATCAATCTCGGTCTTGTGCTGCAGCAGCATGCGCCGCTGTGCGTTCTGCTGCTCCGCGAGGAGGCGCGTCAGCTGCGCTGCGTGTTGCTCGCGCAGCGCGATCTCGGCAGGCGAGATCTCGTCACTCGCCATGATCTGCTGCATGAGCTGTTGCGGCGCCTGCTGGGATGGCTGAGGGTTGTTCATGCGGCCGAGTCTGCCAGCAATAGATCAGCGCCGCAATAGGACTTACGGGAAGATGCCGAAGTTGAAGCAGACGTTCACGTCGGTCAGTGTCCCGTCGGACGTGCGGCGGATGTAGAGCGTCTTGGGCGAGTTCCCGAAGGCGCCGTCGACGCACGAGACGGTGAAGCCTGGAGACGTGTTGTCGAGCACGCCGGCCGTGAAGACGTAGTTCGGGAACTGCACGGTGACAGGGCTCGCGCTGATCTGCCACTGGCCGGTACCGACGTGCGTCGCGGTGCAGTTGTGGCAGTTTTGGGTTACGCCATCCCCGCCGAGCACACCGCTGCACTCGGATATGCGCTGCCCGTGAACGGTGACGTGGCCGCCCGTGAAGACGTCGCCAGTAAGGGAGGAGATGCCGCTAACCTGCAAGCTGCCGCCACTACCAACCGAGATACCACCCGCACCGACAAAGAGCGTGTTTGCGATCGTCGTGTCGCCCGCTGCAGAGATGGTCAGCCGTGCTACTCCGTTCGTTGACAGGAATAGCTGATGTGCGTCGCTCGTGCCTACGACCAAGTCCTGCCCAGCAGTATTGAAGTAGTCTTGCGCATGTACGTCTCGACTGACGTGCAAATCGCTTGAGAACGTTCCGACCCCGGTCGAGTCCAGCGTGAGGATGGTCGTTCCGTTCACACTCAGAAATATTGACTGCGTATCGAGTGTAGCCAGTGTTAGCCCCGTCCCGAGAGGCGCAGCAATGCCAAACGTCGCATACACCCTTCCTGCAAACGTCACAGCGCCATTCTGCAGCGGGCCTGCCGTGATGTCGACGAGCCCGAGCGTGCCGCTCACTTGGAGGACGTTTCCGAGAAAGACCGGATACGACGGGACGTTGTTTGTCGCGTTTCCAGCGTTGGTTGGACTTAGGTAGGCGCTATCTCCTGGGTTCGGTGCCGAGTCGAACTGGATCCATTGCGGTCCTGCTGTCCCTACGACCACACGGCTATTCGCGGCGCCAGTTGAAATGCTAACGCCAACAATTCCAACGGAATGGACCGAATCGCCTTTCGCCGGGATGACACGCCCGTTGACCTGTTGGCGAACGACGCTATAGCGGTTCGTTCCGGTGCCAGTGTCGGTTGGGTAGGTCTCCTGGAAGCGCTGGGGAGCATTCTGGCTTGAAATGATCTGGTTTCCGGCGGGATCCACGATCCCATTGGCAGCATCAGCCCAACTGACAATCGTGCCGTCCGAAAGCCGGATGTCGCCCAACGAGCCGGTGACTGTAGGCGCCCCGTTAAGGACGACCGTCGCACCCTGCGCGTTCGTCATGTCGAGCCCGACATCGCTGTTGCCCGTCGATCCCGCCGTGTTATTGGAGAGCGCCAGGACCGTACCGCGGCCACGCAGTAGAATCGCCGGCAACAGGCCCGAGCCCGTGATGGTGAGTAGGTTGACGACGAGGGGTGCGCGAACGTCGAGGCCACCTACACCTGCTCTTGGTCCGATGACGCGAACAGGTGAGCCACTGCTGCCAATAGCCGCGCTGGTCGAATTCCACTGCGTGCTATCCCAGATGATCCCGCCACCAGCGACCGCGCCGGCTTGGATTACGCCAGCCGTGCCCCCAGACAGCGTGAGCGTGCTCGTAACTGCTACGAGGCGCATAGTAGTCGAATATATGCCGTTCGTACAGCTCGCCGCGCTTCCCCACAGACCGCCGCCGACGGTATAGCTCGTGGCCACAAGCGGATCGATATACGAGTTTGCGACGAACAAGCACGACCCGAGTTGAGCGGTGATTACTCCGCCTAGACATCCAATAGTCGTAGCAATCGACGCGTTGATCGTGATGCTGGCAAATGAGATACCTACGAACTGAATACCTGCGTTGGCAATAGCGTTGCCCTTGTTTCCCTGGCCGCTGTAGTTCGTGGCCGGATAGGATAGCCCTGGCATCTCTAGATAAAAGCGGTCGCTAGTGCTAGGCGTAGCAGGCAACGCCGAGTCGAGAGTGACAGTATCGGTTCCGCTGACAATGATCACCGTGCGGCACACATTTCGCAGCGCTGTCGTTGCCGTAGCGCTATCGAACCGGATGCGGCCCATCAGTGGTAATGCTGGTTCGGCAGGCAGTGCGGCTGCACCGCCGCCAGCCTGCTGCATTTTAATCACCTTCGTAGTGGGACTACCGATCGGGTTATAACCACCGGAATTGCAACCGGTAGAAGTGGTGAACCCGCAAAAAGTGCGATCTGCTGTGTCGTCAGCAAACGCGATAGAGCTTGCCGTTGCATTTGTCGTGGTACCACGCACGAGGCTAGCAGCGGATAGACCGCTTGCACCGCCGAGAAGCGTTTCGATGTCGGCTGTTGCATACGTCTGCGCCGCGACAATCAGCCGGAAAGTCCGACCGGCGTATTGTTGGGGCATAATCGCCTGCAAACCCGCAACCGTCTTCTTCGCTTGTGTCGCCGGGTTGTACGGGCCCGCGCTATCCGAGTAGCCGGGATTTGCATCGCTTCCGTTCACGGGATCGAGAAGGAACGTGCGTACAGTCGTCAGCGCCCATGTCGCGATCAGATTGTGTTGGCTAATGTTTCCGGTCACGATCAGATCGCCGCCGACGCTTTCGTTCCCAGTGATAGAGGAATTGCCCGACACGCTCAGGCTGCCACCATCGTTGATCGTGAGACCGCCACCGCCACTCAGCGTGATCGCTCCGCCGCTCACGAACAGGCCGTTCGAGAACGTGCCGAGTCCGACCGCCGTCAGCGTGCTGTTGAACGTCGCCGCGAGCATGACGCCGAGCGTCCCGCCGATAGTCGCGTTGTTCAGCACGGCAAGCGTGTTGAGCGTGGCAACGCCGGAGCACTGAATCGCGGCAGCGAAGACCGTTCCGCTGACCGTCAAGTCGTGGACGACGCTGACGGAGCTGTCGAAAACAGCGGCCGTCTGAACCGTAATTCCGCCGGGGACGACCAGGCTACCCGGAAGCACCATGGGATCCGGGATGCCCATTTGCACTGCGCCTTGCGCGCCGATGTTGCTGGGCGACAAGAAGATCGCGTTCGGTGCTTGCGTCGTCAGGCTGGAAACGCCCGCTCCGCCTCCGCCGCCACCGGCTGGCCCTTGCGCGCCGGTACCGCCCTGCGCGCCTTGGAAACCCTGAGCGCCTTGCGCGCCGACGCCAGGGCCTTGAGCACCCTGGGCGCCCTGAAAGCCTTGCGCACCCGAGCCTGGACCTTGCGCGCCGGTAGAGCCCTGAAAGCCTTGCGCGCCCTGCGCACCCGAGCCCGCTGGGCCTTGAAACCCTTGCTGACCGTTCGCGCCCTGTGCCCCCTGCACGCCGATGAAACCTGCAGGGCCCTGATTGCCTTGCGCTCCCTGCGCACCCGAGCCTGTCGCGCCCTGGAAGCCTTGCGCTCCTTGCTGCCCAGCCGGCCCGGACGTCCCGGTTGCGCCTTGCTGCCCAAGAGCGCCTTGGGCGCCCTGGAAGCCCTGCGTACCGGTCGCACCTTGGGAGCCTTGAGGACCGCCGCTCGGACCCTGCGGCCCTTGCGCGCCTTGGTTGCCCTGCGCGCCGCCGCTCGGCCCTTGCGCGCCGGTAGCACCTTGGGCGCCTTGAGCACCCGAGCCGGTCGCGCCTTGAAAGCCCTGCGAGCCCTGCGCGCCGGTCGCGCCTTGCGCACCGAGGCCGATTTGCCCTTGCGGTCCCTGTGGGCCTGCCGGCCCTTGCGCACCGCCCGTGCCGGTGATTCCCTGTGCACCCTGAGCGCCTTGCGCGCCCTGTGAACCGGTTGCGCCCTGCGCGCCGGCGCCGGTGGCACCCTGCGCCCCTTGCGCGCCCTGTGAACCGGTTGCGCCCTGCGGCCCTTGCGATCCCGGAGGACCGCCGCTCGGGCCTTGGAAACCTTGCGCGCCCTGCGCACCCTGCGCGCCAGATGCAGGACCCTGCGCGCCGGTCGCGCCTTGCGCACCTTGATTGCCCTGCGAGCCAGTGTTGCCCTGCGCCCCCTGCACGCCGGTGAAGCCCGTCGGGCCCTGCGAGCCCTGGAAACCCTGAGCGCCTTGCGCGCCTGAGCCAGTCGCGCCCTGGAATCCCTGTGTTCCAGTCGCGCCCTGAAAGCCTTGCGCACCTGTCGCGCCTTGCGCGCCCGAGCCCGCGGGACCCTGAGCACCTTGCGCGCCTTGATTACCCGTGGCGCCCGAGCCGGTCGCTCCTTGGAAGCCTTGAGCGCCCTGAAAGCCCTGCGTTCCAGTCGCGCCTTGCAAGCCCTGCGGACCGGCCGATCCTTGAGCGCCGTTCGCGCCCTGGAAACCCTGCGCGCCTTGGCTGCCGACACCGGGGCCCTGTGCGCCCTGCGCACCCTGGAAGCCTTGAGAACCCTGCGCGCCGCCGCTCGGGCCCTGCGCGCCTGTTGCACCTTGGAATCCTTGCGATCCCGAGCCCGTCGCACCCTGAGCCCCCTGGAAACCTTGCGTTCCCGTATTCCCCTGCGCACCTTGCGCGCCTGCGCCGGTCGCACCCTGGAAGCCTTGCGAACCCGTCGGACCCTGAGCACCGGTGGCGCCGGTCGTTCCGGTCACACCTTGCGCGCCTTGAGCGCCCTGGGCGCCGAAACCGATTTGGCCGGTTGCTCCCTGCGCACCTTGCGACCCCTGTGCGCCTTGCGCCCCGGTGGCGCCGGTCGCCCCTTGCGCACCTTGCGCGCCCTGCGCCCCCTGCAGACCTTGGCCACCCTGCGCGCCGCCGCTCGGCCCCTGCGCGCCTGTTGCACCTTGGAATCCTTGCGCACCCTGCGAACCCACGCCGGGACCCTGCGGACCTTGCGCGCCCTGAAAGCCCTGGGCTCCTTGTGCACCTTGCACGCCTGGAAACCCGCGATCGCCTTGCGCGCCCTGCGGACCACCGAAACTTCCTTGTGAACCCTGCGGACCCTGCGCGCCGGTGCCGCCGCTGCCGAACGCGCACATGACGGTGTTCGTCGACGGGTACAGCAGCGGATCGGTCAGCGTTCCGATCGATACAGCAAGCGGCGGGGCGACATTCGTCGCGCGGCCCGGCATCGTCGCGGAGATGTAGAGCGGCTGCTGCGCAGTGATCGTGAGGCCAGGCTCTAACAGAACTGGCGCTTCGCCGACGGACCAGACCGTGACCTTTCCGCCGGGGTTGACGACGCCCGAGAAGGCTGCGCCGACGTAGCCGGTGACGTTCGCCTGAGAGTCAGCAGATGCGCGCTTGCACTGGTTCGTCCCAGCGACACGGAGCAGCTCCCCCGAGACGATCGGGGTAGCGGTGACGTTCGTGAACGGAGGGAGGATTACGCCGTCTGCAGCCATGCGCCCTAGCGTACACCCGTGAGGCGGGGCGGCGAAATCCTGCAGGACGTGCTCAGTTATACATCTTGAGCGTAGCAGTAAAGTCGATCTCGGTCTGCCCCTCGCCCGAAGTCGTTGCGAGCACAGACACGAAGTCGCCGACGTTGACCGTATGTGCGTTTGCAGCGATGGCTGTACCCGTCGCGAACAGTGTCGCAGTGATCCCAGTGGAGACGCCGTTTACATAGACGGTAAGCACCACGTTGGGAGGACCGACGAACGTAATCACGTTCACGTAGAGCACGATGTTCGCCGTACTGATGGGGGCATACCACGCCCAGACCGGGCTTTCGCCCTGATTGTTGTCCATCAGGTTCACAGCTGATGTCGGGCGCACGAAGAACGACGCAGGTGCATTCAGCAGATTGTTGTTGTTCGCACTTCCACCGCCGAACGACAGGGGGAGCGTCCAAAATCCGAGCGTTCCTTGAAAGCCTTGGGCGCCTTGGGCGCCTTGAAAGCCCTGCGCGCCCGTCGAGCCTGTCGCACCGGTGGCGCCCTTCGGACCTTGAAAGCCTTGCGGGCCAGTCGCTCCAGTCGCACCCGTTGAGCCTGTCGCACCGGTGGTGCCCTGAAAACCTTGCGATCCCTGCGCGCCAGTCGTCCCGGTCGCACCCGTGTTGCCTTGCGCGCCTGTTTTTCCTTGCGCGCCTTGGAAGCCTTGGGCGCCCTGAGCACCTGAACCGGTCGCGCCTTGAGCACCAGTCGCACCCTGAAAACCCTGCGATCCGCTTGAACCTTGCGCCCCTGCCCCGGTGGCACCTTGCGCGCCGTTGGCACCTTGAGCACCAGTGGCGCCTTGCGCCCCTTGAAAGCCAGCACCCGTCGCGCCCTGTGCACCGTTTGGGCCTTGGGCACCCGTCGCACCCTGCGCCCCTTGTGCACCTGCGCCGGGGCCCTGCGGACCGGTGGCGCCCTGAGCACCTTGAAAGCCTGCACCCTGCGAGCCCTGCGCGCCTTGCACGCCAGTCGCGCCCTGAAAACCCTGCGTTCCAGTCGCGCCCTGAGCACCGATGGAACCTTGCGCACCCGTCGCACCCTGTGATCCTTGAACGCCGGTCGCGCCCTGGAAACCTTGTGGGCCGGCAACACCTTGAGCGCCGATGGCACCCTGTGATCCTTGAACGCCGGTGGCACCTTGGAAGCCCTGTGCGCCGACGCCAGGACCCTGCGGACCTTGCGGACCGGTCGCACCCTGGGCGCCTTGCGCGCCCGACCCGCCGCTGCCGAGGCCAGATGCAGGCAGTACGGCTTCGACCTTCCCTGTGCGAGCGTACGCGCCTGCGTCGATGATCGTGCCGATCGGGATGGCGATCCCCGGCTCCACATTCGTCGCGTAGCCCGCTGTGGTCTCCGAGATGTAGAGCGTCTGTCCCTCAACGGGAGTGAGCCCCTGTTCGAGCAGCACGAGCGCGCGGCCGTCGGTCTTGACCAGCACAACGCCTGACGCGCTCGGCGTCTTGTTGATCTGCCCCGAGATGATAACGCCGACGTAGCCCTGTACGTGTGGATTCGAGTCGGCGATCGCACGTACGACTTGGTCCCTGCCCGACACACGGACGATGTGCCCCTCGACGAGAGGAACGGTGTCCGCGTTGTAAAGCGGTGGGATTATTGTGCCGTCACCTGCCATGGGCTCGCTTTCGTCGAGGGCGCCCGAGCAGCATGTCGAGGCGCCGTTCTAGTTTCGCGCGGGCGGTCTGTGCGTACCGGTGCATCGCCGCGCAGCTTCCGCGATCGGCGGCGGTGCGAGCGGCGCTCAAAGCACGCGTGATCGCGGCGCGGGTGGACGGCGGAAGCGCGCGGGCTACACCGCGATAGGTGTCGGCAGTGTCGACGAGCACGCGAGTGTTGCAGGAGCGCGAGGGCACAGGGTCAGCGCCTCCGACGTCGACGTCGCCTCGACCCGTGCATCGACGACGCGGGTATGTACGTGCCTCGCTTCGTACGGATCATGTAGATCCGGCGGCTCATCGGGTTGCGCTTCTTCGGCTTCGGCTTGAGGAAGTCGAAGATACCGCTCAGGTCGCCGCGCCGTCGCGCACGTCGCTCGGCCGCCACCAGCTCGTCGCAGCCCACCATGAGCATCCGTCGCGCACGTCGAGCCTCGGACACCGTGATTTTGTGGTGCTTGGGATAGTTGACGCTGTTGATCGCGCGCCCGTTCCACATCAGCACTGCAGCGGGACCGTGCGGCGAGCGCTGGAAGCGCACAGTGCAGCTCGACTTTCGGAAGGCCATCAGCGGCGTCGCCTCCGCCGCGCTCGCACACGCCTTGGCAGGTGCATCAGCCAGAACGTCGGGAAGCCGAGGCCACGTCGGCGGCGCTTCGCTTTGCGCGCGCCGCTGAAGCCTTTCGGTGGCTTCTTCATCGGCCGCAGGCTCACGCTCATATGGTCGCCGTACCCACGCCCGGCATACCACTGCCCGTCGACTTTGAAGCGGTAGCTGCAGCGCTCGTTCGAGATCCACGAGCCGGGCGCGCCCGGTCGGATGCGCGTGCAGCTCACCTTGTGGCCGTGGCCGATCACGTTACCGGCGCCATCGGTGAGCACGCGGCCACCGTCCTTGACGTAGCCGCCGATCTTCCCAGCCATCAGCGGCGCCTCCGACGACGCTTTGCCTTGCGTGCACCCCACAAATTGGCAGGCGTCTCGCGTGCACATGCGCCCACCGTCACGGTGCGCCGGGTGACGACGTTCGTGAGCGTCCAACAGTCGCCATTCGCCTTGCCGTCGCGCGAAAAGTCGGCGACGTCCGACGACGGCAGCGGCTTCGCCCAGCGCGGCCAGTCCCAGCGCTTGCCGTTCTTCTTGGTGATGATGTACGGCACGATCAGCGCTCCCCTCGCACACGCTTGCTCGGCAGCTCCCGCACAGCCTTGCGCACCACGACTCCGCGCCCTTTCTTGAGAACGCGTACGCGTGCAATCCGTCGGCGCGTTCTCACCGCTGCACGCACGTCTTCGGGGTGAACATCCAGATCGCCAACCCGACGGCGAGCACGGTGCCGACGAAGCTGAGCCCTCGATTGCGCTCGATGAGGCATTCCAGGCGCCGTTGTCGGCACATCATGTGCGCGACCACTGCCGGATGTGCAGAGGGCACCGCCGCGGGCACGACCGCCGTCACCGGATCCGCGGGCGTGTCGCCGAAGGTCATGAGGCTCATGCTACGCCGCCGCTCGGAGAGCGGTCAAATCGGCGTGCGCTCAGTCTTCGGCATCGCTCGCGTGCTTCGCCCACAGCACAGCGCCAACGACGAGTCCTGCGACGACGAGCCCGCCGATCACCCACTTCCAGGGGAAGCCGCCTTCGCTCGCGCCGAGCAGCTCCACGCCGGGCGCGCCCGCCCAACCCCCGCCGTGCATCATCATCGCTTGCTGCTGCGCGGGCGCGGCCGCCGGCAGATTGGGCGCGCCGGCGCCGCACGGCAGCCCCGTCAGATCGTGCGTGTGCCCGTCGCTCTCATCGGGGAGCACGCGGAAATTCTTCACACGGTGAAAATGCCCCGCGTCGACGTCCGTGTTGCCGTCACCGTTCGAGTTGATGAATGCGCCGTGGTTGTGCAGCGGATACTGCTTGCTCGGCGTCTGCGAGGTGAGCTGGCAAGGATTCCCGACCGGATGCAGCCGCGCGTACGGCACTGCATCCGGGTTCGGGTAGCGATGCTGCATCAAACCACCCACCGGCGCTTCAGCCGCGAAATGAACGCGTCGATCTTCTTGTATTGGCGCAGCCCTGCCGACGTCATGGAGCGCGCGGCTGCAGCCCGACAGCTCCACAGCTGGTCATGCAGCCGAATTGCCGCCGCGCGTGTGCGCGGGAGCTTGCGGGGGATGCGACAGGTCATCGGGCGCGCTCGATCAGGCCGCGTAATCGCCGGGGCGCAGGACGTTGCCCTGCGCGTCGCGGTACTCGACCACGCGCCCGTTGCAGATCGTCTTGTGCATCCCCGAGACGCTGTCGTACACGGTCTCACACGCAGTGGCCTGCTGCGCGGCGACCTCGTGAATGGTCTCGGGCTGCCACATCCGCGAGAACCACCCTCGACGGCGGCGCGGACGGCCGAACGCGTAGCCGAAGCCGTGCGTGGCGGCGGGCGCCGGCGCTCCCGGAGCCGCAGCGGCCGCGGGCGGCGCGGGCGGAGGCGGCGGGGGAGGAAGCGGTGCCGTCTGGAACGGCATCGACCGGTGGATGCGGCCGCTCGCGTTCTGGACGCCGGCTCGAATGTTCGACCCGTTCGCCATGACGCCCGGTAGGTACCCGCTGCGCATGACCATGTACGGGTTCACGTGTGCATGGCCGCCCCCGACGCCGCCCGTCGCACCGAACGCGCCAGCGAAGCCAGCCGTCCCACCGGGCTTCGGCACCGGCGGCGCCACCGGCGCTCCTGGCGCTCCTGGAGCAGCGGCCGCGGGCGGCGCGGGCGGTGGGACCGCCGGCAGCGGCACCGGGCCCATGCTCGGATTGAGCGGCGGGCGGTACATGCTCGCGGCCGCCATCGGCAGCATGATCTTCGTCAGCGGGTGGAAGTGGCTGAAGAATCCGACGTCGGGGATCTTCGGCTGCCAACCGGGCTGTGCGGCGGATGGCGTCGAGAACGGGGTGCGGGATTGG
>Ga0213879_10000073_pt1 | contig 13518 bp, 13 predicted proteins | sample VelepicoBEBS_R03_FD_161046 | JGI IMG/M metagenome (GOLD analysis project Ga0213879, IMG submission 161046) | Vellozia epidendroides bulk soil microbial communities from rupestrian grasslands, the National Park of Serra do Cipo, Brazil - BS_R03 | ecosystem: Environmental > Terrestrial > Soil >...
TCGAGGGCGAGCTGGCGGTCGGCGAGCGCGTGCGCACGAGCGTTTCCGAACGATGGCGGCGAGAGATCCGCCGCCATCATACGTCGGCGCACCTGTTGCAGCGCGCGCTCAAGGACGTCCTGGGCGAGGAGGTCAATCAGGCCGGCTCGTGGGTCGGCATCGACCGCATGCGCTTCGACTTTCGCTGGCCCGGCGGGGCGCTGACGCAAGCGCAGAAGCGGGACGTCGCCCACCGCGTCAACGCGATGATCCGCGACGATTCGCACCTCGTCACGCGCGTGCTCCCGCCCGACGAGGCCAAGAAGACCGGCGCGATCTGGATGGCAGGTGAGAAATACGGCGACATGATTCGCGTGGTCCAGGCCGGTCCTTCCATCGAATTCTGTGGCGGCACGCATTCGCACACGACCGGAGAGCTCGGTATGTTCGTGATCCTCTCCGAATTCTCGATCGGGAGCGGCATACGCCGAATCGAGTCCTGCGTGTCCGATGCCGCGGAAGAGTACGTCGCCAAGCAGTCCGACTTGATCGGAACCCTTGCCTCGACGCTCGCAGCGGCTCCGGACGAGCTCAGCGAACGGGTCGAAAGGATGCAGCGCGACGTCAAGGAGCTGCAGACGGCGCTGGGTCAGCTGCGCGCCAAGCTCGCCGCTGCCGAAGCGGCGGCGTATGTGGAGAGGGCGCAGCGAAGCGGCGACCGGGCCTTCGTCGGCGCCGTCGTGCCCGAGGCCGACGGCGAGGCTCTCCGCCACTTGAGCAACGCGATTCGCGCGCGGCTTCGCAGCGGCGTGGTCGCGTTGGCCGGGATCGACGACGGCCGGGTGAGCCTCCTCGTCAGCGCAAGCGACGACCTCGTAAAAGCCGGAGTGCACGCGGGCAATCTCGTGAAGCTCGCTGCGCCGCTCGTTTCGGGCAAAGGGGGCGGCCAGGCGGCCGTAGCGCAGGGCGGCGGAACCGACGCGGGCGGGGCGGAGGCCGCACTGCAAGCGATTCGCGACGCCGTCTTTGCATGATGCGTCGCGCTGCGGCGGGCGCGCTGCTCTTCGCGCTCGGTGCGGCGCCGGCGCAGCTCGACTCGCAGTACGTGTTACGGCACTACGTTCTCGCGGTCCAAGACGTCGCCGTCCCGAAGACCGTCGTGTACTCGTACACGGTCTCGCAGGTCGGCCCGAGCAACATCGAACAACGCCATCGCGTCTATCGCAGCGGCAGTGCGGTACGCGACGAGATCGTTTGGGTCGACGGCATGACGCTGCGCCGCAAGATCGTGCGCTTCTCGCACCGCGAGGACCGTTACGCGGTCGGCAGGTTCGCGCCGCGCCCGGACGCCTATCAGATGCTCTTTCTGGGCGTGACGCGCGACGGGCGCCACCTGGACTACGTCTACGACGTGACCCCGCTGACGCGTCCGTCCGGCGCGTGGATCGACCGCTTGACGATCGACGGAGAGAACTTTCTGCCGAGGGCCGTCCACTTTCACACGAGCGGCATCGGCGCGAGCGGCACCGGCAACATCGAGTTCGCGCCGTTCGGTAAGTACTGGATGCCGGTGGCGGCCGTTGCGCAGGCGCACGTGAAAGGCAAGCCGGCGCGCGAGCTGATCACGTGGAGCGACTACCGGTTCCCTTCGAGCCTGCCGCCCTCGACGTTCCAGCCACCCGAACCGCTTCCGCACGCAACCTCGCCATCGATGTGACGGAGCGGATCAAGCCGGCTTATCTCGCCGCTCTCATCGCGTTCATCGTAACGGCACTGATCTCGCGACTCCATCCGACGCCGTATAACAACTTCGTTCTCCTCGCGGAGGCGCTGCTGCACGGGCACACCTGGATCGACTGGCCCGGGCAGTACATCGACGCGCTCCCATACGGCGGCCGGTACTACGTGATCGAGGCGCCGATGCCGGCGCTGCTGCTGCTGCCGTTCGTAGCCATCTTCGGCCAGCACACGAATCAGACGATCCTCGCCGCCGTCCTCGCCGCTATCGCAGTCGGCGCCGCTTGGGAGCTCGGCGAGCGGCTCGGCGTGCGCCGTTCGAGCATCGCCTGGATCTGCGCGTTTCTCCTGGCAGGCACGGACCTCTTGTGGTGTGCGATCCTCGGCGACGTATGGTTCCTCGCGCACGTCAGCGCCGTCTGCTTCACGATGCTCGCGCTGGTCGAGCTCGCCGGAAAGCGGCGCGGTTGGCTGGTCGCGCTGTTTGCCGCGTGCGCCTTCGAATCGCGCTTCACGATGGCGCTGGCCGTCCCCGTGTACGCGTACGTTCTCTGGCAACCCCATCGGAACCGGTCCATTGCGTCGTTTGTCGGCGTTCTCGCCGGCGTCGCGCTGCTGTGGATCGCGTACAACTATGCGCGCTGGGGGATGTGGAGCGACATCGGATACACGGCGTGGTATCACCAGGATCAGGCCGGCATGCCGACCGGATCGCCGTTTCGCCTGGAGTATTTGCGCTACGAGCTCTGGTCGTTCTTCGTGCAGATGCCGACGCAGCTGTCGGAATTTCCCGGGTTGCGCCCGGAGTATTCCGGAGTCGCGCTCACGTGGACGTCGCCGGCGCTCGTCCTGGCGTTCTTCGCGCGCGGCCCTCGGCGCTGGGTGCTCTCGCTGTGGGCGGCCGCGCTGCTGGTCGCCGCGCCGAACTTCCTCTACTACGTCAACGGTTACGCGCAGTTCGGCATGCGCCACGCGCTGGACTTCGAGCCGTTTCTGGTGGCGCTCATGCTGCTCGCCGCGCGCGAGCGCATCGCGGTGTGGGCGCGCGTCCTGATCGCGTACTCGTGCGCCGCGGGGTTATGGGGCTGCTGGTACTGGCTAACTTACGTCCGTGTCTAAGGGAGCAGCGCGTCGTACGCCGACCGGATCGCGGCGGGCTCGCGTACCGGCGGACCGCAGGTCGTTCCGGAACAGACGTAGGCGATTGCCGTCTCGTTCTCGGGCGCGAGCGTCCGAATCGAGACGAACGGCGAGGGCAGCCGCAGCGCGGCCTCGCGAAACGCGTCCGTCGCAGCGGCGGAGCCGCTGATGCGAACCGTGACCTCGGCAGCGAGATATCGCTGCAGCGCGCGGGCGTACGTCGCCGCGAACGGTCCCGCGGCAGCGGAAGCGTGCGAGTAAAACCGCAATATCGCCGCGGCGCGCTCGCGATAGTCGGCCGAGCCCATGAGCGCCGCCAGGCGCAGCAGCACATCGGCAAACGTGCCGTTATCGACGATCGGCCGATCGGTCAAGGCCAGCCTTCCCAGCGCGTCCTGTGCGCCGAGCCGATCGTAGAAGGCGCCCCCTTCCGCCGCGAAGCGCGCGATCACCACATCGCAGAGCGTCCGCGCGCGATCGAGAAAGCGAGCCTCTCCCGAGACTTCGTGGGCGTCGAGCAGCGCCCGCGCGTAGGCGACCTGATCGGCGAACAGGCCGCGCACCTCCGGCGCTCCGCCGGGCTGGAGAACGTGATGTGCCAGGCCGTCTTCGTCGAGCAGCAGTTCATGCACGTTGTCGAGCGTGCGTTGCGCGAGTGTCAGCAGGGCGTCATCGTCGAGGGCTCGTGCCGACAGGCAGCACGCTCCCGCGAGTGCGCACGTCCAGTTCGTGTACGACGTTTGGTCCACGTACGGCGCGCCCCGCTCGCGCCGCGCCTCCAGCGGTAACGCGAAGTAGCTCTCGTCGGCGTCCTGGCTGCCGGCGAAGAAGCCGGTCTTCGCATCGTACAAGACGGAACGCACGTATCGCAGCGTGGAGACGAGCGTTGCGCGGAGCTCGTCCGTCGGGGCGAACGTCACGAGAGCCGCCAGGACGCGAAGCAGTCCGGCGTGGTCCTCGGCCATCTTCTCGAAGTGGGGCACGCTCCAGTCGCGCGTCGTCGAGTACCGGAAAAAGCCGCCCTCGACGTGGTCGTACATGGCCCCGCGCGTCATCGCGAGCATCGTCCTCGCCGCCATGTCGTGGAGGTCCGGCTCGCCCCGCAGCCGCCACTGCGCGACGAGAAATTCGTGAACTTCAGGCTGCGGGAACTTCGGCGCGTCGCCGAACCCGGCGTATTCCTCGTCGAACGTCGCCCGCAGCAGCTCGATGAGCGACGCGATCGGCGCGTCGCTCGGCTCGTCGCCGGACGCGGTCGCGCGCGGCGGGCGCGCGCGAAATTCGGCGGCGCGGGACGCGATCTCGTCCTTGCGCTCGGCGTAGAAGCGCGCGATCTCCGCCAACGCATTGCGCATCTGCTGCGGCGGAAGATAGGTGGCGCCCGTCAGCGTCGTTCCGTCCGGCGCAAGAAACGCGGTCGTCGGCCATCCGCCCATGTTGTAGCGTGCGTTGATGTCGGGCCGGCGGTCGTTGTCGACCCGCACCGGCACGTAGCTGCGGTTGATTGTCTCAATTACCCCAGCGTCGGAATAGGATGTCTCGTCCATCACGTGACACCAGTGGCACCACACCGCCGAGATCGAGAGCAGGATCGGCTTGTCTTCGGCAGCCGCACGGGCGAACGCGTCCTCGCCCCACGGCATCCAGCCGATTTCACCGGCGCGGTTCGGGCGCGGAGAGAAACGAAAATCACTCATCTCGATCGGGGGCTCCCTGAAGAAACGACGCGGCGTAGAGCACGGCGATCAGCGCATACAGCGCGAGGCCGGCGATGCCTGCTGCGCGCCAGCGCGCGGCGCACGTTATTAGGAAGAAGGCGGCGAACGCCAAGCTGGCGATCGCATAGCGGCGGTGCGTCGCGCGCTCCATCCCATACACCTCGCGGTCGTAGAATCCGCCCGCGCCCCTGCTACGGCGCCACGCCAATAGCGCCACGCCGAGTGCGAGCACGATGCCAGCGATGCTGTACGCCATCGACGCTCTAAGAGTACCGCGATGAGCCGTCGAAGGCCAACGCGATGGCGGTCAAGCACGAATCGTCGCGTCCTGGTTCGCTCGAGCGCTACCATAAGAAGCGCGACTTCGCTCAGACGCCCGAGCCGAGCGGTCGCACGCGTCGGGGCGGAGCGGCAGCCGGACGGCGGAAGATGCGCTTCGTGGTGCAGATGCACCGCGCCACGCGGTTGCATTACGACTTCCGCCTCGAGGCCGGCGGCGTATTGGCGTCATGGGCGGTCCCCAAGGGGCCGACGCTCGTTTCCGGCGATCGGCGTCTCGCCATGCACGTCGAGGATCATCCGCTCGACTATCGGGACTTCGAGGGCAACATCCCGGCCGGGCAGTACGGCGCGGGCAGCGTCATCGTCTGGGACCGCGGCACCTACACGCTCGCCGAGGGCGACGATCCGGCGGCCGAGATCGGGGCCGGGAAAATCACATTCATCCTGCATGGCAAGAAGCTTCGTGGCGAATTCACGCTCGTGAAAATCAAGGCGCGCGAGGGCGAGAGCGGCGAGCCGTGGCTGCTGATCAAGGATCGCGACGAGTACTCGGACGCGAGGTACGATCCCGCGAAGCATCCCGAGTCCGTCAAGAGCGGGAAGACGCTCGCGGACGTCGCCGGCGACAAGCGCGCGCGCACGTGGCAGTCGAAACCCAGCGCGCGGCAGGCGACGGCGACGCGCCGGCGATCGAGCGCCGGACGCGACCCGCTGCCGCACCCGAAGGCGCTCATGCTCGCGACGCTGATCGACGAACCGTTCGACGATCCGGAATGGCTGTTCGAGATCAAGTGGGACGGCTATCGCGCGCTCTGCACCATCGACGCCGGAAAGTTGTCCCTCGTTTCGCGCAACGGGCTCGACATGCTCGCGCGCTTCCCGGACCTGGCGCAGCTGTCGACCGCATTTGCGAGCGTTCCCGTCATGGTCGACGGCGAGATCGTCAGCCTCGACTCACGCGGACGCTCGTCGTTCCAGCGACTGCAGGAGTCGCAGAAGAAGCCGGCCGGCCTTACGTACGCCGCCTTCGACCTGCTCTACGCCGACGGCGCGGATCTGCGGTCCAAGCCGCTCGAGGAGCGCAAGGCGCTGCTCGAACGATTGATTCGCGACGACGGCGTCGTGTTGTATTCCAAGCACGTCGTCGAGCGCGGCGTGAAGCTCTTCGAGAACGCGCGCAAACGCGGGCTTGAGGGGATCATCGGAAAGAAGCGCAGCTCGACCTACCAAGAGCGGCGCAGCCGCGACTGGGTGAAGATCAAAACGGGCCACGAGCAGGAGTTCGTCGTGGGAGGCTGGACCGATCCGAAGGGAAGCCGCAAGGGCTTCGGAGCGCTGCTCCTCGGCGTCTATCACGGTGGAGCGCTGCGCTACGTCGGCTCGGTCGGAACCGGCTTTAGCGCGAAGCTTCTCACCGAGCTTGCGGCGAGGCTGCGCAAGCTGGAGCGTAAGACGTCCCCCTTCGGCAACGACGTCGAGGTGCGCCCGCGGCCGCACTGGACGTCACCGGAGCTCGTGGTCGAGGTCCGCTTCTCCGAATGGACGCGCGACGGTTACCTGCGTCAGCCGGCCTATCTCGGCCTTCGTCCGGACAAACGGGCGCGCGACGTCGTGGCCGAAATACCGGTGCACGCGCAGTGACATCTGCACGCGTAACGCGACGCGTCGGATCCCGCGAGCTGTCGCTCTCGAACCTCGAAAAGATTCTCTGGCCGAAGGACGGCTACACGAAGGGCGATCTCATCGCGTATTACGAGCGCGTCGCTTCCCTCGCGATCCCGCACCTGAAAGGCAGGCCGCTGACGCTGCAGCGCTATCCGGACGGCATCGATCGCCAGACATTCTTCGAAAAGCAGATCCCGCGCGGCGTCCCCGACTGGGTGGAACGCGTGACGGTCCCCACTCCCAGCGGCTCGCGCAGCCACATCACGTTCATGTTATGCAACGACGCGCCGACGCTGGTCTTGCTTGCCAACCTCGCGACGATCGTGTTGCACGTCTGGACGTCGCGCCTTCCCGCGCTCGAGGAGCCCGACTTCGTCATCTTCGATCTCGATCCGGGCGAGCGATGCACGCTGCGCACGCTCGGCGAGGTCGCGCTGGGCGTTCGCGACTTGCTCGGAGAGATAGGGCTGAACCCGCTCGTGAAGACGACGGGCGGATACGGGCTGCACGTCGTGTTGCCGTTGCGTTCCGGCTACTCCTACGATACCGCGAAGGTCTTCGCGGAGGTCGTCGCGCGGGAGGCGGCACGGCGGCTCGGAGCGAGCGTCACACTGCAGCGGGCGATCGCCAAGCGCCCGCAGCAGGCCGTCTATCTCGACTACGTGCAGGTCGGCCTCGGCAAGACGATCGTCGCGCCCTACTCCGTGCGGGCGCGCGATGAGGCTCCCGTCTCGACGCCGTTGCATTGGTCCGAGGTGGAGGCGTTCGCACGCCGCCGCGGGACGATCGCCCCAGCCGATGAGTTCGCGAAGCACACGATTGCCACGGCGCCCAAGCGCTTCGCGCGCGAGGGCGACCTATGGGGGGTGCGCCACTGGAAGAAGCAGCGGCTCGAGGCCGCTATCCGCAAGGCGCAGCGACTTTGGTCGCAGGCGGGATAGACGCGGGCATGCAGCTTGGGTAGAATATTCGGGCTATGGCGCACGCAATTTGGTCCGGGGCGATCAATTTCGGCCTCGTTACGATTCCGGTCAAGCTCTTCACGGCGGTAAAGACGGACGATCTCTCGTTCAACTTACTGCACGCCAAGGACGAAGGCCGAATCAAGTACGAGCGTATCTGCAGCGTCGACGGAAAGCCGGTGCCGTGGGACGAGATCGTCAAGGGTTATGAGTACGAAAAGGGCGAGTACGTGACGCTCACCGACGAGGATTTCAAGGCCGTCAATCCCGAGGCGACGCAGTCCGTGGACATCGTGGAGTTCGTCGAACTCGACAAGATCAACCCGATGTTTTTCGACAAGCCGTACTATCTCGAGCCGACCAAGCAGGGGCGCCATGCCTACGCGCTGCTGCGCGAGGCGCTCGCCACGACGAACCGCGTGGCCATCGCTCGCGTCGTCATCCGCACGAGGGAATACATCGCCGCCGTCAAGCCCAGCGAAGACGCGCTCGTGCTCGAGCTGATGCACTGGGCGAACGAGATCGTCGCGGCCGACACGCTCGAGATTCCGGGTCGCGAAAAACTTCCGGAGCAGGAGATGAAGATGGCGCGCATGCTCATCGATACGATGAGCGTAGACGAATTCGAGCCGGAGAAGTTCAAGAACAACTACTACGATCAGGTGATGACGATGATCGAGGCGCGCGCCGCCGGCAAGGAGCTGCCCAAGCCCAAGAAGGCGCCCGCGCGAGCGAAGGTCGTCAACCTCATGGACGTCTTGGCGCAGAGCCTCGAGGAGAGCAAGAAGCGCCGCGGAGCGAGTGCGGAGAGGCCCGCGTCGCGCCGCCGCAAGAAAACCGCCGCCTAAGGAGACCGCTATCCGCGGGTGATGTTCGCGGTTTCCACGTCGCAGTGCAAACGCAGCGCCGCGTCTTCGTCGGCGCGCGCGGCGATCCGCTCGCCGCGCGCGTTGCGCAGACCGAGCGCGAGCGCAATCGCGGCCATCGTGAACGACTCCATTCCGGCGAAGCGCGAGCCGTAGGCGCTCAGCACGCCGGTGGAGACCGGCGGGGCGAGGATTCCGGAGAGCGAGTCGAGCGACGAGCTCGTGCCGAGGACCGTCCCCTGTTCGCGATCCGAGGCTGCGTTGCTGATCAACGCCGTGATGCCTGTGTTGGTCAGCGCCATCCCAAATGCGAAGAGCAGCATGTTGGCCGAGAGCAGAGCGAGGGTGTGGACGAACGGAACTAACGCGAAACCCGCAACGAGCGAGATCAGCCCGACGTTGGACATCATGCGATCGCCCAGGCGCGCCGAGACGCGCCCCACTACGACGGCGTTCATGACGACGTTGAAGACGGCGAAGATCGAGAAGAGATAGTCGGTTTGCGCGAGGGAGAACCCGAGCTGTCGCGCGAGGTAAAGCGCGAAGACCGCAAACCAGCCGTAGAGCGCGAGCGATATGGCGAGCTTCTGCACGAGCAGCGGCGCCAGCCTCGGATTGCGGAAGCTCTTGGCGAACGCGCCCATGCCGACGCGCTCCGCGTCGGCGTCCCGCGCGTGCGACTCGGGGAGCATCGTGATCGTGAGCAGGAGCGTGACCAGCTGCAGGCCGGCGGCGACCAAGAACGGCGTCGCGAACCCGTAGCGCGCGTAGAGAATTCCGCCTCCGAACGGACCGAAGACCATGCCGGCCGCGAACATCGCTCCGATCAGTCCGAACGCGCGCGCGCGCTCGTGAGGCGCCACGAGATCGGCGACGTACGCCTGCGTGATGCTGATGTTCCCGCCCGAGATACCCTCGAGGACCCGCGCGGCGAAGACGACGCCGATGGGCGCGACGGCGAGCGCCGCCGCGATCCCCGGCGCGAGGCCGAGCATCGCCCAACCGATCGTCGCGCCGATCTGGCTGACGATCAGCACCATCTTGCGGCCGATCCGGTCGGAGACGTTGCCCCACAGCGGCGCCGATACGAACTGACAGAACGAGAACGTCGCCATGAGCAGTCCGACGACGTAGGGCGACGCTCCGAAGTGCGTCACGAAGTACGGCAGCATCGGAATCAGCATGCTGAAGCCGACGATGTCGATGAACGTGATGCCGAGGATCGGCAACAGCCTGCGAATCATGGGCGGGGGTGATTCGACACTTATTCCGGCGACTCTACCGGCAGTACGATTCGCGATAGCCGCTCGTTCTTGCGGACGAGATCGAGCTTGTAGGGCCTGCTCAAATCGATGCTCGTCAACACCCTGTGAAGGGCGTCGACGCCGGCGAGTCGCTCGCCCTCAAAGGCAAGCAGCACGTCGCCGGCCCGCAGTCCGGCCGTGTCGGAGGGGCTCCCGGGCTCGATCGACGCGACGACGATCGCGCGGCGGTCACCCAGCTGCAGGCGTCGCGCCGCGGCCGCGCCGAGCACGACGTCCTGGCCCGCGATGCCGAGGTAGCCGCGCCGGACCTTGCCGTCACGCAATAGCAGGCTCGCGACGTGTTGTGCGGTGTCGCTCGCAATCGCGAAGCACAGCCCCTGGCCGGGAAGCACGGCGGTGTTCACGCCGATCACCTCGCCGCGCGCGTTGACCAGTGGGCCGCCCGAGTTGCCCGGGTTCAGCGCCGCGTCGGTCTGGATGATGTTGTCCATCAACCGTCCGGATTGCGAGCGAAGCGAGCGGCCGAGCGCGCTCACGACGCCGGCGGTCACGGTGTACGCGAGCCCGTACGGATTCCCGACCGCGACGACGAGCTGACCGGGGCGCAGCGCACTCGAGTGCCCCAGCGACGCGAAGGCGAGGTCGGGCGCGTCGACGCGCAGGACCGCGAGGTCGGAGTGCGGATCGTCGCCGACGAGCGCGGCCGGCAGCTCGCGCCCGTCGAGCAACGCCACGCCGATGTGCTGCGCGTCGTGGACGACGTGACTGTTCGTAATGACGAAGCCGTCCGGCGTGAAGACGAAACCGCTGCCGTTTCCGCCGCGCCGGCCGCGCGTTTCGATGCATACGACCGCCGGGCTCACGCGCTCGGCCGCGGCGGTGACGGCGCGAGAATATGGGTCGAGTTCGGTGGAGTTTTCGGTGGGGATCAACGGGAGAACCATTTCGGTCACTCCAAACCGCGCGCGGCGACCCGGGTTTCCGACCGCGCGAAGGGGCGTTGCCGACCGCCCCGAATCGTGCTCTGCTCCGCGCCCAGATGGCGGAATTGGTAGACGCGCTGGTTTCAGGTACCAGTGGTGGCAACACCGTGGGGGTTCGAGTCCCTTTCTGGGCACCAAGGACGGCGCACCCACGGTGTTGCCAGCACAGCGGAGCGCGAAGCGAAGCGGGATTTTAACACACGGGGTCCCCGGCCGCAGTTATGCGGCTGGGGAATGCACGGCGCAGTGAGGCGGTTAGATGCATCGGTGCCCTATCCAACAGATGACCATGAGATACAGGTTTAGCCCCGTAAAGCCGCCGACGATGATCGTAAGCAGGGTGCCGGCAAAAAGCAGCAAGGTTTTTCGTTCACGATAGCCCTTGACGGCCCAAAATACGCCGACGCCGATCAGCGCGAAGAGCACCGCCAAAAAGACAATTGAGATCAGTGTCGCCACATGCACTCCGATTCGGCTATGACGAGGAGTGCGCGGCGATCGCGCGGCTCACCATCGCGCTCGCGAGCAACGCGGGGACGACCCCGACGAGCTCGAACGCCGCCAGCGCGCGCCAAGCCGCGGGAAACCCAAGCGCCTGCACCAGCGCACCGAAGATCACCGGCGTCACGAAGCCGGCGAACAGCGTCCAGGTTAGCCCGACCCCGAGCGCGCTGCCGCAGCGCTCCTCGCCGCCGATCTCCGCGAAGCCGATGATGCTCAGTCCGAGCCAGCCTTCCGCCGCGAATCCCAACGCCGCTGCGATGGCCGCGGCCAGCCAGAGGGGCGTGGCCGGCGAGATCGACGCGACGCCGAATGCGACGAGGGCCACCAGAACGCAGACCAGCGCGAGCGGCAGTGCACGGCTCGCACCGAAGAATCGATCGCTCATCCAGCCCCACGAGAGCCTGCCGAAAATGGCCGCGAACTGTGCCAGCGTGAACAGGGCAACCGCGAGCGCTAACGAGTAGCCGGCGCTGTGGACGAGCGTCAGCGTAAAGAACCCCATCAGCGCGAACTGTGCGCAGATCAGGACCATCGCGTTGAGCGTGAGAAAGATGAGGGGAGCCTCGCGCGCGATCGTCAGCATGTCCGCCAGCATCGCGCGCACCGAGACGCGCTCGCCGGCCAGCTCGCGCGGCTCGCGGTAGAGCAGCGAGGCGATCGAGCAGGTAGCGACCGTGAAAAGGCCGGCGGCCGCGAGCGCGCCGGTATAGCGAAAGTGCAGCGCGATCGCGGGCAGTACGACGGAACCCAACGCCCCGGCGATCGGCACGCCGCACTGTCGCACGCCCATCGCGAAACCGCGGTCCGCCTTACGGAAAAAGAAGATGATTGCGTGGCTGCCGGCGGGCGTGACCGCCGCATAGCCGATCCCGTAGATCAGCAGCCAGCAGATCAGCCAACGGTAATTCTCGGCCAGCGATGCGGCGATCAGCGCCAGACCCATGACGGCCCCGCTCCAAAGCACGACCGCCTTGTCGCCGAAACGATCGGTCAGGAGCCCGGCAACCGACGTCATCGCGACCGAGCCGACGAGCTGAATCGAGAGGATCAATCCCAGCTGCGTCTGCCCCACGTGGAGTTCGGCTGTGAAGAATGGCATGAGCGCTCCGGTAGACATGATCCACAGCGACGCGCCGGCCATCGCCCCAGTGAAGAGCGCCAGCACCTCGTACGGCGACTCGGGGAGCGGGTTGTGCGGCCTAGGATTACGCGTGCGCGCCTTCATCGGCGGAGGGTTTCGTCGCGGGATGACGGCGAAGCTGCCGTCGTGGCGGCCCGCGATGAGTTGAAGCGGCATCTGTTGATCGTCGCGCTCGCCGCGCCGGGCGCCGCGATCGTGTGGTGGATCTTTCACGGCGTCTACGAGGATCTCACGATATCGGCCAAGGCCGTTGGATACGTCGATTCGATGACTCAGGCCGGAATCGATTTCGGATATCTCGTCATGATTGGAGGCACGGTGTTGCTCGCGGCGGTCGCACTGCGGTCGGCGTTCGTGTGCGTCGTGCTTCTTTTGAAGCGCCGCTAGGCTCTCGAGTCAGACACGATGCGAGTGCTCCTGGTCGTCAACCCGCACGCGCGACGCGGCCGCGTGCTCGGGGACGACGTGCGCCGCCGGCTCGCGCTACACGGCGTGGAAACGGTCGAAACGGCATCGAGCCCGCAAGGACTGGACGCGATCGTCGTGGCCGGCGGGGACGGGACGTTCGCTCGGGCGATCGGGAGGGGGCTGACGCTCGGGTTACCGATGGGGCTCGTGCCTCTGGGAACCTTCAACGATCTCGCGCGCACGCTCGACATTCCGGCCGACATCGACGGGGCGTGCGCGACGATCGCGCAGCGCCGCACTCGCGCGATCGACGTCGCGCGTGTGAACTCGGCCTACTACGTCAGCGAGGCGAGCATCGGTGTCTCGAGCCGCCTCACGCGGCTGCAGAAGACGCGGGACAAGCAGCGCTTTGGTCTGCTTGCCGTCCTCGCCAGCGCGCTCGCGGCGGTCAAATACCTGCAGCCGTTTCACGCCGAGGTCGCGTATGAAGACGCGCGCGTGAACTTGCGCACCGTTCAGCTCACCATCGCCAACAGCAACCACTTCGGCGGCGTCATCACCGTCGAGGGCGCCGCGGTCGACGACGGCTGGCTGGACTTGTACTCGGTGGAGATCGACGGCCCCAGGAGCGTCTTGGCCCTGATGAGCGCGGTACTTGCCGGCCGGCCACGGGCGGCGCAGAACGTGCGTACGATCCGATCGGCCGCCTTCAGCGTCTCGACGCGACGGCCCAGGGCGATCGTCGCCGACGGGGAGCCCGCCGGGAAGACGCCAGCGCGCTTCGAGCTCATCCGGGGCGCGTTGCGGGTCTTCGCACCCGACGGCGCCCCATCCGATTAAGCAACCGAGCATGCTCTCGTGAAAACTT
>Ga0213879_10000075_pt1 | contig 13320 bp, 8 predicted proteins | sample VelepicoBEBS_R03_FD_161046 | JGI IMG/M metagenome (GOLD analysis project Ga0213879, IMG submission 161046) | Vellozia epidendroides bulk soil microbial communities from rupestrian grasslands, the National Park of Serra do Cipo, Brazil - BS_R03 | ecosystem: Environmental > Terrestrial > Soil >...
CCGTTTCGGCTGGATCATGGCGATCCCCGTCGCAGTGGCGATCCTGGGATGGCGGTATTCCCTGGATCAGCCGTTCGAATGGGGCGAGTTGTGGGGCTGGTTCATTCTCGGAGCGTTCGTCATCCTGCTGGGCGTCTTCCCCAGGTGGGCCCGGCTCATCCCCTGGGCGTTCATCCTTGGCTTTATCTCCAGGGCGTTGTTGATGGCCCTGTCCGTTTTGCCCCGCTGGATCGCCACGCTGCTGGCGACGCCCCACGGCGAGCGCCGCTACTGGGACGTCTCCACATCGGACGCCCACAAGGATCTGCGGAAGGAGGGTTTCTCGATCACCATCAAGGCGCGACGGAACGCCTACCAAGACGTGCTGGCGGCGCAGAAGGCGAAGTCGTAGGGTTTTCCCGTTGACCTATCGAGGAATCGGGCCTGAACATGCCAAACTGGGGTACCAGCCAGCGCGTGTTCTTGAGCTATGCCGCGTCGCCGGATTCGAACCAAATGTTCGCCCGGTGGCTGGTCGGGGAGCTCCGCGCGGTCGGCTTCGAGGTCTGGTTCGACGAAGAGCGGATTAACGTAGCGGACAACATCGAGAGAGAGATCGAGGAAGGGATCCACGACGCCCACCACGGCATCTTCATCGTGACGCGGGAGTGGCTCAAGCGCGAGTGGACGCAGTTTGAGATCAACCAGTTCACGCACCACCACCCCAGTGCCGCGCGCGACCGGCGTGTCGCGGTCGTCCGTGATCCGATTGCTAAGTCCGAGTTGCCGCACCATTTCGTCAACTTAGCGTGGCTCCGCTGGGACCCATCCGAGGCGAATCCCAAATCCCTCCTCTGGCGCTTGTACTGCGCCCTGACGGGTGCGGAGCTTGGGCCGTCCGAGGACTGGGAGCAGAACTGGGACCGGCTGCGCGGGGGGGGCGTTGTGGCCCCCGCGGCACCGCCCGCCCCGAGCGAACGGCCCGTGGAGCCGCCGCCGGAGAGGGCCGAGCGCTGGCTGCACGCCCCGGATCCGCCGGTCTTCGGCGTAGCCGGGCTGGGCTGGATTTACCTGGAGACCGAGTCGGGCGCCTGGCTGAGGGCCAACGCCGACTGCTGTGAGTCGATCGTCGAGTTCCAGAACGCGGCGGCGGTCGCCGAGCTCGGCCAGGGGGTGGTCGCCGTAGGGCTGTACGACCAGCAGGTGGCCCTGCTCGACGACGACCAGACCCTCCTGGTCAACATGGAGGCCCCCGTGCTGGCGCTGGCTTGCACGCGGGACGGGTTCGCCGCGGGCGATGCCGAAGGCTGGCTCACACTCGTCACGTCCCGCGACAAGGCCCGCCAGCGCGTGCGGTGCCCCTCGGCGGTGGTCGGGCTGTGGTCCCAGCCCGACGAGGGCTTGATCGTCGCGCTGGGGATCAACGGCGAACTTGGTCAAGTCGTGGCGCGGGGCTCGAGGTCCAAGCCGTCGTACTCGGCGCTGAAACCCCTGAAGGAGATCGACCGGCCGTGCGGTCTGTTCGACGCCGGGGCGAAGGACCGGGTCGGCATCGCCGGGACGGAGCGGCTGGCGATCTACGACTTGGGCCAGGACGAGTGGGAGACCAACCCCCTTCGCTTCGAGGGGGGGATCTGGCGCGTCGTGCCGCTCCGCGGGGGCGGCCTGGGCGTGCTGACCGACACCGGCTTCGTCTGGATCACGGAGCCGAGGCTCAGGACCGCGAGTGACGCCGTCTTGGTCGGCCGCGATCGGCTGGTGCGGGGGATCGTGGCCGACCAGGACGGCCTGTTCGCCTGGACGACCGCGGGCGACCTCTTCGCCGTCGGCCGCGAGCGCGTGGTCCGACGCCTGCCCGTCTCGAGCGTCCGCACCCTGGTCCCGGACCGGTCTGGGGTCCTCCAGGTCGTCCAGTGGAAGCCGACCCGGGGCGTGCGCGTCGCCCCCGTGACTATGTACCTGGGATCGAGCCGCCATGGTCACCCTTGAGATGAACCTGGAGCACCTGGACTGGCAGACGGTGCTGGCCGGCGCGCGGGCGGGAGGCAGCTCAGACGGACCGAGCTGGATCCGCGCGGAGATGGCCAGCCTGGCCGCCCTGTTCGTCCCCGACTACACGACCGCCCGCGTCGGCGTCGCCCACGCCCAGCGGCTCGACCCGCTCAACCCCGTCCACCGGCTGCGCCAGGCCCTAGTCGAGCTGCGGTTCGGCCTGTGTGACGACGCTGTCGAGACCTGCTCCGCCCTGGAAGAGGTCCTGGGCGAGTCGGCCATGGCCTCGTTCGTCAAGGCGCTGGCGACCCTGCGCGCCGGTGACCCCAGGCGCGCGGCGAACATCGCCGACCGTGCCGTGGAGGCCCGGCCACCGTTCCGGCTGGCCGAGTTTCTCAAGGCCGAGGCCCTGTCGGTCGAGCGATTCATGGGGGTGAAGGCCCAACTCGCCCGGCTGCCCCGCGGCCCGGACTGGGACGCGGCCTGGTGCGACCTGCTGGCCAAGCTGGTGGTCGCCCGCCACCCCGAGGCGCAAGCGCTGGCGGCCGAGCAGTTGTCGCGGGGCGCGCCCGGGCGGGGCTCCCGCGCCGCGGAGCTCCTGTCGTGGCTGACGGCGATGGCCGGGGCCGGCCCGGACGAGCTGGAGCGCGCGGTGGGGGAGCAGCCCGATGGCTCGCGCGCGGAGGAGCTTGTCCTGGTCCTGCTCCACGACCGGCTCCGGGCCGGCGAGGACCCGCGCGCGGCGCTACCGGCGCTCCGGCGGCTGGTCGACCGCTACCCCGAGCGGCGGGCGCCCCGGCGGCTACTCGTGGCGGTCCTGACCCGCGTGGCCGTGGCCGAGGCTGCTGCCGAGTGCTACGGCGAGGCACTGAAGCTCGTCGAGGCCGCGCTGCGACGCGAGCCGCACGAGACGGCCCACCACCAGAACCGCGCCGCGCTGTTCACCCTGATGCGCCACGCGGCCCAATACCACGAGGCGTGGACCGACTTGAACCGGCACTACGACCGTCTGATGTTGGCTGGCCGGCTCGGGGTGCAGGATGCGCTGGTGCTGGTCAAGATGCACCGGCTCTTCGCCGCCCAGGCGCGGCTGGGGACGGTCATGCCCGGCGCGCGCCGGCGGGAGGGTGGGATCTTCTGCGTTGACCCCGAGGGGGAGGCCGCGGGCAAGGAGCCCATCGTCCGGGTGAACCAGAAGCAGATCGCCTCCGACCCCGAGTTGCTGCGGCAGTGGATCCACCACCGCCGTGCCGAGCTGCTGTTTCGGCACTGGGCGCTGGGGCCGGACCCGGACCGGTTCCTGCTCCATCCGCCCGACTCCCGGACCAAGTCTGAGCGTCTGGGCAGCCTGACCGCGCACGCAGCGGCGCTGGAGGTGCTCGTGGCCGGCGAGGGCGAGGCACTGGCCCAGCGGATGACCCGGGTCTGGGGGCGGCTGGCGGACGACTGGATGCCTCAGTACACGCCCCCCGCCGAGGATCCCGAGTGCGAGGCCCTTTGGGCCGAGCATCTCGAGACGCTCGGCGACCTGACGCTGCTGGCCCTGTCCTGGCGACCCGATCCGTGCCGCCCGGCCCTGGTCGATGAGCTATTCGAGTTCCTCCGGGCCGAGGTGGCCTTCCTCGATGGCCCGCGGCTCCGCGCCGCGGCGAAGTCGTCGCAGGAGCCCTCGGGGTTCGCAATGCGACTGCTTGCGAACTGGGCCGCCGACTTGTTCGAGGTCGATCTCGTCCCCGAGGTCCTCGATGCCGCGCGGCGGGAGCGGGTCGCGGGTCGGTTGGCGTCCGAGCTGCTGGTCCGGCTGGGGTTCGCCACCTACGAGAACCGGGCTGGCAGTCGCGACGCGGCCGACCGCACGCTGGCGTTCCTCGACCGGGCGCGCGAGCTCGCGCCCGACGACCCGACTCTCGAGCTGTACGCCTGCGATTTCCTCATGCTGGGCGGGTATTACGAGGAGGCGCGCCAGGCGGTGTCCGCCTTTTACAAGAAGAACGGGCGCCGCGACCCCGAGGATGCCGCCAAGATCGAGGACCGGCTCCGGATCCTGAACGAGAAGGTTCGCGAGGGTGTCAAGGGCGAGCGACGCGTAGGCGCGGTCTCAATCGACGAGGCAGAGGCCCCGAGCGACGAGTGGATCGCGCAGCAGCAGGAGATTGAGCGGTTCCCCGCCTCGGTCGCGGCGTACGAGGAGCTGGCGCGGATGCTGATGGCCCGCTGCCAGTTCGCCGAGGCGACGGCGTGGGCCGAGCGTGCGATGGCCTCGTGCCTGGGCCGCGACGGCCAGCTCCGGGCCCGCGCCCTGCTGCTGGAGGTGCGGGGGCTGGAGGACCTGGCGCAGCACGACGCCGAGGCACCCGGGCTCTATCTGGCCGGGGCCTTCGCGCGGGTGCTGGAGGCCTTGGAGGCCCGGTTCCCGGGTGCCGACGAGCCATACGCCGTTGCCTACCTGCGCGGGCACTGCCTGCTCGCCCTGGGTCGCCCCGAGGAGGCCCTGGACGCTTTCCAGCGGGCGCTCGCCTCCTGCGACCGGGGTCTGTTGCGCACGGTGCTCCGCGGCCTGACGGCCGACATCGACCAGCCATACCTGGTGAAGGCGCGGCGCCGGATCCAGGACCTCGTGAACGCCAAGGACGGGGCCGGCGCGCTGGCGGCGGCCGCCGCGATGCTCGGCCGCCTGCGCCGGCCGGCGGCGGGGCTGATCGATCTGGCCCGCATCCACGCGGCGGTCGCGGCCGAGGCCCTGGGGACCGCGGCCCCGCCCCTCCCCGTCCCCGACTGGTCGCCCCTGGGCCCGCTGGCCGGGCCCCTGGACGAGGCGTACACCGCCGGGTCGGACCTGGGGCGCGCACGCCGGCTGGCCGAGCTGAGCCTGGGGCTCGACCCCGCCGCGCGGCGCGAGGCCGAGGCCGTCCTGCAGCGGGTCGAGGCGCTGGAGGTGCTGGCCGTCTGCCTGGAATCGCTGAACCGCTCGAACGAACGGCTCCGCGCCGGGCAGATCGACGAGGCCCTGGCCGTGCTCGATGAGGCCGGCCCGGCGGGGACGGGCGACCCGCGCGTGCTGCGGCAGCGCGCCCTGCTGCTACTCCGCCTGGAACGGTTCGATGAGGCGGACGAGACGGCCGCGGCGCTGGACAAACAGACCGGGCCGGCCGCCCGCGAATTCTCGGAGCGCTATCCCGGCCTGGCCCTGAAGGGCCGGCTGGGGGCCAGCGCACGGCGGCTGCGGCTGGGCGACCTGGAGGGGGCCTGGGAGGTCCTCCAGGGGGCACGGGTGGGCGACGCGACCGAGGCGATCGAGCTGGCCTACAGCCGGTCGTCCTGCCGGGCGATGGCCGGGTTCCGCTACCGCCGCGATGGCCGGGCCGACGAGGCCCGCCGGGTGCTAGGGGAAGCCCTCGACCTGATCGAGCCGCACCTGGCCGCCGCGCGGCGGGCGGGTCTGTCGCGGGTCGTGGAATTGTACGACGTGGTGGAGCGGGAGCTCGAACGCCCCTGACCCGAGGCGCCGGGCCGATGCACCGACCCGCCCGCACCCGAGGGAGTTGCCCGGAGATGTCCGCACCGGAACGTGACCGCCGACCCCGCGCCAGCTCGATGGTCGGGATTGACCCGAACAACCCCTACGCGCAGCTCGGGGTTTCGCCCCTCGAATCGACCGAGACGATCCGCCGCGTGGGCAACGAGCGGATCAAGGAGCTGCGCAGGCAGCTCAAGAGCCGCTCGACGCAGACGTTCAGCGAGGTCGAGGCGGAGATCGTGCGGATCCAGGGGATCCTCGACGCGATCGCCACGCCCCGCCGCCGCATAGAGTACGACCAGTCCAACCCCCAGAACGTGCTCCTGACCGTCCAGGCCAGCCCGCACGATCGGTGGCTCAACCCCAGGCACCGCACCGGGCTCGTCACCGCCTGGCTGCGCGAGCAACTGGGGCCCGACGCGCTGCTCCCCTCGCCCGAATCCTTGCGGCTGGGGGCACCCGCGGGCCTCGCCCCGGAGGTCGTCGCCGCCGCGCGGCACGCGCGGACGCCCGGGCGCGAGGGGGGCGAGGCCCGCGGGGAGGTCCCGGAGCTCTCGGGCGCTGGTCCCGACCCGGGACGGAGCTCGGACTTGGCGCTCACCATCGAAGAGTTGCGGCAACTGGGGACACAGGCTGTGGACAGAGACCCGACTGTCGGAGGGTAACATGGCTGACTACCACCGTGTGATCGGAATCGACCTCGGGACGACCTTCTCGGTCGTCGCGGCCTTCTCGTTCACCAAGCAGGACGTCAAGGTCATCCCCAACCGTCAGAACGAGCCGACCACGCCGTCGGTGGTCTACATCGGCAAGGATGGCCGGGTGAGCGTGGGCCGGGCCGCCCGCGAGCGGCTCGCCCGCGATCCCAAGGGCGTGATCTTCGAGGTCAAGCGGCTGATGGGCGACCAGCGGGATGGCCGCAAGGCCACGGTCAGCCTCGGCGACCGTAAATACGACCCCGAGTTCATCTCGGCGCTGATCCTCAAGGAGCTCAAGGCGTGCGCCGAGACCGTCATCGGCGAGCCGATCCACGACGCCGTGATCACCGTGCCGGCCTACTTCAAGGAGCCGCAGAAACACGCGACCCGCGAGGCGGCCAAGATCGCCAAGCTCAACCCCCGGCTGATCATCAACGAGCCGACTGCCGCGGCGGTCGCCTACGGCCTGGACAGCGGCGAGGCCCAGACCTTCGTCGTCTTCGACTTCGGCGGCGGCACCTTCGATGTCTCCGTCGTGCGGATCCTCGACGAGCAGACGGTGGAGGTCCTGGGCACCGGGGGCGACGCGCACCTCGGCGGCGGCGACATCGACCAGAAGATCGTCGACTGGGTGCTCGATCAGATGAAGCGCGAGTACGGCCGGGACTTCCGGGGCAACGATAAGCTTGTCGGGCGGATCCACCTGAAGGCTGAGCAGGTTAAGATCCTCCTCAGCAACGAGCGGCGCGACCAGGAGTTCTACCTCGACAACCCCACCTCGGATATCGAGGAGGTCTCCTACATCCTGACCCGCGGCCAGTTCGAGACGATGCTCGCGCCCCTGCTGGCGCGGACGCTCGAGGAGGTCGACCACGCCCTGGAGAGCGCCCACGAGAACCACGACCTTACGCTCGACGACGTCGACGCGTTCATCCTCGTCGGCGGGTCGAGCAAGATCTCCCAGGTCGCCGAGGCGCTCCGGGCCAAGTACAAGAAGCAGATCAAGTCGGACCTCAACCCCGATGAGATCGTCGCGATCGGCGCGGCCCGGATCGCCATGAACTACGAGCCGAGTCTGGCGGCCGACATCCGCGACGCCCCCGAACTCGATTTCGCGCCCCAGCCCGACGAGGGGAGCGGACCGCCGCCGCAGCTCACCGACACGCACATCAAGGACGTGGTCAGCCACACCCTGGGCATCGGCCTGAAGGACGACGTCTACGACCCACTGATCCCCCGGGACCACGTCATCCCCCACCGGGTGATCCGCAGCGGGTACACGACTGCCGAGGACGACCAGACGGGCATCTATGTGCCCGTGTACCAGGGCGACAACCCCAAGGCCAGCTATAACTTCCAGCTCGGCGAGGTAGTCATCGACGCCCTGGAGCCCAAGCCCAAGGGCATCCATCAGTTCCAGATCACCTTCGCCCTCGACGCCGACGGGATCTTCACCGGCGAGGTCAAGCATCTACAGACCAGCCAGGTGACCCCGATCAAGCTCGACCGCGGCGAGGGGATGCTGACGGAGAAGCGCCGGGTCGAGCTGGCCGAGATCGTCGAGCGCGGGATCATCGGACCCGACGCCGGCGCGCCCACGGGCCCGGCCGAGGCCGGGGCGATGCCTGCGCCGACGGTCGATCCAGTCCTGGCGCTGATCAACCAGGCGCGGGCGATCCAGTCGACGCTCCAGGCCCACCGCCAGCGCGAGTTGGCCGACCTGCTCCGGCAACTGGAGCAGGCCCGCGCCAGCAACGACATCAATCGGCTCGGGGGGCTGATCGCCCAGGTCAGCATGATCGTCATGAACGCCAGGACGGCCTGAGGGGCCCGAACCCAAAGGGGCGATGCGGAGGCCGAGCTCACCCTGTCAACCTCTCTGAAGAACGTGGGATGGCCATGACTGTGACCAAGCTGCCCAACGGCGAGCTCTGCGGGAGCCACGGCGAGGTCCTCTCCGGCTGGATCCGCGCCGACGAACGGCAGGCCCGGGCCCGCCGCACATGGCTCGACCGGCTCGCACGGATCAACCCGCGGCTGGTGCTCTCGCCGGTCACCTGGCGCGAGGAGGACGACCGGATCAGCTGGACGTACGGCGAGGACTCCGCCGGGACGACCCCCCTGACCGACGTGATCGACGAGTGGCGGCGGGCTCCGGCCCCCTGGCTCCCTCGCGCGCTGGAGCTGGCGTCGTTCCTCGTCGAGGTCCAGGGCGAGCTCGACCGGGTGAAGCTGCCCGACCCGCTGATCGGGCCGGCGTGGATCCGCTGGGTGACCATCCCGAGCGGTCACTTCCGGCTCCTGGCCTGGCCCGGCCAGGGGATCACCCTGGCCGACTGGGCCCAGTCCGACCCCGGGACGTGGATCTGGTTCCCGCCGGAAGCCCTCCTCGGCCAGCCGACCCGCCGACCCTGGCACACACTGGGCGCGGCGGTCCACCACGCGCTGGTCGGCGATCTGTTCCCCAGGCTCCTCCCGCGGGGCGAGCGGTTCGCGCGACTGATCCGCGGGCGGGTCGGAGACCACGAGCGGCTGGAGATGCAGATCTCCGACGCGATCCCCCCGCTGCTGTGCGACCGCGTGGCGACGCTGACCAGCTGGGTCGTCGACGCGCTGAGCCCGTCCCCGATGTCCTGGCCCGAGGCGGTCCGGCGGCTCGACGAGATCCGTCGGGCGCTGATGCCCCCCGCGCTGATCCAGGCCTGGGATGCGGCCGGCCGGCCGGAGGTCGTCCGCCAGATCGAGGCACTCGGGGCCCCTCCCCTGCCGAACCTCCCCGCCCCCCCACTCGACCAGCCCTGGCACGAGGTCGCCGAGGCCCGGCTGAAGCAGGGCGATTTCGAGGGGGCCCTGAACGCCGCGTGGCTGGCCATGCGAAACCACGGCCCCTTCGCCGCTCGGTTGTATCTGAGGGCCCTTCAGGGGATGACGCGTGACCCCGGGGTGTCGCATCCGCGCCTGACCGAGGCGCTGGGCCGACTGGCCCAACTCTTCCCCCTGCGGCCCGCGGCCCCGAGGACGGCCGGGGAGCCGAAGGCCCTCGAGAAGTTGCTCCGGCCCGCCGAGCCGACGGCCGGCCTTGATGAAGCGGACGTGCTCCGCATGCTCGACCTGAAGGCCCGGCTCCAGGGCCTGAGCGCGAAGGACCGGCAGGTCCTCGCGGGCTCGTTCGAATCGAACTGGAATCAGGCGATGGCCTGCCTGCTCCTGGCCAGTGAGGTCGTGCGGCGCGCCGACGGCGCGAGCGACTCCCACTACAGCGACGCCAGCCGGCTCTGCAAGAAAGCGCGGGACCTAATCCGGAAGCAGCCCAATGGCGGCGGCCCCGTGGGCCGCTACGCTCTGGCCTACCTCGACCTGCTTGACGGCGTCGCCCACGTCCACGCGATCGGCCGCCTGGTCGGGGTCGAGTACTGCCGCGATGCCGCGCGCTGTTTCTTCGCCTCCCTGGCGGCCGCGTCCGAGCTGGGCGTCGACGGGTTGGTCCGGACGAATCTCGCCTGGCTCAAAATGCTGCAGACGGTGGCGCGTTGCGCCCCGGGCCAGACCTTGCAGGACGTCGACCACTCAATCGCGGCCGTGCTCCACGCTCATCTGTACGCTCCGGACACGACCACAGTCGCCTGGCCCACGTTACCCTGGTACGATCCTGAGATCCTCTTCCCCATCTGAGACCAGATGACTCATGGTCGCCGACACCCACCCACTAATCAGCATCCTTTCTGTGCCGGTGCTGATTGTATCCATCACCGCCTCGGTGGCAATGGTCGTGCTGAGCCTCAGGGCCATAGCGGTCGAGCGTGAGGCGGGTCTCGACCTCTCCTGGCGTCGGCTCGCCGGTGCGGGCTCCGTCGCGGTGCTGGTCGCACTGATGAGCATCCTGGACATCCAGGCGATGTTCCAGACCTCCTCGGCCGTGCAGGAGAGCCCCGAGGTTCGGGAGCTACAGGAGCAGCGCAAGAAGTTGGCGAAGCAACTGAAAGGCCTCGATGCCAGCTTGGCCAAGTTGAGAAAAACGTCACCCCATCCTGAACTAGGAGAGGTGGTGCGGACAATGGCAATCGTCCTCACGCCGTTCCTGGCATTGATCGAGATGAGCCTGGTCCTGCTGCTGGGCGATCCCCGGACCTTGCCTCTGCCGCGCTGGCTGACACAGCTGCGGCAACTAACGCGGCCGCGGGAGGAGGTGAGTCGCGAGATGGAGAGGCTCGTCGCGTGCGTTGAGCATGGCGACACGCGCGGGGGACTCGAGGTCGCGGAGCGGCTCAACGGCGACCTGCTGGACCGGCTCGACTGGATGGACTGGACGTACCTCAAGAGTTATTGCGCCCTCGTCGAGGGTTGGACGTCCAGCGCCGAGAGGACCGGTGACCGCCGCCGCGAGCTCGTGCAGTCCGCCGCGACGGGGCTGCACGAGCTGCTCCGCGTCGCGCCGCAGCGCGATGAGGTCGCGTACCTGCTCGGGGTGGCACAAGCCGTCTTGGGGGACCACGCCCCGGCGCTGGAAGCGTTTCGGCGGGCTCGAACGTCACTGAAGTCCCCGGCGCTCCCGTTCGACCACAACGAGAGCGTCTGCCTGCTCAACCTGGCCCAGCAGCAATTGATCCAGGGCAACCCCGAGGAGGCGAGCCGGCTCTTCGACGAGGTCACGCGGCGGAAGGTCCTGGTCGACCAGATCCCTACCACGTTGGTCCGCGTCCGCCTGCTGGAGGCCCGCCGCGGGCTGAGCGCGGGGCGGTTTGCCGAGGTTGAGCAGGGGGTCGCCGCGCTGCGCCAACTCGAGGGCTTGACGCCCGGCCATCGGCGAGAGGTCGAGGCGATCTGCGACGCGACCGAAGTGATCCTCGCGCTGGGGCACGACGATAACGATGCCGCCGTGGAGCGGGCCGATGTGTTCCTGCGGCGCCACCTGCCGGAGGCGCTGCCGCCTGTCCAAGAGGACGACGCCGACGAGTTCCTCGAGTCGCCCCTGAAGGGCGTGCCGCTGTCCCTGGCGCCGCAGGTGTACCGCGCGGTCCTCTTCCTGAAGGCCGCGGCCCTCGCCCGGCTGGCCGGGAAGCGACGGCAGCGCCCGGGCGCGGACGGGGTCGCTACCCTGGCGGCCCCGCTGCTGCGGGCGCTCCAGTTCGAGCTCCGCCACCCCGAGGTGCTCGCCGCGCTGGGGGGGGTCTACGCCTGGTTCGTGCCCGAGAAGCGCGACAAGGCGCGGATGTGGATGGAGGCCGCGGTGGTCATGGGCGTGGGCAGCCCGATCGTGCGGCGGATGCTCGACCGCTTCCGTCGGGCGGACACTTGGCGCCGCGATGCCCTGGAGTGGTTCAGCCCGCACACCGGGCGCTTGCTCTCCGACCCCACCCTCGCCGAGCCGACCCGCCAGGCGCTGATCGAAGAACTCGCCAAGTTCCAGGAGTTCCGTCCCCTCCTCCTGGATCTGGAGCAGATCCAGGAGATCAAAACCCAGGAGCCGACCGTGAGGCTGCTCCGTGACCGGGCCCAATACCTCGACCGCCTGGCCGCCGATTGGGGGGCGCGCCTGAGCGGGCCGGCGACGAGGCTGGAATCGCTCCGCGCCGAGTTCCGCCAGCGCGTCGATGTGTTGGAGAGCGCGGCCCGGGCGGTCATCGACTTGGAGCGTCAGGTCGTCCAAGAGATCGGCAAGACCCTGCAGCTTTGAGGCGGCGAACCCGGAGGCGATCCCATGGCAACCGAACCCACCGAACAGGAACAGCCCGGATCCCCTCCCCTGGCCCCCCAGCGCACTGCCCAGTGGCGGCGGAGCCTCCTCGCGCGCTTGCCGAAACTCGCTTACGAGAGCTGGAATATCAAGGAAGACTTCCTCCTCGATGAGCAGTGGATGGCGCAGGACACCCTCCATGCCGACGCCGTGCTCGCACCCCTCGAAACCCTGGCTCGTGATCAGGACCGTTGACATGCCACCGTCCGAGGAACGCCCGGGGAGACTCGCCCACCGTCAGCTCGGCGACCTGGACCGACAGGTCCAGCTCGACTTGGAGCGACTCCGTCAGGAGACGAAGTTGGCCCACTCCGACGCGGTGGAGTTCCTGATCCAGAAGATGGATACCGGCGAGGACCGTGCGCCGGACCCACACGAGTTGCCCGGCCTGTCGAACGAGCTGGGGATCACCGACATCCAGGAGATCCTCGCCTCCCATCAGGTCGAGACGCCGGCCCTGGCCGGTGACCTGGTTCGTGAGGTCTTCCAGGGCGGTGGGAGGTGGCGCGACGTCGTCCGGAAGGGAATGATCTTCCTCAAGCACCGGCGCTATCGCGAGGCCGCCGAGTGGTGGTGCCTGCAGCGGCGGGAACTCGGCCCGACCGATCAGAGGCTCGACCTCCTGTTCCTGCTCCTCGAAATGTTCGCTGCCCGGCTGACCGGAGACGTGGGGCACGCCGAACGACTCGAAGCCCTGGTCGCCAACCATCCGATGCGCCAGGGCGTCAGACGTCTCTCAAAGCCCGGTCAGGATCGCCCCCTGTGAGCGACCCTCCGACAGCTCATCGGCGAGTCCAACCTCGCTGGTGGGCCACTCCCAGGTCCCCTGGATCCCAAGGAGGTCGCCTCACAGGGTACCCCGCTGCAGCTTTCGCTTGTTTTCGACACCACCAAGTAGCATCTCCAGGTGGGCCAAGAGGTTAACCCATCAATCAGGCGGCGTGGCACTATGCGCAGCATCGCCACCCGGAGCGGTCGACGATGCTTGTTGAACCGTGGGCGGGATGGCCACTCCCACCGTCTGGAACACCTTGCCACACGTCCCCTGCACGTCGCTCCGCAACAGGAACCGCTTCCCCTCCTGCTCCACCTCCACCATCTGCAAACGGTCCAGGTCCGCGATCACGTCCGCCCACTCGAACTCGTGACCCCGCTCCTCCAACCGCGACTGGAGTTCCTGACGTAGGACCAGCGCCAGGAACGAGCAAAACACATGACCCCGGATCGTCTCGTCACACCGGTGGTAGATCGGCCGGGTCTGTAACAACGTCTTGCACGACCGGAACCACTGCTCCACCATCGAGAGTTGCTTGTACTGCAAGGCCACCTCGGCGGAGTCCAGATCGGTGTTCGTCCGCAGCACCCACTTGCCGTCGTACCGCGCGTCCTCGGCGATCTTC
>Ga0213879_10000076_pt1 | contig 13247 bp, 12 predicted proteins | sample VelepicoBEBS_R03_FD_161046 | JGI IMG/M metagenome (GOLD analysis project Ga0213879, IMG submission 161046) | Vellozia epidendroides bulk soil microbial communities from rupestrian grasslands, the National Park of Serra do Cipo, Brazil - BS_R03 | ecosystem: Environmental > Terrestrial > Soil >...
GCAAAGTCTTCAACCAGCTCGAAGAGACGGCGTTTCGGGGGTTGACCCCGCGGTATTTCTGCCTGCCGACCTTCAAGACGCCCGGCTGACCGCGAGCAGCGCGAGCGCGCGGTCGAGCTGCGCGTCGCGTCCCGGCTCGCCGGGATGCGCGTCGGGCGGCTGCGCGACCACCACGTCGGGCGTGATGCCGACTTTGTCGATGTCGCGCCCGGCGGGCGTCAAATAGCGCGCGGTCGTCAACTTGATCGCGCCGCCGTCGGGCAGCGCGTAGGTTTCCTGCACGAGCCCTTTGCCGAAGGTGCGCGTGCCGACCAGCGTCCCGGCTTTGTCGTCTTGCACCGCACCCGCGACGATCTCCGCCGCGGAAGCGGTGTCGCCGTCGACCAGCACCGCCAGCGGCGCGCCGAGCGGCGCGATCGCCTCTTTCGCTGAAAACGTGGCGGGCTTGCCGGCGCGCTCCTGCGTCGTCACGACGGTCCCGCGCACGAAGTGCGAGGCGATCGCGATCGCCGCGTCGCGATAGCCGCCGCCGTTCGCGCGCAGGTCGAGTACGTACGCGCGTGCATTCGCCGCGCGCAGTTTCGTCAGCACCGCGTCGAGCTGTGCCGGCGACTGCGCGCCGAACGAGCGCAGCCGCACGTAGCCGATTCCGTTCGCCAGCATCCGTCCGGTCGCGTCCGGCGCGACGACAATTTTGCGCACGATCGCGACCGGCGCGTGCGCGACGCCGTCGCGCTCGAACGCGATCTGCACCGCTGTTCCCGGCACGCCGTGCAGCGCGCTCGCGACGGTGGCGGGCGTCGTCGGCGGCGGGTTGCCGCCGATCGCGGTGATCACGTCGCCCGGGAGCAGCCCCGCCGCTTCCGCCGGACTGCCGGGAAACACGTCGGCGACGCGCACCGCGTGCGTTTGCGGGTCGACGTCGAGCTCGGCGCCGATTCCCGCCGCCGGACGGCCGTCGAGCACGCCGACGAACTTCTTGAACGCCGTCGGCCGGAAGAGCACGCTGTACGGATCGTGCAGCGCCGCCAGCTCGCCCTCGATCGTCTTCGAGACGAGCTCCGCAGTGCGCACGCGCGTCCCGTAGCGCGCGACGGCGAGCCCGACGTCGCGGTCGATCTCACCCTCCGCGCGATAGCGGTCGGCGTGCGCCGAAGCCGGCGGCACGTTGGGATTGGCGATGCCGCGCGAGACCAAGTACGCGACGATCGCGCCGCGTGCGCCCGCCAGCAGCGTCGCGGGATCGACCGGCTGGTAGTAGCGCGCGAGCACGGTCGTGTAGCAGATCTCGAGCGCGATGACGTCGAGCGCGCCGAGCGACGCGGGCGCCGGCGCGCGGCGCGGTGCGGGCGCGGCGGCGCCCGAGCACGGGAGCGCGATCAGCGCGGCGGCAACAAGCGCGAGCAGGCGGCGGAACACCGTAGCCTTCTTCCCGGCCGCGACGATCGCCGCATCCCGGCGAGCGGGCGCCCGCAAGAGCACACCAGGAAATAGCGCCACTCGCCTCGTTTCAAGGCGAGGTGAGCCGAACGGCCGTCGCGATCTTGCTGGTCGTGCTGACCGCGTGCGTCCGCATGCACCCGTTCTTGGAGGGAAACGACGACGGGGACGTCGGCGCGTACGTGCTGGGAGCGCGCGCGCTGCTGCACGGCGCGCTTCCGTACACGACGGTCTGGGAGTACAAGCCGCCGGGGCTGTTCGCGCTGTACGCGCTCGCGCTTGCGGTCGCGGTCGACGGCTCGCGGGCGGCGGCGCTGCTGGGGCTCCTCGCCGCCTGCGCGACGTCGCTGCTGCTGTGGCGGCTGGTCGCGCGGACGATTCCCGACGGCGAACGCGCCGGCATCGTCGCGGCGGTGCTGTATGCCTGCTGCTCGATCGAGAACGACGGACTGCTGGGCGACGCGGAGCTGCTGATCGCGCCGTTTGCAGCGGGCTCGCTGCTCGCGCTCGCAGGCCGTCCGAACGCGTCGCGCGCGGCGCTCGCGGGGCTCCTCGCCGCCGCCGCGGTGCAGATGAAGCTCAGCGCGGCGCCGTTCGCCGTGGTCGCCGTGTTGGTTGCGTTGCGCGCGGGCGGCTGGCGCGCGCTCGCGCCGTTCGCCGCCGCGTTCGCCGCGCCGTACGCGCTCGAAGCGCTGCTGTACGCGCTCGCGCACCGCTTCGGCGAGCTATGGGACGCGAACGTGGGCGCGACGTTGCGGCGAATCGCCTCGCGCGGCGCAACATCGGCGGCGCCGCGGCCGTTTGCGGTTGAGCTGCGGATGCTTGCGCCCGCGCTGGAGCTCGCGCCGTTCGCGGCGCTGCGCAGCGCCGGTTGGGTCGGCGTCTTCACGCTGTGGCTCGCCGCCGACGTGCTCGCGCTGGTCGCGGTCGGCGAGTACGACCTGCGTCAGTTTCTTCCGCTGGTTGCGCCGCTCGCCGCGCTCGGCGGAATCGGCGCCGACGCGCTGGCGCGCCGCGTGCGGTTCGGGGCCGCCGTTCCGGTTCTCGCGTGCCTGCTCGCGTTCGGGCTGCACGGCTATTTCGAAGTGAACTCCTCGCTGCGCATCGCCTGGATGCGTGACGTGCGCGGCGTGCACGACTGGCGGATATCCGAGGTCGACCGCATCATCGCGCGGCTGCACGGCGTCCCGCTCGCGCGTGACGGCGCATGGTTCATGGAGATCACCCCGCTCGCGTACGACCGGCTCGGCGTCGCCCCGCCGACGAAGTACCCGCTCACCTCAAACCTCTTGAACCGCGCGCTGTGGCCGATGCTCGGCCTCTCCGGTGCCGGCGAGCTGGCGCGGATCGTCGACTGTGCGCGGCCGCGCTGGATCGTCGCTCGAACCTGCGGCCCGTGGTGCGATCCGCAGACGCGCGATGCGACGCTGGCGCGAATCCGCGCGCGCTACACCCCGGCCGAGAAGCTGGATGCTCGCACGACGCTCTACGTTCGGAACGACGCCGTCCCGGCGCGCTGTCCGGCAGGCTTAGCGCGCTAGCCCGCCGCGGCCGCGCGCGTGAGCCGGTCGCGCACCGCGGCGTTCGGTTCGGTGTCCGGCGGCAGCGTCGCGACGATCGCGTCGTAGCCTTCGGCGTCCAGCGCGCGCAGCGTCGCGTAGAGCGTGCGCGCGGCGGCCGCGGCATCGTCGGGAAGCGTCAGCACCGCGACGCGCTCGCCGCTCGCAGCCAGCCGTCGTGCTTCGTCCTCGCGCGCGCGTTGCTCGGCGAGAACGACGCGCGCGCGCGGCGCGTAGTGCGCACGAAGCGTCCCCGGCGCGCGAACCGCTCCGCCGACGCGCGTGACGACGGCCGTTCCGAGCGCTTCGCCGAGCTGCGAGGGCGTGATCGCGCCGGCGCGCAGCACCGCCGGAACCTCGCCGGTCAGATCGACGATCGTCGACTCGACGCCGACGCGCGCCGGACCGCCGTCGACGATGAGGTCGACCGCGTCGCCGAGATCCGCGCGCACGTGCTCCGCGCTCGTCGGCGAGATGCGTCCGAAGCGGTTCGCCGACGGCGCCGCCACCGCACCCCCGAACGCGGCGAGAATTTCGCGCGCGAGCGGATGCTCCGGGACGCGCACCGCGACGGTGTCCTGTCCGCCGGTCACGCTGCGCGGCGTGCGGGGCCCGCGCGCGACGACCGCGGTGAGCGGCCCAGGCCAAAACCGCGCCGCGAGCGCGCGCAGCTCCGGCGTCACCTCCGCGACGAACCCTCCGAGCGCATCGACGTCGTGCGCGTGCACGATCAGCGGATGCTCCGCCGGCCGTCCCTTGATCGCAAACACGCGCGCGATCGCGGCGGGATTCTCGACGTCCGCGGCCAGCCCGTACACCGTCTCGGTCGGAATCGCCACGACCCCGCCGCCGCGCAGCACCGCGACGGCGCGCGCAACGACGTCGTCCATCAGTTTGTCGAGCCGTCGGGCTCGATCGAGGCGAAGCCCGCGAACGGCTGCAGCGCTTCGGGCACGTTCACGCCGCCGTCGGCGCGCTGATAGTTCTCGAGCACCGCGACCAGCGTGCGGCCGAGCGCGCCGCCCGAGCCATTGAGCGTGTGCACCAGCTCGGCTTTCGCGGTCGCGTCGCGGCGAAAGCGCATCTGCAGCCGGCGGGCTTGAAAGTCGCCGATGTTCGAGCACGAGCTGATCTCGCGGTACGCGTTCGCGCCCGGTAGCCACGCCTCGACATCGTACGTCTTCGCGGCGTTGAACCCGGTGTCGCCGGCGCACAGCAGCATCACGCGGTGCGCGATCCCGAGCTCTTCGTAGAGGCCCGCGGCGTTGCGCGTGAGCGTCTCGAGATCGTCGAACGAGCGTTCCGGCGTGGTGATCCAGACCAGCTCGACCTTCTCGAACTGGTGCATCCGAATGAGCCCGCGCGTGTCGCGCCCGGCGGCGCCGGCCTCTTTGCGAAAGCACGGCGTGAACGCCGCGTAGCGCAGCGGCAGCTCCGCACCGGGCAGGATCTCGTTGCGGTGCATCGCGGTGAGCGGCACTTCCGAGGTCGGGATCAGGTACAGCTCCTCGCCCGGCCCGTCGCCCTCGAAGGCGTACATTTGATCCGAGAACTTCGTGAGCTGTCCGGTCGACCACATCGTCTCGCGGTTCACCAGCGCCGGCGGGTTGATCTCCAGGTAGCCGTTGCGCGCCGCGCGGTCGAGAAAGAACTGCGCGAGCGCGCGCGAGAGCCGCGCGCCGGCGCCGCGCAGGATCGCGAAACGCGAGCCCGCGATCTTCACCGCGCGCTCGAAGTCGAGGATCCCGAGCGTTTCGCCGAGCTCCCAGTGCGGTTTCGGCGTGAAATCGAACCGCGGCGGCTCGCCCCAGCGCCGCATCTCTTTGTTCGCATGTTCGTCCGAACCGTCGGGGACCGAGCCGTCGAGCAGGTTCGGAATCTGCGAGAGCTCGGCGTCGATCTGCTGCTCGAGCGCCGGCAGCTGCGTGCCCGCGTCGGCGACGAGCCGGTCGAGCTCGGCGATCTTCGGGCGCAGTTCCGCCGCGGCGGCTTTCTTGTCGGCGGCTTTGGCGATCTGCGCGCTGAGCGCGTTCTTCTCGGCCTTGTGCGTCTCGGCGCGGGTGATCGCGGCCCGGCGCTCGCGGTCGAGCTCGAGGATGCGGTCGACGAACTCGGCGCCAAGCCCGCGGCGGCGCGTCGCGGCGCGGACGTGGTCGGGCTCGCGCCGCAACAGCTCCAGGTTCAGCACAGCGCGCCGCGTTCGCGATGGCGGACGCCCCCTCCGCGTCGAAACCTCCGCCGATGCGAACGCTGCGCCCGGGGGCGACTTTCGAAACCGAACGGCTCCTCGGGCCCGACGAAGCGGTGGCCCGCTACCTCGAGGCCGTCCGCTTGCGGCCGCTAGGGACCGAGCACATCGCGCTGGACGCCGCCTTCGGCCGCATCCTGGCCGCCGACGCCGTCGCCGAGGCACCCTACCCGGCCGACGACCGCTCGACGATGGACGGCTTCGCGGTCCGTTCGGCCGATGCCGACACGCCGCGCCGGATCAGCGGAACGATTCGGATGGGCCACGCCCCGCCCGGCCCGGTGCGGCCCGGCGACGCGATGCGGATCCCGACCGGCGGCGTCCTCCCGCCGGGCGCCGACGCCGTCCTGCCGGTCGAGGACTCCAAGGAGCGCGACGGCCTGCTCTACGCGACGGCGGCGCCGCAGCCGCGCGACTACTTCACCCCGCGGGGCGAGGACATGGCGCCGGGGGACCTCGTCCTGCCGGCCGGCCGGCGGATCGGCGCGCCCGAGCTCTCGGTCCTCGCGACGCTGGGCCGGACCGCGGTCGAGGTGTTCCGCCGCCCGCGGGTGGCGATCGTCTCGACCGGCGACGAGCTGGTCGACGTGGGCGCGCGCCCCGGGACCGGCCAGGTCCGCGACTCGAACCGCTGGGCGATCGCGGGCGGGCTGATCGGGCTCGGCTGCGAGGTCGTCCACCTCCCGCACGGGATCGACGAGGTCGCCGCGATCCGCGCCCGGATCGCCGAGGGGCTCCAGGCCGCCGACGCGGTGGTCCTCACCGGCGGGTCTTCGGTGGGCGCGCGCGACCACGTCCCGGCGGCGATCGACGCGCTCGGCGCCCCCGGGGTCGTCGTGCACGGCATGCGGGTGAAGCCGGGGAAGCCCACGGTGCTCGCCGCGGTCGGCGCGCAGCCGGTGATCGGGCTCCCCGGCAACCCGACCAGCGCGCTGACGATCCTCGACGCGATCGCCTCGGCCGTCTTCCGCACGCTGACCGGCGAACGCGAGCCGCGCCGCGCGGGGGTCGCCGCCCTCGCCGCGGCGCCGTTCCCCGGCCGGCCCGGCTGGACGTGGTATGTTCCGGCGCTGCTCGAAGGCGGCGCCGCGCGGCCGCTGACGATTCGCTCCTCGCACACCAGCCTGCTCGCCCGCGCCGACGGCTACGTCGTCGTCGGTCCCGAGCCGGCGCGGATCGAAGCCGGCGCGCCGGTCACCGTCTTCCGCTACGGCGGTGCGGGGTGAGGCGGGCGCTCGCGCTCGCCGCGGCGCTGCTGCTGGCGAGCTGCACCCGCACCTCACAGCAGAAGATGCCGCAGCCGTTCGGGACCCGGCCGGCGACCTCGGTGCTGAAGGACGCGCTGCTGATCGCCGAGGTGAAGTCGGCGCTCACCGCGGCCGACCCGGACTCGGCCGCGACGGTCGGCGTCGCCGCGCGCGACGGGGTCGTCGTCTTGCGCGGCCGCGTCCGCGATGCGGCGACGAAGAACAAGCTGGCCGGCGCTGCGCGCGCCAGCTCGGGCGTGGTGCGGGTCGTCGACGAGCTGCGGATCGACCCGCGCGCGCCGCAGCTGCGCCAGCAGGTCGGTGACGTCGCGCTCGCGGCGCGCGTCGAGACCGCGATCACCGCGCAGCTCGGGCCGCAGAACGTCTCGGTCCACGTCGACCGCGGCGTGGCGACGCTGACCGGCGCGGTCGCCGACCGCAAGACGAAGGCGACGATCGTCACGGCGGCGCGCGGGACGAGCGGGATTCGCAACGTCGTCGACCGCATCCGGGTCGGACAACCGTGACGCCGCGCCGCCCGCAGCCGATCCCGCTCGTCGCCGCCGTTCCGCCCTCGACGCCGTTCGTCGCGCCGGAAGAGCTGGCGCGCCGCATCGGGCTGCACGAGGTGTTGCGGCTCGGCGCGAACGAGAGCGCGTTCGGCCCTTCGCCGCGCGCGATCGCCGCGATGCGCGACGCCGTCGCCCTGACCTCGTGGTACGGCGACCCGGAGTCGCTCGAGCTGCGCTCGGGGCTCGCCGCGCGCCACAACTGCGCGGTCGAAGAGATCGTCGTCGCCAGCGGGATCGACGACTTGATGGGGCTGATCGTGCGCGCGTTCTGCGCCCCGGGCGATCCGTGCGTCGCGACGCGCGGGACGTACCCGACGCTGTTCTACCACCTGAACGCGTTCGGCGCGCGGGCCGAGTTCGCCGACCCCGACGCGCGCGGCGGGATCGTCGCGCAGAACATCGTCGACGCGGTCGAGCGCTCCGGCGCGAAGCTGGTCTACGTCGCGAACCCCGACAACCCGTCGGGCGGCTTCGTCGGGCGCGCGCAGATCGCGGCGCTGCGCGCCGCGCTCCCCGACGACGTGCTGCTGTTTCTCGACGAAGCGTACGCCGACTTCATCCCGCGCGACGAGCTTCCCGAAGACGTCATCGACCCGCGCGTCATCCGCACCCGCACCTTTTCGAAAGCGTACGGGATGGCCGGCGCGCGGATCGGCTACGCGCTCTGCTCGGCCGAGACGGTCACCACGTTTCAGAAGCTGCGGCTGCACTTCGGCGTCAACCGCACCGCGCAGATCGGCGCGCTCGCCGCGCTGGGCGACGAGGCGTTCCTGCGCGGCGTCGTCGCCGAAGTGGAGCGCGGGCGCGAGGAGTACCACGCGCTCGCGGCGCGGCACGGGCTGCCCTCGCTGCCCTCGTCGACGAACTTCGTCTGCATCGGGATCGGACCCGTGTCCGAAGCGGAGGCGATGCTGGCGACGCTGCTCCAGCTCGGCGTGTTCGTGCGCAAGCCGTGGGCGCCGCCGATCGACGGCTACATCCGGGTGACGGTCGGCACGGCCGCCGAGCGCGCGCGCTTCGCCGAGCGCTTCGCCGAGGCGCTCGACCGCGTGCGCGAGAAAGCTGTCCGATGATCTGCGATGATGGTGATGGACCGAGCGCAGACACGACAATGGCGATGGACCGAGCGCAGGACCATCGTGCACCGCCGACCATGTTGTTGCGAGGTCGGACCCGGGGGTCCCACGCTTTGCGTGGGGGGCGCGCAGCCCGGGGCGGAGCGCCGTTAAAATGAGATACGGGGTCGTCTCCGACGTGCACTCGAACATCGAGGCGCTCGAGGCGGTGTTCGGGGCGTTGCGCGAGGACGACGCGCTGCTGTGCCTGGGCGACATCGTCGGCTACGGGCCGAACCCGAACGAGTGCGTCGAGCGGATCCGCGGGCGCGCGACCGCGACCGTGCTCGGCAACCACGACGTCGCGGCGATCGACAACTTCGGCTTGGCGTACTTCAACCCGGCGGCGCGCGAGGCGATGCGCTGGACGCAGAGCGTGCTGAGCGCCGAGAACCTGGCCTGGCTGGACTCGCTCGGCTACGAGTTCCGCATGCCGGAGTTTCTGCTGGTGCACGGCGCGCCGGTCAACTACTTCGAGTACATCCTCGACAAAGCCGCCGCGGCGCGCGCCTTCAACGCCACCGACGCGCCGCTGATCTTCATCGGCCACACGCACATCGCCGAGTACTACGCGCAACGCCCGGACGGGCGGATCGATCACGAGCACTTGCAGAACGGCGGCGAGATCGCGCTCGAGGAAGGCGTTCGCTACTTGATCAACGTCGGGAGCGTCGGCCAGCCGCGCGACCTCAACCCGCGCGCCTCGTTCGGGATCTACGACTCGGCGGCGCGCACGGTGACGATCAACCGCGTCCCGTACCCGATCGAGCGCGTCCAGGAGAAGATCGCTTCGGCCCGGCTCCCCGACGCGCTCGCCCGCCGCCTCCTCGTCGGCCGGTGAAGATTCGGCTCGTCGCGACCGCCTGAGAACCTGCCGGGCGGAAGTCGGCCCGCGCGACTTGAACGAGAACGCGTTGTGCTGCGCCGTTCCCTCGTTTCGCTCGCCCTGGCCGCGTCGTGCGCGCTCCCGCTCGCGAGCGCGGCGGCGACTCCCGCGCCGCGAGCCGCCGCTGCGCCCGCCGCTCCGTCCGCGGGCGCGCGCAACGACTACGCCAACCCCGCGTTCACCGCGGCGCTCGGCGAAGGGCTGCGCGCGTTCTACGGCCGCGACTTCGCGTCGGCGCGGAAGGGCTTCGAGGCCGCGCTCGCCGTCATCCCCGACAACACGCTCGCCATGTCGTTCCTCAACGCGACCGCCGCGCAGACGCCCGGCGAGCTCGACGGCTTGGTCAACGCCGAGGAAGACGCGCTGGCGAAGAATCCCAAGAGCGCGCTCGCGCACGTGCGGCTCGGCTTCTCGTACATGTTCGCCTCGCTCACCGGGCGCGACCGCAACCTCGACGCGCGCGAAGAGCTGAACGCCGCCGTCGGCCTCGATCCCGTCTCGCAAGCCGCGCACACCGGCTTGGGGATCATGCGCGAGTCGGAGCGCAGCGCGAACCGCGCCAAGACCGAGTTCGTCACGGCGCTCGGCAGCGACCCGCAAAACGTGCTGGCGCGCGAGTACCTCGCGCGCATCTACCAGATCGACTTGAAAGACCCGCAGCGCGCGCTCACCACCATCATCGACGTGCCGAACCTCGTCCCCGACTACGCCGACATCTACTTTCACCTCGCCTCGCTGATGCACGACCTGGGCCAGTACAACGCGGCGATCGACTACGCGACGCGCGGACTGCAAGCCGACGTGGGCCACGTCGGCGAAGCGGGCCAGCACGGCTACACGCTGCTGGCGCGCATCTACCTCGACGAGAAGAAGCCCGACGACGCGCGGCGCGTCCTCAAAGCCTCGATCAGCGCGGGGACCGACGTCGCGTACGCGAGCACGCTGCTGAAGAAGATCGACGACGGCGCGTACGGCCGCCCCTCGCCGAGCCCCGCGCCGTCCGGGACGCCGGGGCCGAAGAAAAAGAAGAAATGACCGGCGCAGCGCCGATCGACGACGGCCGGTGCTTCGTCTGCGGGCCGTACAACTCCGAAGGGCTGCACCTGCGCTTCGAGCGCGCCGGCGAAGGGGCGGTGCGCGCGCACGTCACGCTGCCGCCGCGCTTTCAAGGCTGGCGCGGCAGCGCGCACGGCGGCGTGGTGATGATGCTGCTCGACGAAGCGATGGCCTACGCGTGCGGCGAGCTCGGCCTGCGCGGGATGACCGCGGCGATGCAGATGCGCTTTCGCGCGCCGGTTCCGCTCGGCGAGCACCTCGTCGTCACCGGACGCGTGAAGTGGCAGCGCCGCCACGTCGTTGCGCTCGAATCCGCGGTCGCGCTCGCCGGCGGCACCGTGCTCGCGACCGCCGAAGGGTCGTTCGTCTCGAAGGGGCCGCTGGCGAAGGAGAGCCTCGGCATCCCCGACCGAAGCAACTAGATGGCGAAGATGAAGCAGGCGCGCGCGGCCGCCAAAGCGGAGCGCGCGGCGAAAGCGCCGGAGCCCTCGCTCGACAACCGCCGCGCGCGCCACGAGTACGAGAAGCTCGAATCGCTCGAGGCCGGCCTCGCATTGCAAGGCAGCGAGATCAAGTCGATCAGGCGCGGCAACCTCTCGATCAACGAGGCGTTCGCGCGCCTGCGCGACGGCGAGCTGTACCTGGTGAACCTGACCATCCCGCCGTACAAGGAAGCCTCGCACTTCAACCACGAGCCGAACCGCCCGCGCAAGCTATTGCTGCACCGGGAGCAGATCGAACGGCTCGCCGGGCGCGCCGCCGAGAAAGGGCTCACCCTCGTCCCGTGGCGGCTCTACTTCAAGAACGGGCGGGTGAAGATCGAGCTGGCGCTGGTGCGCGGGAAGAAGCTGTGGGACCGCCGCCGCGACATTCAAGCGCGCGACGTCCAACGCGAGATCGCGCGCTCGGTCGCACGATGAGCGCCGGGCGGGTGCGCGGGTCGGTCGTCGCGCTCACCGCGCTGCTGCTCGCGAGCTGCGCCGGCGGGGTTCGGGCGCTCCCGCTCTCCGCGGCGCAGCCCGACGGCAACGAGACGAACGTCGCGCCGAGCGCGCGGACGAGCGTGACGTTCGCGGTCAAGCTGCCGCACGCGGGCGCGCCCGCCGCGCTCGCGCTCACCATCGACCGCGGCACGCCGGCGCAGCAGACCGCGACGCTGAGCCTCGCGAGCGGCGCGCCGGGCTGCACCAGCGCGCCGCGCACCGCGCAAGCGACCTGCGCGCTCGTGCTCGAGCTCACGCCGGGCGCGCACGTCTTCGATCTCGCCGCCGCGAACGTCATCCCGTACGCCGCCAACGCGGCGCGCGACGAGATCGCGCCCGAATACGTCGCACCCGGCGCGGAGATCGTCGCGCGCTTTCCGTTCACGGTCACGCTCGGCCGCGCGAACGCGGTGCATCTCGCGCTCGAAGGAGTTCCGGCCGGGATCGCGGTGCTGCCGGCGCCGAACCAGGACGTGCAAGGGACGCAGGGCGCGGGCTTCGAGCTCTACGGTTTCTACAAAGCCGACGGCCTCTCGAAGTTCGACCGCACGTTTTTCGCCGCCGCGACCGACGCCGGCGGCGCGTACGTCGTCGGCGCCGGCGCGCCGCGGCTCGCGCTGACGTCCGCGGTTCCCGAGCTGTGGTCGAGCGGCGTTCCCGCGGCCGGCAACTCGCACGCGTTCGTCGTGCGCGCGGTGAGCTACGTGCCCTCCGAGCCGGTCGCGCTCACCGCGACGGCGACGACCCTCGGCGGTTCGACGCTGAGCGCGAAGCTGCGGCTGAGCGTCGTCGCGCGCAACGCGCCGCGCGTCTACGTCGCGAACCGTCTCGGCGGACGGCCGTGCGCGGGCGCGAGCGAGTCGGGCTCGATCGCGGTCTTCGACGAGCAAGGAAACCCGATCGACGTCGGCGGCGATTTTCGCGGCCTGTGCGGCGCGACCGGTCTGGCGTACGTTCCGCGCCTGGAGCGCTTGTACGCAGCGCAGGAGTTCGGCGACGCGATCGTGGCGTTCGATCTCGAGGGCAACCGCGTCGAGACGCCGGGCGGCTTTCCGAACCTCAGCTCGCCCGCGGGGATCGCGTACGACGCCGCGCACGACCGATTGCTCGCGGGCAACCTCGAAGCGCCGCTCACCGCGTACGACCTCGACGGCAACCAGCTCGCGACGAGCGGCACCTGGAACGAGCGCGAAGGCGTCGCGCCGAAGCTGCCGTACGGGATCCTCGCCGACCCGCGCGGCGCGCGCGTGTACGTCGCGGACGCCGGCTACAACCGCGTCGAAGCGTACGACGCGCGCGGCAACGCGGTCGACGCGTGGACGGTTCCGGTCGGCGCGGTCGGGATCGCGCAAGACGCTGCCAGCGGCAACCTCTACGTCACCGACGACGACCACGGCGTGCACGTCTTCACCCGCCACGGTGCGCCGGTTCCGCAAACGTGCCGCGCCGGGAACTACGGCTGCGCCGGCGGCCGGCCGTGGTCGGGCGCGCGCACGCCGCTGGGGATCGCGCAGAGCCCGGGCAACGGCTGGTTCTACGTCGCGAACTACGCGACCAGCACGATCACCGTCTACGACAAGAACGGTAGCCGGATCGACGTGAGCGGAACCGGATTTCGCGCGCCGCCGGCCGGGACGACGAACGGTCCGCTCGGGATCGCGATCGTTCCGTGAGCGCCGCGCGGAGCTGAAGGCGTATGCGCGGCGCTCGCCCGGAACGCGCGCTCGACGCGCTGGTGCGCGGCGCGGCCCGCTTCGCGCGCGGCGCGCGCGCGTGCGTCGCGTGCTCGGGCGGGCCGGACTCGGTCGCGCTGGCCGCGCTGCTCGACCGGCTCGCGCGCGAAGACGAGTACGATCTCGTTCTCGCGCACGTCAACCACGGCGTGCGCCGCTCCGCCGAGCAGGACGAAGCGGTGGTGCTTTCGGTCGGCGCGCGGCTCGGCCGGCGCGTTCTCGTCGCGCGCCCGCAGCTCGCGAGCGACGACGAAGCGGCGTTGCGCGAGGCGCGCTACGCCGCGCTCGCCCAGCTCGCGCAAGGCGCGAGCGCGACCGCCGTTGCGACCGCGCACACCGCCGAAGACCAAACCGAGACGGTGCTGCTCGCGCTCTTCCGCGGCACCGGGCTCACCGGGCGCACCAGCT
>Ga0213879_10000077_pt1 | contig 13149 bp, 7 predicted proteins | sample VelepicoBEBS_R03_FD_161046 | JGI IMG/M metagenome (GOLD analysis project Ga0213879, IMG submission 161046) | Vellozia epidendroides bulk soil microbial communities from rupestrian grasslands, the National Park of Serra do Cipo, Brazil - BS_R03 | ecosystem: Environmental > Terrestrial > Soil >...
GCACGCTAGCGACGCTCATCGAAAACCAGCGCTCGCCCTTCTATCACGCGCTCGTGGAGAGCAACATCGCGCTCGCCATCGAGGCGAATGCCGATACGCAGCTACGCGGGGGCCTGCTGCACGTGTTCATCGTGCTCGACCCGGGCCGCACCGGCAGCGAGGCGCAGCGGGTCTTCCAGTCAACGCTGAACTCCGTGCTGCAGAGCGGCTTCGATCCAGACCTCGTCGTCGCGGCGAAGCGGCTGACGATCGCGGAGCGCTTGTTCGCCGCGGACTCAATCGGCGGGATCGGGGATCTCGCCGGCTACACGTACGGAATCGTCGGTGAAAAGATCGCGGACGAGGACTCGCGGCTTGCGGCCTTGACCGACGCCGACCTCCTCGCCGCCGCGCGCGGCTATCTGAGCCGCCCGACCGTCGTCGGCCACCTGACCCCCAACGAGAGTCCGCCGCGCGGGAACTCGCAAAAGAGCACCGCCGAGGCCAGCGACGACTTTTCGAAGCGCGTGCCGAACGGCCCGATCGTTACGCCGGCTTGGGTGGCGAAGGCGGTGCGCACACCGACGGCCGCGCGCAGCGTGCTCGACCCGGTCGAGTTTACGCTTCCGAACGGACTGCGTGTGATCGTGCAGACGAAGACGGACCGGCCGACGTTCGTTTTGCGCGGCGAGATCGCCTCATCGCCGGCATTCGAGCCGGCGGGGAAACAGGGAATCATCCGGCTCGCCTCATCGGTCGCCGACTACGGAAGCGAGAACTACCCGTTCGCACAGCGCCGCAAGGCGACGGACGAGATGGGCGCACTGGTCGAAACGGGTCGCGAATTCTCCGCGCAAGGCGAGACCGCCGACTTCGAGCGAATCGTCCGGATCGTCGCGGATGGCGAGGCGAATCCGACGTTCGCGGATCCCTGGCTGGGGATTGAACGGGCACAGCTCGCCAACAGCCTCCAATCCGAGGGCAACATCTCGGGCGTGATGATCGATCGCGCGTACGACCGGCTGCTGCTAGCCAGCGACGATCCGTCGCTGCGGCAGCCGACGCCGCCCAGCGTGCAGGGAATCACGCGCGACGATCTGCTCGCCTATGCGAAGGCGTACTGGCGGCCCGACCTCACGACCGTCGCCGTCGTTGGGAACCTCACGCCGCAGCGCGTCCGCAGCGCGCTCGACTCTGCGTTCGGGTCGTGGCAGTCCGGCGGCGCCCGCCCGGACCCGCGCCTCATGCCCATGCCTCCCGCGTCGACGGGTCACGACTACATCGGCACGGCGGCCAACCAAGTCTACATTCGGCTGGGGCAGCCGGCAATCTCGCGTTCGAATCGCGACTACGACACGTTCCTCGTGCTCAATCAGATTCTCGGCGGCAGCGGCGCCTTCGAATCGCGGCTGTGGCAGGAGCTGCGGCAGAAGCGCGGGCTGGTCTATAACGTCAACAGCGAGCTCGACGCCGACGCGGATCGCGGCGATTTTCGCGTCGAGCTCAACGCGTCGCCCGACCGCGTGGTAGAAGCGGTCGAGCTCGTCCGGCGCGAGCTCGAGCGTCTCCAGAACGAACCGGTCACGGAGACCGAGCTTCAAGAGGCCAAGGCGCGCTTGGTCGGCAACGCGCTGCTCGATGAGGCGTCATCCAACGGGCAAGCGAAGCAGTTGATCGACATCGCCGTCAACGATCTCCCGCTCGACTACTACCGCACGCTCAACGAGCGCTTCTCGCAGATCACCGCGACTGACGTCCAGCGGGTGGCGCGGGCCTACTTGCGGCCCAGCCGCCTGGTCGAAGTCTACGCCGGACCGGCCGGTCCGTGGTCGTACCACACGATATGATCGTAACGATCGATCCTACCACCGGAGACGTGATCGAACGCATCCCGCCGATGGACCCCGCGCAGATCGACGCGAGGCTCGACGCCGCCGCAAGTGCCGCCCGCGCGTGGGGACATGAATCGTTCGAGGATCGCGCCGCGCTCCTGCGCTCGGTTGCGCGCCGACTGCGTGAGGAAAATGGCTCGCTCGCCGCAACGGCCGTGCGCGAGATGGGCAAGCCGATCGCCCAGGCGCGGGCTGAGGTAGAGAAGTGCGCCTGGGCGCTCGATTACTTTGCGGAGCACGGCGCGGCGATGCTCGCGCCGCAGGACGCACCCTCCAACGCCGCGCGCAGCTACGTCGCGTTCCGTCCACTGGGCGTGCTCCTCGCGATCATGCCTTGGAACTTTCCGTACTGGCAGGTCTTCCGCGCGGCGGCACCCGCGCTCGTGGCGGGCAACGCCGTGTTGCTTAAACACGCCGCCAACACGACGCGATGCGCCCTCGAGATCGCGCGCATCTTCGACGACGCCGGCGCACCCGAGGGGCTCTTCGGCGTTCTGCTCGCGCGTGGCGAGGAGATCGATCGAATCGTGGAAGATCCGCGTATCGCCGCGGTCACGCTTACCGGAAGCGAGCGCGCCGGCGCGGCCGTGGCCGCTGCCGCCGGCAAGGCCTTGAAGAAATGCGTGCTCGAGCTCGGTGGATCGGATCCCTTCGTCGTCCTAGCCGACGCCGATCTCGCCGCGGCTGCGACGACCGCCGTCAAGGCGCGCTTTCAGAACAACGGCGAAAGCTGCATCGCCGCGAAGCGCTTCATCGTCGAGGCGCCGCTCTACGATGAGTTCTTACGGCGGTTCGTCGAGCTCGCCGCCGCCCAGGTCGTCGGTAACCCGATGGAGGAGCGCGTGCAGATCGGCCCCTGCGCACGCGCGGACTTGCGAGACACGGTACACCAACAGGTTTCCGAGACGGTCGCGCAGGGCGCGCGCGCGGCGCTGGGCGGCACGGTCGGTGATGGGCGCGGCTTCTTTTATGATCCGACGATCGTTGCGGACGTCGTCCCCGGCATGCGCATGTTCGACGAGGAAGTCTTCGGGCCGGCGGCGGCCGTGGTGCGCGCGAGCGACCGCGAACACGCGCTCGGGCTCGCTAATCACTCTTCGTTCGGACTTGGCTCGAGCGTATGGACCCGCGACGTGGCCGGCGCCGAAGACTTTGGCGCGCGGGTCGAGGCCGGCGCCGTCTTCGTCAACGGCATGGTCGCGAGCGATCCGCGTTTACCCTTCGGCGGCGTCAAGAAGAGCGGCTACGGCCGCGAGCTCTCCGCATTCGGCATCCACGAGTTCGTCAACATTCAAACCGTCTGGATCGCCTGAGCCCTATTCCGGCAGTAGTCGGCGATGCGCAGGATGCCCTCGCGAACGCGCTCCGCGGGCGCGACCCAGCTGAGACGCAGCCATCCTTCCATGCATTGCCCGAAGGCGACGCCGGGAATCGCGACGACGTCGTGGCGCTCGATCAGCTCCTCGGCCGCCCGATGCGAGGGCGTCCCATCGGGCAAGCGCACGCAGACGTAAAAGGCACCCTCCGGCGCGACGAAGCGCAGGCCGGACTCCCGCAGCGCCGCCAGCAACTCCACCCGGCGCTCGCGATACCACGCCGCGTGCTCTTGCAGCCCGCCGGGCGTGTTGAAGACGTCGAGCGCGACGTGCTGCGCGAACGTATCGGCGCACGACGTCGCCCATGCGTGCACCTTGATCGCCTGCGCGACGAAGTCGGCCGGCCCGAGGATCCACCCGAGCCGCAGGCCGGTGAGCGCGTTGCTCTTGCTCAACGAATTCGTGACGATCGTGTGCGCATAGATCTGCGCGAAATACCCGGCGCTCTCGGTGAAGGTCTGCTCGCGGTAGATCTCGTCGTGAACGATCCAGATCGGGTCGCCCTCACGGCGCTCGAGCGCGCGGGCGAGAGTCTCGGCGGCGGCGAGCGAAACGACGCGCGCCGTCGGGTTGCAAGGCGAGCAGAGCACGATGGCGCGCGTGCGTTCGCCGATCGCCGCCGCGATGCGCTCCGGATCGAACGCGAAATCCTCGTCCCGGCTCATCGCGACGCTCCGGGCCGCCGTCCCTTCGAGCGCCGCCATCTTGGCATACGACGGAAACGCCGGCTCGACGATCAGCAGCTCGTCGTGCGACGGATCGAGGAGCGTCTTGAGCACGACGTACATCGCTTCTTGCGATCCTACCGTGACGCACACGTTCCGGCTGTGCTCCCTGTCGGGGTAGGAGTAGTGGCGCGCGATGCGGTCGCGCAACGCGGAGTCGCCGGCGTTGGGTGTGTACCTCAGACCATGCTCGCTTACGTGCCGCAGCGCGTGCTCCAGGTGCTCGCGACGGGGGCGCAGCGTCGGCTCGCCAAGGCCGAGATCGATTGACGACGCTCGCTTCTTCGAGGCGATCTCGCGAATCAGCGATGCGCTAATGTTGAGGACGCGAGGGTTCATGTTGCGAGCTCGAATTCCCGCAGCGCGGCGTTCAGCGACACCTTGAGGTCCGTCGCTTCGCCACGGGTCCCGACGATCAGGGCGCATGGCGTTGCATATTCGCCGGACGCGAACCGCTTCGGCAGGACGCCCGGGATCAAGACGGCGCGCGCCGGCACGCGCCCCTTCGTGATCGATGGCTCGCTCCCGCGTACGTCGACGATCGGAGTGCTGGCCGTCAGCACGACGCCGGCGCCGAGCACCGCTTCACGCTCAACGCGCACGCCCTCGACGATGATGCACCGGGATCCGACGAACGCGCCGTCCTCTACGATGACCGGCGCCGCCTGCGGCGGCTCGAGCACGCCGCCGATTCCCACGCCTCCGGACAGATGTACGCCGCGGCCGATCTGCGCGCACGATCCGACCGTTGCCCACGTGTCGATCATGCTGTCTTCACCGACGTAGGCGCCGATGTTCACGAAACCCGGCATCAGGATCACGCCGCGTCCGAGGAAGCTCCCGTAGCGAGCCACGCCCGGCGGCACGCAGCGAACGCCAAGCTTCTTGTAATTGCGCTTCACGGGAAGCTTGTCGAAGAAGACGAGGCCGTCGCCGCTCCGATCGCCGATCCAGTCGATCTTCCGCCGCCGGAAGTAGAGCAGGATCGCCGACTTCAACCATGCGTTGGTCACCCAGTCGCCGTCCCGCGGCTCGGCCACGCGAACCTCGCCCTCGTCCAGCATCGCGATCGCCTGGTCGACGGCACGACCGGACCGCCCGCGCACGTCCGCATCGCCGCGTTCGAGTGAAGCGATCCGAACTTGCAGCTCTTCTAGCGTCACCGGGCCAGTGCTACGGCGCCGGGTAAGCCTGCCCCCGCCCGCGGCTGGAGCTACAGGGGCGGGTATGCCTCGGAGCGCATAATCCTAGGCCTCCAGCGCGAAAGGAGTTTCCGTGTCCAATTCGCCGAGCGACGAACAACGCATCAACGCCATCCGTTTTCTCGCGGTCGATGCCGTCCAAGAGGCTAACTCGGGCCACCCCGGCATGCCCATGGGCGCCGCTGCCATGGCCTACACGCTGTGGACGCGCCACCTGCACTTCAACCCAAGTGATCCGGACTGGCTGAACCGCGATCGTTTCGTCCTCTCCGCGGGGCACGGGTCGATGTTGCTTTACGCGCTGCTCTACTTGACCGGTTACGATCTCACGCTCGACGACATCAAGAACTTTCGTCAGCTCGACAGCAAGACGCCGGGACATCCGGAGGCTGAGCGAACGCCGGGAGTCGAGGCGACGACCGGACCGCTCGGTCAGGGAATCGCCGACGCCGTCGGCATGGCGATCGCCGAGGCGCACCTCGGAGCGGTATACAATCGTTCCGATCAATCGATCGTCGACCATTTTACGTACTGCCTCTGCGGCGACGGCGATCTTATGGAAGGCATTAGCCAGGAGGCCCTCTCGCTGGCCGGGCACTTGAAGCTCGGCAAGCTGATCGTCTTTTACGACGACAACCTCGTCTCGCTCGCCGGTCCCACCGACGTCACGTTTACCGACGACCCGGTCGCGCGCTTTGACGCGAGCGGCTGGCACACGCAGTTGATCGACGTCGATCACGGCAACGACGTCGACGCGATCGACCAGGCGATCACGGTCGCGAAGAACGTCACGGACCGGCCGTCGTTCATCGCGGTGCGGACTCACATCGGATATGGCTCGCCGCGGCAAGACAACTATCTCGCGCACGGCGAGGCGCTCGGGCCGGAGAACGTCACGAAGGCCAAGGAGTTTCTGGGGTGGCCGCTCCAGCCGGATTTCTACGTGCCGGAAGACGTCCTGCGCTTCTATCGCGAGGTGGGCGAGAAGGGCTCCCGCCTCGAGGCGCAGTGGCAAGCGACCTACAATGCGTGGAAGCGCGCGAACCCGGAGCTCGGCGCAACCCTCGAGCGAGCGCTGCGCAAAGAGATGCCCGCGAATTTGCCCTGGCCGACGTTCACGGCCGAGAACGGCAACGTTGCAACGCGCGACGCCGGAGGAACCGTGATGAACGCCATCGCCGTGTCGCTCCCCGAGCTCGTCGGGGGCTCCGCGGACTTGGATCCGTCGACGAAGACCTACCTTAAGAACTGCGGCGACTTCGAGTCGGGGAATTACGCGGGGCGCAACATTCATTACGGCGTGCGCGAGCACGCCATGGTGGCGGCCACCAGCGGCATCTCGCTGCACGGAGGCCTGCTGCCCTTCGCGGCGACGTTCTTCAACTTCTTAGACTACTGCAAGCCCGCGGTGCGCCTCGCGTGTCTTATGAAGATCCGCGCGATCTACGTCTTCACGCACGATTCCGTCTTTCTCGGCGAGGACGGCCCGACACACGAGCCGATCGAACAGCTCGCCATGCTGCGAGCGACCCCCAACTGTTACGTCGTGCGCCCGGCCGACGCGATCGAGACGCTCGAGGCGTGGAAGCTCGCCGTCGCGAGCAAAGATGCCCCCTGGGCGCTCGTGCTCACCCGGCAGAAGGTGCCGTTCCTGGGCGCGCGCGACGCCGCGGTCGGCAAGGGCGCGTACGTCATCGCGGATGCGGAGGGCGGCCGGCCCGAGCTCATCCTCATCGCGACCGGCTCCGAGGTCGCCCTCGCGATCGACGCAAAAAAGATCGTCGATGCGAAGGGCGTTCGGACGCGCGTCGTTTCCATGCCCTGCTGGCGGCTGTTCGACGAACAACCCCAGTCGTATCGAGACGAGGTCTTGCCCCCGGCGATTGCCGCGCGAATGTCGATCGAGGCCGCGGCGACCCTCGGCTGGTCGAAATACGTCGGTGACCACGGGTTCGCGTTCGGAATCGATGAGTTCGGCCGGTCGGCGCCGGCCGCGGCCATCGCTAACGCGTTCGGCTTCACCCCGGAAAACGTCGCCGACGTAGCGCTGCAAAAATTCGCTTTAGCTGCCCATTAGGAGACGACCGTGGAGAAACAAGTTCAGGAACTGCTCGACGCCGGTCAGAGCGTGTGGATCGACAACCTGCGGCGAAGCATGTTCGCCTCCGGCGAGCTCGCGCGCCTCATCGACCGGGGCGTCCGCGGAATGACGAGCAATCCGACGATCTTCGAGAAGGCGATCGGCGCGGGCAACGACTACGACGAGCAGCTCGCATCGCTGATCGGGTCGGAGAAGAACGCCGACGCGCTGTTTTGGGACCTCGCCGTCGCCGACATCCAGAGCGCCTGTGACGCGTTCGCGCCGGTTCACGCGTCGTCGAAAGGCGACGACGGATTCGTCAGCCTCGAGGTCTCGCCGCTGCTCGCCAACGACACGTCGGGCACGATCGCCATGGTCGAGGAGCTCTGGAAACGCGTCAACCGCCCGAACGTCATGATCAAGATCCCCGGCACCAAGGAGGGGCTGCCGGCGATCGAAGAGTCGATCTATCGCGGCTACAACATCAACGTCACCCTCGTCTTCTCGGTCGAGATGTACGAGCGTGCGGCGCGCGCCTACGTCAAGGGCTTGGAGCGGCGCGTCGCCGAGGGCAAGCCGATCGACAAGATTCGATCGGTCAACTCGGTCTTCGTCAGCCGGATCGACACCGCGATCGACAAGCTGCTTCAGGAGCGCATCGCCAAGGGCGAAAAGCTCGAGCAGCTCCTGGGCAAGACCGGTATCGCCGGGCTGAAGCTGACCTACCAGAAGTTCAAGGAGATCTTCCTCGGCGACGAGTTCGCCGCGCTCCGCGCGAAGGGTGCGGCCGTCCAGCGCCCGCTCTGGGCATCGACGTCGACGAAGAACCCGCACTACCCCGACCTCATGTACGTCGAGAACGTCGTGGGCCGCGACACCGTCAACACGATGCCGCCCCCGACCTTCGATGCATTGATCGATCACGGAAAGATAGCTGCGGACACGGTCGAGAGCGATCTTCGTGGTGCTACCGACGTGATGCGCGCGCTGCAGGACGCCAAGATCTCCCTCTTCGACGTGACCCACCAACTGCAGGTCGAAGGCGTCACCCTTTTCTCCGACTCGTTCGCGGCGCTGCTCGGCGCGATCGTCTACAAGCAGAAGCTCCTCGGGTCGGGGGGAGCGGAACGCGTGCGGCTGTCGCTGGGAGCGTCGCAGCCGGCTTACGACTCGGCGCTCGCGCGGCTCGCCGAGGCCGATTTTCTCAAGCGGATCTGGGCGCACGATGCGACGCTGTGGTCGAGCGATCCCGAGGCGGTCGCGATCATCAAGAAGTCGCTGGGATGGCTCGACATCCAGCAGCACATGCTCGAAGAGGTGCCGGGACTGAAGTCGTTCGCCAACGAGACGCGTGAAAGCTCGGGCTTCGCCGTCGTCTGCGGCATGGGCGGCAGCTCGCTGGCACCGGACATCCTCGCCGACACGTTCGGGTCGTACGACGGCTACCCGCAGCTGTACGTCCTCGACTCGACGTGCCCGCAGCAGATCAAGGAGCTCGAGGGGCACATCCACATCCCCCACACGCTCTTCATCATCTCGAGCAAGAGCGGCACCACGACCGAGCCGAACGCGTTCTACGCGTATTTCCACGAGAAGGTTTCCAAGCAGGTCGGTTCCGCCGCGGCCGGGCGAAACTTCGTCGCCATCACGGATCCCGGAACGACGCTCGACAAGGAGGCCCAGGAGGCGTCGTTCCGAGCCGATTTCCAGAACGATCCCAACATCGGGGGGCGGTACTCCGCGCTCTCGTTCGTCGGCATCGCTCCGGCGGCGATCGCGGGGTACAACGTCAGCCTCCTGCTCGACCGCGCGCTTGGAGCGATGCATGCCAACGACCGGAGCGTCGATCCGCGCACGGCGCCCGGCGTCCGGTTCGGTGCCGCCATCGGTGGCCTCGCGATGAACGGACGCGACAAGCTCACGATCGTTACGCACCCCGACGTGAAGGCATTCGGCGCGTGGGCCGAGCAGCTCATCGCGGAGTCGACGGGCAAGCTCGGCAAGGGGATCGTTCCGATCGAAGGCGAGCCGCTCGGCTCCCCGCAGGACTATTCCGACGATCGCACCTTCGTGTACGTCGGCGCCAACCTGCCGGCTCCGGATGCCGGCGTCGACGAGAAGCTCAAAGCGCTCGAATCCGCCGGTCATCCGGTGATTCGGTTGGCGATGAACGACCGGTACGACCTCGGCGAACAGTTCTACCTTTGGGAGATCGCGGTCGCGGCCGCCGGCGTAATCCTCGGCATCAACGCATTCGATCAGCCCAACGTGCAAGAGTCGAAGGATAACACGGTGGCGCTCCTGGCGCAGTACGCGAAAAACGGCAGCTTCGACGAGCCCAAACCCGACGTCGGCGGATCGGCCTTCGACGTCACCTATCTCTCCGGAAGCCGCGCGATAAGTGCTGAAAATCCGGCACAGGCGTTGGCGGGACTGTTCGCGCAGCTGCGTCCCCACGACTACAACGCGATCACGGCCTACATCGCCCGCAACGAGACGCACTCGAACCTGTTGCGGGAGCTGCGCGTGAAAATCCGCGATGCGCATCGAGTCGCCACGACGGTCGGCTTCGGTCCGCGCTTCCTCCATTCGACGGGCCAGCTGCATAAGGGCGGCCCCGACACGTGCGTCGCGCTGCAGATCACTGCCGACGATCCGGACGACCCGATAATCCCGGGCATGAACGTCGGTTTCCGCACGCTGCTCGCGGCGCAGGCGCTCGGCGACTGGATGTCGCTCGACAAGCGAAATCGCCGAGGCGCGCGCGTGCGCCTCAAGGGTCCAGTGGAACATTCGCTGCGCGCGCTCATCGCGGCGGCGGACGAGGCACTGGCGGTCCGCGCTTAACGTCGAGCCTGGCGGGGTACCCTCATAACAGCGCGGTTCCCCCCAGCGCGCTGATGCTACTTTTGAGGTACGGACGATGGCACGTTACCGTTTTGCTTCCGAACGTTGGCTGGGGTCGGTTCTTTTACCGGCGTTGATCTGCGGATGCAGCGGCACCGCTACGCCGTCGATTCCTCTCTCCGCTGCGGGTCGCCCGGAGGGTCTGCGCTTGGCTTTGGCCCCTGGAGTGCGGCACGTCTTTCTTGCCGATGCAGTTACCAATACCGTCACGATCTTCAGCCGCGGCACCGGCACGAGGTCGCTGAGCGGCTTCAACGAGCCGCAACTGATCACGACCGATAGCGCCGGCAATCTGTACGTCGCCAATACGCTCGACGAGAATGTCGAAGTCTTTGCGCCTCCCTATCGCAACGCGCCGTCTTGGACGATCCCTGATTCCGGCGAGTGGCCCGTCGACGTCGCCGTCGCCAAAGACGGGACCGTGGCGGTGATCAATATCTGTCGGGCGAGCGGCACGCGGTGCGGGGGCGCGGGAAGCGTGTCGTTCTTTTCCAACGCGCACGCCGAGTCGCCGTGCGCGACGGTGAGCGGAGGCACGATCATCTCTCGAACCCTCGCCGCCGGCTTCGCTGCGGACGGCACGCTCTACGTCGCGGGTGTCAACAACTATATTACCTCGAGGCTGGGGGTCATCGCGGGAGAGTGCGGCGCCAAGAAGCTCGCCGCGCTGCATCCGAGTACGGCCATCCACTTTGCCGCGGGCGTTCAAGTTGACACGAAGGGCAACATCGCGACCGTCGACAGTGGAGGCCCTACGCGGGGAACGACGATCGACGTCTTTGCTGCGCCCAAACCCGGCTCCCGAAGGCTACAACTCGTGTCGCAGCAACCGCTCGACGACTCGAGCGTCGTCGCGAGCTTTGCGCTGACGAGGGACGGTACGCATCTCTATACCGCCGAACCCCAAGTCTCCAACGAATACGAGTATCCGCAGGGCGGATACTCTCAGGGGCAGCTGATCCCACCTGGAGCCGACTTGATCGAAGGGGTTGCGCTGACGCCGGCCGAGGTGCCGTAGGACAGGAGCCTGCTCCGAACCGCATAAACTCCGATGCACCTAAAACTGCTATCGAAAGGCCGGCGCAAGAATGCAACTCGGGATGGTCGGACTCGGAAAAATGGGCAACTACATGACGCAGCGCCTGATCAAGGGCAGCCATCAGGTCGTGGCCTTCGATCGCGATTCGCAGGCGGTTGCAAAAACCGTTGCCGACGGCGCGACCGGTGCGAACAGCCTTGCGGACATGGCCGCAAAACTGACCGAGTCGCCGAAGGTCGCGTGGGTCATGGTGCCGGCCGGGCCGCCGACCGACGACACGATCCACGCGCTGGCCGATGCGCTAGGCCGCGGCGGCATCATCATCGACGGCGGCAACACCAATTATAAAGATGGTCTCCGTCTCTATGACGACTGTAAGGCCAAGGGCGTGTCGCTCATCGACGCGGGCACGAGCGGCGGCGTCTGGGGACTGACGGAAGGCTACTGCCTCATGGTCGGCGGCGACGACGCGGCCGTGCGGCACTGCGAGCCGATCTTTATCACGCTGGCTCCGCCGAAGGGTTACGCGCACGTTGGGCCACCGGGCGCCGGTCATTTCTCGAAGATGGTGCACAACGGGATCGAGTACGGGCTGCTTCAGGCATACGGAGAGGGGTTCGAGATCCTGAAGGACTCGCAGTACGACTTCGACCTCGGGCAGCTCGCCGAACTGTGGACCCACGCCAGCGTCGTGCGCTCGTGGCTTCTCGAGCTGCTCGTGGCGGCGTTTCGCGAAGATCCGGGCCTGAAGGACATTCGCGGCTACGTCGACGACACGGGTGAGGGTCGCTGGACGGTCCAGGCCGCAATCGACGAAAACGTGCCCGCGCCGGTGATCACGCTCTCGCTCTTCGCGCGCATGGCGTCGCGTCAGGATGAGTCGTTCAGCGCGAAGGTCGTCGCGGCATTGCGCAATCAGTTCGGGGGGCACGCCGTCCAGAGCGAGGCTCATGCCTGACGACGCGGTCGCCACGGCGGCGCGCTCGTCCGGCGACGGCGCCGCCAATCCGCTGCGCGAGGGCCTGGCATCGGACCGCATCACGAACCCGTGCAGCGCGGTCTTCTTCGGCGCGAGCGGCGACTTGTTCAAACGCATGCTGCTGCCGGCGGTCTACGCCATGCGATTGAGCGGAACGCTCCCGACCGACTTCGCGCTGATCGGTTTCGCGCGGACCCAGTACGACGACGACGGCTTCCGCGACTACTGCCGCAAGCAGCTCGAGCAATTCATGCCCGACGGCCAGAAGCCGCAGGGAGCGCTCTGGGACGACTTCGCGCGCCGGATCAGCTACATCACGGCGGACTTCAACGACACTCGCCACTTTACGGCGCTGAAGGAGCGCCTCGCCCAAAACGACGAGCAGCTGGGCACGGCGGGAAACCATCTGTTCTACCTGTCGACGCCGCCGCCGGTGTTTCCGGAGATCATCAAGCACCTCAAGCTGGCCGGTTTGGACAAGGACGCCGCCGGCTGGACGCGGATCGTCGTCGAGAAGCCTTTCGGCACCGACCTCGAGTCGGCGCGCAAGCTGCAGAGCGTCATCGAGGCGGTGTTTCCGGAGAACGAGATCTACCGAATCGATCACTACTTGGGCAAAGAGCCGGTGCAGGACATCATCGCCTTGCGCTTCGCCAACACCATCTTCGAGCCGATTTGGAATCGGAACTACGTACAAAACGTCCAGATCACGTCGGCCGAGTCGCTCGGCGTCGAGCAGCGGGGCGCCTACTACGATAACGCCGGCGCGCTGCGCGACATGATCCAGAATCACGTGATCAACCTCCTGGCCTTGGTCGCGATGGAAGCCCCGATCTCGTCGGACGCCGACGACATCCGTAACGAGAAGTACAAGGTGCTTTCGGCAATCACGCCGCCGCCGCACGCCGGCGTATGGTCGATGTCGGCGCGCGGGCAGTACGGCTCCGGGACGATCGACGGGCACGCGGTG
>Ga0213879_10000078_pt1 | contig 13118 bp, 10 predicted proteins | sample VelepicoBEBS_R03_FD_161046 | JGI IMG/M metagenome (GOLD analysis project Ga0213879, IMG submission 161046) | Vellozia epidendroides bulk soil microbial communities from rupestrian grasslands, the National Park of Serra do Cipo, Brazil - BS_R03 | ecosystem: Environmental > Terrestrial > Soil >...
CAACGCACATGGGACAAGCTTTGCCACGCGTGCATAGGCTCCTCCTTCCTGCCCCGCGGGACCTTCCCGGAAGGACGAGCCTATGCCGTTTCCCAGCGCTTGCACGCCGGATCGCTCGAAGCTCTACGGGTCTCACGGCCAGAGGCCGTGGTATTAGTTGCTAATAATTTATAATTTAATTATAATCATCTTATGGATTTGACTGTAACATACGAAGTTTGGCGAAAGTGGGTAATTACGACTGTTCGATTTTGTTGCGCCTAAATTCGCCGAACTGTTCGTTCTTGTTACGCGAAAGAGGGGGGGCTATGGTGAGCCCATTCCGCATTATTCTCTTGCTCTGTGCGTCGGTGGCCTGGGGCGGCGCACAGGCCTGGGGCGACGAACTCGGGGTGGCACCGGCGACCGGCGGCCCTGCCTCGCCGATGGGTAGCGGCTTCACGCCATCGGCGGCCACCTCGAACACCGAGTCGCACCCCGATCGCCCGGACTCCTACCGCTCGGCCCGCGAGAAGGCGAAGTCGGCCGACGCCCCCAAGCCGTCGAGGCTCGACGGGGACGTGATCAGGGGCCAGGCCCCTCGCGACGCCGGGCCACCGGGGCCGGGGACGCAGGGAAGCGCGGGACCGCCGCTGCGGGCCGGGCCGACGCGGCCGGTCGCCCCCTCGGCGAGGGCGCCGAGCCCTCCCGTGGCGGCGGCCGCGCCGACTCCACCCTCCGTACCGGGCGCCGGGGAGGCGTTTGCCAGCGCGCCGGCCACGGGCCTGGAGGCCGAGGGCGGCGGGGCGGGGCTGGCCACGATGGGCTTCCGCGACATCCCGATCATGCTCGGCGACCTGGCTCCGTTCTCGTTCCGGCAGATCGTGCCACCTGGCACGTTGCCGCCCGCACACGACCCGGGCCGGCCCAGATCCGTCCTCTTCGCCCCCTGGGCACGCGGGTTCAAGATCGCCGACAACCAGAGCCCCCAGCCTCAGGACCGCTTCTTCTACGTGTTCGACTACTTCGATCGCCTGAACGACGAGATCAACCGGCGGGTGGGGTCCGGCGTCCACAACATCCAGGCATACCGCAACTTCTTCGGCCTCGAGAAGACCTTCCTCGGCGGGTATACCTCGCTCGGCATCCGGATGCCCCTGGATACCCTCTCGGCCAGCAGCCGGATCCCCGGCCTCGGCGGCACGAGCACGGCGGTCGACCGGCTGACCATTTTTGGGAAATACGCGCTCCGGGTCGATCGGCCGACCGGCAGCCTGGTCTCCGGAGGGCTGGCCGTCACCCCGTCGAACGGCCCAACCTCATTCGCCGGCTCGCGGTCGGTCGGGGGCTTCCACGACTCCCAGATCCAGCCGTTCCTCGGCTATATCTGGAGGCGGGGCCGCTTCTACATCCAGGGCTTCTCGGCGATCGACATCCCCACCGACATCAACGACGTCACCGAGTGGTACAACGACATCGGCATCGGCTACTACGCCTATCGCTCCAACGATCCCGCCCGCTTCCTGACCGCGTTCGTGCCGACCTTCGAGGTCCACGTGAACGATCCCTTGAACCATCGAGGTGCGTTCCGCTACCGCGACCCGGCCGGGACCCCCGACGTCGTCGACTTCACCTGGGGCGCGAGCTTCGTCTTGCGCCAGCGGGGTATCCTCTCGCTCTGCGTCTGCGATGCGATCACCGGGCCGAGGCCGTTCAACCTCGAGGCGGCGATCCTGTTCAACCTGTACTTCGGCCGGACGCGGGCCGCCCAGGTGTCGACACCCCCTCCGCTCGGGCCGTGATGATCCGGATCACCCGATCGGCGGCTTGATCCTCGCCCTCAAGGTGTCCTCGAGCCTCTGGAATTCCTCGTCGCGCCCGCGGCGGATCGGGTCGAAGGCGGGATCCCTCAGGTCTCTGAGCAGTCGCTCCGGCGGGGCAGCCTCGCGCCGGATCGTCTCCCGGAGCCGCCGCAGCGCCCGTTCGGCGTAGGACAGCTCCAGGGCGTGCTGGCGCGGGTCCCTCGCCGCTAGCGCGGTGGCCCGGGCCAGCAGCCGCGCGGCGATGAGGCAAGCCTCCGGCTCGTCCGGCAGGAGGCCGGGCAACTCGTCCGCCGCCTTCGCCAGTCCAGTCCAGTCCCGGAGGAAATTCAGCAGCAATTCCAGGTCGCGATAATCGCGCAGGAGGAAGTGGCGATAGTACTCGTTCCGTCGATTCGACTCCAACGCGATCGTGTCGTTCCGGATCGCCTCCTCGACGCACCGGCGCGCCTCAGGCGTCCGGCGCAGGCTATCCAGGACGGTCGCCAGGTTGCTAAGCGTCGTGCCGAGCTCGCTCCGATACTCGGGCACCTGGGGATACGCGGCGACGAGACGGCTCAACGCGCCCTCGGCGGCCCGCAAGGGGGTCTCGGCCTGTGCCGTTCGTCCGGTGTTGGCGAGCAGGATCCCCAGCTTCCGACGGATCAGCGCCATCCTGTAACGGTAGTCGGGCCGCCTGGGGAACTGCTTCACCAGGGCCTCATAGATCCTCACGGCCTCGTCCAGGTCGGCCTCCGCGTCCCGAGGCTTCCGGCCGCCCAGGAAGGCCGTGCTCCGGTTCCCATAGGCCGAGGCCAGCTCCCGCCGGTAGTCGGGCACCGTGGGGAACGCATCGGCGAGCTCCTTGAGGCGATCGATCGCCGCGCCGAAGTCGAGTTCGGCCTGCTGATAGTCCTGGGATTCCTTCCGGACGGCGCCGAGGTTATTCAGGGTGCGCCCCAGTTGCCACTTGTAGGAGGCCACGGTCGGCGCCCTGTCGGCCAGCCGCCTCTGGATCGCCTCGGCCTCCTGATAGAGGAGCTCGGCCCCGGGACGATCGCTCACGGCGACGAGCCCGGCCAGATTGTTGAGATAGCGCGCCAGGTCGCCCCGGTAGCCAAGCCGACCGGGATTGTCGGCGACCAGCTTCCTTTGCGCCGCGATGGCCTCCTCGTAAGCGGCCTCCACCTCTTTCAGCTTCCCCGCCAGGTGCCCGCGCAGGGCGCCCAGGAAGTAGACCGTGTTCTTCTCGTCCTCCTTGTAGGCCGGGTCCCCGGGGAGCTCGGCGACCAGCGCCGTCCGGAGCCGTAACGCCTCGAGGAGGGCCCGCTCCGACTCCTCGAAGCGGTTTGACTCCTTCAGCAGCACGCCGAGCTTGTGCTGCGCCTGGGCCAGGTCTCGGCGATAGGAGGGCTCGTCGGGCCTGGCGGCGACAAGGCCCCCGAGCAGGGCGATGGCGCGCCGATAGGCCCGCTCGGCGTCCGAGTCGTCGCCGAGCATCTCCTGAATATCCCCCAGGCGGATGTTCGCGCGCCCGGCCTCCTGACGGATCGAGGGGTCGTGGCCTCGCTCGCGGAGGAACTCCCGATTGAACTCCAGGGCCTTGCCGAGCATCTTCTCGCGGACCGGCTCCATCTGGGGGACGTCGGCCAGCTCGACCTGGGCCAGTTCGGTCAACATCTGATCGACCGCGGCGCGGGCGAGCCGGAAATTCGCCTCGGTCCTCCTCTGCTCGCGCCGGATCAGGGCCAGGCCGATCGACATCGCCAGCAAGGCCGTGACGAGGAGCGCCCCCGTGCCGACCACCAGGGTCTTATGCCGCCGGGCCCATCGTCCAGCCTGCGCCGCCAGCGGCTCGGGATAAACCGAGACCGGCTCATCGGCGAGCCAGCGCTCGATGTCGTCGGCCAGCGCGCGGGCCGAAGGGTATCGGTCCTCGGGCCGGAGCGCCATCGCCTTCAGGCAGATCGCCTCCAGCGCCTTGGGGATGTCGCGCCGCACCTGGCGAGGCGTCGGGAATTGGCCCTCCCGGACCTTGGTGGTGGCGTCGCTTCGCCGGGACGGCGCTTCGCCGACCAAGAGACAATCGAGCGTGGCCCCAAGGCTGTAGATGTCGGAGGCCGGCCCGAGCCGTTCGAATTCGCCCGACGCCTGCTCCGGGCTCATGAATTGCGGCGTGCCGATCACCGAGCCGAGCCGGGTCATCGCGGTGCCCGACCCCGACCGGGGGCGGAGCGGCGTCACGCGCGCGCTCGCGGTGTTGGGATCGCCGCGCCCGTCGCCGCCGATCGACTTGGCCAGGCCCCAATCGACCACCAGGGTCTCGCCGAAAGGGCCGAGCATGATGTTGTGGGGCTTGATGTCGCGGTGCAGGATCGCCCGGCTATGCGCGTACTCCACCGCGTGGCAGACGGCGACGATCTTCCCGAGCAATTGCCGGAGCTCGAACCCGCGTCGGGCCGGGTCCTCGATCGCGTGGTACCGCTTGATGGCCTCGCGGAGACTCTCGCCATGGATGAACCGCATGGCGTAGTAAGGCCGGCCGTCGGGGTACTGGCCCATGCCGTAGACGGGCACGATCCCCGGATGTTCCAGGCCGCCGGTCACTTCCGCCTCGAATCGGAAGCGGCGCTGGCTCTCCGGGTGATTGGCGCGGTGGGACTGGATCTCCTTCAGGGCGATCTCGCGATGGAGTTCCTCGTCGATGGCGATGAAGACCTCGCCGAGCCCGCCCTTGGCGTGCGTCCGGACGATCCGGAACCGCGACGCGCCTGCCGTCGCGGCCGGCTGGCGGGCGGGAGTAACCCATGGCGGGGTGATGTATTGAGTAGCGGCGGGGGCGAGCGTATCGCGAAGGACGTCCTGCGTGTCGATCTCGGCCGGGCTCGCGGCGAAGTCGGTGTGATGGGTCGAGAGATGTGTCTCGACCAGGCCTGCGAGCATCGCCCGTTGCGCGTCGGACAGCCTCAGCCGATCGCGGAAGATCGCCTCCAGGGGCATCGACGTGTCGAGCGACCAATCGGCCAGCGCGGCGATCAAGGCATCGCGGCCGACCAGGCCGGCCCTCATCGCAACCAAGCCGTAGATCAGATCACGTTCAATGTTCGAGCCGGCCATCGTTCGACCCCGTCAGTCACAGGGCGATGGTTGGCGATATGACAGGGCGGCCCCGGTTCAGCCCTCGCGAGCCCGGCGCTGGAGCGCCGGGCGGCAGTAGTCGAGCAGGCCCAGGTCGATCAGCTCCTGCTCGACCTGCTCGACGTCGGAGTCGCCGAGGATGTCCGCCACTTGGTCGATGAGCAGGGCGGCGAACCGCTCCCGGGCGCGGTGCAGGGCCTGCCGCGCGGCGGCGGGGCTCAGGGGCTTGCCGAGCAGGGCGCCCAGCCCCTCGGCCATCTCCTTCGAGTCGAGGCCCGGGTGGTCGACACGGAAGCGCAGGACGGTGTGAGCGGGCCGGCCCTCCTCCGCCTCCTCGCGGGCCAGGGCGCCCCAGGCCTGGGCCAGCAGCTCGTCGCGCCAGCTCGCGAGGAAGACAGCGTCGGCCTCCGATCAGGGCGGGGTCTCGGCGGCCGGCCCGGCGTGGTCGTGCTCGAGGGGCCGGGGCTGCCGCCGGCGCCGACGGTAGTAATCGGTTAACATATGATATAATATTGTTTTAATATAGTCACGAAATCGGCCATTCCCGGGGTCGGCCTTGCGAAAGTCGCCCCGGAGGAAGCGGAGGACAAACTCGTGGTAGAGGTCCTCAGCGGCCTCGGGATCGCGCAGCGACGCCGTCAGGTAGCGGCGGATCGCGCCGCCGTAGCGCCCCAGGAGGCGGTGCTGCGCCTCCCGCGTGGCGTCGCCCGAGCGCCGGTGGGCCTGGAGGACGACTGGCCAGAGGGTCGTGATGCTGCAGAGTCGCCGGTCCTGGCTCCCGTCGCTCATGGGCATGGTCCCGAGTTCAGAGGCCGTGAGGTCAACGGTCGTCGGCTCCTGGTCATGGCTGCGGCCTTAATCATCGCACCTGCCAGACTGCGCCTTTTTACCCCACAGTGGTCTGAACCGCCATACGTGAACCTCGCATTTTTACTCCTCGCCAGACTTCCCCACTACCGTCGCCCTGTCGGCCCTCCGCTCCCATGTAGCGCGGCGCCGCGCGGTGTGACGGGCCAAGACCTTCACGGTCGGCCTGAGCTTGTCCCCGGCGTCGCTGCGGCCGGCGGAGGGGCAGCCGGAGCGTGTCCGGGTCACCGTGAGGCTCAAGCACAGGACCGCCCGATGCCCACTCGGTGAGCCGGCTGCGCCGTCGCGTGAAGACCAGTCCTTAGGCTTGGGCCGCCGGCGGCGGGTTGATCGTCACCAGCGCCCGCTTCGCCTTCGGCGGCCGACGCGCGTGGTCGAAAAAATCGCGCCTCCTCGTCACAGCCGGCGGCCCCTCGCTATGTGGCAGTACCCACGCGAGACGACGTGTCGCCCGCGCCGGAGGAGCTTTGAAGGCCGCGGGGGCATGAGGTGGACAGGTCCCTGGGCGGCCCGGACGGAGCGGAACGCCAGCGGTGCCTACCTCGACGCGGCGGGGGAGGGGATGCTCGCTCCGCCGGCTGCGAGGACAGGCGAGAGCGACCTCGCCGAGGAGATGCGATCAGCCGGATGTCCTCCCCCCGGGAGGACCATCGGAGTGGCGAAGAGGATGAATCTTCCTGGGTGAAGGAGTGACCATGATTTTTCACTTTGCCTGGCGTAACTTGACGACCCGTCCCTTGAGGACAATTCTGGGCCTGGTCGGGCTGTCGATCCCTGTCCTCGGCGTCCTCGGGCTGTTCAGCCTCTCGGGCGGCCTGCGCGGGCTGGTGACCGACACCCTGGGCCGGATCCAGGGCGTGATGGTCGTCCGCCAGGGCGCCCCGACGCCCGTCTTCAGCGACCTGTCGGCCGACCTGGGCGCGACCCTGGAGAAGATCCCCGGCGTCCGGGTCGCGGCCCCGGAGGTCTGGAAGGTCGCCCCCGCCGTCGAGGGCGTCGCCGCGTTCAGCGTGGGCGGCCTGGCGAAGGGGCTCTGGTCGAAGGGGCCGTCGAAGGGCTTCTTCGACATCTCGGTCGTCGTGGGCGAGGACATCGCGTCCCATCGCCGGCTCAAGAACGCGATCGGGCCCAAGGCCATCCTGCCGCCGGAGCAGGGCGGTGGCCGCTACCTCGAGCCGGGCGACCGGGGTCGGCCCCATGTCATCATCAGCAAGCGGACCGCCGAGATGCACCGCGACGCCGCGGGCGTGCCCAAGCGGGTGGGCGATACGCTCCGGATCGGCGACAAGCCGTTTAAGATCGTGGGGATCTACGAGACGAAATCGATGATCCTCGATGCCGTCATCCTGATGGACATCGAAACCGCCCGTGCCCTGCTGGGCGTCTCGGCGGACACCGTCTCGGCCTATTACCTCGAGATGGACGACCCCTCCCGGATGGGCCAGGTCGCCGCGGCGATCGAGGCGGCCGCCCCCAACGTCAGCGCCATGCGAGTCTCCGAGTTCCAGGCCCCCTACGGCGCGATCCTGGACCAGCTCGACACGCTCCTGCTGATGACCGTCAGCCTGGCCCTCGCGGTCGGCGTCGTCGGGATCGTCAACACGATGTTGATGAGCACGACCGAGCGGTTCGTCGAGTTCGGCGTCCTCCGGGCCAACGGCTGGTCGCGAGCCGACATCCTGGCCCTGGTGACCGCCGAGAGCGCCACCCTTGCCCTGATGGCGGGCCTACTGGGCTCGGTCCTGGCGTTGGCCGGGATCGAACTCGCCAACCAGTTCGTCGGCGGCGGAGTGCGGCTGCCGGTCACCCCCGGGCTCTTCGTGGCCGGCCTGGGCCTCTCGACGGCCACGGGCCTGCTCGGAGGCCTCTATCCCGCCTGGCAGGCATCCCAGCTGGTGCCGATGGACGCCATTCGGATCGGCTCCCGCTGAGAAAGGAACCGGCGATGATCGAAGCGACCGACGTGCATAAGACGTTTCGGAGAGGCGAACGGGAGGTCGAGGTCCTCCGAGGGATCAGTTGTCGGATCCCGAAGGGGCAGTGTGCCTTCGTCGTCGGCCCCTCCGGCTCGGGCAAGAGTACCCTTCTCTACCTGTTGGGGGCACTCGACCGACCGACCCGGGGCGCGATCCGGGTCGGCGGCCAGGACCTGTCGACGATGACCGAGGCCGAGCGGGATGCCTACCGCCGCGACCGGGTCGGTTTCATCTTCCAGTCGTTCAACCTGATGCAGAACCTGACGGCCCTCGAGAACGTCCTGATCCCCTTCCGGATGCGACGAGTGCCGAAGGCGGCGAGGCGGGCGGCCATCGAGCTGCTGGCCGAGGTCGGCCTGGAGGAACGGATGAACCACCGCCCCTACCAGATGTCCGGCGGCGAGCAGCAGCGGGTGGCGATCGCCCGGGCCTTGATCAAGGACCCGTCGGTCATCCTGGCCGACGAGCCGGCCGGCGAGCTCGACTCGAGGAACGGCGACGAGATCTACCGCATCCTCCGCCGCCTCCAATCGGCCCGACGGACCACCCTGGTCGTCGTGACCCACGACCGCCGCCCGATCGTGGCCGACGACCGAATCCTCGAAATCCAGGACGGACGTCTCGCGGGCAGCGGTGTCAACCCCAATATCACGAACCCTCATCTCGGCCACCTACTGGTCAGGAGCTGACTCCCATGGACCGTGACCTTGATCTTGTCTCCGTCCCCCGGGCGTCCACCTTCGTGGGCGTGATCCGCGGCCGGATCGTCGCTCGTCCCGCACGTCGTCGCATCGCCTCCCCGAAGCCCGGCGAGGAGAGCCAGGCGCCCCCGACGAGGGGAACGATAGTCCCGGCGACCCCCATCCCCGACCCGCGGCGATTGCTGTTCGAGGGGGGCTTCGCCGTCGGCACCCTGGCCCTGCTCTTCGGCCTGGGCACGGCCGTCGATCGCCTGCTCCGGAGGGGGGCCGACGGACTCCCCTTGCACCTCCCCGACTCGCTGCGCCTCCTCGCCGGGCTCGGCGTGCTCGGCGGAGCGGCCCGGCTGATCCTGACGCGCACCGGGCGGGCGTCCTCGGCGCGTGCGAGCCAGATCATCCTGCCGTTCGCCGTCCTGGCCTTCCTGGCGTTGGGCCTCGCGGCGGACTCGCCAGGGAGCTTGACGCTGGCCCCGCTGCTGGCGATCGCTTGCGCAGCCTTCTCGATCGAGGCCGATGCTGTCGAGGGCCGTCGGCACGCGGCCGCGCCCGACCACGCATGCGGTCACGGGACCCCGGGGGGACGAGGGCCGGGCCACAGTCGATCCACCATCGCCGGGTTCGTCGAGGCGTCGCTGGACGCGCTGTCGCGGCTGATCAACCGGCCGCTGATCGTGCGCCAGGGCCAGGTCATCCTCTTCCTCGGTTACGGCATCTGGTTAGGTCTAGGCACCTTCGTCTGGCTCCTGCTCACGGAGGCGGTGCTGCTCGGCCAGGGGGTTGCACCGCGACTGGCGAACGGGATCGTTCTCGGGACCGGGATCGCCGGAGTCGCGGGGGCGCGGTGGGCGTATCGGATCTTCATGCACCTGGGAGGTGTCGTGAGCTTCGCGAGCTCGCGGAAGAAGGTGGGATTCGTCTCGTGGGGAGCCGGGATCGGTGTCGCCCTCTTCGCGGCGGTGATCTCCTGGTGCACGGGCATCTCGGCCTGGACCCTCACCGATGCGGCGGGACCCCCGCTGATGCTGGCACAGGTGTTCGGGCGGATCGGCTGTGCCTTCTACGGGTGCTGTTATGGGAAGGAGACGAGCTCGCCGCTGTGCCTCACCTACACTTCCCCGGCGTTGAAAGTCTTGCGAGAGCGGCAGATCCCCTCCACCAGGGTGATCCCCGTGCAGCTCTTGGCCGCCCTCCACGGGGCCTTCATCTTCGCCTACGTCACGATCCTGTGGTGGCACAGCCCGCTCCTCCCCGGCGAGGCGACGATCCTCGCCGTGGTCCTCTACAGCCTGTGCCGGGCCGCCGAAGAGTTCCTCCGGGATCATCATGTCGTGCGCTCGCAGTCGGTCCTCTCGCCGACGGTCAAAATTTGCGCGGCCCTCACGGCGTCCGGGGTGCTCGCGCTGTGGCTAGACGTTGCGACCTGGCACGCGGGGGCCCGCCTCACGCTGGCCGCCCTCGACGCCTCGGCCATCCGGGCCCACACCGGACTGCTCGTCCCGCTGGTGGGAGGATTGGGTGGCGCTTTAATATACAGTTATCACTATAGTAAGATTGGTAACTGGGACCGTCGGGTCCGGGTCGCTCTCGCGTCGCCGGGCTTCTTCGAAGGTCCGGCTCGGGGTCGCACCGGTGCGGATGCTTGCAGCCCGGCGGGAGGGCTCCAATAGTCCGGCCCCACCCCCTCGGCCGGGTCCCGTTGCCCGGCATTATTGATCCCTCGTTCCAGCAACGCAATCTCCCGTTGCTCCCGATAAGACGGCAGCGGCTATGGAACAAATAGTGATTCTATATGATATATATTATGAAATATTACAATAATGATCATGAAAATGATCGATATCCAATGATGCAGCCCCCTTTATTCGGGGCGTTTCCCGGCCTCAGCCAACGGCTGCCCTGGCACTCGCTACTCCCCGCACCCACCCCCGTGCATCCCCTGCCGGACTTGGGCCCGCTCTGGATCAAGCGAGATGATGCATCTTCGGAAGTCTACGGGGGGAGCAAGGTCCGGAAGCTGGAGTTCCTCCTCGGCGAGGCCCTTTCCCAAAATCGCGGTCATGTCATAACTATGGGGGCGATCGGCTCGCACCACGCGGCGGCGACCGCGGCCTTCTGCCGACAACTGGGCCTCTCTTGCGAGACGATCCTCTGCCGGCAGCCCCTGACGGCGGAGGTTTGCGCCAATCTTGCGCGGATTCAAGGGTCGGGGGCCCGGATCCGCTACGCGGGCAGCCCGGCCGTGGCGGCCGCCTTGTACCTGCGGCACGCGGCCTTCCGCCGCCGGGGGACTTACCTCATCCCGCCGGGGGGCTCATCGCCTCGGGGTGTGCTCGGTCTGGTCAACGCGGTGTTCGAACTCCGCGACCAGATCGCCGAGGGTAGGTTGCCGCGGCCGTATCTCCTGGTCTGTCCGCTCGGGACCGGCGGGATGGTGGCCGGCTTCGCACTCGGCTGTTTCCTGGCCGGCCTCGATTGCCAGGTCATCGGGGTCCGCGTCTACCCCGCACGGCATGGCATCATCCCTCTGATTGGCCGGGGCGCCCTGCGGCGTCTGATCCGGCGGACGGCCGGCTTGATCGAGCGATCCGGCGGCCGTCTCCCCCGAGGTGAGCCCCGCGAGCCGGTCATCCTCGACGGCTACCTCGGTCGGGGCTACGGGCACCCCACCGCCGAGGGCCAGGCCGCACAACGGCGGATTTGGGAACTTGCGCGGATCGGCCTGGAGCCCACTTATACCGCCAAAGCCTTCGCCGCGACGATCGACGCGCTCGCCCTCAAGCCGGGGGAGGGCCCGGTCTTGTTCTGGAACTCCTGTGCGGGGCGGGATTCGCCGCTAGGGGCACGCGAAGCCAGCAGTTGGGGCGGGACACCGCCCTGCCCGACTGTCCGATAAGGGGTAGCGGGAGGGAAGCTGCGACCAGGCGCAATAGAACGTGAGACCTGCCAGCACGGATTTCCGATTTTGGTTCTGGACCTGGCAGTTTCCAGGACAAAGGGACTCTCAGGCTGTCGTTTCCGGGCTCACCACAGCCCAAAACTGCCGGTTCTGTCCATTCTGGGAAATCACCGGAACCACCGAGGCGACGTCCAAGAGCCCTTCGACAGGTCCATAGAGCCGTTCCCGGTATGAAGATCGGTCGCTGTTGCGCCTGGTCGCAGCTTCCCTCCTGTTACCCCTACAACGCCGCCGAGCCCCCGCCCGGCCCCAACCTGATGCCGCTCTTGATCCAGTGGGCGCTGATCCAGGGCTTCATCGTCTCGGACCACCCGGGGCGCGAGGCCGACTTCCTGCGGGACGTCTCGGGGTGGCTCAAGGGGAGGAAGATCAGGTACAATGAGGACGTCGTGGAGGGCCTGGAGAACGCCCCGCGGGCCTTCCTGGGCCTGTTCCGGGGCGAGAACTTCGGCAAGCTCCTCGTCCGGGTGGGCGACGACCCGGCGAGGGGGTGACTGACATGGGCCACGAGGACCGACTTCGCGCGCACCTGCTCGACCTGCTCGGCGGGGGGCATGCGCACCCGAACTTCGACCAGGTGGCCGCCGGCCGGAGGACAGGTCCGGGCGTGCCGACATCGGACGAGGCTGGCGGCAAGATGGCCATGAGGTAGGCTGACGGGCGACCGGGGCGGTTCGACTGATGGGTATCTACTCACGGGTGATCCTCCCCCAGCTGTGCGACTGGGTGATGAACGACCCCAGGATGGCCCGGCTCCGCACCGACCTGCTGGCCGCTGTGGGCGGGGAGGTACTGGAGATCGGCTTCGGCACGGGACTGAACCTGCCCCACTACCCGGCGTACGTCCGCCGGATCACCACGGTCGATCCCAACCTCGGCATGGCTCGGCTCGCCCGGCATCGGGTCGCCAAGAGCGGCATTGCAGTGCAGCAGCGGACGCTGAGCGGCGAGGCGTTGCCGTTCGAGGATGGGACCTTCGACTGCGTGGTGAGCACCTGGACGCTGTGCAGCATCCCCGACGCCGGGCGGGCGCTGCACGAGATCTACCGGGTGCTGCGGCGTGGCGGCCGGTTCGTCTTCCTGGAGCACGGCCTGAGCGACGACGCCAGGGTCCAGAGGTGGCAGCGGCGGCTCAATCCGATCCAGCGGCTCCTGGCCGACGGCTGCCGGCTCGACCTAGATGTCGAGGCGGTCGTGCGGGGGCAGCCCTTCCGCCAGTTCGAGGTGGAGCGGTTCGTGATGGAGCGAACCCCGAGGACGCACGGGACGATGTACCGGGGGGTAGCGGGGAAGTGAGGGGGCGGGGAAGCGAGGGGGGGGACGGCACCCAACGCCGTTGTTGTCCATTTTTCTCGCCCGCTGAACATCTTCTGCCCTTCCAATGACTTACGCGGCCTCATCCTTGAGGCTCATTCCTGTGATCCGCTGCCGTTGCTCGGCACTGAGGACCTTCAGGCGCGGCGGGTTCGGCATCGTATGCTTCTGGCAGTGGTCATGCAATCGGTTCTCCCGCACTTTTGATGAGGAAGTCCCCATCTTAATAGGGGCTGTTAGGAAATAAGTTGGACATTTGAGTCTCTCGCTGATACGCTACCAGGATGGAAGAACCAGCCCCACTCGATACTGTGCGGACCAAGTTCGAACTGTTGCGTTCTCTGATGGACGAGCGGATGCGACGGCAGTGGGCTGCTTCTGAGGCCCT
>Ga0213879_10000079_pt1 | contig 12834 bp, 11 predicted proteins | sample VelepicoBEBS_R03_FD_161046 | JGI IMG/M metagenome (GOLD analysis project Ga0213879, IMG submission 161046) | Vellozia epidendroides bulk soil microbial communities from rupestrian grasslands, the National Park of Serra do Cipo, Brazil - BS_R03 | ecosystem: Environmental > Terrestrial > Soil >...
TGGGCGCCTTCGACGCGCTGCTGGTCACCTTCAAGGCGCACCAGTGGCCGGCGTTCCTTCCTCAGCTGCGCCCGTTCGCCGCGACGGAAGCGACGATCGTGACGCTGCAAAACGGGGTGCCGTTCTGGTACGTCCGCGACGCGCCGCTGCGCAGCGTCGATCCGGGCGGCACGATCGGCGGCCTGTTCCCCGACGAGCGCGTCGTGGGCGGCGTCGTGCATGTCTCCGGTGAGATGCCGGAGCCGGGCGTCGTGCGCCAGAGCGGCGGCCTGCGCTACGTGCTCGGACGAATCGCTCGCGAGGACGACGCCCGCGCGGCGTCGGTCGTGAGCCTCCTGCGCAGCGCGGGCCTCGCGGCGGAGCTCGATCCCGACATTCGTGCGACCGTGTGGCTCAAGGTGGTGAACAACGCGGGCCTCAACTCGGTGAGCGTCTTGCGACGCGCGCGAATGAAGCCGATGCTCGCCGACCCCGAGGCGCGCACGCACGTGCGCCGACTGATGCTCGAAGCGCTGCACGTCGGACAGGCGATGAGGGTCGTGAAGGACGTCGACGTCGACGCGCGCATCGAGTACGCCGCCCGGCTGGAGGACGTGAAGACGTCCATGCTTCAGGACTACGAACGGGGACGCCGGCTCGAGCTCGAGCCCATCGTCGGAGCGATCATCGAGCTCGCCGAGCGTTACGGCATCGCGGTACCAAATCTGCGCGACGCGTACGCCGCGCTTCGACTCCGCTCAGAGCAGGCTCCGGTCCAGTCCGCCGGATGATCGCGCAGAGACCGGCCGACGCGGACGTCGGAGAGCTAGCCGGAGTCGGCGCCAAGACGGCGCCGCTCTTTCGCGAGCTCGGCATCGAGACGGCTCGCGCGCTCCTCGACTATTTGCCGTTTCGCTACGACGACTTGCGCTCTCCGACGCCGGCGGCTCGGCTCGGAGAGGCGGGAGGCGAAGAGAACGCCGTCGGAACGGTCACTGGCGTCAAGGAGCGGCGCGTTCGCGGGCTCGAGATCGTCGAGGTCGCGCTGACCGACGACGGCGGCGACCCGTTCGTCGCGAAGTGGATCGGCCGCAACCGCTACGTTTACGGGCGCTTCCACGAAGGCATGCGGCTCTTCGTTCGCGGTCGCATCGAACGGAATTTCTCCGGGCCCATCGTGAGCGTCACGCACTACGGCGTCCTGGCCGAGGGCGAGGAGTATCGTGGCGAGCTCGTCCCGATCTATCGTGCGAGCAAAGATTTGGCGAGCCGCAAGATCGCGGCGGTCGTGAGGAAGAACTTGCCGCGCCTGCTCGAGCTATCGAACGCGGATCCGGTGCCCGCTTCGCTCGCGGCAGCGCGGCGGTATCCGGCGCAGCGCGACGCGTATCGAGCGGTCCACGCGCCGCGGGACCCTGAGGAGGCGCGCAACGGCCGCGAGCGCTTCGTGTTCGCCGAGTTTCTGACGCTTGCCACCGCGGCGCAGCTGCGCCGCAGCGAGCGGGAGCGGGATCACGACGCGCGCGCTCTGCGCGTGCCGCCGGATTTGCTCGAGCGACTGGAATCGGCGCTGCCGTTCGCGCTGACCGTGTCGCAGCGCAGGGTCATCGGGGAGATTTGGGCCGACATGCGCCGCGACGTGCCGATGAATCGTCTGCTGCAGGGCGACGTCGGGAGCGGCAAGACGCTGGTTGCCGCGGCCGCCGTGCTGCTCGCGGCCGAGAACGGGATGCAATCCGCGCTGATGGCCCCCACCGAGCTCTTGGCGTGGCAGCACGCCGCAAAGCTAGCGCCGCTGTTGCTGCCCTTTGGGCTCGGGGTCGAGACGCTCTTCGGCAGCCAGAGTGCGCGGTCGCGTGCCGCTGCGCTTGAGAAGCTCGGCAGCGGCGCGGCCGCGCTCGCCGTCGGCACGCACGCGCTCTTGGAGGAACGCGTCGGCTTCGATCGGCTCGGCCTCGCGATCATCGACGAGCAGCACCGCTTCGGGGTCGAGCAACGGGCGCGCCTGCGCGCCAAGGCGCTCTCGCCGCATACACTCCACATGACGGCGACGCCCATTCCGCGCACCCTCGCTCAATCCGTCTACGCCGATCTCGACCTCTCGACGATCGACGAGCTGCCGCCGGGGCGCACGCCGATCCAGACGTTCGCCGTGCGCACGAGCCGGCTCGAGCGAGTCTACGAGTTCGTGCGGGCCAACGTCGCCGCGGGTCACCAGGCGTACGTCGTCGCGCCCGCGATCGACGAGAGCGAAGGGAACCTGACGAGTGCCGTAGCGGAAGCCGAAAGACTCGCGGCTAATGTCTTTGGCGATCTGCGGCTGGGCTTGCTGCACGGCCGTCTCGCTTCGCGTGAAAAGGAGGAAACGATGGCGCGCTTCGTGCGCGGCGAGCTCGACGTTCTCGTCTCGACGACCGTGGTCGAGGTCGGCGTGGACGTCGCGAACGCGACGACGATGGTCGTGCTGGATGCCCACCGCTACGGTCTCGCGCAACTCCATCAGCTGCGCGGACGGGTGGGGCGTGGCGCGGCCAAGTCCTATTGCATCCTCGTCTATCCGGACGACGCCGGCGACCGCGAACGGCTCGAGATCCTCACGCAGACCGGGGACGGCTTCGAGATCGCCGACAAAGATCTGCGGCTCCGCGGTCCGGGAGAGCTGGCCGGCACCGTGCAATCGGGGGCGGCGAATTTGCGCTTCGGCGACCTCGTTGCCGACGTCGACGTGTACCGCGCCGCGAAGAGCGCCGCCGAAACCATCGTCGCGCGCGACCCGCAGTTGTCCGCCGCCGAACATGCCGGCCTGCGCGCGACGCTCGAAGCCGCGCCGAGCACGCGCGCGCTGGTATTCTCATCGTGAGGCCGCGCACGTTTCTGCCGCTCGCCGTGCTCGCGCTGGGCCTTACGGCGGCCCCCGCGAGCGCGCAGACGGACGTCGCGCGCGCCACGCTGCCGAACGGGCTGCGCGTGATCGTCGTGCGCGACACCCTGGCGCCGGTCGCGACGGCGATGCTTAGCTACCTGGCCGGATCGGACGAGCAGTGGATTCCGGGCCTGGCGCACGCGACCGAGCACATGATGTTCCGCGGAAGCGCGACGCTCTCGTCGGCACAGCTGATGGACGCGGTCAGCGTCACGGGCGGCGACTTCGACGCGGAGACGCAGAGCACGGTAACGCACTATTACTTCACCGTCCCGTCGGCGGATCTCGACATCGCGTTGCGCGCCGAGCGTTCGCGCGCCACCGGCCTGCTGATGTCGCAGGAACTGTGGAACCAGGAGCGTGGGGCGATCACCCAAGAGGTGCAGCAAGATAACAGCAACGCGTTCTACCGGCTGTTCGTGAAGATGCAGCAGCGCCTCATCGGCGGAACGCCGTACGCGAAAAACACCCTCGGCACCGTCGCCGATTTCGCCCACACCGTCACGGCGAAGCAGCTGCGCCGGTTCTACGACCTCTGGTACCACCCGAATAACGCGGTCTACGTCGTCACGGGCGACGTCGACCCGGCGGCGACGATCGCGCGCATCCGCGCGCTGTTCGGCGACATTCCGGCAGCGCGCTTGCCGGCGCGCATCTCGGTTCGCCTCGGCCCGCTACGGCCGGCGATCTACCACGACACCTCCGATCAGCCGTTCACCGTTGCGGCACTCGGGTACCGCTTTCCCGGTTACGACAGTCCGGATTACGCCGCCGGTCAGATCCTCGGCGACGTGCTGTCGAGTCAACGCAGCGCTTTCGGCGGCTTGCCGTTTACCGGCAAAGCGCTGGGAACGGAATTCTTCGTCCAGGAGTATCCCGCGGTCGGGATCGCGTTCGCGGCCGGCGTCGTCCCGGTGACGACGCCGCCGGAGACGATCGACCGGCAGATGCGCGCAATTCTCGATCAGTATCGAACCGCAGGCATGCCGGACGAGCTCGTCGCGGCGGCCAAGCTTCGCGAAGTATCGTCGCTCGAGTTCAACGCCAACTCGATTCAAGGGCTCGCCGAGGAGTGGAGCGACGCCGTCGCGGTGCAGGGACTGGCCTCACCGGACGACATGGTCGCGCGCTTCGAGCGGGTCACGACGGCCGACGTGAATCGCGTGATGCGAAAGTACCTCGACGATCGCCGCATCGTCGCCGCGTACATCGTACCGAAGAACGCGGGCGCGGCGAGCAGCGGCGCGCCGATGGCGAAGGAGGACGTCACGGTGCCGCCCACGACGCACGAGCCGTTGCCGGCATGGGCGCAGCACGTACTCGACCGTCTCGCGGTGCCCGAGCAGACGCTCGCTCCCGCGGACATGCGGCTCGCCAACGGCATCCGGCTCATCGTCCAGCCGGAGCACATCAGCCACACCGTGGTCGTCGACGGATCTATCGACAACGACCCCGGATTACAAGTCGCCGCCGGAAAGGACGGCGTCGACGAAGTGACGGCGGGGCTGTTCGATTACGGCACCACGACATACGACCGCCTAGCGTTCGCGCGACAGCTCGACGACATCGCGGCTTCGGTCCAAGGCGGCACCGACTTCGGGCTCGACGTGCTCAGCGCGCACTTCGATCGAGGCATGCAGCTGCTGGCCGACAAGGAGCTGCATCCGGCCTTGGCCGCGAGCGACTTCGCGATCGTTCGCAATCAGCTGGCCGGCGAACTGACCGGCGAGATGACGTCGCCGGATCACCTCGCGCAGGTTGCCCTCGACAAGGCGCTCTATCCCGCCGGAGATCCCGCCCAGCGCTTCGCCACGCCGGCGACCGTCGCCGCGCTGACGCTCGCCGACGTGAAGGCGTGGTATGCGGCGGCGTATCGTCCGGACCTCACGACGATCGTCGTCATCGGCGATACGACTCCGGACGCCGCACGCGCGGAGGTCGAGAAGTATTTTGGAGCGTGGCACGCGTCCGGTCCCGCCCCGGGGCTGGATCGCCCCGCCGTGCCTCCCAACGCGCCCAGCGCCGTGAACGTTCCCGCGACGGGGCGCGTTCAGTCGTCGGTGGGGCTGGTGGAGACGCTGCCGATCCGGCGCGCCGATCCGGCGTGGGCGCAGCTCGAGCTCGCCAACGCCGTGCTGACCGGCGGCTTCTACTCGTCGTTGCTGTTCCACGATCTGCGCGAGGTTCACGGCTATGCGTACTCGGTCCAAAGCCGCGTGCAGGCCGGGCGCGTGCGCTCGACGTTTCGCATCAACTATGCTTGCGACGCCGGCAACATCGTGCCGGCGGAAGCTCAAGTGCAGGCCGTGCTCACGCGGCTGCAACGCGAAGCGATCGAACCGGAGCGGCTACTCCGCTCGAAGGCGCTGCTGATCGGCGAGATCCCGATTCGCGAGTCGAGCTACGACGGCGTGACGTCGCAGCTGATTCAGTACGCAGCACTCGGCCTTCCGTTGAATCAGAACGTGATCGACGCGCGCGCCGAGCTCGACGCGACGCCCGCGAGCGTGCAAGCGGCGCTGGCACGATACGTGCGCCCGAAGGGTTTCGTTCGCGTCGTCACCGGTCCCGCGCCGCCCTAGGACCTGGCCGCGGCCGGCGTCGAACGCGCCGAAGATGGATGCGGTTCGCGGGATCGGTTTCGATCTCGACCATACGCTTGCGATCGATAACCGGCTCGAGCGGGTCGCATTCCTGCGCCTGCTGGAACGCATTCTCGCAGAGGGCGGAAGCTCGCAAGGGACGTTGGCGGATGAGATCGACGGCATCGACGATCTGCTGACGCGGCAGCGCCGCGGGGAGTTCTCGATCGACGAAGCCGTTCGTCGCTTCGTCGCGGCACACGGCGTGACGCCGGAGCAGTCTCACGTCGAGTGGTTTCGCCGGATTGCCGTCGCAATGGTAGAGGCCTTGGTCGTGCCGCTCCCGGGCGTCGCGCGGACCCTCCGGGCGCTCCGCGACCGCGGCATCGCCATGGCGGTGTTGACGAACGGTTGGAATCCGATGCAGATGCGCAAGGCCGAACGAGCCGGTTTCCATGAAACCGTGCTCGTGAGCAGCGACATCGGCGTGCAGAAGCCCGCGGTGCAGGCCTTCGAGATCCTGTTGCAAGCGCTGAAAACGGCGCCGGCCGAGACGTGGTACGTCGGAGACGATCCGCGCGGCGACGTGGCGGGCGCCGCTGCCGCGGGCCTGCGAACCGTATGGATCGACTGGGAGGCAAAGCAGTACCCGAGCGACGTGCCGGCGCCGGGGCACACGATCGCGCGCTTCGATGAGCTGCTGGCCCTCGTGCCGGCGCATGCGCAGATACCATGACGCGGCTAGCGACGCTGTGTGCGGTCGTTTTCGTGATGGTGGCCGCGGCCTCGCCTGGTCCGTCGAGCTATGAGGGCCGGCTCGTGGATCTCGCACGCCGGTACACGTTTTGGTCGTTCGCGGAGAATCCGGCGTCCGCGACGGACGCCGGAATCCATGACTACGATACGAAGCTCGCCGACTTTTCGCCGGCGACCCAGGCCGCCGAAATGGCGCAGCTGCGGCGTTATCGCAGCGAGCTCGTAGCCCTGCAGCCTCCGCCCGGCGCGAGCGCGCACGAGCGCGTCGACTACCTCTTGATCCGCGCGAATCTCGAGGGCGATTGGTGGGAACGGGCCGTCCTGCGCGGGCTGCAGCGCAATCCGTCGATCTACGAGGGCGAATGCAGCAACGGGATCTTCTCGATCATCAAGCGGCGCTACGCCGGCGACGACGTACGCATTCGCGACGCGATCGCGCGTCTGAATGCCTGTCCGCGCGTGCTCGCGCAGGGCCGTGCCGATTTGACGCAACCGGTTCGCGAGTTTGCGCAGATCGCTTCGGAAGACATTCGCGACGGAGACTCGCTCTACACGACGAGCGTGGACGAGGTAGCGAAGGCCGCGTCACCCGCCGCACGCGCCGGCTTGGCGCAAGCCCAACGCGCCGCGCTGGACGCGCTTCACGGCTACCGCGCGTGGCTCGACTCGCACATGAGCGGCTTTCGAGCCGGCGGCTTCGCGGTCGGCCGCAAGCAGTACGACTGGTATCTGCGGCGCGTCTTGCTCTTGCCGTACGATTCGACCGACGTGGCGCAAATCGGACGCCTCGAACTGGCTCGCGACCGGGCGCTGGAGCTCTGGGAGCAGTCGCGCGACTCGCACGAGCCGGCGCCCTCGCCCGCGCCGTCTTTCGGTTCGAAGGCCGAGTTCTTGGCGTATTACGAGCGCAGCCTGCAGAAGCTGATCGGCTTCATCGACTCGCATCAAATCGTTACGATTCCCTCGTACATTGGACCGTTCCACATCGTGGAGGTGCCCAAGGCCCTCGCCGCGACCTATCCCGGCGGCTTCATGAATCCGCCTTCGATGTTTTCGTTCGCCAGCGATCCGCAGGGATTCTATTTCGTCCCGGACTTCAGCGCGAGCAATCAGAGCTTCTTCGTGCAGCAAGCCCGTCAATCGGTGTTGCCGCTGCTCGGGCACGAAGGCATTCCCGGGCACTTCATGCAGTTCACCTATGCCTATCACAACCCGGACTTCGTGCGCCACGTTCAGGGAGACGGCGTCTTCGCGGAAGGCTGGGCCTTCTACGGAGAGGAGATGCTGATGCGCGAGGGGCTGTACGAGGACGACGCCGGCGCTCGCAAGCAGGTGATTCACCTGATGCGACACCGAGCGACGCGGGTCGGCGTCGACGTGGGGCTGGCCACGGGCGCGATGACGCTGCCCGAGGCCATCGCATACTTCCAGAAAAACGCCGGGATCGACGACGAGACGGCCCGTGGAGAGGCGACGCGCTTCGCGATGGGACCGGGACAGGCGATCGACTATCTTGTCGGCAAGACGCAGATCGAGATGCTGCTCGGAATCGTCCGCGACCGCGAGGGCGACGCCTTCTCGCTGCGCAGCTTCCACGATCGGCTGCTGTCCTACGGCACCGTGCCCTACTCGACGATTCGCTACGAGTGGCTCGGCGACGACAGCTGGCTGCGCCAGGCGCTCTCGCCGCTCGCGCCCGTGCCGTTCTCGGGGAATCCCTGAAGGATGCCGCGGATAACGGGGGGATCGCTCGGGAGCCGGAAGCTGCGCTCCCCCAAGGGAACGAACGTCCGGCCGACCCCCGGCCGCGTCAAGGAGTCGCTCTTCTCGATCCTTATGCACCGGCTCGAGGGTGCGCGCGTCTTGGACCTTTTCGCGGGCACGGGCGCAATCGGGTTCGAGGCCGCCTCGCGCGGCGCTTCGCGCGTCGTCGCGGTGGAGGGGCAGCGCGAGGTCGCGCACGCCATCGAGGAAGCCGCGAAGAACTTGGGTGTGGATAACGTCGTGACGGTCTTCCCGGCTCCGGCCGAGCGCGCGCTCTATCGGCTTGAAGGACCATTCGATATCGTATACCTCGACCCGCCGTACGCGGACCCGGTGCCGCTCCAACTGCTCCGTCTCATGCGCGAGCGTGAGCTCCTCGCGCCCGACGCCCTCGTCGTGTACGAACACGCGGCCAAGCGGATCTTGCCGCAGATACCCGGGTATCGCTCGGTGCGGGAAGAAGTCTACGGCGATGTGGCGCTCGCCTTTCTATCGCCGGAATCTTGACGAACGGTAAGCTTGGACGCGTTACGCGCGCCGTTTACCCCGGATCGTTCGATCCGCCAACGAACGGTCATCTGGACGTCATCGAACGCGCCGCGAGGTGCTTCGGCGAGCTACTCGTCGCGATCGTCGTCAATCCTCAGAAGCGCGCGCCGATGTTCTCTTTGGGGGAACGCGAAACCGTGCTGAAGGCCTGCGTCTCGAAGCTGCACAACGTCCGCGTCGAGCACTTCACCGGCCTGCTCGCGGACTACGTGCGGGCGGCGCGCGCCGACGTTATCGTCAAGGGCCTGCGCGTCGTCTCGGACTTCGAAAGCGAGATGTCCGCAGCGCTGATGAACCGCTCGCTTTCCGAGGTCGACACGCTGTTCTTGATGTCGGATCAGAGATACTCATTCGTCAGTTCCAGCCTCGTCAAAGAGGTGTTCTTTCTCGGCGGCGACGTCGCCGCACTCGTCCCCGAACCGGTGCTCCGCCTGATGACGGAGAAACGCACAAGCTTGCAACGGAGGTAGCAATGTCGGTCTATCGCGTGTTGGACAAACTCGAGGCTTACGTTCACGAGGGAACCTGGTTACCCGCGGGCTATCGCATTCTCTCCGAGGAGCGGCTGCTCGAGCTCGTCGAGAAGATTCGCGCGTCGTTACCGGAGGAGGTCGGACGGGCCAAGGTGATCGCGAAGGATCACGACCGGATGCTGCGCGTCGCGCAAGAGAAGGCCCAGGCGATCGTGGACGAGGCGGCGAGCAAGCACGAAGAGCTGCTGGACCAAAGCGAACTGGTGCAGCGGGCGCGTGAGGCCGCCGACGTGGTCGTGCGTGAAGCCGAGGAGCAAAGCCAGCGCGTTCGGGAGGGAGCGGACCGCTATGCGGCCGATCTGCTGGGCGAGCTCGAGAATCGTCTCTCGGGCGCGCTCGGTGCGATCCGAAAGGGACGTGACATGCTCGATCGCCAGCGCCAGGCCCCCGATCGGCCACTGGCCGAGGCGGCCGCCAAGAGCAAGCGGGCGGCGTTTGACTCGCAGAACCCGGCTGAAGAGACGGCGACGCTCGAGTCCGTCTAGAGAGCGCCTGGGCTGGGGTAAGAATGCCGGCATGAAACAGATAGCAACCGTCCTCGCACTCGCCGGCTTGCTAGCGGTGCCCGCGCTGGCCGATCAGCTCGGCGGAATATCCGGCTACGTCGTCGACGCGCACACGGGCCAGCCCATGGCACACGCGCAGCTGTTCTATTACCGATCGCCGTATCGCGAGCAGGGGCCCAACGACATCAAGGTGCTCGAAACCAATGGTCGCGGATTCTTCAGTGACATCACGCTGGAGCCGGGGCGCTACGTGGTTATGGCGCGTCTGCCCGGTAAGGTGGAAGGCTGCGCGGTAGACGACGTGATGGGAGGCGAAGTCGCGCGCCTGCGCATCGAGATCGGACACGAGTCGATCATGTGCAGCGGACCGCGCGTCCACCCGGCGCTGGTCGATCCGAACGCCACCGCCAGCGTCTACAGGATCTAGCCGAAGAAGGTTCGGGACGTTTTAGACCGGGGGCGCCGGCACGTTATGGGCAAAAGCCTCGAGCCGTGCGCGATCGATTGCCCGCACTCGTCCCCGGTCGAGCTCGAGCGCTCCCGCGTTTTTTAGCCGCAAGAGGGCACGCGCCGCCATGTCGCGCACGGTGCCTGCGGCGGCGGCGATCTGCGCCTGCGACAGGTTCTCGACGCCGGGCAAGCCGCGCGCCATGCCGACCGACGTGCGCGCGTAACCGAGTAAGAATTTCGCGACGCGCTGCAGCACGTGCGCGAAGGCCAGATCGGCGATCGTGTCGATCGAGCGGCGCCGTGCCTGCGACGAGGCGATCAGAAAGCCCAATGCGAGCTCGGCGTCGTTGCGCGCCGCGTGAATGACGGCCTCGCTCGGGACCGTCAGGATCGTCACGTCCGTCAGCGCCTCGGCGCGCGTCGTGGCTCCCCCACCGTCGAACGTGCCGCTCTCGTTGAGCGTGTCGTGTGTGAGACGCTCGCCGATCGTATGCGTCTTGCCGTCGGGCGAGAGGAGCGTGTAAATGACTTTGCCGTTCTTCACGATGCCGAGGTACGGCCAAGCCTCGCCTTCGTCGAAGATCGTGTCGCCCGACTTATAGGTGCGCTCGCCCATCTGCTCGGCGAGCTCTTTGATCGTGCTGGCTTTGGCGGAGGTGAACGCGGCCACGTGCGCGAGAAACGTCTCGCCGTCGGCGTTCTCGTCGATTCGCTCGAGGCGAATCGTCCAGCGATTGCCGCCCAGGTTGCGCGCGTCCCAAGAAAAGCGGCCCGGGCGCAGCTGCGTCATCTCGTTGCGCAAGGCGCGGGGGTCGGTCTCCTCGTTGATTTCGAGAGCCCCGCCGATCTGCAGCTTGTCGAACGTTTCCAGAATATGGCCGGTCTTCGTCGCAGGCAAGAGCGACCGGGCATCCAGCGTGACCGCAGCAGGTCGAGTGATCGGCATAATTTGCCCGTCTTAGTGACGGCGCGCGAGGGAGCCTGCCGGGGACGGCCGGTAGTACGCGCGGAATACTCGGCACGATATGAGCAATTCGATTTCAGACAACGACGTCGTGATTCTGGCCGGAGCGCGTACCCCGTTTGGGAATCTGGGAGGCGCTCTCGCGGGCCTGACGGCCACGGATCTGGCCGTGAGCGCGGCGGAGGCCGCCATCGACCGCAGCGGCGTGCCTAAGAATTTGATCGACGAAGTCGTCTTCGGAAACGTCATTCAGAGCAGCGCCGATGCGATCTATCTCGCGCGTCACGTCGGATTGCGCGCCGGGCTGCCCGTCGGCGTTCCGGCACTGACCGTGAACCGGCTCTGCGGCTCCGGCCTCCAGGCGATTCTTTCAGCGGCGCAATCGCTCGCGCTCGGCACGGCCGCGTACGCGCTCGCCGGCGGCACCGAGAACATGAGCCAGGCACCCCACGTCGTTCGCGGCGCGCGCAAGGGCTTTCATCTCGGCCAAAACGTGGCGTTCGAAGATTCGCTCTGGACCGCGCTGATCGACTCATATGGCGACACGCCCATGGCGATCACGGCGGAGAACCTCGCCAAGAAATACGGCGTCTCGCGCGAGGAATGCGACGAGTTCGCGCTGACCAGCCAGGAGCGTGCGCTCGCCGCCGCCGAGAGCGGCTATTTCGCCGAGGAGATCGCGCCCGTCGACGTCCCCGGGCCGAAAGGGACGAGCGTCCGGATCGATAAGGACGAGGGCCCGCGCCAAGGCCTAACGATGGAGAAGCTGGCGAAGCTTCCGGCGCGTTTCGTTCAGAACGGCGTCGTGACGCCGGGTAACGCGAGCGGCATCACGGACGGCGCCGCAGCCGTCGTGCTCACGACGCGCAGGCGCGCGATGGCGGACGGTCTGAGCTGGATCGGCCGTCTCGTCTCGTCGAGCGTCGTCGGAGTCGACCCGTCGATCATGGGCATCGGTCCCGCGTTCTCCATACCGAAGGCGCTGCAACGCGCCGACATGACGATGAGCGATCTCGCCGTCGTCGAGATCAACGAGGCGTTCGCACCGCAGGTCATCGCGTGCCTGCGCGAATTGGGCAGCAGCGCGGAGTCCTCGGCATCGGCCGTGCCCCTCAATCCGCACGGCGGCGCGATCGCGCTCGGCCACCCGCTCGGGGCGTCCGGCGCGCGCCTCGCGTTGACGGCGCTGCACGAGCTGCGCGAGCGCGGTGGAGGGTACGGCATCGCATCCGCGTGCATCGGCGGCGGCCAGGGCATCGCGGCGGTCTTCAGTGCAGAATAGTCAGTCGGCCGCGCGGCCGTTCTGGGCGGGGCGGATCTGGGAGATCCTCGCAGCGATCGTCGTCGGCTTCGCGCTGTGGAAGATGTTCGTCGCGCCACGGTCGTTTTTGGCGCCGCGGAGCGTTCCGGCGCCGCACGCCGCTTACGAGCGTCTCGACGGCGGCCTGTTTCGAGTAACGGCGGAGCGCGGCCGCATCCTGTTCGTGGACTTCTACGCGACGTGGTGCGTCCCGTGTAAGGTCGAGCTACCGCTCGTGGAGGCATGGTCGCGCGCACATCCGCAGGCCGTCGTGGTCCCGGTCGACGTCGGGGAGACGCGCTCGATCGCATCGCCCTTCGCTCACCGCTACGACTTGCGCAGCGTCGCGCTCGACCCGCGCGCGAGCGCTCGCGCGCTCTTCGGCGTCGTGGGATTCCCCACGATCGTCGTCATCGATCCGCAGGGCTACGTCCGCGCGAAATGGGAGGGACTCAATCCGGCGATCGCACCGGCGCTGAGCAACGCCCTCCGCACCCTGTCATCCTGAGGACCTCTAACGACCTTTCC
>Ga0213879_10000080_pt1 | contig 12686 bp, 10 predicted proteins | sample VelepicoBEBS_R03_FD_161046 | JGI IMG/M metagenome (GOLD analysis project Ga0213879, IMG submission 161046) | Vellozia epidendroides bulk soil microbial communities from rupestrian grasslands, the National Park of Serra do Cipo, Brazil - BS_R03 | ecosystem: Environmental > Terrestrial > Soil >...
CGGAGATCGCGTACCGTGTCGCGTACGAGCTGGGGCGTCTCATGCACGGCGATCGGCTTTCGATCGCGCTCATCGAGGGCGGCGTCATCATCGTCTTCGCCGCGATCGCCATCGTGGTCGCCGATCGCGTCAGGTTCCGGCGGGACGACGATCCGCTCTCGCGTCTCGCGATCGTCGGAGCGTTGTTCGCGCTCGTCTACCTCGCGGCCGTCCCCGTACGCAATGCGGCGCTAGGCGCGTACGTCTTCGATGCGGACCGCTACGCCGTCGCCCTGACCGGAGATCCGGCGGCGGCGGTTCGTTCGCTCGTGCGCGCGAGCGATCAGCGCATGGAAGAGGTCTGCCCGGAGCCGGCGGCGACGCTGTTCCTCTACACGGCGCCGGGCACCGGCGCGCGCGTGTCGGCGATCAACCGGGTTCCGAGCGGCTGTAACTATTGACGAGGCGCATCGCCGCTTCGTCGTCGCCGGCAATCCAAAGATCGACGCCGTCGGCCGCGCCGGCGACGATCTCGGGCAGCGCGCGGCGCTCGTCTTCGTTGAAGGGTCCGAGCACGTGATCGATGCTGTCATATTCGGGCCGGCCGAGACCTACCCGAATGCGCGGAAAGTCTTCGCCGGTCGTCGCGATGATCGAGCGCAGCCCGTTGTGGCCGCCGTGGCCTCCGCTGCGACGCATCCGCAGCTTTCCGAAGGGCAAATCCATGTCGTCGCTGACCACCAGCACTCCCTCCGGCGGAACGCGATACCAGGAGGCGATCAGGCGCACCGGCGTGCCGGACAGATTCATGAACGTCGTCGGCTTGACGAAGACGATGCCGCGGACGGCGTCGAGGGCCTGCATCGCGGCGTCCTTGCGCTTCCACGCCGTGATGCCGCAGCGCCGCGCCACCTCGTCGACGACCATGAAGCCGACGTTGTGGCGCGTCGTCGCGTATTCTTTCCCGGGGTTGCCTAGACCGACGACGAGCCGGCGGGTCAGCTTGGCGATTCCGCCTCGGCCGGTGCCGGATCGGCGCCGATGACTTCCGGCTCGGTGACCTCTTCGGCCACGCCCGGCGCGGCTTCTTCTAGCTCGCGCGCGGTGCGCGACGGCTCGATCGAAACGACGACCGTCTCGGGCGGCGTGAGGAGCTTGAACCCGGCGGGAAGCGGGACGTCGGCGGCGGTGAGATGCTCGTGCACGCCGAGCGCCGTCACTTCAACCTCGAGATTCTCCGGAATCTGGTTCGCCGGCCCCTCGACTTCGAGCTCGTGCACGATCACGTCCATCACGGCGCCGAAACTGCGCACGCCCTCGGCGACGCCGACGGTGACGATCGGCAGACGGGTGTCGATGCTTTCGTCCGCCGAGACCCGTTGCAGATCCGCGTGGATGATGCGCCGCGAGACCGGGTGGAGCTGAATCTGGCGCACGAGAGCGGTCTGACGCTTCCGACCTCCATCGGTCAACGTGATGATCGCGTTGCGCCCGCCGTGATGCATCAGCTCTTCGAAAGCGTGCGCGTCGATGGCGACGTGCTCGGGCACGTTGCCGTGTCCGTAGACGACCGCTGGGATCTTGCCCTGCCCGCGCAGCGCGTGCGCGCCGGTCGTGCCGAGCCGTTCGCGCGGCTCGACCGAAAGCTGGAGCTCCTTCTTCGGCATTGCGCTTACCCTTTAGACCGCCGCGACCGCTTCCGGCTGCGCGCCGAGAACGCCGTTGGCGGGTTCGTCGCCGGAGAAGAGCTCCGAGACGGAGCGGTTCGTCGTGATGCGGTTGATCGCGTCGGCGAACACTTGCGCGATGGACAATTGGACGAACTTCGGGTGGGCGGCCGCGTCTTCAAAAGGAATCGTGTTGGTGAAGAGCACCTTCTCGATCTCCGACTGCTCCAGCACCTCGACCGCCTCGCCGGCGAAGATGCCGTGAGAGGCCACCGTGAAGACCCGCGTCGCACCGCGTAGCTTGATCGCTCCCGCCGCCTTCGCGAGCGTGCCGCCCGTCGAGATCATGTCGTCGACGACCACCGCGACCTTGCCCGCCACGTCGCCGACGATGTCGGTGACCTCGGCCACGTCGGGTTCGGGGCGCCGCTTGAAGACGATTGCGAGCGAACTGTTCAGGCGCTTCGCGAAGAGCTCCGCCCGATGCACGCCGCCCGCGTCCGGCGAGACGACCACGATCTTCTCGTCGCAGAGGCCTTCCTTCTTGAGGTAGTTACAGAGGACGGGCATCGCCATCAGGTTGTCGACCGGGATGTCGAAGAAGCCTTGAATCTGGGCGGCGTGAAGATCCATCGTGACGATCCGCCGCGCGCCGGTGACCTTCAAGAGGTTCGCGATCACCTTGGCCGAGATCGGCTCGCGGCCTTTGGTCTTCTTGTCCTGCTTCGCGTACCCATAGTACGGGATCACCGCCGTGATGCGCGCCGCCGAGGCGCGGCGCAGCGCGTCGATCATCAGGAGCAGCTCCATCACGGCGTCGTTGACGCCCTTCCCGTTGGACGCCTTGCAGATGGACTGCACGACGAACACTTCGGATCCGCGAACGTTCTCGCCGATTTCGATCCGCGTCTCCTCGTTGCGAAACTCCGAAACCAGCGCCTTGCCGACGTGCAGACGCAGGCGCTTCGCGATCTCCTCGGCGAGCTGCGGATTCGAGTTTCCAGAGAAAAGCAGCGGTTGCTGATTCACGGCCCAGGCTCGTTCGCTAACTGAATCGTTCTGCCCTAGGGGACGGTTCTAAGGAAGGCAGTGGCTGTGGAGTTTACCTTAGCTTCCCCCTTCGCGCTCGCCGGGGATCAACCCAAGGCAACGGAGGCGTTGACCCGGGGGCTCCTGCGCGGCGATCGCGCTCAAACGTTGCTCGGGGTCACCGGCAGCGGCAAGACCATGGCGATGGCGCGGACGATCGAGCTCGTCCGCAAGCCGACGCTCGTCCTTTGCCACAACAAGACGCTGGCCGCTCAGCTCTGCGCCGAGTTCCGCGAATTCTTCCCGAACAATGCGGTCGAGTATTTCGTGTCGTACTTCGACTACTATCAGCCCGAGGCGTATGTGCCGTCGACCGATACGTACATCGAGAAGGACAGCTCGATCAACGATGAGATCGAGCGCCTCCGCCACTCGGCCACCCAGTCGCTGCTGACGCGCCGCGATACGCTCATCGTGGCGTCGGTCTCGTGCATCTTCGGCTTGGGCTCCCCATCCGACTACATGGAGATGTCCGCGCGCGTGCGGGTCGGCGAGGAGATGGACCGGGACGCGCTGTTGCGCAAGCTCGTCGACATGCAGTACCGGCGCAACGACCTCAACCTCGTTCGCGGCACCTTCCGCGTGCGCGGCGACACGCTGGAATTCGTCGGTGTCGATGAGGAGCTCGTCCACAGGATCGAATTCTTCGGCGATGAGATCGAAGGGATCAACGTTGTCAACCTGCTGACGGGCGAATATCTCCAGAGCAAGGACGAGCTGCTGATCTTCCCGGCCAAGCACTTCATCACGCCGGAGGAGAAGCTACGCCGTGCGATCCTCTCCATCGAGGCCGAGCTCGATGAGCGGCTGGCGTATTTCCGCGGCCACGGTAAGCTCCTCGAGGCTCAGCGGCTTGAGATGCGCACCCGCTACGACCTCGACATGCTGCGGGAGGTCGGCTACTGCAACGGCATCGAGAACTACTCGCGCCACCTCACCGGACGCGAGCCCGGTTCGACGCCATGGTGTCTGATCGACTTCTTCCCGAAGGACTTTCTGCTCTTCGTGGACGAGTCGCACGTCACGCTGCCGCAAGTGCACGGCATGTACGCCGGAGATCGATCGCGCAAGGAGGTCTTGGTCGAACACGGCTTTCGTCTGCCCAGCGCGCTCGATAACCGGCCGCTGACCTACGACGAATTCGACCGGCACCTCTCGCAGGTGATCTACGTCTCGGCGACGCCGGGGAGTTACGAGACTGGGCGCAGCGCGCAGGTCGTCGAGATGATCATTCGGCCGACCGGTTTGGTCGACCCCGAGGTCGACGTTCGCCCCACGCGCAACCAGGTGGACGACCTGATGGAGGAGATTGCGATTCGGGCGGAGCGCAAGGAGCGCGTGCTGGTGACGACGCTGACGAAGAAGATGGCCGAGGATCTCACCGACTACTTGCTGGAGAACGGGTTCCGCGTGCGCTACCTGCACAGCGAGGTGGACACGCTCGAACGAGTCGCGATCTTGCGCGATCTGCGCGCCGGCGTCTTCGACGTGCTCGTCGGCATCAATCTCCTGCGCGAAGGCCTCGACCTGCCGGAGGTGTCTCTCGTCGGCATCCTCGACGCCGACAAGGAGGGGTATCTGCGCAGCGGCACGTCGCTGATCCAGACGATCGGGCGCGCTTCGCGCAACGTTGAAGGCAAGGTGATCATGTATGCCGACGTCGTCACCGAATCGATGGCGCGCGCGATCGGCGAGACGCGCCGCCGCCGCGAGATGCAGCTCGAGTACAACCGCGAGCACGGCATCGAGCCGAAATCGGTGCGCAAGCAGATCCACGACATCCTGAGTATGGTCGGCGCGACCGAGGAGAACACGGCGAAGCTGCGGCTCGAGAAGCTGCCGCGCGACGCCGCCGTCAAGATGGCGCGCGACCTCGAGCGTAAGATGCGCGACGCCGCCGCGAACTTGGAGTTCGAGAAGGCCGCGGCGCTGCGAGACGAGCTGATCGAGCTGCGCAGGCAGATCGGCGGCAACGAGTCCATCCTGTTCGGAGGCAAGGCGCCGAAGATCTTCGACAAGGCGCTGGCCGAGCTCGTCGGTGGCTAACGCGCTGGGCGGCGTTGTCACGCGCTCGATCCTGAGCGTTCCCGAGCTCGCGGCCGCGCAGCTGATGATGACCGCGATCTTGGTCGGCCTGATCGGGATACTCTTCGTCGTCATCGAAGAGTTCTCGACGCCGTTCTCCGGTTCGGTACGCATCTCGTCGGACGGCTGGACCTACTTACAGCAGCGAATGTCGTACATACCGTAGCGCGGCATCGAAAGGGGATCTCGGATGTTCTTCGTAACCGTCGCCGCTTACTCGACGCCGTCGCCGGCTCCGGCCGCGAACGCGACGATGCTCTCCCGCGCCAAGGCCGTCTTCGCCCAGCTGCAGGCGGGAAAGATCGATCGCTCCGAGCTCACGCCGCAGATGAGCGCCGCCGCGACGGATGCGCAGCTCAAGGGCGCGCAATCCTCGATCGCCCGCGGGAGCCCGGTCTCGTTCCAGCAAGAGCAGTCGTTCTCGCAGGCCGGCAATACGTACGCCGTCTACCTGGTGACGTTCAGTGATGGATCGAAGGTCAATTTCGTCTTTGCCGTCGATTCGGAGGGAAAGGTCGCCGGCATGCGGGTCACCGGCGCACCGTAGTTTGCGCCGGATCGACCTCGTCCTGTTCGATTTGGACGACACGCTGCACGACGACACCTATGCGTATCACGGTGCCGCCGAGGAGGTGGCCCGCGAGGTCGCGGCCGAACACGGCGTCGACGCGCTCGCGTTGAAGTCCGCATACGTCGCGGAGGCGGAAGGTTTCTGGCACCGGCTCTCCGCCGAGGATCTGAAGGTGAAGCTCGCGGGCATTCGCGCCAGCATCTGGCGCGCCGACATGTGGCAGACCGCCCTCGAGAGCGTCGGAATCGGCGGCGACCCCGAGCTCGCGCTGCGCAGCGCCGAACGCTATCACGCCTATCGCGCGAAATACCTCACGCTCTTTCCAGGGGCGGTCGATCTTCTTCGCTCGCTGCGCGAGCGGGGTGTTAAGCTCGGGATCGTCACGAACGGCCTGTCGGAGACGCATCGCGAAAAGATCGCGTTGCTGCAGATCAGCGAATACTTCGACGCGATCTTCTTCTCCGACGAAGTAGGGATGGTCAAGCCCGATCCGCTGCTCTTTGCCCATGCCTGCCGGACGCTCGGCGGCGCGCCGTCGCACGGAGCGATGGTGGGCGACCGGTACGACCGCGACATCCGCGGCGCGGTCGAGGCGGGACTCTACACGATTTGGCTCAATGTCCGCGACGAAGAGCTGCCGCCCGGCGCAACGCCTCCCGATGCGACCTGCAGCTCGATTGCGGAGGCGGCCCGCATACTTCTCGCGCCGGCGGGGGTTTCCTAATAAACGTGTCGCTCGACTCCATCGTTATTAAGGGCGCGCGCGAGCACAATCTGAAGAACATCGACCTCGTGCTTCCGCGCAACAAGCTGATCGTGGTGACCGGCCTGTCGGGCTCGGGAAAGTCCTCGCTTGCCTTCGACACGATCTACGCCGAGGGCCAGCGGCGTTACGTCGAGTCGCTCTCGTCCTATGCCCGGCAGTTCCTCGGACAGATGGAGAAGCCGGACGTGGACTACATCGAGGGACTCTCGCCGGCGATTTCCATCGACCAGAAATCCACGTCGCGCAACCCGCGCTCGACCGTCGGAACCGTGACCGAGGTCTACGACTATCTCCGTCTGCTCTTCGCCCGGATCGGTACGCCGCACTGTTACAACTGTGGGCGCGAGATCAGCTCGCAGTCGTCGTCGCAGATCGTCGACTCGATCATGGAGCTGGCGGAGGGCACGCGCATCACGCTGTTGGCGCCGCTCGTCCGCGGCCGAAAGGGCGAGTACGGCAAGCTCTTCGAAGAGGTCGCCAAAGAGGGCTTCTCGCGCGTTCGCGTCGACGGCGCGATCAAGGACCTGCGAGAGAAGATCTCCCTCGACAAGAAGCGCAAGCACACGATCGAGGTGATCGTCGACCGGCTCGTGATGAAGCCGGAGATCCGCAAGCGACTGGCCGACTCGGTCGAGACGACGCTGCGTCTCTCGACCGGCATCGTCACGGTTGCGATGGAAGACCGAGAGCTTACCTATAGCGAGGCGTTCGCGTGCGTCTACTGCGGGCTCTCGTTCGAGGAGCTCGCCCCGCGGCTCTTTTCCTTTAATTCACCGTATGGAGCGTGCCCCGAGTGCAGCGGCCTGGGCGAGAAGATCGAGATCGACCCGTGGAAGGTGATACCGGATCGCAGCAAGTCAATTGCAGAGGGCGCGATCGTGCCGTGGAGCCGCACGCTCGGCAGCGGCCGCTACCCCTCGATGAATCCCTACTACCTGCAGCAGCTCGAGCGCGTGCTCCGGCGACATCGCGCGAAGATGACGACGCCGGTCGAGCAGTTCTCCGGCGAGGTGCTCGACCTGATCCTCTACGGAACCGATCGCGAGCAGACGTTCGCGTACACGTCGCGCGGCGGGAAGACCTGGGAGTATCGCGCATCGTTCGAGGGCGTCGTCAACAACCTGCAGCGCCGCTACGGCGAGACGTCCAGCGAGTACGTCAAGGAAGAGATCGAGAAGTTCATGTCGGCGACGACGTGTCCGGCGTGTCACGGCGCGCGCCTCAAGCCGGAGGCGCTCGCCGTCACGGTCGGCGGCCGCAACGTCGACGAGCTGACGCGTATGTCGATCGAGCAACTCGAGCTCTTCTTCCGCGGGCTGACGCTGACGCAGCGGCAAGATCAGATCGCGCACCAGATCGTCAAGGAGGTACGTGCCCGCCTCGGCTTCCTGACGAACGTCGGCCTCAATTACCTCACGCTGGGCCGCTCTGCGACGACGCTCGCCGGCGGCGAGTCGCAGCGGATCCGGCTCGCGACGCAGATCGGCAGCGCGCTCGTCGGCGTCTTGTACATCCTCGACGAACCGTCGATCGGACTGCATCAGCGCGACAACGATCGGCTGCTGGCGACGCTCAAGACGCTGCGCGACCTGGGCAACACCCTGATCGTCATCGAGCACGACGAGGACACGATGCGCACGGCGGACGTCGTGGTCGACATCGGGCCCGGAGCCGGAGCGGAGGGCGGGGAGATCCTTACCTCGGGAACGCTCGCGGACGTCGTCGACAACCCCGCGTCCGAAACCGGCGCCTACTTGTCCGGGCGCAAGTTCATTCCCATTCCGCGCCGGCGGCGCGATCCTCGGGGATGGCTCGACGTCCAGAACGCGCGCGCGAATAACCTCCGCGGCATCGACGTGCGCTTCCCAGTGGGCGTCTTCGCGGCGGTAACCGGCGTCAGCGGGAGCGGGAAGTCGACGCTCGTGAACGAGGTCTTGGTGCGAGCGCTCAATCAGCATCTGCACCGCCAGCCTCCCGGCGGCACGTACGGCATGGTGAAGGGCGCGGCCCAGCTCGACAAGCTCGTCGTGATCGACCAGTCGCCGATTGGCCGCACGCCGCGCAGCAACCCGGCGACCTACACCGGTACGTTCGATCACATCCGCGAGCTGTTTTCGCTCGTGCCGGAGTCGCGAATGCGCGGTTACACGCCCGGGCGGTTTTCGTTCAACGTCAAGGGCGGCCGGTGCGAAGCCTGCCAGGGCGACGGCATCATCAAGATCGAGATGCACTTCCTTCCCGACGTCTACGTGCCGTGCGAGGTCTGCAAGGGAAAGCGCTATAACGCGCAGACGCTCGAGGTGAAGTATCGCGGAAAGACGATCGCCGACGTCTTAGAGATGCGCGTCGACGAAGCGAGCGAGTTTTTCGCGAGCATCCCGCGGGTTCACGGCAAGCTTCGCACGATCTGCGACGTCGGCCTCGGATACATCAAGATGGGGCAGCCCGCGACGACGCTCTCCGGCGGCGAGGCGCAGCGCGTCAAGCTCGCGACCGAGCTGTCGCGCCGCTCGACCGGCCGCACGTTCTACGTGCTGGACGAGCCGACGACGGGGCTCCACTTCGCCGACATCCACAAGCTGCTCGACGTGCTGCAGCGGCTCGTCAAGCTCGGCAATACGGTGCTCGTGATCGAGCACAACCTCGACGTGATCAAGACCGCGGATTACCTGATCGATCTCGGCCCCGAGGGGGGCGACCGCGGTGGGACGGTGATTGCGACCGGTACACCCGAAACGGTCGCCGCGAATGCCGCCTCCTACACCGGAGCGTATTTGGTCCCCGTGCTGCGCGATCAGCGCGCGGTCGGGCATCACGTCCCCGACGACGCGGAGCTCGCGCGTCTCGAGCAAGAGAACCTTTTGGTGCTCGACGACCTCGCCCGCAGCGGCCGGGTGGCAGTTGAGGCGTGAGCTCAGGTGAGCCGCGCCGAGGCACGCGCGCAGTCGCTGCGCGAGCAGATCGAAGAAGCGAACTATCGCTACTACGTGCTCGACCAGCCGGAGATTACCGACGCGGAGTTCGACGCGCTGCTGCGCGAGCTGACCGAGCTGGAGAACAAGCATCCGCAGCTGCGAAGCGCCGATTCACCGACTCAGCGCGTCGGCGCGGCGGCCTCCGAGCGCTTCGGCGCGTACGAGCACGCTCGGCCTATGCTGAGCCTCGCGAACGCCACCACCCTCGAGGAGCTGCGCGCATTCGACGAACGCGCGCGTAAGGTCGCCGGCGCCGCGGTCGAGTACGTCTGCGAGCTGAAGATCGACGGGCTCGCCGTGGCGCTCGACTATCGCGACGGCTCGCTGCTGCGCGGCGGCACGCGCGGCGACGGGCGAGTCGGCGAAGACGTTACGTCCAATTTGCGCACCGTCAAGACCATTCCGCTCCGCCTTCGCGAGGGGCCGCCCTCATTTCTAGAGGCGCGCGGCGAGGTGTACCTGCGCAAGAGCGACTTCGAGCGGCTCAACCGCGCGCGCGAGCGCGAGGGCCTGGCGGTGTTTGCCAATCCCCGCAACGCCGCGTCGGGCGGCGTTCGGCAGCTGGATCCGGCGCTGACCGCGGCGCGGCGGCTCTCGTTCTTCGCCTATCAGCTCGCCCTGCCCGAGGCGCCGACGCAGTGGGACTCGTTGCAACGGCTGCGCGATCTCGGCTTCCCGGTCAATCCGAACGTCGAGCGCGCGCCGGAGCTCGACGACGTGCTCGGCTACTGCGCGCGCTGGGAGGCGCAGCGTGACGAGCTCGACTACGAGATCGACGGCGTCGTGATCAAGGTGGACGATATGGCGCTCGCGCAGCGGCTCGGCGTCGCCTCGCGCGATCCTCGCTGGGCGATTGCGTTCAAGTTCAAGCCGCGCGAGGCGCGGACGAAGCTGGTCGACATAGTCGTCAGCGTCGGCCGTACGGGAACGCTCAACCCGAACGCGGTGCTCCAGCCGGTGCAGATCGGTGGGGTGACGGTGAAGAGCGCCACGCTGCACAACCAGGATTACATCGCGAACAACGACATCCGGATCGGGGACACCGTCGTGGTGACCCGCGCGGGCGACGTGATCCCGCGCGTGGTCGGGCCGCTGCCCGGAGAGCGCACCGGAAAGGAGCGCCGCTTCCGCATGCCGGCGCGCTGCCCGGTCTGCGGCTCGGACGTGGACCATCCGCCGGGCGAGGCGATGTCGCGCTGCACGAATGCGGCCTGTCCCGCGCAGGTGTACGAACGCGTCCGTCATTTTTCGTCGCGCGGAGCGATGGATATCGAAGGGCTCGGCGACGTGATGGCGCAGCAGCTCACGGAGCGCGGCCTGGTGCGCGACATCGCCGACGTCTATTGTCTCGACGAGGAATCCCTCGCCGGCGTCCCGCGCACCGGAAAGAAGAGCATCGAGAGCCTCCTGCGCAACGTCGCCGCGTCGAAGCAGCGCGGGCTCGCGCGACTGCTGTACGGATTGGGAATTCGCTTCGTCGGCGCGCAGACGGCGCAGATCCTCGCGGGAGACTTCGGCACGATCGACGCGATCGCGGAGGCGGACGCCGATCTGTTGCAGCGCAGCGAGGGCATCGGTCCCGAGGTCGCCGGCAGCGTCGAGCTCTTCTTCAAGCAGCCCGCCAATCGCGTGGTGATCGCGCGGCTGAAGCAGGCCGGAGTGCAGACCAGCGCGCCGAAGCGCGCGCGTGCGACCGGGGCGCTCGCCGGTACGACGTTCGTGCTGACGGGAACGCTGCCGCAGCTCACTCGCGACGAGGCGACGGAGCTCATCGTCGCCGCGGGCGGCAAAGTCACCGGCTCGGTCAGCAAGAATACCGACTACGTCGTCGCCGGCGACGAGCCGGGCAGCAAGCTTGCCAAGGCCGAGGCGCTCGGCATCGAGATCCTCGACGAAGCCGGTCTTCGCCGGCTCCTCAGATGACGGCGGCGGTACGCGTCGTGCCGGCGGACGTACTGACGCCGATCGGCGCGTACCTGGCGCTCGCGCAGCCGCAGGCGTCCTGTCTGCTCGAAAGCGTCGAGAGCGGCGGCCGGATCTCGCGCTACTCCTTCATCGGCCTGGACTATCGTGCCGCGGCGACATTCGACTCGGCGCCGGAGCTGTTCGATCGCGTTCGCTCGTTCGTCGCCGAGCACCGAGCGGAAAGCGAGGATGCGAGCCTCGGCGGCGCGCTGCTCGCGTTCGCGTACGACGCGGCGCGCTGCGACGCGCGTCTGGGCCGGCGGGAGCCGTCGCGTCCCGCCATGCCAGCCGCCTACGTCGCGATTCCCGCAACGTGGCTGATCTTCGATCATTTCAGCGATCGTCTCACGCTGTGGTGCAGCGGCGACAATCCGGGCTCGTGCGAGCGGCGCATCGGCGGCTACTTGGAACGGCTGCTCGCCGCGCGACCGGCGATGCCGCGGCCGTTGCGCGCGCTCGGTGCGATGAGCGCGTCGCTCGAGCGCGATCGATTCCTGACGCTCGTCGGCGAGGTCAAGCGGCACATCTTCGAAGGCGACGTCTACCAGCTGCAGCTCGGCATCCGCTTCGGCGCCGACCTCGACGGCAGCGCCTTCGATCTCTACCGCGCGCTCCGGCGCGAGAACCCGTCACCCTACATGTTCTACGTGGACACGCCGTTCGGCCAGATGCTCGGCGCGTCGCCGGAGTTTCTCGTGCGCCTCGAAGGCCGCAAGGCCCGCATCCGGCCGCTCGCCGGCACGCGCTGGCGCGGCCGCGACGACGAGGAGGACGCGCGCCTCGCGACCGAGCTGCTCGCGAACGAGAAGGAACGCGCGGAGCACGTGATGCTCGTGGACCTGGGTCGCAACGACCTCGGCTCGGTGTGCGAGTACGGCAGTGTGCAGGTCGACGAGCTGCTGCAGATCGAGCGCTACAGCCATGTGATGCATATCGTCTCGAACGTCGTGGGGCGGCTACGCGAAGACCGCGACGCGCTCGATCTGTTTCGGGCCGGTTTTCCGGCGGGCACGGTGACCGGAACGCCGAAGATTCGCGCGATGCAACTCATCGACGAGCTCGAGCCCGTGACGCGCGGATTCTACGCGGGGAGCATCGGACGCTGGTCGTTCGGCGGCGACTTCGACTCCTGCATCACGCTGCGCAGCGTGCACGTGCAGGAAGGCCGCGCGTGGTGGCAGGCGTCCGCCGGGATCGTCGCCGATTCGGATCCCGCAGCGGAGTACCGCGAGGTCTTCGACAAGACGCGCATCGCGCGCGAGGTGCTGGGAGTTTCGTAATGGCACGAGCTCGCCGCGTGCTGTTCGTGGACAACTTCGACAGCTTCTCCTACAACGTCGTGCACTTGCTCGCGTCGCGCGGCGCCGCCGTGGACGTGCTGCTCAACGACGACCCGCGCCTGGATGCCGGCCTGCTGGACCGTTACGACGCGCTCGTCGTCGGCCCGGGGCCGGGAAGGCCGGAGCACGCTCCCCGGATGCTCGGCGTCGTGGGCGCGGCGATCGAGCGCGGGACTCCTCTGCTCGGCATCTGTCTCGGGCTCCAGGCGATCGGCGAGGTGCTCGGCGCCGCCGTCGTGCACGCGCCGC
>Ga0213879_10000081_pt1 | contig 12621 bp, 16 predicted proteins | sample VelepicoBEBS_R03_FD_161046 | JGI IMG/M metagenome (GOLD analysis project Ga0213879, IMG submission 161046) | Vellozia epidendroides bulk soil microbial communities from rupestrian grasslands, the National Park of Serra do Cipo, Brazil - BS_R03 | ecosystem: Environmental > Terrestrial > Soil >...
GCCCCATCAACTCCAGAATCATCCACCCGGCAAACTGGCTCGCGGTCATTGGTCGCTTACCTCCATCGGTTGAAACTCTGACTCAGGAAAGCCCCCTCAACCCTCCCACCGAGGGAGGGAGAGGGGGATCGGAACAACGGGAGAAAACCGATTCACTCAGGCTCCAAGAGCAGATTCGGACAGAACTCCTGGAGAGACTCCGCTGCTGCAACTGAGGCATGATACCAGGTTGGAGAAGTCCCCCTCTGTAGGAGTTGACCTCCCAAGTAGGTCTCCCAGATCCAGCTTCCTGGTTGGGTGCGGTGTGGTTCCAGCCTCATCGCTGGGTATCGCCCCAGGGTTGCCGCAGTTTGGTTCGGGTTGCCGTTACTCTCCACTGATCGCACCCTCCGTTGAAAGCTGTGTGACGCCACAAGGCGACCCGTTCGGCATCGGGGCAACCGGCCGAACGGGTGTCGGTGCCGGCAAAGCCTCCGGGCAGGGGACCGTCTGCAAGGGCTGCCTCACGGGCGCCGGCACGGCACGGATCTGATGAGTCACGATGGGCATGTCGCTCGGCCCCTGGATCATGTAGGTCGTCGTGGGTGGCGTCGGCACAGGTTGCAGCGGGATCTGCTGTTTGACAGCGGGCGGCAACTCCCACGAAACCATGAACTTGAACCCCGGGGTTGCCTGACAGCCCATCGTCAACATCACCATCCCCCCAATCACCAGCAAACACAGTCGTTTCAACATGGTCAACTCCTTTCGACCACTGAACTCCAAAGAATCCGACACACTCCAAAGAAGTCACCGTCCTCTTGTCAAAGAATCCCGCAGCACACCCAAAGAAGCCCTAAAGAATCAAAAGAATCTTCTCTCTCTCTCTGGCGGAAAGGGATGTGCGCTGTAGGACCGACAGCGCACAAACGCTGCTGCCACCCCTACCACTGATTCTTTGGCTTCTTTGGTTCTTTGGTTTCTTTGGCGGCGAGATGTCACTCGCTCGCTTCGGCGGGCGGTTCTTGCCCTTTGAGACACCAACACCAGTTGCCCTGAAACTTGGCTGTCTTCTTCGATTGCCCTTGCAGAATCCCCTTCAAGATTTGATCACGCCACCATCGTACCGACCGGGTAAACCCCATCTCGAGATTGCCAGCAGCAGCGACCGATTCCGGCTCGGCTGGGCCGTTCAAGAGGTAGCGTCTCATCCAGTCGCTTGCCTGTTGCAGCACTCCGGGCGGAGTGATGGCTTCGGCTGACTCCCGCATGCAAATAGAATCGGAGTCCTCGTCGGTCTCCCCAATCCACTCAGCCAACGCCAGTTGGGCGAGAAAGTCTTGCCGCTTGGATTGGGACCACTTCGCCGGGAGTGTTCCCGCGATCGCCTTGACCCTGTCCTCATGGGGTTTCGACACCCGGTAGATCAATCCCATCGGGATCGGTCCGGCATTCATCTTGTCGCAGATAAAGAACTTGTCGTTCTCGCTCTCCCGGCTCTTGAGGACCAGGTAGGCCGCGCGGCACGCATTAACCCAACCGGCCGCGTCTGCAATCCGGTTGCGTGCCACTGGTCCATTGGACTTGTTGAAGTGTTTCACCAGCATCACGGAACAGTTGTGCGTCCTGGCCACTATCCGTAGAGGCTCAAGCAACTCACGGACTTCCTCATCCTTGCCGGGGTTCTTGTTGGTCCCCGCGAGGAACGCCGTCACCGGGTCGATAATCACAAGGGCACAGTCTTTTAGCTTGGCCAGCTTGCGTTCAATGGCGTCGATGTGGTTGAGGCTGAACGGTGCAAACTTGCCCGCCTTGGTCTTGATCCCCTCAACGAAATGGATCATCGACCCGTTTGCGTCTGCTGCCATGACTCTCGGTTTTTGGGTCTTCTCCGCGTGGTCTTCACACGCCATGAGCAAGACCGATCGCGGGCCCTCGGGAGTGTAGGCCAGATCAAAGACCGGAAGACCCCGGGAGAGCCGGGCGGCAATGTGGATGGTGATGAAGCTCTTTCCCTGCCCTCCCGGCCCGGCAAAGAGGACCAGTTCGCCCTCGGGGATGTAGCCTGGCACGAGCCAGGTGGTTACGTCTGGCTCGATCTGATCAAAGGTCCGTGTGACCAGGCCGTCCTCTTCCTCTGGTTCTTTCGGTGGTTCCACGGTGTTGAGGACCAGCAATTCGCGGAACTGCTTGCCGATCAGATCCCACCTCGGGGAGTCCACCGGGTCGGAGAGGTGCATGTGGGCCCAGCGTCTCACGTCCTTCGCCTGGTCGGGCGGAAGTGCCCAGAAAATCGGACGGTTGAGGAGTCGGGCCAGTTCGGCCGAAATGTGCTTCGCGCCGTCCAGGCCCGGCCAAGAACCGTCGCCATTCGCGTCCCATTCAGCCATGACAACGATCGACCGATTCGCCGGAACTCGGGCGAAGAGTGTTGCAAGGTCACGTGTGCCTGCTCTGTTGGACGGCCGACCGATCCCAGCCAGGCCCATAGCTCCAAGCGCAAGAACGTCAGAGGGTCCCTCGACCACATAGACAGGGCCCTCGACTTCTTCCCAGTTGGTGTGGACCGACAGGCCGCGAGTACTGCCCTGGATCGCTCGCTTCATGCCGTCCGCGCGACGGCGGACAATGCCGACGATCTCCTCTTCGCCGTTCATCTCGGGGAAGGTCCAGCACATCCCGTCGCGGGATGTCTTGCAACTGCCGATGCGAGGTAGCAGGTCGAGGCATTCGAGGGGTAGGCCGAGATGCCGAGAGAGTGCGATCTTGCGTTCGGGAGTGAGCTCCGCCGCGTGTGTCGCTGCTCGGGTTGGCCAGGAGATGTGTTCTGCGGAATGGTTGTCGTTCTTGCCGGCTGTCAATCTGGGCTGTTTATGCTGATGGGGGGAGGGGGGGGGGCTTATGCCGTTTGTGCTGGCTGGGCGGTAGCAGGTCCAAGAATCATCGCCCTTGGCAGGTCCAAGGCACGCGAAGCCAGTCTGCTGGCCCTGGCGGCGGCGGCAGAGGATGAGTCCATCTTCCCCGACCGAGCAACCGTGTGAGGCTTCGCAGACTGGGCAAGGGCTGCCTCTGCTCGCTTGCTTCCGTTTGGTTCGCCTGTCACTCATCTGAAATGATCTCCTTCCGGTGAAGAAGCCAGCCACAAGCCGAATGCTTCCCAGAGAGGTTATCGACCCGCAGCGATGCCAACTTGAGGCCGGATTCGTCTGAATGTCTTGCCTGTCTCTGGGGAGCACACTCCATGCTACCTTCCCTCGGCCCATACTGCCAACCATGCCTCCTCTCGGGCATGGGTGTATACACCCTCTTTGCGGGAATCCCCTCTGTTGGGATTGTCAATACTGTGACAGGAGGGGAGAATTGGAATGGTGGTATTCACGTTTTCCTGGGAGATTTCCGGTTTCGTTGATCCTGGCCCGGACCAGAGTGGAACCGGAGAAGTTAGAGCAGCCTGAATCAACAGGGTTGAAGTGTGGGCGAGTCTGGTTGGCCCACTCCTCTTTACCCTGTGCAACCCCTGGAGGTGTACTTGTGAAAGTTGGAGATGAAGTTCTGGTCCAAGGGCAGCCTGGCATCATCCAGGAAATCAAGACCATTGGCCAGATGGTCCTGGCACTGGTCATGGTTCTGGTGCCGCAGGTCCGCTGGTTCCCCGCGAGCCAGGTCCAGAGCGGCGCCCCTCCCTCCCCGGCCACTCCCTCTTCGCCATCGCCGGCTCCTGCTCCCTCCGCCAACCCCTGAGATCGCTCTTGTGTCGAAACGAGGTGTTGACGTGTCTCTCAATCGCCGGCGAAAAAACGGAATCACCATCCCTGTGGTGGAGTTCTCTTGCAAACGCTGCAAGAGGAAATTGCTGACCTCGCGTGCGGAGGCACAACCGCCAAAGCCCGGACTGGTCCCCTACTGCCAGGATTGCCTCAAAGAAGGGCAGAGTGTCGTGATGGATCGCAAGGAGTACTCCTCTGGTCCGATCAATCTTATTGTCTGAGGTAACCAACTCATGAACGTGCCACTGATCCCGACGAACTACTACTTCAACGACATTCTCGTCAACGCCATCAACGCTGGTGCGCCGGCGGTGACGAAACTGTCGGCTGCCAAACTCATGCTCGGCACCGTGTTCCTCCAACCCGGCCTTCTGACCACCTATGCCGAGTTGACGGAGGCTACCTTCACCGGCTACGCACAGTCCGCTACTGTGGTGTGGGGTACGCCCATCAACGACGTGGATACCACGCCAACGTCGCAGTCCCCCTCGCACCTGTTCCGCTGCACAGCAGGTGGGGTCACCAACCAGATTTACAACATGGCCGTGACCGATGGGGTCGTGGCTCCTGGCACCGGCATCCTGGCCTCGGCGGCATGGACCCCGCCTATCGTTATCGCCAACGCCGGAGATGGCTTCAGCGTGCTCGTGGACTGGAACTTGGGCAACGTGCCCGGCAACCTGAACGTGACCATCGTCCAGTGATGGATGCAAGCAACCAGTGACTCGCTGGGACGTGCCCGGCCGGTCCAGTGATCGCATCGTGGGTTGTCGCTGGCCCCGAATGGCGACTGAGAACAGCAGCGACCACCTCTTCCTGTGACATACCCGTTACGGTGAGTTACAGGAATATGGAGAGAACAATGGGTCTCATTGCAAACCCGAAGGTCACCATCGAGATGGTGCTGGGCACCGTGGGATGGTCTGACAGTCACTACTACAACTCTGTCGTCAACGTGAATGATCCGGGTCTCTACAACGCAGCCAAGGCCCTCGCCGCTGCACGGGCGAGTTGTCTCGGAGGTAATATCGAGATCTCGCTCGTCAAGATGTCTCAGGATACCATTTCGCGGGACGTGAACTATCTGAAGACCGCCGACCTGCCGGCAACATCTCCCGCAGGGAACCCGCCTGCCAACTCCGGGTACAGCGGTGGGCCGAACTACCCAGGGGTCACACCCAGCACGACGTGGCTCTATCAGTCTCCTCACCTCAGTTGGCCAATCAAACTGCTGGACGCCAACAACAACCAGATCGCCATCAGCTATCTCGCTGGGATGCCCCAGAATGCGGGGCAATTTGGTCCTGGACCACTCCAAGGGAGTGGGAACACGGCCGGATTCTACCTGGCCAAATACGCACAGTACCTGGTCGATGGTCCGTGGGGGGCCGCATCGCGTACATTCCCTGCCGGCGCATTCAATCTGGCAACTTCCACGCCCATCACCGCCATTACCTATGTGCCTGCGGCCGGCACTGTGCCTCCGCAGCTCCAGTTCGCAGTGGTCGCGGCCGGGGCCACCTCCACCATCGCGCCTGGTGTGTGGATTCGCGTCGGCGGCATGAAGTATAAGATCCCCCAGACGAAGCTGCGACTCAACGGCAGCTATCAGGTCGTGTCCTACAATGCTGGCGTGGCATCTGTGTACGTGCCGCGACTCAATGCGGTGCCTGTCCCGTTTACCGCATTCGGCTACATGCAGTGTGCCACCTACCAGTTGCAGGACTACGTTGGCTATACCCTCGACCCGATCACCCACAGAAAAAGGGGGCGCGTTGGTATCACGGCTCGTGGACGCCGCTCGGCGTAAGGCTGCCGATAGACCCTTGTGGGTGCATCATGGACGACATCACCCACGAATTTGTTGGCTCTGTGCGACCTTATCGGGACCGGCCAGATATTTCCGTGCCGGTCCTGTGGTACAAGGCCCCACCCTCAGCCAAGTTGATGCCCTACGCCAACGCCTTTGCCAACGTGGTTCCCTACGAACGGGATTTCGTCCCTCTCGTTGGCGTGAACTTCGACTTTACTCCGGTCAACATGGGCAACTTCCTGGGGCGTCTTGGGCAAGCGCCCTGTGGAAGTCCTGACCAGTGGATCAACGGCTGTCTGGCAACTGACACCATCAACTGCAAATGCAAGAGCGAAGACGTGGTGCCCGTCGAAGAAGTACCTACTGGCTTGATTGACGGGAGCAACAGAAACTTCACGCTTTCGCAGACTCCCATGTCCGCCATGTCTCTCCTTGTATTCCTGAATGGTGTTGCTCAGACTCAAGTGGTCAACTATTCCATCGCAAGCAACAGGATCAGCTTCACCGGCGCGAGTACTCCTCGGGTTGGGGACAGTCTCCTCGCGTACTATTGGGTGCAAACGTAAATGGACCCTGTGCAAGTCAACGCAGCGTTTCAATTGCGAAACCTCCCCCCCTGGTCTGGGGGGGAGTTCGACAACTACCCGTCCACGGGCCCTTACTCACCGCCTGTGCTTTACTTCGACAATAACACCGGGCTGTTCCTGACATCGTCAGGCCACGCATCGGCTCTGCTGGCATCGCTCACACAGACCGGCGCTATTGGCCACGCTGGCGGACAGCAACTACAGGGTACGCTGTTCTTTAATTCCAACAGCGGGACGCCGCGCAGCACGTTCTTCGACTGGAATTACTGGTCGATTGGTCTCATCAATGGGGGTGGAATAGCATCGAGTCTCGGGTCGGACCTCACGTCAAGCACGGGGTGGGGGTTGGCCTACAGTGATGCTGCACCCTTGGACCCGAAGACCATCCTCAAGAGCAGCGACTCCGTTCAGATCCTGAGCGAAGGTGTCACACGCTACATCCAACTGCTGAACGGTGCCACAGGCGAATACCTGTGGGTTGATGGACATAGCTTCCCCACGCGGCTACACGGAGGAAACGGGACTGGTATTCAGAATGATGCCGGTGCATTCGCCACACTCGGCATTGACCCGATTGCGAACGCCGCTTACTGGGACCTGGAGTATCTCTATGGAGTCGCTCACTTCAGCCTCAACAACAACACCTATAAAGGGCAGACCGGCTCCCTGCTCGGCGGAGGGACTGTCACCGGGGGAATTGTGACCGCCCTGGGCGGGAGTACCCTGTCCTGGTCCGACATCACCGGACATCCAACCACGCTCGCCGGGTATGGCATAACCAACGCCGTCGCTATCGGCTCAACTGCTGGAGGGGATCTCACCGGAACCTACCCCGATCCCACCGTAACTACTGCGTCAGGTCACGCCATTATCACCAACGCGACTGGCGCGGGTGGGGATCTTTCAGGCACCTACCCTGACCCGGACGTTACACAGATTCAGGGTTTCCCGCTGTCCATCATCAGCCCGATTAGCAATGACCTGTTGGCATGGAACGGGTCTGACTGGGTCAATGCTTCCTTCTCCGCCCTCGGACTGGTCACCTCGGGCAGCTCGGCTGGGGGAGACCTGAGCGGAAGCTACCCCAATCCCTCCGTCGCGCAGATCGCCGGCTACCCGCTCTCCATCTCGGGACCAGCCGCCAACGACGTATTGACGTGGAATGGCTCGCACTGGATCAACCACCCAGGCGGGACTTCGCTGGCCATCGGCGACACTGTCACCAGTTCAACGGCGAACACTCTGCTCTACACGGATGGAAGCGGGACCCTGCAAAATGTCTCCGGCTTTACCTGGAACTCTGTTACCCCGCTGCTCTCCCTGACAACTGGCGGAGCTTCCTTTTTCTGGGGACCCATCGGTGGATTTGACGCTTTAAACGGGGGATTTATTACTGCCAGGATTGCAACCATTGTTGAGGCGGGCTATTTCGAAAACGGATCCCAGGTTGTGACAATCTGCGATGGCATAAACTCGATCTCCTACACCCCGATCAACTCAACCAACTGGACAGCCCCACCCCCAATGGATGTCTGGGTTGCTCTGGATAGGCTTGCTGCTGCATGTGTTGCCCTTGGCCAGACTCCCTGACGTACTCGCGGTGCTCTTGGCCAGACATCCTGATCACCCGTTACGAAGAGACTGGCAAAAGGAGGAACATCCGCCGTGCCGATCTACCATTGCACGCTGTTTTTCTGCTCTCCGCCGTTCGGCTGGGTCGAACAATTCTTTCGCCAGGACGGAAACATGAACTCCGCAGTCATTGCGACTGCATCCCTGGCGGCAGCGAGGTTTACGATTCTGGGAACAGGGGTCAATCTCTACCGATTGCGGGTGAGCCAGGTAGGTATGCCCCGCAATTCTGTTTCTGTCGATGGTGGTGGAGTGGTCCAGCCGGTTCAAGCGATGGACGCGCGAACCGGGGCGGAGATGTCCGTTGCCGGGGCTGGCACAGGTCTCTATCGCCGTACATTCCTTCTTCGCGGGCTTCCCAAAGGGTCGTTGGCGAAGCAAGGTAACCTGTGGCAATTCGTCGGCCCCTACTCAGCGGCAATCAATGCCTGGCTGGGGTTACTCACCTCCGGTCAATGGCAGTTGCAAGCTTGGGGGAGGACTGGTCCCGCTTACGCAGTCACTGGAATGATTTCATCGCTTCCGCCGCCCGATGAATTTCAACCCCTACGCGACAGTTCGTCCTTCCTGGTCCTCATCAACGGCAATCCAACGCTGCCGCCTGTCAACCCGGACACCTTGGAGCAACCTTCGGTGAGGATCGGCCGGGTAAAATGGAGTCCCCGGCCGCGCAAGGGAATGGCAAGCCCCAACGGGGAATTTACCGCAGCGGCAACCACCCTTGGAATGATTGCCTGCTATGGAGCAATCCCCCAGGAAGGGGCGTATCTCTCCGGCGGGTATATTCAGTGCCGACCGAGGATCTATGTTCCCATCGGTTCCTGGGAACGTCTTCGGCTGGGCAGCAAAGCTTGCGGCAAGGCACCCAAAGATGCCACCCCGCCAATCTTGCCGTGGAAAGCAGTCCCGTCTGGCCCGCCCTTCGGCAAAGGCATCCAGTCCGCACTGAACGTGCAAGTCCCGGCTCAATTGCTTGGCCTGAACGATTTGATTGGGACCCCTTTGCCTGAACAACCGCAACCGCCTCCCGTGCCACCCCCGCCACCGCCACCCAAGCCGATTGTCCTCAACAGTGCCAAGGATATTCTCAACCTGATCTACGAATACCAGGGACCGCCGCCTTTCACCCCGCCTTATTTTGCGATCGGCATTGCCCCGATTCTGAATCGGCAAGGTTCTTATTTCGTTGGCATCAACGGTTTTTGGCCAGCAGGCTCGGATGCCACCGGACTACTTGCCACCATTTCTACCGGACTTGGGTTTGAAACACAGTATCAACGGATCGTTCTTGGTGCCGTCAAACAGGTCGCACCCAGCGACAGCTACTTATACCTGTACGGCTTCAGTCTGGGAGGTATGACGCAAGAACTCTTGATCTCCGAATACAAGAATGCTGGTTACAGGACTGTGATCCTTTCGACATTCGGCTCCCCCATCATGAATCCGATTACCGGGCAGGCCGTCTACACCGTACGCTATCGCACATTGCTCGACATGGTTCCATATACGACGGTTGTTTCGCTGCTCCTTTCTGGCTTGTCCGGCTTGTTTATGTATAACAACATCCCGGCCGATCCCAACAACTACGCATTTCCTGACAATCACATGCAATTTGGGCAGAACCAGGGGCTTGATAATTACGACCCAATGGGCAAATTCTACTCGCCCGGCCCGGTCCCCAAGCCGAACGACAACACCCTCGAACTTGGCCCGTTGCAGTTGTTCCCCTTGCCTCCGCCAACGTGATGGACTTGACGGCAAAAGATTCCGCCAATGGGGACCTGTCTGTTTGCCGTGACAACATGCCGTCACTTCTGGTAGAATTTGGTCGATGGCTAACTCCATTGCTGAAAGGAACCTGAGATGACAAGTCTTGCCTGGTTCTGCGTTACCTTCGGCTTGCTGGTTGCCGCGTTTGTGGTCGCTGCCATCGCCTACGATGTCTGGGCCGTGGAAACCCGTCACCTGACCATCTCGGAATGGTGCCTGGCTGCCGGCCGCAAACACCTCTGGCTTGTCGCACTGCTCACAGCCATTGCTGTTCTACCTCTTGGCATCTTGATCGGCCACTTGTGGTTTCCTCAGTACGTCCAGCGAGGGTGACCAGCTCCCGACCAACCCCGGCCAGGCCGAGTCATCCGCAAGCCGTGATGCCCGGCGGCGGAGGCCGGCTGGCCGGATTGAAACCAACCGCCCAAATACCCGCGAACCGGGCCCAGACCAGCAACCCGATCGCGTCCCCTATCTTGGAGGCACCGAACCATGCCACAACGTCACTACGGCCTCAATTTTGTTCACCCGGGCGCAACGCAACCGAAGCATCTCTATCGCGTCGCGCCCACCCGAGCTAACCCCCCGAAGGTTGACCTCTCCACCCCGCCAATGCCCGCGCCGTTTGAACCCTGCTTGGACCAGGAAGCCTTGGGCGCTTGCGGGCCCAACGCAGTCGCGGAGAACCTGGTTCACGAAGCACTGGAAGAAGGAGAGACCGACGTACCACTTCCAAGCCGCCTCTTCATCTACTGGATTAGCCGCTCAGTCATGGGCACCGTGTACCAGGACAGCGGGGTGGAAAACGCCAAGATGTTTGGGGCGATTGGCCGCTACGGATTCTGTGACGAATCCCTCTGGCCCTACAACATCGCTCGCTTCCGCTCTCGGCCAACCCTGGCGTGCTTCTCCCAGGCCCGGACCCGGACCCCGCTTGACTATGCGGTCGTTCCCCAGGATATCGATCAGATTCGGTCCTGCCTGGCCGATCGCAAGCCGTTTGTCTACGGATTCCAGGTGTACCAATCCTTTGAGAGCAATGCGACTGAGAAGACCGGCATCGTGTCCATGCCAAGCAACACCGAACAGTTTCTCGGCGGACATGATGTACTCGTCGTGGGCTACGACGACTCCTCCGGTTACCTCAAGTTCAAGAACTCGTGGGGCCCTGACTGGGGGGATCACGGGTATGGCTACATGCCCTACGCCTACGCTCTCGACCCGGCCCTCTCGGGGGACTTCTGGTCCATTGAGCGCATCGGTCACCCGTAAACCGCCCTCCGTTCACCCGCCAATCGTCCAGGTCCGCGTCGCGCAGATGGGCGGTGTCGGCCGGACAGATCTGGGACGTAGTAGTTTAACCAACCCCTCTCTGGAGTCTCTGACAATGGCTGAAGCATTGATCTCCCCCGACCCCACCGACGAAATCTGCTTCGATGGTCACGACGGCAAGGCAACGGTCCTGTTGTCCGCTGCTGACCTTGAAGCAGTCGTACGACTACTGGAACAGATCAAAAGCACAGGGGAGAGTCTCATCCTGGGAATCAACTTGGACCCGAAGACGAACACCTACGAATGGGAAGCCGGCCTGGGTAATGATGAAGCAGGCACTGGCCAGACTCCCATTGATGCCGTCGTGGACCTGATGAGCCAGCAGTAAAACCGCGACGCCTGCTGTGACCTGTTCTCTGCGAATCGGTAGCAGGCCGGGCATTTCTTGGAGTCTCACTCATGGCTGTTGATCTGACATACTTCCATCTGGCCGTCGCATTAGTTCTCGGACTGGTGCCTATGTTGCTGGCCGTCGTCTGCGTGGTTGCGGTATGGCGATACCTCAGAACCGCATCGGTTCATCTCTCCGCCGTGGTCAACATTATTGCCGAGTTGCTCGACGCGCTGCGGGCTATCCATGAAATGGCCGAACGTGTTTTCTACCGGCCCTGCAAACCACCGAAGGGACCGCATGATGAGTGACCAATGCGGAAGTAGACCGGCCAGGCAGGGAACCTGGCCGGTCCTGATTTTCGCCTATCCAATCCTGCCAATCCCTACCGTTACCTGTCCGCTTTCCGTCTCACATAGAACCCCTTCAGTTCCGGGAAACGAATCATCGAATCAGCGGCCAGGTCTTTGAGCAACAGCGTTCCATCCTCAAGAACGAGTTGATAGGCGAATGGTAGGCTTGCGGTTTTCGGATCCTTGTCCTTCCCGTCAACCGCAACGCCGAATAGAATCCCTTCCTTTGCCGCGCCTACGGCGATATGTCTCTCGACAGTCGAAATGACTTTCCCATCGCTTCCAATGTGGGTCAACTTCCATGTCAACCGATCCCCCACAAAGCGAAGATCGGAGACGAAGTGTCCTCCGCCTTGCGTTCCTTCCTTCTTGCTGGTCCATTCTCCGCCGAGAGATTCAATCGCCATTGCCTTGCCATGTCCTTCCTTCTCCGCCAATCTGTTGACCGTTGGCTGAGCCAACCCTTCTCTTTCTGCTGATCCTGCCGTTGCCACGCCTACGGCAATCGCCAGGATTGCCACCGCTGCCTTTCCAATCATGTTCGGCCTCCAAGATGTTCAGTTGATGCCCTATTCCTCTTGGCACCAAACCGGAATCGTTGTCACGCAAAAAAACCATTCAAGGCGAGAGCACCTTCTGTTGGCAAGGTCGATGTCGCTGATTCAGTCGCCGACGTGGTTGAAATTATGCCGGCCGACCCGGCACCGTCCACCAGGGCGAGCCCCTGGCCGTCGTCCAGGCCCCGGTCGGCCAGGTGCTCGGCACCGTCCACCAGGGCGCGCCCCTGCCCGGCATCCCGGCCCCGGTCGGCCAGGTGCTCGGCACCGTCCACCAGGGCGTGACACGGTCGGCCATGTGCTCGGCACCGTCCACCAGGGCGCGCCCCTGGCCGTCGTCCAGGCCCCGGTCGGCCAGGTGCTCGGCACCGTCCACCAGGGCGTGACACGGTCGGCCAGGCCCCGGTCGGCCAGGTACTCGGCACCGTCCACCAGGGCGCGCCCCTGGCCGTCGTTCAGACCCCGGTCGGCCAGGTACTCGGCACCGTCCACCAGGGCGC
>Ga0213879_10000082_pt1 | contig 12509 bp, 14 predicted proteins | sample VelepicoBEBS_R03_FD_161046 | JGI IMG/M metagenome (GOLD analysis project Ga0213879, IMG submission 161046) | Vellozia epidendroides bulk soil microbial communities from rupestrian grasslands, the National Park of Serra do Cipo, Brazil - BS_R03 | ecosystem: Environmental > Terrestrial > Soil >...
GCACCTGCGGGTCAAGGCACCGCGGCGCCACAAGCGGCTGCCGCTCCGGCCGGGACGCCCAAGCCCGCCTGCGCGAATCCGAACGTCGAGGCGACGGTTACGAATCCGGTCCAGCCCGACTATCCGCAGTCGGCGCTCGATCTGGGACTCGGCGCAGTGACCGTCAACGTCGAAGTCACGGTCGGGCCGAGCGGCAATTTGATTACCGCCAAGGTGTACAAGAGTTCGGGCAACATGTCGATCGATCAGGCGGCGTTGCGCGCGGCTCGGCAGTCGACGTACTCGCCGAAGCTCGTGAACTGCCAGCCGACGACGGGTGATTATCTCTTCCGCGCGGATTTCCAACCCGACTAGTCACCCAGCGTGTCATGAGGCATGAAACGCATCCCGCGTTTGCTGGTCATTGCGTTCGCGCTCTCGCTGCTCGTGCATCTCATCGTGGCGCTGATCATGCGGCCGCCCACGCCCACGCCGCAGGGGCAGGCTGAGGTCGTCTCGATCGAACATCGGCCGGCGACGATCGCGGTGACGAAGATGCGAACGCCGCCGCCACCGCCGCCGAAACGCACGCCGGCCCCTCGTACGGTCGCCTCGGCTCCGCCGCGAAAGCCCAACGGACTAGCAGGACCCGCGGGGACGGCCTATGGCACGCCGCCCGCGCCCACGCCGGCCCCCGCGACGCCGCCTCCGCCGCCGGCCGCGACGACGTCCGCCGGCGGATGCACCCAACCGAACGCGCCGGCGGCGATCGCCGCGTCGCCATCGCCGCCCGACATCGCGTCCGCGGCGCGCGCAGAAGGGACGAGCGGCGTCGCGTTCGTGCGCGTCCAGCTCGATCCCGGCGGGCAAGTCACCTCCACGGGAGTGATGCGGAGCACCGGAAATTCATCGCTCGATCTCGTCGCGGTCGGGATGGCGCGCGACGCGCGTTACACGCCGGCGCTCCGCAACTGCAAGCCGATTGCGGGAGACTACACCTTCAGCGTAAAGTTCGTGGCGTGGTAGAAGCCGCTCGGCCCTCGTGACGCTCTTCCAAGCACTCGCTCTGGCGCTGCTGCAGGGCGTGAGCGAGCTGTTTCCCGTGTCGAGTCTCGGCCACACGATCCTCGTGCCGGCCGTCCTCGGGTGGCACAACCTGGATCGTTCCAGCGTCTCATTCCTCGCATTCGTCGTCGTCCTGCACCTCGGCACGGCACTCGCGCTGGTAGTGTTTTACCGCGCGGAATGGTACGCGATCGTCCGCGCGCTCGTCGCGAGCGTCGTTCGAGGACGCCTGAGCGCGGACCGCGACGAGCGGATCGGCTGGCGGCTCGTCGTGGCGACGATTCCGGTCGGCCTTCTCGGTTTGATCTTCGAGGCGCCGGTGCGTCGCCTGTTCGGCTCGCCCGCGCCCGCGGCGTTTTTTCTCATGATCAACGGGCTCGTCATGTTCGCCGGCGAGGCGCTGCGGCGGCATCAGCGGCGAAGCGCCGGACGCGAGGATAAGCCGATCGAGCGTCTGAGCTATGCCGGCAGTCTCGCCGTCGGCGCGGCTCAGGCGCTCGCGCTGCTGCCGGGGATCTCCCGATCCGGCATTTCGATGGTCGCCGGGCTGCTGTGCGACCTGGACCATGAGGACGCGGCGCGCTTCTCGTTCTTGCTTGCGACGCCCGTGATTTTGGCGGCTGCGTTGCTCGAGATACCGAGGCTCTTCGTCCCGGCGGCACACGTGGTGTTGCTCCAGGCCATCGTCGGCGGAATTGCGGCCGGAGTCGCCGCATATCTTTCGGTGGCCTTTTTGACGCGCTACTTCCGGTCGAACGATCTGCGCCCGTTCGGCTGGTACTGTGTCATCGTGGGCGCAATCTGCCTGATTCTCGCACGCGAGGGAATGATCACATGAGAGTCGTCGCGATCGCCTTGGCGATCCTCTTCTTCGTCCTCGGAATTCTCTACGGCCTCGGGAAGATCAATTTCTTCACGCAGTCCGGCGCGCAGCACGCGCATCACATCACCCATCTCGTCGTCCTGTGGGTGTTGGCCCTGCTGTGCTTGATCTGGGCCCGTTTCCAAAGCGCACCCCGGTGAAGTCCTCGCACCTCGCAGCCGACGCGAGCATCGCGATGGTCGACGTTTCCGCAAAGAACGTGACTTCTCGGTCCGCGACCGCGGAGGCGGTCGTTCGCATGAACGTCGCGGCACGGAATGCGCTGCGCGAGGCAACCCTCAAGAAAGGGGACGCCCTCGTCGCCGCTCAGGTCGCCGGGATTCTCGCCGCAAAGCGCACGGCCACGCTCATTCCCCTAGCTCACCCGCTGCCGCTGGACAAGGTCGACGTGCGCTTCGAATGGCGCGACGACGGCGCGCTGCGCGTCGAGACGGAGGCCTGCACGTCGGCTCGGACCGGCGTCGAGCTGGAGGCGCTCGTCGCCGCGAGCGTCGCCGCGCTGACCATCTACGACATGGCCAAGTCGCTCGACAAGGCCATCGTCATCGATTCGCTGCGCTTGCTGCGCAAGACCGGCGGCAAATCCTCCTTCGCCCTTAGACAGGCTCAGGGTGACAATGACGTTTAAGGTTGCGCTGATCGTGCTCTCGGACCGCGCCGCGTCCGGAGAGCGTGCCGACCAGTGCGTGCCGATCATGCGCGAGCGCCTCGGCGCGGCGTATACCGTGGTGCGCGAGAGCATCATCTCCGACGACCCGGCCTCGTTGCAGGCGCATCTCATCGACCTCGCCGATTCACACGCCGCCGACCTCGTGCTGACGAGCGGTGGGACCGGGCTCTCGCCGCGCGATCGGACGCCGCAGGCGACGGCCGCCGTTCTCGATTACGAGGTGCCCGGCATCGCCGAAGCGATTCGCGCCGCCTCGCTGGCGCACACCGCCACGGCGATGCTCTCCCGTGCGCTGGCCGGTGTCCGCGATCGGACGCTCGTCATCAATCTGCCGGGGAGCCCGAAGGCGGTGGCGGAGACGCTCGACATCGTGCTCCCGGTCCTCCCGCATGCACTGGAGCTCCTGGCCGACCGGTCGCCGGACCAATGAGACGAGTCGGTAGTTACGCTGATGCGGAGGCCTATCTGCTCGAAACGATCGACGAGACGGTCTCGCGCCGCGCTGCCTACAAGCTCGACAGAATGCGCGCGCTCCTGCGCGAGCTCGGCGATCCGCACCGTCCCTATCCTACGATTCACGTGGGTGGTACGAGCGGCAAAGGCTCGACGGCGACCATGATCGCCGCCTGCCTGCGCGTGGCGGGCAGACGAACGGGACTGCATACGAAGCCGCACCTCAATGCGATGACCGAGCGCGCCCGCATCGACGGCGCGCCAGTATCGCAGGAGCGCTTTGCGGCGCTGCTCGATGAGATGCTGCCCGCGATCGCGCGCACCACGGAGCGATTTGGGCGCCCGACGTACTACGAGACGCTGCTTGCATTATCGTTCAAATACTTCGCGGACGAAGCCGTGGACGTTGCGGTGATCGAAGTCGGGCTCGGCGGACGATTCGACGGCACCAACGTGATTCTGCCGGTCGTCGCCGCGATCACATCGATCGGCTACGATCACACCGAGGTGCTTGGGAGCACGATCGAGGAGATCGCGCTCGAGAAGGCGGGAATCGCCAAACCGGGCGTGCCGCTCGTCGTCGCGCCGGTGCCCGCCGCCGCCCGGTCGGTGATCGAACGGGTCGCGGGCGAGGTCGGTGCGCGCATCGTGCTCGTTTCGGACGTCGTGCGCGTCGAACGCGAGCGCCCCGAGGATCGCGGCGGCCAGATGCTCTCGGTCGTCACGCCTCGCGGTTCGTACCGCCTTCGCCTGGCGGCCGCCGGCACGTTCCAGCGCACCAACGTCGCGACGGCGATCGCCGTGCTGGAGCAGCTCGGCGACGAGCTGCGTCCGGCTGCGGCCGAGATCGCGCGGGCGCTCGCGGACGTGGAGATTCCGGGCCGGATGGAGCTCGTCCGGGCGAACCCGACGGTCGTCTTCGATATCGCGCACAACGCGGAGAAAGCCGCGTCTCTCGTCGCCTCGCTGCGCGAGTCGTTTCCGAATCGCCGAATTCACTACGTGGTCGCCATCGGGGAGAGCAAGGACGCGCGGAGGATCATCGAGATCCTCGGAACCGTCACGTCGACGTTCACGTTCACGTCGTTCGCCGCGCGGGGCCGCAGAGCGATCCGTCCCCAACGTTTGGCGACGATAGCGGAATCGCTCGGCGGTTGGGGCCGCGCGATAACCGAGCCGGCCGAGGCGCTGGCGGTCGCCCGGCGGATGGCCGCGTTGGACGACGTCGTCGTCGTGACCGGATCGACGTTCGTCGTCGCGGGACTACGCGAATGGTACATGCCGAGCGCGGTTCCCTAGCGCTGCGCGGTCGGCCCATCCGGTGGGGCGAGCGGACCTATGTGATGGCGATCGTCAACGTCACGCCCGACTCGTTCTCCGGCGACGGCGTCGATGAGCCCGTCGCCGCGGCGAAATACGCGGCGAGGCAATGGGCCGACGGCGCAGACCTCTTGGACGTCGGCGGGGAATCGACGCGGCCGGGTCATCGCCCGGTGGAAGAACGCATCGAGACGGCACGCATCGTTCCCGTTATCGCGACGCTAAGGCAACGCTTCGCCGATGCGCCCATCTCGGTCGACACGTACAAGCCGGCGGTTGCGCGCGCCGCACGCGCGGCGGGGGCCGACATGATCAACTCGGTCTGGGGCGCGTCCGACGCGCTGCTTGACGCAGCGGCCGAGCTCGAGATGCCGGTGGTCGCGATGCACAACCAGAGGGGGACGACCTACGACGGCGACGTCGTGGACTCGGTGCTGCGATACCTCGAGGAGTGCGGCCGCCGCGCGCTGGCGCGGGGGATCGCGCGTGAGAGAATCATCTTGGATCCGGGGATCGGGTTCGGAAAGACTGCCGATCAGAACGTCGTGGTGCTGCGAGCGCTGGGCCGGCTCGTCGCGTTGGGCTTCCCGACGATGCTCGGGGCGTCGCGTAAGTCTACGATCGGCAAGCTCACCGGGCGCGAGGCCGGCGAGCGCGTGTACGGTACCGTCGCGACCACCGCGCTTGCGGTTGGGGCCGGCATCGATATCGTGCGCGTCCACGACGTGGCTGCCGCGCGTGATGCGATCGCCGTAGCCGACGCGGTCGTTCGGGATTGGAGGCCGGCCGGATGGACCGGATAAGCCTGGACGGTATTCGTGCGTACGGCAAGCACGGCGCCGACGCCGCCGAACGCGAGCGGGCACAGCCGTTCGACATCGCGATATCCGCCGAGCTCGATCTGACGGATGCGGCGGCAACCGACGACTTGAGCGCAACGCTGGACTACGCGGCGCTGCACGAGCGAATCGTGCAGATCGTGGCCACGACGTCCTACGCGTTGCTCGAGCGCCTCGCCGCCGACCTGCTCGACGCCGTCTTCGAGGAGAGGCGCGTCCAACGCGCGCGCGTCACGATCGCGAAGCCCCGCATTCTCGACGGCGCGACTCCTTCTGTGACGCTGTGCCGGTCGCGCTGATGGAGCACCGAGCGTACATCGGCATCGGGTCCAATTTGGGAAGACGGGTCGCGAACGTCGAGCGCGCCTTCGCGGCGATCGGCGAACTGGGAACGCTGCTGGCGAAATCGTCGATCTATCGCAGCGATCCCTGGGGTAAAGTGGATCAGCCGTGGTTCGCCAACGCGGTCGCTTTGCTGCAGACAGCACTGTCGCCGCGCGATCTGCTCGAAGCACTGCAGGCCGCGGAGCAGCGGCTCGGGCGCACGCCCGGCGAGCGGTGGGGACCGCGCGTCATCGATCTCGATCTGCTGCTCTACGACGAGCTGGACATCGACGAAACCAGTCTGCGCGTGCCGCACCCGCATCTTCGCGAGCGGGGGTTCGTGCTGGTGCCCTTGGCGCAAATCGACGCGCGGTTTGCTGCGTTGCGCGACGCGTTACCGGAGAGCGAAGCCAGGTCCGTCTCGCCTTTGGGCGAAAGCGATTCGGCGATGCCGATTCGAGAGAACGATTCCATCGCGGAGCGCGTTCGCGCCCTCGCGCGGTTCCTCGCCGACGGCGACGCCGTGCGCGTTCGAATCACGCGGCCGGACGACGACATCGAAGTGGCCCTCCGTGCTGCCGAGCCGATCGCGTCGAGGCGTGAAGCGGATCGAGCTCCGACCAAAACGGCGGCGCCTCGCGTCGACACGATCAAGGCGGATCTCGTCGGAATCTTTCACGCGAGCCGGCCGGCTCCGGCCGAGGGCGACACCTTCGAGGGGGATCGAGAGCTGGGATACATCGAGGCACTCGGCATCCGCACGCCGGTGCATAGCATGGGCGGCGGCAGGCTCGTATCGATCTCTGCCATCGATGGGACAGCGGTCGAATACGGACAGCCGCTCTTCGCGGTCGCCCGGTGACCTAGACCGGAACCTGCGCGCATGTTTCGTAAAGTCTTGATCGCCAATCGAGGCGAGATCGCGCTGCGCATCAATCGCGCGTGTCAAGAGCTCGGCGTCGCGACCGTGGCGATCTTCTCGGAGGCGGACCGCGATTCGCTGCACGTTCGACAAGCGGACGAGGCGTTCTGCGTGGGGCCCGGCCCGGCCGGCCGCTCGTATCTGAACATTCCGAACATCATCTCGACGGCGCTCATCACCCGCTGCGACGCTATCCATCCCGGTTACGGATTTCTTGCCGAAAATGCGCGCTTCGCCGAGATCTGCAGCGACCATGGGCTGACGTTCATCGGACCGAAGCCGAGCGTCATCGCCCTGATGGGCGACAAGGCCACCGCGAAGCGGGTCGTGTCCGAGGCGGGCGTCGCGACGACGCCGGGAAGCGACGTGCTCGCTTCCCCCGAGGAAGCGCAGTCCGTGGCGAGGTCCATCGGGTATCCGGTGCTGCTGAAGGCCACGGCGGGCGGCGGTGGGCGCGGGATGCGCGTCGTGCGTGACGCCGCGGAGATGCAGCGCGCGTACGCGGGCGCGACGGCCGAGGCCGAGGCCAGCTTCAAAGACGGGCGCCTGTATATCGAGAAGCTGATCGTTGCGCCGCGGCACATCGAGGTGCAAGTCCTCGGCGACGACTTCGGCAACTTGGTTCACCTCGGCGAGCGCGACTGTTCCGTGCAGAAGCCGTCGCACCAGAAGGTCATCGAAGAAACGCCGGCGCCGAATCTACCCGCCCGCGCAAGAACCGCTCTTCACGACATGGCATTGCGCGCTTCGAGGTACGTGGGATATACGAATGCCGGGACGCTCGAGTTCCTCGTGGCCGGCGACGAGGTCTATTTCATGGAGATGAACACGCGAATCCAGGTGGAGCACCCGGTCACCGAGATGGTCTATAACATCGATCTCGTCAAGGAACAGATTCGCATCGCGGCCGGCGAGTCACTGGGCTATGCGCAGCGCGATCTGGCCGCGCGCGGGCACGCCATCGAGTGCCGGATCAATGCGGAAGACCCGCAGAATCACTTCGCTCCCGCCGCGGGAATGGTCTCGAAGGTCGTGTTTCCGGGCGGGCCGGGGATTCGCGTGGACACGCACCTGTACGCGGGTGCCACGATACCGCCATACTACGACTCGATGGTTGCCAAGGTCGTCGCGTTCGGCGACACGCGAGAGGTCGCAATCGCCCGTATGGAGCGCGCGCTGCGCGAGACGCTGATCGAAGGCGTGAGCACGACCGTCGGTCTCTGCCTCGATATCCTGTCGACCCCCGAGTTTCGCGACGGGCGCTACGACATCGAGCTCTTGCTCAAGGAGCCGACGCCCCGATGACGCCGCGGCGCGCGGCGCGCGAGCAGGCGTTGAAGGTGCTCTACTCCGTGGTTGTCGGCGATTGCGAGCCCGCGGCGGCCCTGCGCGACGTCGTCGGCGAGAACGCCGACGGCGGACAGCGCGCGTTCGTCGAGGAACTGGCGCTGGGCACGCTCGAATACGCCCCCAAAGCGGATCGCATCGTTAGCCCGCTCTTGGAGGGATGGGCGATCGAACGCCTACCGACGATCGACCGGCTGCTCTTAGAGATGGCTACATACGAACTGCGCTGCCGCCCCGAAACGCCGACCGCGGTTGCGATCAACGAGGCGGTCGCCCTCGCCAAACGCTTCTCCACGGAAGATTCCGGGCGATTCGTCAACGGCGTGCTGAGTGCCGTCGCCAATGCCACCGATGCCAAGGAAGCGTAGAAGCCGGCGCGGCTCCCGCGTCTGGGCCGGGCTCGGCGTCGCCGCCCTGCTGTGCGTGCTGTTCGCCATCGGGGCGGTCGCGGGGATGGTGGCGGCATACGCGCGCAACCTCCCCGACATCAGCCGCATGGCCGACTACCAGCCCGCCAGCACGACGCGCATCTACGCGCGTGACGGGTCGTTGCTCGCCTCGGTTTACAAAGAGAACCGGGTCTGGGTGCCGATCTCGCGCATTCCGGTGACCGTGCGCGACGCGTTCATCGCCAACGAGGATCATAATTTCTACTATCATCACGGGGTCGACTTCGGCGGCATCCTCCGCGCAACGTTCGCGGACCTCACGCATCAGCAGCTTCAGGGCGCTTCAACGATCACGCAGCAGCTGGCGCGGCGCCTGTTTCTGACCGATCAGGTCTCCATCGCCCGCAAGGTGCAGGAGGCGCTGCTCGCGATCGAGATCGAGCGCTACTACACGAAGGACGAGATCCTCGAGCGGTACCTCAACATCATCTACCTGGGGGCGGGCGCATACGGCGTGGATGCGGCCGCGCACGCCTACTTCGGCCGCAGCGTCGACAAGCTGACGCTCGCGCAAGCCGCCATGCTCGCGGGCGTCGTCGCCGCGCCGTCGGTGTACTCGCCATTTTCGAACCCCGCGCTCGCGACCGACCGCGAGCGCCACGTGCTCGATCGAATGGTCGAGAGCGGCTACATCACGCCCGCGCAGGCTCAGGCGGCGTATGCGGCGCCGCTCGGGCTGATCGCGGAGCGACCTCCGGGCCTGCAGGGGTACAAGTACCCGTACTTTACGACCTATGCGATCGCGCAGCTGGATCGCCTCTTCGGCAAGAGCGCCGTGAACGAGGGCGGCCTTCAGGTTTTCACCACGCTGGATCCGCGGATTCAACGCATCGGCCAGGAGGCGGTCAGCTGGGGCGTGGAGCAGGCCATCGCCGAGGGAATTGGAGCGCACGAGGCCGCTTTGGTCGCGTTGCGTCCGTCCACGGGGGAGATCGTCGCCATGATCGGCGGCACCGGATTCTCGCTGCGCAATCAGTTCAACCGCGCGTGGCAGGCGCACCGTCAGCCCGGCTCCTCCTTCAAGATCTACGACTACACCGCGGCCATCGATTCGGGCATTCCGGCCTCGACGACCATCGACGACTCGGCCGTGAGCTATCCGATGGGCGACGGCACGCAGTGGTCGCCGATGGACGACGACGACAGCTACATGGGCGCCATAACGCTGCGCGAGGCGCTGGTCATGTCGCGCAACATCGTCGCCGTGAAGGTCGCCGAGCGGGTGGGCCTGGACCGCGTGATCGATTACGCGCACAGGATGGGCGTGATGTCGCCCCTCGAGGCGAACCTCTCGCTCGCGCTCGGTTCGTCGGGCATCACGGTGCTCGATCAGGCCAGCGGCTACTCGACGCTGGCGAATCAAGGGCTGCACGTCGATCCGACGCCGTTTCGCCTCGTCAAGGATTCGCTCGGGAGCATCGTGCTCGACGATCGCTTTCCCCAAGCCAACGACGTCGTCAGCGCGGGCACGGCGTACATCATGACGTCGATCTTCGAAGACGTCATCAAGCGCGGGACGGGATATCCCAACGCGATCATCGGGCGACCTGCGGCCGGAAAGACGGGAACGACGTCGAGCTTCCGCGACGCCTGGTTCGTCGGCTACACACCGGACCTCGTCGCCGCGGTGTGGCTCGGAAACGACGACTACACGCCGATGAACGAGTCCTACGGCGGCAACGTCCCGGCGCGAATCTGGGCGCGCTTCATGAAGGCCGCCCTGGCGGGAACGCCGCCGCACGACTTCCCGTTTCCTTCCGACGAGGTCGTCAAGGTCAGCGGATGCGGCAGCGGCTCCGAATATTATCTGAAGGGAACCGAATCTTCGTGCGGCGGCTACGGCGCCGGCTACGACGCTTCGGGCGCGAGCACGAACGCCTACGTTGGACCCGCGATGCCGCAACCCACGATGCCGTCGGAGGCCGCGACGCCGCCGGCCGAGTTGCCCACGCTGGCGCCGTCACCGTCGGAATCTCCGACGCTGCCTCCGTCACCGACGCCCGTTCCTTGAAATCGGAGATGAGGCTATTCGGCCGGGAGCCGCAAGTTCTGCAGCTCACCGTGTCGCAGTTTTCGTTGCGGCTGCAGCATTGGCTCGAGAAGCGCCCGGAGCTTACGCGCATCGCCATCGAAGGCGAAATATCCGGCTGGAAGCCGCAGTCGAGCGGTAACGTCTTCTTCAGCCTCAAGGACAGCCGCGCGGTCCTGAAATGCTTCGCGGGCTGGAAGGAAGTTCGAAAGTTTCCGCCCGTCCACGACGGAGTCGCAGTCGTGGCTACCGGCGCGATCGGAATCTGGGAGAAGAGCAGCGAGTATCAGCTCCGAGTCGTCGCGATCGCGCCGCTCGGCGTCGGCGCGATCGCCGCGCGGGTCGAGGCTTTGCGCAAGCGGCTTCAGGCCGAAGGCCTCTTCGATGGAGAACGCAAGCGCCAGGTTTCGCGTTTTCCACACCGCGTAGCGCTCGTTTCGGCGCGCGGTCAGGGCGCCGAAGATTTTGAGACGACGCTGCGGGAGAAGTCCCCCAACGTCGTCGTCACGTTCATCGAGACGCGAGTTCAAGGCGACGGCGCCGAAATCGACATCGCGGAGGACACCGATCGCGCCTCGCGCTCGAAGGCCGACGCGATCGTCGTTGTCCGCGGCGGCGGATCGTATGAGGACCGTTACCCGTTCAACACGGAGGCGGTCGTGCGCGCGATCGTCCGAGCCCGGCATCCGGTGGTCACGGCGATCGGCCACACCGGCGACCGTCACCTCGCCGACGAGGTTGCCGACGCCGTCTTCAAGACGCCTACCGCGGCGGCGGAGTACATCGCCGGATCGTGGGCCGAGGTGACCGCGAGGATCACGCACCAAAAACGGCTGCTGTACAACGCGATCGACAGAAAAATTGTTCGAAGCGGGCGCGATCGCGACGCCGCAGATCAGCGGCTGCGCCGCGCGATCGATCGCCGTCTTTCGCAGCTGCGAGAGCGGCTACTGCAGTTGCAGAATCGCATCGAGCGGCGGAACCCCCGCCACCGCGTCGCCGAGCGCGGCGCTCGGCTCACCGCGACGCTGGTGAAGCTCGATGCGTCGCGCGACCGCGTCGTTTCCAAGCGAACGAACGCGTTGGCGCTCGCGCGCAGCCGGCTTCTTTCGGCCAACCCGGAGGGTCCGCTGGAGCGCGGCTATGCGATCGTAACGTACGCCGGACGAACGCTACGCAACGCGGCAGAAGTATCGGTCGGCGACACGATCGAGGCGCGGCTCTTCCACGGGAGGCTCGCCGCAAACGTCGAACGCGTGAGCGAAGATGAGTGACGCGGGCCCCGGTTTCGAAACGAAACTCGAGCGCATCGAAGCGATCGTCAAAGAGCTCGAGGACGAAAACACCACACTGGACCGGGCGATCGCATTGTTCAAAGAAGGCAAAGTGCTCGCTCGCGAATGCGAGGCGCAGCTCAAGAGCGCGCAAGCGCAGATCGACGAAGCCATGTCGGACGCCAAACCGGACGACCAAATACCGTTTTAGTACGACGCTTTTCAGACACGCCGAAAGCGTCGGTAACGGCATATGAGTGATGTCCGGCTCGCCACGCTGAAGAGCGCGCTGTTGGCGAGTATGCTCGCGCTCGCCTCAGGGTTTTTCTACGGCTGCTCCACGCCCTATACCAGCCGGCCTCGGCTGACCGTATTACAGGACGTTCACGTCAGATCATTACGGGCGACCGCAGACGCCGTTTGGTTCGTGGACGCCGCTGGTAGAAATGGTGCGCTCACCGCCGGATTCGTTGCTAAGGATGGCCAGGTTCGGCGGGCGTCATTCACTCTAAAAGACGCTAGCCTTTTGCCGAATATACCCCCTGGCGCAGGAGTTACAATCCAGCCGCTTTCAGGCACGACGGCTTGCCTTACGCTGTCGGCAGCGTACCCGAGCCCGCACGAGGTTGCGATAGCTACGGTGCACCTCGACGGCCGTCACCCGTCGCTGGCTGTCGAAAAGGGCGTGGAAGACTTAGGCACGCTGGTTCTATTCCGACATAGGCTGTTCGCAGGCGAGTCCAGGCAGGCACTTATGGAGCTTCAGGGTGGCAGGCTCGTCGACCATTGGCTCCCTAAAGATGCGAGAGCCCCGAAGAACACGCTTTTTGCGGTCACCGATTATCGAGGCCACGTGGTCGTTGGAGATGGACGCTCGAGTCGAGTTGGCGTATTCTCGCCAGGCGACGGCACCTGGACGTTTGCTAATCTTGCCGGGGTCTCGAACTTTTCCAGC
>Ga0213879_10000083_pt1 | contig 12476 bp, 10 predicted proteins | sample VelepicoBEBS_R03_FD_161046 | JGI IMG/M metagenome (GOLD analysis project Ga0213879, IMG submission 161046) | Vellozia epidendroides bulk soil microbial communities from rupestrian grasslands, the National Park of Serra do Cipo, Brazil - BS_R03 | ecosystem: Environmental > Terrestrial > Soil >...
TGCAGGCCGCGGCGCTGCTCCGGGATTTCCCGACGCCGACCGACCAGGACATCGATGGGGTCATGACCGGCAATTTGTGCCGGTGCATGACCTATCTGCGCATCCGCAAGGCGATCAAGCAGGCGGCGGTTGAGATGCGGGAGCAGGCCAATGGCTGATCTCAGGCGTCGGATTGGTGTTGCGGCCGGCCTACCGTCGCGGCGCGGCTTTCTCGTTACCGCAATGGGCGCGGGTTTTGCGTTCGGCTTCGCGCGGGCGGGCGCGTTTGCCGCTTCGCCTTCCGTTCCGGCGTCGGACCTCTTCGAGCCGACGATCTGGTACAGCATCGACCGTGACGGTGTCGTAACCGTCAATATTATTCGCGCCGAGATGGGCCAGCATATTGGCACGGCACTCGCCCGCATCCTTGCCGACGAGCTCGAAGCCGACTGGAGCAAGGTCCGGATTGCCGCCGTCGACACGGACCCGAAATGGGGACTGATGGTCACCGGCGGCAGCTGGTCGGTGTGGATGACCTTCCCGGTGTTCAGCCATGCCGGAGCCGCCGGCCGCATCGCACTCATCGATGCCGGCGCAAAGCTGCTCGGCGTCGCGGCAAAGCAATGCACCGCGCGCAACAGCACCGTCCTTGCCGGCAACCGCACCATCTCCTACGCCGAGATCATTGCGCGCGGCGACCCGACCCGTAGCTTCACGGCCGACCAGCTGGCGGAAATGCAGATCAAACCCGCCTCGGAGCGGCGGCTGATCGGTCACAATACCGATGCCATCGATATTCCGGCGAAGACGACCGGTGCCACGCTCTACGGCATCGACGCCAAGGTCGACGGCATGGTCTATGCGCGCCCGAAGATTCCGCCGACCCGCAATGGCGCCCGCGTGCGCGCGATCGATGACAGCGCCGCCAAAGCGGTCAAGGGTTATATCAAGAGCTTGGCACTCGACGACCCGTCCGACACCGTTCCCGGCTGGGTGGTCGTGTTTGCGGACTCCTACCCGGCGGCGATCCGGGCGGCCGATCTGGTCAAGGTCGATTGGGTGCCGGGAGACGGCGCCAACGTGTCCGAGCGGGATATCCTCGATTACGGGGCAAAGCAGATCGCCGATCCCGACGGCGGCACGCTGGTAGTCGACGATCCCGGCGTCGACGCGGCCTCGCGCTCGGCGCGGTCGACGCTGGAGCGCACCTACACGACGAGCAGCGTGCTGCATTTCCAGCTCGAGCCCGTCAATGCTCTCGCCTTCGAGAAGGACGGCGTCTTCGAGATCCACACCGGCAACCAGTGGCAGAGCCTGATCCTGCCGGTCCTTGCCAAGGCTCTCGGCCGACCGCAAGAGCGCATTGTCATGCGCACCTACGCGCTCGGCGGCGGTTTTGGGCGGCGGCTGAACGGCGACTACGCGGTGCCCGCGGCGCTTGCCGCGAAAGCCCTCGGGAAACCCGTGAAACTCGTCCTGACGCGGCCCGACGACATGCGCTTCGATTCGTTCCGCTCACCGTCGATCCAGACCGTGCGCATGGGCTTTGGCGACGGCGGCAAGGTTGTGGCGATGGACCACCACGCCTCGGCCGGATGGCCCACGGCCATCATAGCTACGGATTTCATGGCCAAGGGCGTGGACGGCAAGACCTATGATCAATTCGCGATATGGGGCGCCGATCATTGGTATACGGTGGGGGCGCAGCGCGTGCGGGCATTGTCGAACGATCTCGCGAACCGCGCCTTTCGGCCCGGGTATCTGCGCTCGGTCGGCTCCGGCTGGACCAATTGGGCAGTCGAGAGCTTTATGGACGAGGCAGCGCACGCCGCGGGAGTCGACCCCGTCGTCTTTCGCCTGTCTCTGCTGGACGGCACCGGGCGCAACGCCGGGTCAGCACCAAACGCCGTCGGCGGCGCGAGACGCCAGGGGGCCGTGGTCAGGCGCGTCGCGGAAAAAGCCGGCTGGGGTGCGGCGCTGCCAAAAGACACCGGGCTCGGCATCGCGACCACCTTCGGACAGGAGCGCCGCATGCCGACCTGGGTCGCGTGCGTGGCGCGGGTGCGCGTGGATCGCGCCAGCGGTGCCGTAACCGTGGAAAAGCTGACCTTTGTCGTCGACGCGGGCACCATCGTGCATCCCGACGGTGCCTTGGCCCAGGTCGAGGGGGCGGCGCTATGGGGCCTCAGTATGGCGCTCCACGAAGGGACCGAGTTCATCAACGGCCAGGTCAGAGACACCAATCTCGACACCTACACCCCGATCCGTATCGGCGACGTGCCCGAGGTCGAGGTCGAGTTCATCGACAGCACCGAAGTGCCAGTCGGTCTCGGCGAGCCGGGCACAACCGCGGTGGCACCGGCGATCGGCAATGCGATTTTCGCCGCTACCGGCGCGCGCCTGCGCCATCTGCCGATGCGCCCGGCCGCAGTGTTGCAGGCGCTCGCTCAGAAGGAGTGATCGAAAAACGATGAGGCATCGAGCCGTCCGAAATCGAACGGAAGCTGCGATCGTAACTCCGGAGGAAAGATGAACGACGTGCGCAAAGCCAGACAAGTCCGTCTCGCGCGACGCTCGCCCGGCTATTGGCGCGTCACGTTTGAGATCCCGCCACTGAATATCTTCGGCCCGGCGACGATCCCGCAGTTGAATGAGATTGTCACGGCCCTCGAAACCGACGAGCAAGTAAAGGTGGTCGTTTTCGATAGCGCCGTCGAGGGGTTCTTTTTGACGCACTACGACTTCCTTGCAAAGCTCGAGGACTCCACAAGTTTGCCTCCCGGCCCGACTGGGCTGCAGCCGCTCCCTGACATGCTGGTTCGCATAAGCCGCGCTCCCGTCGTCTCCATCGCCGCAATCCGGGGACGAGCGACTGGGGTCGGAAGCGAGCTTGCGCTCGCGAGCGACATGCGGTTTGCGAGCCGCGAAAAAGCGATCTTGTCGCAATGGGAGGTTGGGGCAGGTTTGGTTCCGGGTGGCGGACCGATGGCACGACTCCCGCGTCTTATCGGCCGGGGACGGGCACTGGAAGTGCTGCTTGGGGCAGACGATATCAGCGGCGAACTCGCCGAGCGTTACGGCTACGTTAATCGCGCCTTGCCCGACGCGGAACTCGACGCGTTTGTCGACGCGCTCGCTGTGCGGATTTCCTCATTCGACAAGCAGGCCATAGCGGAAACGAAGCGCTTGGTTGATATCGCCAGTCTACCGCCCGACGCGGAAATTGCGCCTGAGTGGGATGCGTTTCTCGCTTCTCTCGGGCGCCCCGCCAGCCAGACCAGGATAAAGGCATTGATGGAGCGCGGCTTCCATAGGCTTGGCGATGTCGAGAATAGGCTCGGATATTACCTGGAGCAGCTGAGTGGCTGAATTGAAGACTTCCCATGCGATCTCGGTGCAGCCGCTATCTCTTCAAGATTTTGTGACGCGCGGACCCATTACTTTAACGAGCCTATGAGGTTCCCATGACTGACCCCAAACTTCTGAACAGGTCAATGCTGCCGGTTCCCGTTCGTTACCAAACCTCCATGGATACGATCGGTGTGGACGAGGCAAAAACGATCCAGGGGCTGATCGAGACCATGGACAGAATACAGACCATCGTCGCCGAGGACATCGGCCATGCGAAGCGCGGTGTGCATGCCAAAGCGCATGGTCTGCTCGTCGGAAAGTTTGAAGTGCTTCCGAACCTACCCCCTGTGCTGGCGCAAGGACTGTTTGCCACCCCGCAGACATTTCCTGCTGTGTTGCGCCTGTCCACCATTCCAGGTGATGTATTGGATGATGCGGTCTCCGTGCCGCGAGGCGCTGCGCTGAAGATCGTAGGCGTCACTGGTCCGCGCGTGCAGGGATCGGAGCAAGACGTTACACAGGACTTCCTATTTGTTAACGGAAAGGCGTTCAGCGCGGCTACCCCGGACGCCTTTCTCCGCAATCTAAAGCTCTTGGCTGCCACGACCGATAAGGCGCCCGGCTTGAAGAAGGTGCTGTCATCCGTAGTCCGCGGCGTGGAGCGGCTCGTGGAAAGTGTCGGCGGACAAAGTGCGACGCTGTTGACTTTAGGAGGTTACCCGGAAATCAACATCCTCGGCGACGAGTTCTATACCCAGGGGCCAATTCTCTACGGCGACTACATTGCCAAGCTCGCTCTAAAACCATTCTCGGACAATCTGCGCGCCTTGACCCGGCAACCCCTCAACCTGTCTGGCCACCCCGACGGTATCCGAGAGGCGGTTGTCGAATTCTTTCAGACCAACTCGGCGGTATGGGACATACAGGTTCAGTTGTGCACCAACCTCGAAACCATGCCGATCGAGGACGCTGCAGTGACGTGGCCAGAAACGGAAAGCCCCTATCTATCCGTCGCGAGGCTGCAGATGCCGGCGCAGGACGCTTGGCGCGCCGACAGAGTAGAACTGGTGGACGAGCGGATGTCCTTCTCCGCCTGGCACGCGCTCGCGGCGCACCGCCCTCTCGGCGGGATTATGCGAGCCCGACAAGCCGTATACGCGGCCGCCGCAAGGTTCCGTGCCGACTACAACCATCGGACCCTCGCGGAACCGCGCAGCGCCGCCGATCTCTCGGCCTAGCGCTGTTGGATCGACCCTCCCGCTATGGCCGATGATCTCGCTGCGGCGGCCCGGGAGGTAACCGGCATGCGTGGAGAACCGGTAGCGCCGAAATTTATTTACACTGCGACGTACGCCACGAAAGGAAGTGATCCACACGGAAGGAGGAGTTCATGAAAATCCTGATGGTTCTGACTTCCCACGACAAGCTCGGCAACACGGGACGTAAGACGGGCTTTTGGCTCGAGGAGTTCGCTGCCCCCTACTATACGTTCAAGGACGCCGGCGCCGAGATCGTGCTCGCCTCGCCGAAGGGCGGCCAACCGCCTCTCGATCCGAAGAGCAATGAGCCAAACTTTCAGACCAGCCTTACGCACCGGTTCGAAGCCGATGCGGACGCGAAAGCGCAGCTCGCGACCACACTTCGCCTGGACAGCGTCAAGCCCGAGGACTTCGACACCGTCTTCTACCCTGGCGGCCACGGCCCGATGTGGGACCTGGCAGAGGATCAGAACTCGATCAGGCTGCTCGAGACGATGGTTCGAGCCGGCAAGCCCATTGCGCTCGTCTGTCACGCGCCCGGCGCCCTGCGTCACGTCAAGACCGCGGAAGGCAAGCCGCTGGTTCAGGGTAAGCGGGTCACCGGCTTCACCAACACCGAGGAAGAGGCGGTCGGCCTGACCAAGGTGGTGCCCTTTCTCGTCGAGGACGAGCTGAAGGCAAAGGGCGGCATCTTTTCCAAGGCCGCTGACTGGCAGCCGTACGTCCTCACTGACGGCCTCTTGATCACTGGTCAGAATCCGGCCTCGTCGGGTCCCGGGGCGCAGACTCTCGTCGAGGTGATGAAGAGGATGGCCAAATAGCTCGCGCGTGGCCGAGTCGGATCTAGCGCTTCGATTCATTCACATGAATCAGCCTCAGCTCAATCGTCATGCCCAGCATGACAAGTGAGTGAATGGAGTGTCTCTGGGTCCAAGCATTAGGTGAACAGGTTTACGAAAAGGAGAGATCACATGATTCGGAAGGCGAAAGCGGTTTGGCGCGGCACCGGTCGAGCCGGCAATGGCAATCTGACGACCGATTCCGGTGTGCTGGCAGAGACGCCGTATTCGTTCAGGACCCGCTTCGAGAATGAGAAGGGTACCAATCCGGAAGAGCTGATCGCAGCAGCGCACGCGGGATGCTTCACAATGGCGTTGGCCTTCGGCCTGCAGGGCGCGGGTTTTACACCGACGGAGCTCGCAACCGAGGCCGCAGTCACGCTCGAGCCGGAGGGCCAGGGATTTCGCATCACCCGGTCGGCACTCGCCTTGCGCGCAAAGGTGCCCAACCTCGACGAAACGGCATTTGCTCGCCTTGCCGGCGAGGCCGAAAAGAACTGCCCGGTGTCCAGGGTCCTCAACACCACGATCACCTTGGATGCCAAGTTGGTCCAGTGACCGAGGAAGCCAGTCAGTGTCGTGCGGCCCGATCCTTCACCCTATCGTTCTGCTAAATCATAAGGGAGGTTACCGTGGGTAGCGAACAGAAAGTTGCCGTGATTACCGGTGCATCCGGCGGCATTGGAGCAGCCCTCGTTACCGCCTACCGGGATCGCAACTACCGTGGCGACGGCGCTCTCGATGGAGCCGTCGAGCGATGACGACGTTCTGGTCGTCTGCGGCGACATCGCCGATCGGAAGACGGCCGAGCATGCGGTCTTGGAAGGCATGGCGCGGCTCGGGCGCATTGACACGCTCGTCAACAATGCCGGCATCTTTATCAGCAAACCGTTCACTCAGTACACCGAGGCAGACTATGCGGCGATCCTTGGCGTGAACGTCACCGGCTTCTTTCACATCACGCAACTCGCCGTCGCCGAGATGGAGAAGCAGGGCAGCGGCCACATCGTACAGATCACCACGAGCCTCGTCGACCGCGCCATCGCCGACTTACCCGCCGTGCTGGCGGCGTTGACGAAGGGCGGCCTGAATGCCGCGACTAAATCGCTCGCAATCGTGCTCAGCGCGGTATCCGAGTGAACGCGGTATCGCCGGGCACCAAGACGCCAATGCATTCCGTCGATGAGTACGCGCAGCTCGCTGCTCTGCACACGGTCGGCCGACTGGGCGAGATCTCCGACATCGTCAACGCGATCCTCTACCTCGAAGGCGCCAGCTTCGTGACCGGCGAAATCTTCCACGTCGACGGAGGCCAAAGCGCCGGCCACTGATCCTATGATTTTCATATTACAAGCAACCCAAGCCGATATCGGATGCCACGCAGGCCGCGCTGATCGACCATTTATAATCGCAGTCGTTGCGCCTATGGGGTCGAATGTTCGCTATTTGTCGAAATCGAGGGCGGAGGCTCAAATTCGGTGGCGGACGCGATGTCCGTGGACATGACCGCGAAGACGCAAACGAGCAGGGGCGAATCCAACCGGGTCGTCGTGCCCCCCTCAAGTGAAAGGTTGTTGGGCGAGCACGAAGCGAGAGAATCGGTGAGCTCATTGCCGGATCAGCGGCCCTCGCGGCGGCGACGGCTGCTGATTGGTGTGCTCGGCGCGCTAATTCTGGTAGTCGCCTGCGTATTTGGCATTCCCTGGATCCGCTTTGCTTTCAACACCGTCTCGACCGACGACGCATACGTGAACGGGCATGTGACATTTGTTGCGCCTCGCGTCGGCGGGCAGATTTCCCGGGTTCTGGTGGATGACAATTACCGTGTTCAGAAAGGAGAGCTTCTCGCCGAAATCGACAAGGAGCCGTATCGGATCGCGGTCTCTCAGAAGAAAGCGGCGGTCGACACCGCAGAGGCGGACCTGCAGGCGGCCAAAGCCGAGGCGCGCGGTATTGAAGCAGAAGCCATGAGCCGGCGCTGGAAATTGCAACGCGCGGTGGAGGACCTCGACAACCAAATCGCCCTCTTACATGCTCGCGTCGCCGCTCTCGACAGGGACAAGGCGGTGCTGACATTGGCACAACTTGACTTCAATCGGGCAAAGCAGCTGCTCGGGACCCCGGCCGAGAGCCGTCAGCAGTACGATCAGGCGCAAAAGACGTTGTCGACTGCTGACGCGCAAGTGAACGAGGACCTGGCCGAAGTTTACCAAGCCCGTGCCTCTCTGGGGCTGCCGGTGCAACCCGGTAGCGGCGAAGATCTCGGCCAAGTGCCGCCTGACCTCGATCAGACCTTTTCTTCTGTCCTCGCGGCGCGGGCAGACCTGATCCAGAGTGCAGCCCAGCTCGGTGTTATCCATTCGTACGACCAGAGCCCGAAGCAGATGCTCGAGGAGTTCGCAAAACACGGCGACGTCGACCGCTATTTCGCTCAGCTCACAACCGAAGCTCCGGCCGTCAAGCAAGCCGAAGCTAAACTCGAAGTCGCCAACCGGGATCTCGCTCAGGCCGAACTGGACCTTCGTTATTGCGACATCACGGCGGACATCGATGGCGTCGTCACGCGCCGGAATGTCAATCCCGGCGACTACGTTCAAATCGGCCAGAATCTGATGGCGATCCGCTCGCTCCGCGAAATCTGGGTCGACGCCAATTTCAAAGAGACGCAGCTGGCCGACCTGCGCATCGGCCAGGCTGCCGATCTCTATGTCGACATGTACGGCGACCGGCACGTATTCAAGGGCAGGGTCTCCGGCTTTACGATGGGGACCGGCTCGACACTCGCATTGCTGCCGGCGCAGAATGCAACGGGCAACTTCATCAAAGTGGTACAGCGGCTACCGGTCCGGATCGACCTCGAAGGATACGACCCGGACAAAGACACCCTGTTCACCGGGACTTCCGTTGTTCCCTACGTCTACATCAACAAGCCGCCTGCCGGACCAGACGCCGGCAAGTATTTGCAAACCTATGCGCCTCAATCGCAAACTACCGGTCCGCCCGCGACTTCACCGGGCGCCAACAAATGACAGTCGCGGCGCTTTCGCCTGCCCGATCCCATGCGGCCGGGAACCCGTGGCTGGTGGCTGCCGTCGTCGTCGTGCCGACGTTCATGGAGGTGCTCGACACCACGATCGCGGTGGTGGCGCTGCGCTATATCGTGGGAGGCCTGTCCGCTACTGTCGACGATGGTGAGTGGGTTCTCACCAGCTATCTTGCGGCCAATGCCATCATCCTCCCGATTACCGGTTGGCTGAGCGCGCATTTGGGTCGCCGCAACTACTTCCTGGCGTCGATAGCGATATTTACGCTCAGTTCGTTTTTATGCGGCATAGCTGGGAGTCTCGGTCAGCTGATCCTGTTTCGCGTGGTGCAGGGCCTGGCAGGTGGCGGTCTGCAGCCCAGCAGTCAGGGAGTGCTGCTGGACGCCTTCCCGGTGGAAAGGCAAGGCATGGCGATGACCTTGTTTGGCCTCGCTGCCCTGATCGCGCCTGTCATCGGTCCTACCCTGGGGGGCTGGATAACTGACTCTTACTCATGGCGATGGGTTTTCTTCATTAACGTGCCGGTCGGTCTGCTGGCGCTCGCCGGGTGTCATGCCCTGCTTCGCGATCCGGATTATCTCGTCACCGAGCGCATGGAGTTGAGAAAGCAGCCGCTCCATTTTGATTCGATCGGCTTGTCACTGCTGGTCATCGTCATGGTCTCTTGGGAAGTGATGCTCAGCAAGGGCCAAGAGTGGGACTGGCTGGGTGATCCGTTCTGGCGCATCCAGACGTTGGCCATTTTCTTTGCGATGGGTTTGGTTGGACTTATCTTTTGGGAGTTGCGTCACCGCAACCCTGTGGTCAATTTCCGTCCGCTGGGTGAACGCAACTTTGCCGCGTGCTGCATCATCATCTTTTGTGCTTATCTCGTGCTCTATGCCGCCAGCACCTCATTGCCCGGTTTGCTGCAGTCCCTGTTTGGTTATGATGCGCTGAGCGCCGGACTGGTAATGTCGCCTAGCGGGATCTTCGCGGTTCTGGCCATGCCGATAGTCGGGCGCCTGCTCGGCCGGGGGATGGATGCCCGATGGCTGATCGCCGCCGGGCTGTTGATCATGACTGCCGGCAACTACTGGATGTCCCAACTGAACCTGGACATCAGCCCAGGCCAGGTCGTCTGGCCTCGAGTGCTCGTGGTCGCGGGACTGGCGGTATGTTTTGCTCCCGCGAATGTAGCGGCTTACCTTTACACGCCGATGGCGTTGCGTGGAGCAGCTGTCGGATTGTTGAGCCTTCTGCGCAACGAGGGAGGCAGTGTCGGGACATCGCTATCCCAGACTTTCCAAGAGCGGCGTGATCAATTTCATACCCTGCGTCTCGGCGAATACCTCGATCCCTTCAACGCAGCCGCCAAATCCTTCCTCACGCAAGCTCAGTCGCTCTTCCTGCAGCAAACCGCCGATCCAGTTGCATTGCAGCAACTGGCATGGCAACAACTCGAAAATGTGCGCCAGCAGCAGGCGTCGTCGCTTGCCTATTTCGACGTCTTTTGGATGATCGCCGTGCTGACGCTTGTGGTCGCGTTCTTAGTATTGTTTATGAAACGTTCTGTGGCTGAAAAGGGTAGCCTCGCGGGTCCAGGGTGATTGATTGCGCTCTGCAATGGCTGCTATTGCATCAGCTTTTGTTCGGTCCATCCAATACACCAGGAGGTCGCGAGCTGAAGACACGCCCGAAAAGTGACAGCGGTTCGGCTGGATTCAATAATGGTATTGCCTTCGAGCGGGAGCCCGACAGGACCGCGATACGCGTTCGCCTCGGGTCTTACGAGTTCGAGAAGAAGGGCGTTTCGCGCTTTGATCTGCGCGATCCGTACCGTCTCGCCGTTGCCCTCACCTGGCCCCAATTCCTGACAGCTTTGCTCGCGCTTTACTTGTCGGTGAATCTCGTGTTCGCGACACTCTTTTGGCTGGCTCCCGGTTCGCTGGCTAATGCTCATCCGAACAGCTTCGGGGACGCTCTCTTCTTCAGCATCGAAACCTTGGCGACGGTCGGCTATGGCGAGATGTACCCGGCGACATCGTTTGGCCGTGCGCTCGCGGCGATGGAGATCGTATGCGGTCTCGGCTTCACCGCCATTCTGACGGGCCTTACTTTTGTCCGCTTCTCACGACCGCGGGCAAAGCTGGTCTTCGCCGCCAATCCCGTGGTTGCGATGCACAATGGCAAGCCGACGTTGATGGTGCGGATCGGTAATGCAGCTCCGGCCGTCCTCATGGATGGGACTGCGAAGCTGAACCTCTTTTTTCTCGACATCACCTCGCAAGGCAAGCCGATCCGTCGCGCTCAGGAACTGCGGCTCGAGCGCGAACACATCCCGCTCTTTACGATGTTTTGGACGATCATGCATGTGCTGGATGAGCGGAGCCCGCTGCAGGGCTACAATGCAGGCAAAGCGATTGAAACTGACGCCCGAGTATTCGTGACGGTCGAAGCGCGTGACCCGACGCTCTTGGCGGTGGTCCACGCCGTCCAATACTATCGGCCGGAAGATATACGCTTCGGCATGTGCTATGCCGATGCCATGAGTACCGAAGAGGACGGAACGCGAGTGGCTGATCTGAGGCGAACCGGAGACCTGGAGCCTGATGTGGCTGATCGTCAGGAATCGGGCTGGACGGAGCGGGAAGAAAACGTGTAGAGCACCGCGCCACTTGAGCAAGTTTCACCACGGCCTGAATCGCCGCGCAATGCACCCCGAAGATCAGCATGCGGCGTGAAAATCCGTGTCGCAGCCTGTTGGATTAGTGTAGGGCGCCGGGAAGCTGTTGCTGCCCTCAGACCGGCGGTGTCACAGGCTTCGGTGAAGCGGTTGTGAACCGGTTGGAGAATTCCCATCGCGTCGGCGGAACGGCCTGCCCGAGCAAAAGCCGGGCACGGCTCCAGCCCGACCCGCAGCTCCCAAAACAAGACGCCCTGCTCGAGGGCCATCTCGATCGCTTGGTCGGACACAGAGCCGGGCGCCGTGTCCAACCTCGCCTGGTCCGGCCCTGTTGCTGCATGGGTCGCTCAGACCCTGATCGGTTCAACCCGTTAACCCGAGACAAGAGCCCGGTGCGGGAATTCCGCACGCCGGGATCTGCGGGGGGTGTGCAGCAATGTGCGACACAATACCTTCGTTCAATAGATTTCAGTTAGGCCCGACGTCATTTCTGATGCCAGGCTTCGACCAAGACAAAAGCGAATGGATGACGCATCTGTCGTTTGCCAGTCCAGAAAGACCCCTTTACCGGAGTAACGAGCATGGATGTCTCAGACGAACTCTTCGGCGAATTCGACTACATCGTCATTGGCGCCGGCAGCGCGGGTTGCGTCATCTCCAATCGGCTTAGCGCCGACTCCCGCAACAAGGTGCTTCTGCTCGAGGCGGGCGGTCAGGATGACTACATCTGGATCCATATCCCCGTCGGCTACCTCTACACGATGGGCAATCCGCGCACCGACTGGTGCTTCACAACTGAACCGGAAGCCTATGTCGGGAACAAACGGATGAATTATCCGCGGGGGCGCGTATTGGGCGGGTCGTCGTCGCTCAACGGCATGATCTATATGCGCGGCCAAAGCGCCAATTATGACGACTGGCGTCAGGCGGGAAATGTTGGCTGGGGTTGGGACGACGTTCTGCCGTATTTCATCAAGTCGGAAGATCATTTCGCCGGCGCCAACGAATTTCATGGTGCGGGCGGCGGACTGCACGTCGACCAGCAACGGCTTCACTGGGACCTGCTTGATGCCTTCCGCGACGCCGCGGAACAGTACGGCATCCCGAAAATCGATGATTTCAATCGTGGTGACAACACCGGCTCGTCGTATTTCCAGGTCACGCAGAAGCATGGCCGGCGATGGAGCGCAGCGGACGCCTTTCTGCGGTCCGCTCTGCACCGCCCGAACCTCCGGCTGCAGACTCACGCCCTCGTGCGGCGCATCGTGATCGAGAACGGACGCGCCGTCGGCGTGGAGTTCGACGTCGACGGACAGGGATTCACCATCCGGGCGCGTCA
>Ga0213879_10000084_pt1 | contig 12335 bp, 10 predicted proteins | sample VelepicoBEBS_R03_FD_161046 | JGI IMG/M metagenome (GOLD analysis project Ga0213879, IMG submission 161046) | Vellozia epidendroides bulk soil microbial communities from rupestrian grasslands, the National Park of Serra do Cipo, Brazil - BS_R03 | ecosystem: Environmental > Terrestrial > Soil >...
GGACGCAGATCAGCTCCACGTCGTGCGCTATCAGCGTGAGCACGGCACGTATCCTCTCGCCAAGGAAGCCCGGACCGGCGCCGGAACTCTTCAGCGATGAAGGCGAACGGCCGCGTCCCGGTTCGGAAGATGTACAAGCTCTACATCAACGGGGCGTTCGCGCGCAGCGAGTCCGGGCGCAGCGACCAGATCGACGGCGAGAACGTCGCTCACGCCTCGCGCAAGGACGTGCGGGACGCGGTCGTGGCGGCGCGCGCGGCGCAGGAAAAGTGGGCCGGCCAGACGCCGGCGCTGCGCGGACTGGTCCTCTACCGGCTCGCCGAGATGATGGAGGCCCGCCAGGCGGAGCTGGCGGCGCAGCTCGTGACCGGCGGCACCGTCGACGCAAGCGAGGCCGAGCGCGAGGTCGCCGCGGCGGTCGACCGGACGGTCTGGTACGCGGGCTGGTGCGACAAGTACCTCTCGCTCGCCTCGACGCGCAATCCGGTCGGCGGGCCGCACTTCAACTTCTCCACCCCCGAGCCGACCGGGGTCGTCGCACTGCTGGCGCCCGACGAGCCGGCGCTGCTCGGCCTGGTCACCGCCGTGCTGCCGGTGCTGGTCAGCGGCAACGCCGTCGTCGTCGTCGCCGGCGAGCGCGATCCGCGCGCCGCGGTGGTCTTCGCCGAGTGCCTGGCGACGAGCGACCTGCCGGGCGGTGCCTGCAACGTTCTGACCGGGACGCGCGCGGAATTAGGCCCGGTCCTGGCCGGCCACATGGACGTCAACGCGCTCGGCGCCTTCGGCCTCGACGCTGCGACCGAGAAACGCCTGGCCGAGCTCGGCGCGGAGAACGTGAAACGCACGCGCTTCGAGGAATGCCCGCGGCGCAAAGCCTGGTTCGACGAGCGCTACGACGACCTCGAGCGCGTCCTCGCGTACACCGAGCTCAAGACGATCTGGCACCCGGCGCGCATCTAGCGAGGCGTTCGCGAATAGCTCCCGGCGTTCAAAGATAGAGGCCTGACCGATCGCCTGGTTGACCTCGGTGCCGGTAAATGCGCGACCATGCGCGCGATACGCGCGTCCGCCACGCCGTTGTCCTGCGCATAAGAAGAATAGGCCCGTGCATCCCCATTGGAAATGCAAGTCAACATTTCACGCGTCTCAACCGATTACTTTTCACAACGCTATGACCGCGCACCCGCTCGCCGCGAGCCGCGACGTCATCACATGGAGGACAGGTCTATGGTTTACGGAAACCCCCGGGCGGAAAAACACGCTTTTATGCGGCAGCGCCGCCTGCTCACTCTGGCTGCGCTCGTCGTTCTAGCTGGCGGCGTCTGGTCGCTCTTGCGTGGTTTCATCGATCCAAATGATGCAACACTGCTTCAGCCGCTTTTTCAGCGGATCGATGATGCGCTCACGTCCTTCACGTTCACCATTTGGCACGCGGCCCCGCCATTTGACTATCATCGCCCGCTGGTTCCGACCAACTGGTTCGCATACATCTGTTTCAGCCTGTTCATTGTCCTCATTTTCGCGCGCAACAAGGTGTGGTCCGCGATTGATGACCACAACGAGGCCGAAAGGGACGTGGCGAAGGAACGCCTCCGGGAGCGCTATCGCGGCAGATAATCTCCGTCTGCAGCCGGAGCGATGAGGGTGCCAGTCGATGTCCCAGGGACCTTGGTCGTTACGGACGGTGCGCGCAGAGATCGTCAATCGGAATGACCGTCCCGCCGAGCAGTAACGCGGCAAGGCCGAGGTTCGCGAGCACGAGTACCCTTTCCGGCGCAGAGGCCAGTAGCACCGGGAGGAACCTCCCGGTCTTCATTAGAGTACCGCATGAGCCGGCAGCGGCCGGGAGTATCCTCCCTATGAATTTAGCTGGGGTCGTGCTAGCGTGCTACTATTGCCCGCTCGGACATGAGGCAGGCGTCTAAGCGAGGACAACAGGTGGCGCTCCGCCCGCACAAATGCGGTCGGTCAGATCTACTGCAGCGTGAATCGCCGCCAGAATCCACGCTCGTGCAGCTGCGATTTTGGAAGGGTTCGAGAGCGCCACACGCTCGAAACCAGACGGTCGTACCAGGGGCGCGTGACGCCGCCGAGCGCCCTGCGAGCCCGCGCGAGCGCTCTCGCCTACACCCCGGGACGGCCGGCGGCGCGCTTTAGAAAGCGTGACGATGCTCTCGGGACACCGGCCAGGCGTCAAACGCGTCTGGGTGTCTTAGATTCCAAATGGTCCGGCCGGCGCGAGTCGAAGTCAACGCTCACGGAGAGGTGGTCGAGTGGCTTAAGGCACCTGCTTGGAAAGCAGGCGTACTCGCAAGGGTACCGTGGGTTCAAATCCCACCCTCTCCGAAGCTTCCTATCGGCCGGTCTTTGCCACTGCACGCGGCGAGCGTACATTCGGGATGAACGTAATGCTGGCGCCGTGACTTCTCGACCGGTATGATGGGCGGGATGACGACTACCACGCTGCGTCTTGCCGCGGCGCTCCTGGCATGCTCGGCGCTCGCCGCGTGCGGTGGCGCCGGGCAGACCCAATGCCCGGCGATTCCCGCCATTACCTCCGTGGCACCGCCGGCGCTGATTGCTCCGGCACGCGGGACCACCGGCGTCCCGACCGTGGGGACGAGCGTCGTGATCAGCTACGACCCGCCGAGCGGCGCGTTGCATCTCGTCGCGCAGGATACCGGTGCCATCGTGCTTGGCGGGCCGTTCACGCCGACGACCGGAAATGTGACGCCGATACCCGGCGCCGTTGCGTCGGCGCTGCCGGCGCTTGCGCCGCACACGACATACACCGTCTTCGTCGACGCCGTGTACCCAAGCGCAAGGTGTCCGGTCGGCCCGAGCGGTCCGGTCTCTTACAACATCGGAACGTTCACGACGCAGTAGCCGCGCTTCGCGCGCGCGTTGCGTTCAGCTAGCGCTGCAGCAGCGGGCGCACGCGCTCGAACGGTAAGTTGTAGTACGTCACGCCGCCTTTGCCGGTGACCGTGTGCGCGCTGAAGAGCGCATCGTCGATCGCGGCTTCGGTCGCTTCGACGGTCGCCTCGAACAGTGCGTCGATGCGGTCTTCCTCGCTCACGAGCGGTGGTCCGACGATACCGCCGGCGCGGGGGTAGCGATGCGTCGTCGAGAACGCGATGAACAGATCGCCGCTCGAGACGTGCGAGGTCGCGCCGGCGCGCGCGAGCCCCATTCCGGCACGCTTCGCGACGTCGCGCAAACGCGCGTGGTCGAGCGGCGCGTCGGTCGCGACGACGATGATGATGCTCCCATCCGCGGCGCGGCCGCGGTCCGGCGCGACAAAGCCTGACGAGCGCGGGTAGACCGGCAGCAACTCGCGCGCGAACGTGCGCCCCACCGGTACCCCGTCGATGCGCAGCTCGGCGCGCGACCCGGTGTTCGCGTTGACGAGCACGCCGACGGTGTAGCCGCCGAGCTGCGGCGGGAGCACGCGCGACGCCGAGCCGATCCCCGCCGCGAACGCGAACGCCCGCATCCCCGTTCCCGCGCCGACGTTGCCGCGCGGAAAGTCGCCCGGCTTCGCGGCGTTGAGCATCGTGACGACGTCTTCCGCGTGGACCGAGCGCGCCTGGATGTCGTTGATGCCTTGATCGTCGCATTCGGCGACGACCGGAAGCGGCACGTCTTCACGTACGCCGATTCCCGGATGCTTCGCGATCAGCCACGACACCACGCCGTCGTCGACCCGGCCGACGTTCAACGTGTTCGTCAGGACGATCGGAACCTCGAGAAAGCCGGCTTGGTCGACCCAATGCGCGCCGGTCATCTCGCCGTTGCCGTTCAGCGCGTACGTCGCGGCGGCGACGCGGTCGTTCCACGTGTCGTCGTTCGCGATGATCCCGGTCGCGCCGGTGCGCACGTTCGTCCCTTCGACCTTCGTCACGTGCCCCACGCGCACGCCGGCGACGTCGGTGATCCCGTCCACCGCGCCGGACGGAAGCGTGCCAACCTTCACCGGCGAGCGCGCGTTCGCGGGCACCACGCAGCACGCCAGCATGACGATCAGCCCGAGAAGTCGTCGCATCGCCGGACGTTTGGCGAAGCGCGCCGGAGGTTCCGCTTTGCCGTACCGCCGGCGCAGGCTTACACGAACGCCGCCGACGATGCGCGCAGCGACTCGTATTCCGCGCGCAACGCGCGCAGGTACTCCGGATCGACGCGGCGGCCCGCGTGCGGCCCCCCGGCAACCGGCTCGGCGAAGAGCCGCTCGGGGAGCGTGTCGTCGTCGAGGCTCCAGCCGAGGCGCGCGTTGATCGCGCGCTTGCGCTCCCAGGTGCGCTGCGCGGCGGCGCGCAGGCCGTCGGCGTCGAGCGGCAGACCGCTCACCGCGCTCCACAGCGCCGCCGCCTCCGTCTCAAAATCGTCGAAGCAGTCGCGCACGAACTTGCACAGCACCAGGCTGTCCCAGGCAATCGCGCGGTCTTCGGCTGCGATCGCGTCGAGCGCGCGCGCGGCGTCGTCGCGTTCCGCCGACGGATCGCGCAGGTCGCGGTCGTACGTCGCGGCGCGGTTGTGGCATGCGCCGCGCGTGCACGTCGCCAGGCCGAGCGCGTACGTCGGCAGCGCGCGCGGCTCGTAGCCGGGCAGCTCCAGACCCTTGCAGTGCATCGCGAAGCGCTCCGCACCGCGGCCGATCCGCTGCGCGGCGGCACGCACGCCGTCCGCGAGCAGATCGCCCAAGCCGGCACGACGCTCGGCGATCGCGTCGATCGCAGGCAGCAAGACCGCTGCGTTGCCGAAGCGCAGCTCGGCGCCGAACGCGTCGCGCGGAACCAGGTCGTGCTGCGCGCACTCCATCGCGAAGGCGATCGCGGAGCCGGTCGAGATCGTGTCGAGGCCGAGCTCATCGCAGCGCGCGATCGCGTCGAGCACCGCGTCGAGGTCGTCGACGCCACAGTTCGGGCCGAACGCCCAGACCGACTCGTACTCGCTCGCCGCCGCGGCGCGGCGGTCGCGCTCCTTGCGCACGTACAGGTGCTCGCACTGCACCGGACAACCGGCGCAACCGGCGCGCAACTCCAGATACGTGCCGTTCGACTCGCGCGCGCGCTCGGGCGTGACGTTTTCCGCGCCCTCGAACTGCGCGGCGGTGAAGTTGCGCGTCGGCAGCTGACCCATCCGCTGCAGCACGCGCAGGTTCGCACCCGTCCCCAGCACGCGGTACTTCGCCGTCTTCGGGCCGAGCGCGCGCTCGCGCAACGTCGCCGAAAGCGCCGCGGTCGCGCGCGGATCGGCTATCGAAACCTCACCCTTCCCGCGCAGCGCCACCGCCTTGAGCCGCTTCGCGCCGAAGACCGCCCCGGTTCCGCCGCGGCCAGCTTGGCGCCCGTCGTTTTCGACCGAGGCAAACCGTACGCCGCGCTCGCCCGCGGCGCCGATCGCGCAGACGCGGAGCGAACGGTCACCGTAGGCAGCGCGCAAAGACTTCGCCGTCTCACGCGCCGACAAGCCCACCAGCGGCGAGGCGTCCTCGAAACGAATCTGGTCGCCGTCGATCGCAAGCGTCGTCCACTCTTCGGCGACGCCGGTGATCACGAGCGCCGCGAGGCCGCAGCGGCGGAGTACCGCAGAGAAGTGGCTCGACGAGAGGCCTTCGTTCAACAAGCCGGTGAGCGGCGAGATCGTCGCCAGCGCGTGCTTGTTCGCAGCGGGAACCGGCGTCGACGCGAACGGTCCGGCCGCGAAGACGATCGGGTTCTCCGCTCCGAGCGGATCGATCGGACCGTGCACGCGCTCGTCGATCAGCCGCACCGCGAGCCCGACGCCGCCGAGCGCGTCGGCGAACACCTCGTCGCCGAGCACGCCGCGGCGCCAGGTGCGCGTGGTGAGATCCACCTCGAGCAGCTCGCGCGGCCCGGCGTACGTTCCCGCGGCGGTGTGCGGACGCGGTTCCGTCCTCATCCGCCGCTCGCCAGAAACAGCACGCAGGGATCGTCCTCGCAGCGGATCGTCTCGCCCGCGCGCAGCGCGCGGCGTCCGTCGAGCAGCAGCAGGTTCGGCTCGACCAGCGCGTCCAGCGACGGCGCGATCACGTCCGGAACGAGCGCCGGAGCCGCTTCGGCGAGCGCGCGCAGGAAGTCGTTCAGCGCGACCGGATCGTCCAGCGGAAGCGTCACGTGCGCGACGCCGGCGAGCGCGCGCGCCATCCCGAACAGCTCGACCTTCACCGCGCCGCCGCCGCTTCCGGCACGACGACGCGCACCTCGCCGGCCTCGGCACAATCGTAGCCGCCGAGCGCCTTGATCTCGGCACGCAACGCCGGCTCGTGCAACAGCTCGATCACGCGCGCGATCCGCGGCTCCTCGAGCGCCGCCGCCGGCAGCGCGAGATCGTACGGCTCCCACGCAACGGAAACGAACTCCAACCCGAACGCGTGCGCAGCGGCGCGAATCGCGAGGCCGGTGTCGGCGCTGCCGTTCGCGACGAGCTGTCCGACGGCGAGGTGCGAGAACTCGATGCGCTCGTAGCCGGCGATCGCATCGGGCGCGAGCGCCGCGCGCGCGAGGAGCGCGTCGAGCAGAATCCGCGTCCCCGCGTCGGGCTGGCGGTTGACGTACCGCGCGTGCGTTCGCGCCACGTCGGCCAGCGAACGAATGCCGAGCGGGTTGCCGGGCGCGACCAGCAAACCTTGCTCGCGCCGTGCGAGCCGCACCAGCGCAACCGGCTCGCGCGGACCGTAGCGCCGCACCGCCGCGTCGTTGTACGTTCCCGTTTGCGGATCGAGCACGTGCGTGCCGGCCAGGTGCGCGGCGCGCTCGCGCAGGGCGACCAGCCCGGCGATGCTGCCGACGTGCGCGGAGACGAGGTCGATCTCGTCGGCCGCGAGGCGTCCGGCGAGCAGGTCGAGCGCGACGTCGTGGCTGCCCACCGCGAGCAGCGTGCGCTCGATCTGCGCGAGCGGCCGCAGCGCGCGCGCCGTCACGCGCGTTCCGGCGCGCGCGCCCTCGCTGAAGCGCGGGATCGTCAGCAGCACGTTGGCGCGCGAGAGCGAGGTGATCACGCCGGCGCCGCGCCGCAGCGGCGTCGCGACGAGCCGGCCGCCGACGCGCGCCGCGACCGCGCGCACGTACTCGTCCTCGCCGAGCGGCGAGTACAGCTTGCGCGCCAGCTCGACGTCGAGCTCGCGCGCTTCCGGCGAATCGCGCCGTCCGAGCCGTTCGAGCAGCGGCCGCAAGAACAGATCGGCGCAGATCGCGGCGCTCACCGGATAGCCGGGAATCCCGAGCAGCGGCACCGCTTTTTGCGACGCTGTCGCAGGACGCGCGACGGCGAGCACCAACGGATGCCCCGGCCGAATCGCGACGCCGTGCACCAGCACCTCGCCGAACCGCGCGAAGATGCGCGCCGTGTAGTCGTCGCGTCCGGCCGAGGAGCCGGCGTTCACCACCACGACGTCGCTCACTGCGAGCGCCGCGCGCACCGCGCCCGCAAGCGCTTCTTCTTCATCGCGCACGCGCAGCGCGAGCGCTACGTCGCCGCCGTAGGTGCGAACGCACGCGCGCAGCAGAACGGCGTTCGAGTCGAGGATCGCGCCGGGCGGCGGCGCCTCGGCCGTCACGTCGACCAGCTCGTCGCCGGTGGTGATCACCGCGACGCGCGGCTTCCGAACGACCTCGACGCTCGCGACGCCCGCCGCGGCGCAAGCGGCCAGATCGGCCGCGCCGAGCCGCCGCATCGCCGGCACGACGACCTCGCTCGCGACGACGTCTTCGCCGATCGCGCGCACGTGCTCGAACGGCGCGGCCGCCGCGCGAATCGCGACGTAGCCGTTCGCGCGCGGTTCGACCCGCTCGATCGGAATGACGGCGTCGAACCCGTCCGGCAGGGGATCGCCGGTGTCGACGACCGGCGCTTCGTGCGGCGCGAGCTCGAGCGGCGCGGTCTCGAGCGCGCCGGCCGTCCGCGCCGCTACGACCGCGATCCCATCCATCGCGCAGGCGTGATAGTGCGGCGAGGAGAGCCGGGCGATCACCGGCCGCGCGGTGACGCGGTCGAGCGCGTCGTCGAGCGCAAGCGTCTCCGTCGCTTCGTTGCAAACACCCGCCTGCAGCAGTGCCTCGTCGAACCGCTCGCGCGCGCGTTCTAGCGGGATATCGTGCAGGAAGACGGTCCGCTCGCTCACGGCAGGATCACGCGCACGCGCTCGCCCGCGGTGAGACCGCTGCGGTCGAGCGGGACCGCGATCAGCGCGTCGGCGCGGACCAGCGTGAAGATGAGATTCGACGAACCGAACACCGGCGTCGCGTGCAGCACGCCCTCGCCGTCGCGCGCCAGCGCGCACGCGACGAAGTCTTCGCGCCCCGGCCGCGACTGCACCGGAACGTCGAGCACCGCGCTCGTCTCGCGCGCGTCGAACCCTTCGTCATCGATGCGCTCGCCGCCGAGCAGCCGCACCAGCGGCGCGACGATCCGCCACGCGACGACGAGCGCGCTGGCGGGATTCCCCGGCAACCCGACGACCGGCGTTCCGTCGCAGACCGCGAGCACGGTCGGCTTCCCCGGCTTGATCGCGAGCCCGTGCACCAGCACGCCCGGCGCGCCGAGCCGCGCGACGACGTCCGCCGTCAGATCGCGAACCGAAACGGACGAGCCCGCCGACAGCACCACCGCGTCGGCGTCCGCGAGCGCCTCGCGCAGCGCGCCCTCGAGCGCCGCCGCGTCGTCCGGCGCGATCCCGCGCGGCACCGGCACGCCGCCGGCCTGGCTCACCACGGCCGCGATCGTGCCGGCGTTCACGTCGCGCACCTGCGCCGGCCCGGGGACCGCGCTCGCCGGAACCACCTCGTCGCCGGTCGAGAGGATCGCGATCCGCGGCCGCGCCACAACCCCGACCCGGGTGATCCCCAGCGCCGCCAGGCCGCCGACGTCGGCCGCCCGCAGCCGCCGCCCCACCGGCACCGCGACCGCTCCCGAGCGCACGTCCTCGCCGACGGTCAGCACGTTCTCGCCGCACGCCGCCGCGGCCAGCACCTCAACCTCAGCCTGTCCTGGGCTCGTCGAAGGATGCAGGTTCGGTCCTCGACCATCACGACGGCGTCGGCTCCCGGCGGCAGCATCGCGCCGGTGTGGATGCGAACCGCCTCGCGCGCGCCGACGGCGCAGTCCGGGACGACGCCGGTCGGCACGTCGCCCGCGACTCGTAGATAGGCCGGGGACTGTTCCGAGGCCCCGTGCGTGTCGGCGGCCCGCACGGCGTAGCCGTCCATCATCGCCCGGGCGAACGCCGGCAGCGTCTCCCTCGCCACGACGTCGGCGGCCAACACCCGCCCGAACGCCGCCTCGAGCGCGACGGTTTCCGAGCGCTCGATTGGGGAACAAGCGCGCCCGAGGACTGCAAACGCCTCGCCGGGGGGCAGGACGGTGAACAGCTCGCTCATACGAGGCTCGCCGGTCTAACCGAGCGAAACTTGGTTCCTTTCCCCTGGTCGCTGCCGAGGAGCACGACGATTCTCACGTTACCGAACACTTCGCAGTCCTTCGACGAACATCTGTCCAGCCTCGGCTTGGACGGCGTCGGGACGGTGTACCGCAACCAGAGCGTCGCGCAGCTCTACGAGCACGCCTTGGCGCGCGGCGAGGGCGTCCTCGGCGCCGACGGGCAGTTCGTCGTCGAGACCGGAAAGCACACCGGCCGCTCGCCGAACGACAAGTTCTTCGTCCGCGAGCCGGGCAGCGAGACGCACATCGACTGGTCGGTGAACAAGCCGCTCGACGCGGCGCGCTTCGACGCGCTCCTGGGCCGCGTCGGCGAGTACCTCGCCGGCAAGGACGTCTTCGCGCTCGACTGCCACGTCGGCGCCGACCCGCGCTACCGGCTTCCGGTCCGCGTCATCACCGAATACGCCTGGCAGTCGCTGTTCGCGCGCGAGCTGTTCATCGACGACGCCGACGACGCCGCTGAGACGTTCTCGCCCGAGTTCACCGTGATCGACGCCGCGCTCTTCGAAGCCGATCCCCCGCGCGACGGCACCAACTCGCCGACGTTCGTCGTCGTCAACTTTGCGCGCAAGATCATCTTGATCGGCGGAACGCGCTACGCCGGCGAGGTCAAGAAGTCGCTCCCCACGGCGATGAACTACCTGATGCCGCTGCGCGAAGTGCTCTCGATGCACTGCTCGGCGAACGTCGGCACGGACGGCGCGGTGGCGATCTTCTTCGGCCTTTCGGGGACCGGCAAGACGACGCTTTCCGCCGACGCGAACCGGCCGCTGATCGGCGACGACGAGCACGGCTGGTCGGCCGACGGCGTCTTCAACCTCGAAGGCGGCTGCTACGCGAAAGTCATCAAGCTCTCGCAGGCAGCCGAACCCGAGATCTGGGCGGCGACGCACCGCTTCGGCACGGTGCTGGAGAACGTCGCGATCGATCCGCAGACGCGCGCGCTCGACCTCGACTCGCAGGCGAAAACGGAGAACACGCGCGCCGCGTACCCGGTCGACTTCCTGCCGAACTTCGTGAAGAGCGGGATGGCGGGGCATCCGAAGACGATCATCATGCTCACCGCCGACGCGTTCGGCGTGCTGCCGCCGATCGCGAAGCTCAGCGCGGAGCAGGCGATGTACCACTTCCTCTCCGGCTACACCGCGAAGGTCGCCGGCACCGAGCGCGGGATCACCGAGCCGACCGCGACGTTCTCGGCCTGCTTCGGCGCGCCGTTCATGGTCCACCATCCGACCGTCTACGCGAAACTGCTCGGCGAGCGGATCGCCGCCCACGAGGCGAGCTGCTGGCTGGTCAACACCGGTTGGACCGGCGGGCCCTACGGCATCGGCAAGCGCATGAAGATCGGCTACACCCGCGCGATGGTGAACGCGGCGATCGGCGGCCGCCTCGCGAGCGCGCGGTACGAGACGGAGCCGTTCTTCGGCCTCGCGATCCCGACGGCGGTGCCCGACGTGCCGAGCGAGGTGCTGAACCCGCGCAACGCCTGGGACGACAAAGCCGCCTACGACGCCCAAGCGCGCAGGCTCGCCGGGCTGTTCGCGAACAACTTCAAAAAGTTCGAAGCGCACGCTTCACCGGAGTTGCGCAAGGTCGCCATCAAGGCATAGCGACCTATCCGTTCGGGGAGTTTTGCGCAGCATGCACGCGCGGTCCCTTTCGTGCGCCCGGTAGTTCTGCTAGGTATGCTCTCTCAGTCGGACAACGGCGGTGCATACCACTTCATCTCGCACGTCTTCGGAGGCGTCGTCTTTTTATGTACTTCAGAACGCTCGCGGGCGGCGCCGTTTGTGCAGCGCTCGCGCTGTCAATGGCAGCCTGCTCCGGCGGCGGTAACTCGGCGCTTCCCACGGCGTCGACCAACGCTCCCCCGACCGGAAATAACGGCGCGACGATCGCCAGCGTCGGCTCGAGCATCTTGCAGCCGGCGAGCACTTCTCACGTGCAGCTGGTCGGCAACGCGTCCGCGCCCGCGACCGTCGACGAAACCGACGCCGCCACGATCGCGGCATCGCTCGCGTCCGTCAACCAGAGCCAAGTCGCCGGAATGCAGGAAGAAGCGGCGCATACGCGCCCGACGAACTCCGCGGCGGGCCCGGTGACGCCGTCCGCGCACGGGCGCCGCGCGCAGGACGTCGCGATGAACTCGCCGCTCGACTTGCTGTACATCGGCGGTCCCGTGCTGGGCAGCGCCGTCTCGAACAACATCTACATCAACTGCACCGCGTCGTGCCGCGCGTCGTCCGGTCTGCAGCCGGGGCAGTTCTTGAGCGACCTCGGCAAAGACGAGTACACCGAGCTGCTCTACCAGTATCTGGCCAGCCCGGGCGTCGCGATCTCCACGCCGCTGACCGGCCGCTACACCAAAGGCCCCGGAGTCGACATCGCGTGGACGCCCGGACCGGCCAACGCGCAGCCCGGGTACACCAACCCGCTCGTCCGCTTCGGCGACATCGCCAACTGGCTCGTCGCGACGATCGGCGCGGTCAACGGTCTGAACGACGGTCAGAACCACGTCTACAACATCTTCCTCCCGCCGAACACCGATCGCTGCCTCAGCGCGTCGCGCTGCTACTCGCCGGACCAGCCCGCGACGAACACGTTCTGCGCGTATCACAGCTACGCGTTGCTGACGACCAATACCGGTGTGGTGCCGATCTACTACACGCTGATTCCGGACCAAGGCACCCCCAGCTGCACGCCGCCCGGCAATCTGCCGCTGCCGAACCAGGTGGGTTCGAACCAGCGGACCGACGCGACGGACTCGACGCTTTCCCATGAGCTGTTCGAGACGATCACCGATCCGCAGCTCGACGCCTGGTACAACCTGAACCTGAACAGCGAGATCGGCGACCTCTGCGCGTACTACGATA
>Ga0213879_10000085_pt1 | contig 11965 bp, 11 predicted proteins | sample VelepicoBEBS_R03_FD_161046 | JGI IMG/M metagenome (GOLD analysis project Ga0213879, IMG submission 161046) | Vellozia epidendroides bulk soil microbial communities from rupestrian grasslands, the National Park of Serra do Cipo, Brazil - BS_R03 | ecosystem: Environmental > Terrestrial > Soil >...
CGGCTTGTAGATCAGGCGGTAAATCAGATGAAGCTTGCGGCGATTCTTGCACTGCTCTCGATTCTGTTCGCTTCGAGCGCCGCGAGCGCAGCCTCGAATGCGCCGATCGTCATCGTTCCCATCGACGATCGCCCAGTCACACGGCAACTCCCGGAGATGCTCGGTGCGGTTGCGGGAATCCCGGTTTTGGAACCTCCGCGCGCGTTACTTGGAAACTATTTGGAGGCCGGCGACCCGGACGCGATCTCCCGCTGGCTGGCATCCGATGCAACAAAGGATGCCGGCGCGTTCGTGCTTTCGAGCGACATGCTCGTCTATGGCGGACTCGTCGCGTCGCGCGTTCCCGGCGTGCCGGCGTGGCTGGGGTATTCGCGTCTGCGTTATGCAACCGCATTGCGGGCACTTCACCCGGAAGCGCTGTTCTACGGCTTCGGAACCGTCATGCGACTCGCACCGACGGGCGTGCCGGCGCTCGGACCCGCCGCCACGTTCTTCGCCGCCGGCGAAACCTACGATCTCATTACACGATACGCAAACCATCCCGATACGGCACTCGCCGCGCGCATCGGTGCGCCGCTCGACGCGTACCTGGCAACGCGCCGGCGAAATTTGGACGTCGATTTGTTTGCCTTACGGCTGACGGCGGAAGGCGGATTCGATCGCTTCGTGCTGGGTCAGGACGATGCGGGCGCGCAGGGCGTGCACGTTGCAGATCTCGCCGCGCTCCATCGCGCACGCACGCAATGGGGCTGGGGATTGATCCAGCGCACATCAATCGAGCCCGGCGCGGACGAGCTGGCGATGATCATGGAGGCTGATGCATTTGCGAAACGCGCGGGTTGGATTCCGCGCGTCGCCGTCACCTGGTCGCAGCCCGACGGACCGCGCCTTGAGGATCCGCTCGAGTTCGCGCCGCTCGAGAATACCGTCGACCAAGTGATTCGGTCGTGCGGCGCCGCGCAGGTGACGAGCTCGCCGGATATCGAGCTGTTCGTGCGCGTGCGCTACACATCGTCCGCGCAAGAAACCGCGTTCGTCGATGCGATTTCATCGGCGATTGCGCGCGGTGAGCTGGTGACGGTTGTCGATCTCACGTTTCTCGGCGCACCGTACGAAGAGCAGCGGCAGCTGGTCGAAACGCTGATCGCGCGCAAGCTTGCCGGAAAGCTTGCCGGTTTTGCTTCGTGGAATACCGCCGCGAATTCACTCGGAACCGCTTTGCCGGCTGCGATTGCGGTCGGCGTGGGTAAGCGATTAGGGACCTTTAGTGCCCGCGCGCTGGCGGAGCTCTTGTTGGATCGTTACGTCGACGACTATGCGTTCCACGACTTCGTGCGTCCGCAGCTCGACGATGAGCTTACCGCGCGGCACGTCGATCATACGTACCTCTTGCCGGACGTCGCCCACCGCACGGCGAGCGACAACCGCGCGCTCCTATGGCCGCATGCGGTCGATTTACTGGACGCAATTTTCCCCGGTTATCGCGACAACGGACTGACGATCACGCTGCCCTGGGACAGAACTTTCGAAACCGAGATCGACGTCCAGTTACGCCTACGCAGCTAGATCTTCAGCGACGCGATGGCCGGGCCGAACCGGCCACAGCAGTTTCATTTCGGCTTGCTCGCGATTTAAAAATGTCCTCCCGAGCTTGTCGAGGGACAGCGTAGCAGGAACAAGGCTGCCGACATCGTCATCTCGCCCAACGCGGAACATTGTCGCTGTCCCTCGACAAGCTCGGGATGACAGGTGTTACGCGGCCAGACGTAATGCGAGCTTGACGGTCGTGCCGTCTTCGGTTCGCTCGAGCTGCACGTCGTCGGTGAGCGCGTACATGAGCGTGAGCCCGCGGCCGCGATCGGCGAGCGGGTCGATGCCGCTCGGCGGCTCGAGCTTCGGCAGCCACATTCCCTGATCGCTGATCTCGACGGTTATCGATGTCGCCCGGCGCCGCGCGCGCAACACAAAGTATTCGCTGCCCAGTGCGCCCGCGTGCTCGATCGCATTGTTGACTGCTTCGCCGACCGCCACTTGCAGATCGAAGCTGCGCTCTTCGGGGACTTGCGCTTCGCGCGTCAAGCGCGCGACGATATGCCGCGCGCGGCGGGCCGACGCCGGCGTTGCCGGCAGCGTAACCACGAGCTCGCGCAGCGGCGCCGGCGACGTCGCGATCGTCAGCAAGGCGATGTCGTCGCGTTGGCGTCCGACGATCGTGCTGGCGACGAGCGAAAGCGCCGAACGCTGCTGCATTCCACGCGATTGCCGCGAGAGTGCGGCGCGCATACGTTCTTCCGCGCCGAGCAGATCGCGATCGGATTCGAGCAAGCCGTCCGTATAGAACGCCAGGATCGCGCCGGGTGACAGCGTCACCGTGTGCGTTTCCCAACCGGTGGTGAGCGAACCGAGCCCCATACCGAGCGGAACGCCCGGCGGCGCCAGTTCCTGCACGCGGCCGCCGGCGTCGGCCAAGAGCGCGGGCGGATGGCCGGCCGATGCGTACGTAACGCGCAACGTCATGCGGTCGAGCACCGCGAACATCGCGGAAACGAGCGTGCTTTCGTCGCCGAGCTCGACGGCTGCGTTGGCCTGTTGCAACACGCGCCCCGGATCGTGTTCTTCGATGGCGGCGGCGCGCAGCGTTTCGCGCACGCGCCCCATGAGAACGGCGGCCTCCAACCCGTGACCGGCGACGTCGCCGATCGAAAATGCAACCAGCCCATCACCAAGATCGAACGCGTCGTACCAATCGCCGCCGACGTTGGCTTCGTCGGTGTCCGGCTGGTAGACGGCGTCGAGCGTGAGACCCGGAACGCGCGGCAAGTTCGGTGGAAGCAGCGCACGCTGCAGCGTGTCTGCGATGCGGCGTTCGCGCTGGTAGAGCTCTGCGTACGCCTCTTCGTTGGACTTTTGATCGTCGATGTCGGTGCAGGTGCCGAACCAACGCGCGATGCGCCCGGATTTGTCACGGACCGGATTGGCGCGCGTCAGGAACCAGCGGTACTTGCCGTCGGCACCGCGATAACGAACTTCAGCTTCGAAGGGCTTGCCCAGCAGAATTGCGCTGCGCCAATTGGCGAGGGTTTGGCTGAAGTCGTCGGGATGTACGGCGCGCAGCCAACCTTCCGCAAGCGATTGCTCGCGCGTGAGTCCGCTGTAATCGTACCAGCGGTGGTTGAAGAAGATGGCGTAGCCGTTGGGGCGCGTCGCCCAGACGATCGTCGGAAGCGCCTCAGCGATCTGCCGCCACTCCGGGATGTGTGAGCCTACGGTCGCTGGCATAGCTCGATAAGAACCCCGCCGGTCGATTTCGGATGCAAGAATGCGATGAGATTTCCATGAGCGCCCTTGCGCGGAACCTGATCGATCAACTGGATGCCGGCGTCGCGTAACCGCGACAGCTCGGCGGTCAAATCCGGAACGCGATATGCGGTGTGGTGCAATTTCGTCGGCGCGTCGCCGCGGTAACGTGCGACTGCAGAATCTGCATGAAGCGGACGCAACAACTCGATCACCGCCTCTCCGGCGCGCAGCCCGACGGCTTCGACGCCTTGGTCGCCGATGATTTCGCGGTAGACGATATCGAACCCCAAGACCTCGGTGTAAAGCTTTAGCGTCGCGTCCAGGTCGCCGACGACGATCGCCACGTGATCGATGGGATACGACCTCACGCGACAACCTCGTGCGCGGCGTAGCGTCCAAACGTGCCGCGGAGGACGTGTGAGATTTCGCCGACGGTCGCGCCCGCGTCGAGCGCTTCGATGAAGGCGGGCATCAGATTCGCCGTACCTTCGGCCGCGACGCGCACATCGCCGAGCCGGGCATCGACGCGCGCGGCATCGCGCCGCGCACGATATTGGCGCAGACGCGCGACCTGTTCGCGTTCCAGCGATTCATCGACACGATGCAGATGGACGGGCGCGCCATCCGCACGATCGGTGAAGGCGTTGACGCCGACCACGATCTGCTGGCCTCCTTCGATCGCGAGCTGCGCGCGGTACGCCGAGTCGGCGATGCGCGTCTGCATCCAGCCGCTCTCGATCGCTTTGACGCTGCCGCCTTGTGCGTCAACCTCGGCGATGAGCTCGCGGGCGCGTTTGGCGATCGCTTCCGTCAACGATTCGACGTAGTACGATCCCGCGATCGGATCGACGACGTCGGCGACGCCACTCTCGAAGGCGATGATTTGCTGCGTCCGCAGCGCGGTGCGCACCGATTCTTCCGTGGGAAGCGCGAGCGCCTCGTCCTTGGCGTTCGTGTGCAACGACTGCGTGCCGCCCAGGACCGCCGCCAAAGCTTGGATGGTGACGCGCACGACGTTGTTCTCGGGCTCTTGCGCGGTGAGCGTCGAGCCGCCGGTTTGCGTGTGAAAGCGCAGCGATTGCGAACGCGGGTCGTTCGAGCCGAAATCGTCCTTGACGATCTGCGCCCACAGCTGCCGTGCGGCACGGAACTTGGCGATCTCTTCGAAGAAATCGTTGTGCGCGTTCCAAAAGAACGAGATGCGCGGCGCCACTTCGTCCACGCCGAGGCCGCTGGCGATTGCGGCGCGCAGGTACGCTTTCGCATTGGAGAGCGTGAACGCGACCTCTTCGACCGCCGTCGAGCCGGCCTCACGAATGTGATAGCCCGAGATCGAAATCGTATTCCATTGCGGCACCTCGCGCGCGCAGTAGTCCATGACGTCGGTCACGAGGCGCATCGAGGGCTGCGGTGGGAACATGTAGGTGCCGCGCGCGGCGTACTCTTTGAGCACGTCGTTCTGCACCGTACCACCCAACTTCGAGAACGGAATCCCGCGCCGGCGCGCGACGACGAGGTACGTCGCCAAAATGATCGACGCCGGCGCATTGATGGTCATCGAGACGGTTACGCGGTCGAGCGGAATCTCATCGAACAGCGTCGCCATGTCGTCGACCGCATCGATCGCGACGCCGACTTTGCCGACCTCGCCGCGCGCTTCGGTCGCGTCGGAGTCGTACCCGAGCTGCGTCGGCAAATCGAACGCGACCGATAACCCCGTCGTCCCTTGCGAAAGTAGGTAGCGGTAACGCGCGTTGGATTCGGCGGCCGTTCCGTACCCGGCGTACTGCCGCATCGTCCATAGTCGACCGCGGTACATGTCGGGACGAATCCCGCGCGTGTAGGGGAATGCACCGGGCGCCGCCGGGAGCTTCGGCGCATCGCTTGCGTCGTAGACCGGCTTGAGAGGGATCCCGCTCGCGTTTTCTTTGCGTGGCGTGCGGCGATCGGAAGGCTTAGGCATTTGCGAAGGTCGTGAGTACGGCACCGGCTTCGACGGTCTGACCGACGGCGACCTTGACCTCCCCGACCGTCCCTGACCTGGGACTGCGAATTTCGTTCATCATCTTCATCGCCTCGATGACGGCGACCAGCGAGCCTTCCTCAATAACGTCTTGAGATTTTACCTTTATCTCGACGACCACACCGTGCATAGGCGAGGCAATCGCGCCGTCGCTCGTGGTCGCCGAACCGCTTCGTGGGGGAACGCGCCGTGGGGTGTGGTGCGCGGCACCGGCGGCGCGCGCCACCGGACGATCGAGCAGCCGGACCCGAAAGAGCTTGCCGTTGACTTCAACCCGCAGCGTACCGTCCTCGGAGGGCGCCGGTGCCGGCTGCACGGCCGTTTCGGCGGGCCTCAAATTGGGGGCGAGCTTTTCCGTCAGCGGCTCGAGCGTGGCGGTTCCGTACGACGAGTCGCGCACGACCGGTTCGAGGGCGAGCGCGCGCAACAGCGGGATCGTCGTCGCGACACCTTCGATGCGGAATTCGTCCAGCGCGCGGCGCAGGCGCGCCAGTGCGGCGTCGCGATCGGGCGCCCACACGATCAACTTCGCAATCAGCGAATCGTAATCGGGCGTAATCGTCATCCCGTCGAATGCCGCTGAGTCGACGCGAATCCCGGGACCGCCCGGCTCGCGATAGCGCACGATCGTCCCCGGCGCAGGCGCGAAACCGTGCGCAGGATCCTCGGCGTTGATGCGTACCTCGATTGCATGTCCGCGCAATTCGATCGCTTCTTGGTCGTAGTCGAGTTTCTCACCGCAGGCCACGCGGATCTGCTCGCGGACGAGATCCAGGCCCGACACCATCTCGCTCACAGTGTGCTCGACTTGAATTCGCGTGTTCATCTCCAGAAAGAAAAACTCGTCGCCCGAGACTAAACACTCGATCGTGCCCGCGCTGTCGTAGCCGATTGCCGACGCCGCACGCAGGCCGGCTTCGCGCATCGCACGTCGCACGCGTTTGCCGATTGAGGCGGGTGTTTCTTCCCAAATCTTTTGATGCCGGCGCTGCAGCGAGCAGTCGCGCTCGCCGACGTGCACGACGCGGCCGTGCTTATCGGCAAGAACTTGCAATTCGACGTGTTTGGGATTGTCGAGGTAGCGTTCAGCGTAAACCGTTCCGTCTTTGAAATAGGCCTCCGCTTCACGCTGCGCGGTGGCGAGCGCCGATTCGATTTCATCCAGCGACCAGGCAACTCTCAGACCTTTGCCGCCGCCGCCGGCTGAGGCTTTGAGCGCGAGCGGAAGACCAAATTCTTGCGCGGCGTGGCGAGCGTCCGCAACGTTCTTTATGGGATCGAGTTTGCCGGGTACGACCGGCACGCCGGCCTTTACCATCGCCGCGCGCGCGCGCAGCTTGTCGCCCATGGCGTCGATCGCGTCGGGATTGGGCCCAACCCACACGAGGCCGGCAGCGATAGCCTTTCGCGCGAAGGCGGCGTTTTCGGCGAAGAAACCGTAACCCGGGTGCAACGCGTCGGCACCCGCGCGTTTGGCGACGTCGAGAATTTTCTCGGCAGCAAGATAACTTTGCGACGGCGACGACCCGCCGAGCCCAAAGGCTTCGTCAGCGTAGCGCACGTGCAGCGCGTCGCGATCGGGATCGCTGTACACCGCCACCGTCGCAATGCCCATCTCCTTGGCCGTGCGCATGACGCGCAACGCGATCTCCCCGCGATTAGCGACTAAGATCTTGCGAATCATCGTAATCTCGGCCCGACATCTTCCACTTGGAAGGCGCTTCGGTTTCGGAAGGATCGTCGCGGAGCAACTGGTCCATCACGGCGACGATCGCCGCGGCTTCGTCGTCCGTGGGCGTGGGAGAGATGTCGTACTTCAAGACGACGTTGGCTCGAATGTCATCCCCATGGCATGATAACCGGCGTCGACGAAGTGGACGTCCGCGGTCACCGCTTTTGAGAGATCGCTCGCGAGAAAGACCGCAGCGTTTCCGACGTCTTCGGGCGTGACGTTCCGATGCAAGGGAGCCGCGTTCGCGACGACGTCGAGCATCCCGGAGAATCCTTTGACCTGCCGCGAGCTCGCGGTCTTGATCGGGCCGGCTGAGATCGCGTTGACGCGAATCCCGCGGTCGCCCAAATCATACGCCAAATATCGCACGATCGATTCCAGCGCGGCTTTGGCGATGCCGGCGACGTTGTAGTTGGGAACGATCGACGTCGAGCCATAGTACGTTAGCGCCATCACGCTCGCGCCGTCGTTGAACTGCTCGCGCAGCGCCGCTACCAGGGCGATCAGCGAATACGACGAGATGTCGAGCGCGAGCGAGAAGCCGGCGCGCGACGTGTCGTAAACCTTACCCGCAAGATCTTCTTTGTTGACGAACGCTATCGAGTGCACCAGCGCGTCGAGCTTACTCACTTCGCGCGCGATATCGCCGGCGAGCCGCCGCAAGTCTGCATCGGAGGTCACGTCGCACGGCCAGCACGGCCCCCCGCCGAGCTCGGCGGCAAGTTTCTCGACTTCATCTTTGACGCGCTCGCCTTGATAGATGAAGCAGAGCTTCGCACCGTGCACGTGCATCGCGCGAGCGATCCCGGTTGCGATCGACCAGCGATTGGCGACGCCCGTGATAAGCGCGGTCTTGCCCTCGAGGAGTTTCACAGCGGCGTCTATTGCGAGCCGCTCGTCCAAAATCCCGTGGGATCGGCTGCACGGATCGCGGCCAACTCGAGATCGTTCGGCTCGGGCGTGACTTCGGCGGCGGAAAAATCCAATCCAAACCCCGTTTCCTCGCGCACCTGCTTTGACGTCACCCCGGGATGCAGCGAAATGGCGCGTGGGGCGGCGCCGGCGCCGAGCGCAAAGACGCCCAGCGTGGTAATGAGCGTGACCGAATCGCGCGGCCGCGACGTGATGTAGCTCGTGCGTTCGACGAAGCGGCGCCGCTCGTGTTCCATGATGAAGACGCAGCGCTTGGCGTGTGCGGCGATATCGGAGCCGCCGCCGGAGCCGGGCAGCCGCGTGTTTCCGACTTTGGTGGTATTGAGATTGCCGCGTGCATCGACTTCCGCGCCCCCCAGAAATCCGACGTCGACGCGCCCGTGCTGCAGCATCCCCATCACGTCGATGAGCGTCGTTGCAGCGGTCGCGTTGCGTTGATTCGGCGTGTCGCCCATGGTCACGACCATGCCGCTCGCCGGCATCTCGCGAATCAAGCCGTTCTCGAATAGGCCCACGGCGTTGGGCGCATGCGTCGCCTTGGCCACCGCGAAACCGAGCAGCGGCAAGCGCATCCCGGCGAAGACGACTTCGCCATCGCGAATCTGCCGCGCTGCTGCAACGACCATCAACGTGCGCGCGCTCATCGTCCCAGCTTGCGCAGATATGCGCGGCGATCCGGCACGTCGTCGATCCATTCGCGCCGCCACGCCACCCAACCATCGGCCGTGCGCGTTGCGCGATGATATGCGTCGAACGCGGCGTGATCGCGTTCTTCGTAGCCGTCGACCGGTGAAGGATGTGCGGCGCCGGGTTCGATGACGACGGCGTTGACGAGAAATCCGGGAACCAGCGTGCGATTGGGTTCGCTGCGAATGACGTCGCGCGATACGAGCTCTTCCGCGATCAAGATAACGCGCTCGGCGGCGCGCACGCTGTCGATCGTCGTCCCCAGATTCCCCCAAATGTGCGCGTTGCCGTTTTCATCGGCGCGCTGCGCGACTACGATCGCAACGTCGACCGGGATGGCGCGTACCGCCATCACACGCTCACCCGTAAACGGATCGTCGAGCTCGCGGAACGCCGTCGTTTGTGCGGCCATACTGCTGCCGGCCACGGAGCGCGTTACGCCGAAGGGAACGCCTTCGGCGGCGGCGCGCACTCCGGTTGCATAGGTGAGGTTCGAATAGTCGGTAATCGCGATCTGCGGCGGCGTCGCTTCGGCAGCGCGGCGAAAATTATGCCCGAGGCCGGCGCCGACGTTGCCGATCCACGCAGCTTCGACTGCGCGCACGCAACCGGCGCCGATGAGCTGATCGTACAGCGTGTCGCTAATCGGCCCGAGCAAGGTGAGGTCGCGTTTGCCTTGGCGGATGATTTCATGACCGGCAGAAAACGGGATGCGCGCCTCGAGCCCGCAAGCCGCGCTGACGCGATCGCCGTCGCGCACGAACTGCGCAACCGCATCGCGTGTGGTCGTCAGCTTGGTCAAGCGTTGATGGGTTCGTCGCGCAAAACGAAACGCTGCGTCTTACCGGTCGCCGTCTTCGGTAACTCTTCAACGACCGTGACCCATCGCGGATATTTGTGCGGCGCGAGCTGTTCTTTGACGAAATTCTGCAACTCAGACGTCAACTCCGACGTGTCGTACGTCGCCGTTCGCAGCACGACGTAGGCGTGCGGCTTGACGAGTCCGTCCTCGTCTTCGCGCCCGACGACCGCACATTCCAACACCGCGTCGTGCCCGGTGAGCGCGCTCTCAACCTCGACCGGCGACACCCACATTCCGCTCACCTTGAGCATGTCGTCGCTGCGGCCGGCATGCCAGTAGATGCCGTCGGCGTCGCGGCGGTATTTGTCGCCGGTGCGAATCCACTCGCCGAACAGCGTCGCCTTCGTGCGCTCGTGTTTATTCCAATAGAACGCCATCGTCGAGTCGCCGCGCACCAGCAGATCCCCGATCTCGTCGTCGCCGACGTCGTTATCGTCCTCATCGACGATGCGTACGTCGTAGCCGGGGACGGCGCGTCCGCTCGCTCCCGGCGTGCACGCGCCGGGTGCGTTCGCCATGAACATGTGCGTGATCTCGGTGGTGCCGATACCGTCGCAGATTTCGAGTCCCGTTTTCTCGCGCCAGCGCCCAAAGAGCGGCGCCGGCAGCGATTCGCCGGCGCTGACGCACATGCGTACGCTGGAGAAATCGGCGCGGGCACCGTCGTCAATGGCGGCCAGCATCTGCGCGTACGCCGTGGGAACGGCGAAGAAGAGCGTGGGCTTGTGCCGCGCGACTTGCTCGAAAACCGCCTGCGGCGTGGGCCGCTCCGGATACAGAATCGCGGCCGCGCCGACGTCCATCGGATAGTATTGCGCGTTGCCGAGTCCATACGCGAAAAACAGCTTGGCGATGCTGAACGCACGGTCTGTGGTGCGCGTGCACAAGATATGCTCGCCGTACGTGCGCGCGCAAACCCACATGTCGTGCTGCAAGTGCACGACGCCCTTCGGCTCGCCGGTCGTGCCGCTCGAATAGAGGAAGAAGGCGAAACCGTCGCGGTGCGTCGTCGCGTAATCGACCGGCGCGTGCTCGGCCTCCGCTAAGACGTCGGCGGGGTCCTCGAAAGTCACCACCGGCTCGCAATCTTGCACAATCGTCGCGCGTTCCGCGGGACGCAAGCCGGGATTGAGCGGCACCGCCACCGCACCGGCCGCGATCGTCCCCCAAAACGCAATCGACCACGCCGGCGAATCGGGCAGAACGATCGCGATCCGCTCACCGTGGCGGATACCCCGCGCTCGCAGGGCGCCTGCAAATCCGCGCACGCTGCGGTCGAGCTCGCGATAGGTGACGTTACCGTTGTCGCTGATCAGCGCGACGGAATCGCCCCGTCCGAGTGCGACGTTGCGGCCGACGAAATATTGCGCCGCATTGAATTGCGCCGGAAGATGATCCGCCGCCCGCACGATTAGCGGTTTTCGAAGCGCGCGACGCGCTGCTCGGTGAAGGCCGCGATCCCTTCTTGCGCATCGCGACTGCGGAAGAGCAGCGACTGAAGCTCGCGTTCGAGTGCGAGCGCGTCTCCGAGCGGCAGCTCGGCACCGGTTTGAATGCTGCGTTTGATCAAGCCGACGGCCATCGGTGCTTTGTTCGGCGAACAGAACTGTCGCGCGTAGCTGAGAACTTGGCGGCGGAATTCCTCGCCGTCACCCTCATAGATCTCGTTGACGATGCCCATCTCTTGCGCCAGCTCGAAGCTGAAGGTGCGGCCGGTAGCGATCAACTCGATGGCCTTGGCTTTGCCGATCAAACGCGCCAGACGTTGCGTTCCACCAGTTCCGGGAAGTACGCCCAGACCGACTTCAGGCAAACCGATCTTTCCGCCGTCCCGGCGTGCCAGCCGAATGTCGGCGGCCATCGCGATCTCGAGCCCGCCGCCGACCGTATGTCCGTTGAGCGCCGCGATGACCAGCTTCGGCGTTTGTTCTAAACGGAGAAGCGTCTCGTTCGCGTGCAGGCAGAAATAGTATTTGAAGACCGGTGTGACCGAGTTGAGCATCCCGACGTTCGCGCCCGCAGAGAAGAAGCGGTCGCCGGCGGCGGTGATGACGATAACCTCAACCTCGTCGTCGAAGCGCGCGTCGAGAATCGCTTCGTCGAGCTGTCGCATCATCTCGTGCGTGTAGGTGTTCGCCGGCGGATCGTCCATGATGACGAGCGCGACGTGACCATCTTTCTCGTAGCGCACGACGCGCTTGCCGTTGAGTTGGCGCGCAACGCGGCCGAAGGGCGTTTGCTCGCGGTTCTTCGTCTCGATCGCCATGCTTATGCCTCGCTTCGCCCTTTGGGCGCGATCCAGTTCGGATTCTTGAATAACTCGGCCAGCCGTGCTTCATCCTGCGCGGTCGGCAAGACGGACGGCACATACGCCGCCCACTCGTCCTCGCTCAGGCGCCGTCCGTCGACGCTCCAGCGCTCGCCCGCG
>Ga0213879_10000087_pt1 | contig 11908 bp, 7 predicted proteins | sample VelepicoBEBS_R03_FD_161046 | JGI IMG/M metagenome (GOLD analysis project Ga0213879, IMG submission 161046) | Vellozia epidendroides bulk soil microbial communities from rupestrian grasslands, the National Park of Serra do Cipo, Brazil - BS_R03 | ecosystem: Environmental > Terrestrial > Soil >...
AGCGACGTTCCTCGATCACCTGTGGCAGCAGCGCAAGTCGGTCAAGACGGCGGAGGAGCTGCTCGACACGATCCGCGACGTCTGCTCGCCGGAGTTCTATCGCGACGCCGAAGCCGGCTTCCGCGGTGCGCCGATGGCCGTGCGGGTCTCGCCCTACGCGATCGCGCTGATCGACTGGAACGATCCGGTCAACGACCCCATCCGCCGCCAGTTCATCCCGCTCGCGTCGACGCTGCTGCCGGATCATCCGAGGCTGACGCTGGACTCGCTGCACGAGCAGGAAGACTCGCCCGTGCCCGGACTCGTGCACCGCTACGTGGACAAGGCGCTCTTTCTGCCGCTGAACGTCTGCCCGGTCTACTGCCGGTTCTGCACGCGCAGTTACGCGATCGGTCCCGACACGGCGTACGTGGATAAGATCCCGCTGGCCAAGACGCCCAAGCAGTGGAACGACGCGTTCGTATACATCGCAGAGCGGCCCGAGCTCGAAGACATCGTGATTTCCGGCGGAGACGTATACCAGCTTCCGCCGAAGAACATCGAGCATATCGGTAACGCGCTGCTCGACATCGCGCACGTGCGCCGCATGCGGTTTGCGACTAAAGGCCCGGCGATCATGCCGATGAAGATCCTCACGCACACGGAGTGGCTCGACGCGCTGACCTCGATCGTCGATCGGGGCCGAACGCTCGGCAAGGAGGTCGTGCTCCACACGCACTTCAACGCGCCCGAAGAGATCACGTGGATCACGAAGGAGGCGATGCGCCGGCTCTTCGAGCGCGGAATCTTCACGCGAAACCAGTCCGTCTTGATTCGCGGCGTGAACGATACGCGCGAACGCATGCAGCTGCTGGTGAAGCGGCTCGGGCACGTCAACGTGCACCCCTACTACGTCTACATGCACGACATGGTCAAGGGCGTCGAGGAGCTGCGCACGACGATCGCCACGGCCGTAGATACGGAAAAGTTTGTGCGCGGCAGCACGGCCGGCTTTAACACGCCGACCTTCGTCTGCGATGCGCCCGGCGGAGGCGGCAAGCGCGACGTGCACTCGTACGAGTACTACGATCGCGAGAACGGCATCGCCGTCTACGCGGCGCCGAGCGTGAAGCCGGGCAAGGCGTTCGTCTACTTCGACCCGGTCGATCGGCTGTCGGCGGCGGCGCAGGCCCGCTGGGCGTCGCGCGAGATCCAGGAGCAGATGATCCACGACGCCGTCCGCAGCGCCGGCATCGGCGACCAGCAACTCGTGCTCGCCTAAGCGCGCCTGACCGCATTCATCAACACCGGGCCCGCCGGGCGGAGCGTGACGAGCGCCGCGGTACGCGTCGCCGCGCCCAGGGCGAGCTCGAACCGGAAGCGCGACAGGAGCGCCGTCAGCACGATCGCGATCTCGGATAGCGCGAAGTCCTCGCCGATGCAGCGCCGCGCACCGCCGCCGAACGGCACGTAGGCAAACGGTGGCGGCTCGAAACCCGACCAGCGATCCGGATCGAAGCGATCGGGATCGGGGAAGAGATCCGGCCGCCGGTGCAGCATCAGCGGTGCGAAGAACACGGTGGTTCCCTTCGGAATCGCGACTCCGCCGTCGAGCGTGACGTCGCGCAGCGTCTCGCGGCCGATGATCCAGGCCGGCGGATAGAGTCGCAGCACTTCCTTCACGGTACGCGCGACGTAGCCACGATCGCCGCCACGCACCGCGACCGCGATGCGCTCGTCGATCTGCAGGTGCTGCGCCAGCAACACGAGCGCCCACGTCAACGCGTTGGCCGTCGTCTCGTGTCCGGCCATGAAGAGCGTCATGATCTCGTCGCGCAATTGGGCGTCCGAGGGACGGTAGCCGGTGTCGGCGTCGCGGGCCGCGAGCAGGAGCGAGAGCGCGTCGGTGCGCGCCATTTTGTCGCGGTGCCGTCGAGCGATGAGGTCGAAGATGATCGCGTCGAGCGCCGCCCGAGAATCCCAGAAGCGGCGCGTCTTTCGAAGTGGCAGGCGCGAGCGCAGCGATCCGAGCGGCGTCAGCATGTAGGGGAACTCGCCCATCATGAGGCGCAGCGCGTCGCCGACGACACGCGCCGCGTCGCTCTCGTCGCTCCCGAAGAGCGTTTCCGTTGCGATGCGCAACGTGAGGCCTTGCATCGCGGCGTGTGCGTCGAGCGTTGCGCCCGGGCTCTGCCGGTCCGCGAATTCGTTCGCGTCGCGCTCCATCACGCGCGCGTACTCCGCGATGCGCTCGCGGTGAAAGGCCGGCTGGACGATGCGCCGCATCTGCCGGTGCAGCGGATCCTCGCTGGTCAGCAGTCCCTCGCCGAGGAGGAGCCGCAGGACGCGCGCGGCCAGCGACTTGGAGAACGCGTGCTGCTGCGTCACGAGTATGTCCTTGATCAGAGCCGGCTCGTTGACGAAGAGATAGGATCGCCACGGCAGCGCAAAGGCGACGACGTTGCCGTACTCGGACGCGACCTCGCGCAAGAACGTGGGGAAGCGCTCGAACGGCACTGGCATCAGGCGCCGCAGCGTCGACCAGCGGCTCGGGCCGGGAATCACCGCGACCCGACCGCCTCATATGCGGCCACGTTTCCGTACCGGCAGACGACGCGATAGCGCCCCGCGGCGACGCCTGCCTCGACCGCGGGCCAGAGGCGACGTTGATTGGCGCTATCCGGAAAATCGCTCGCATAGACGAGGTACTGCACGCCCGACGCGCGATCGATCGTCGCATGCGGGCGCTGCGCGGCCACGGCCGAGAACCACTCGTCGTAGGTCGCGAGGCTCGCGTCCTTCGGCACGCAGCCGATCGCGCGGCGCGCGCCGGCGAGGTCGTGGTAGTAGGGGTGCAGGTAGTGCAGCGGATGGAGCGGATCGAACGCGATCAGAAAGAGCACGCATAACGCAGCCGCCGCGCTCGTCCAGTTGCGCGCACGCCGCTCGCTGCGGCGTGCGACCGCCGCGGCGCCCATGGCGGCCGCGACGAGCAGCCACGGGATCCAGAGCGCGGCGTAGTGATCGCCCATCCGCCAGACGTAGCCGGAGTTCGCGAGCAGAACGATCGCGGCCCCCGGAAGCGCCATCAGTCCCCACCACGAGAGCAGCGGCAAGAACGCGAGCGGCACCAGCGCCTCGAGCACGTAGGTTAGCCGGCCGAGCGTGAAGATGGCGCGTGCGAATTCGAGAGGATGGGTCAACGGCGCGAGGATCAGCGCCACCGGTCCGGCGGCGAACGGATAGGAATAGAAGTGACTCGGCACCCATCCGCCAAAGCGCGGGACAATCACACCGAAATAAACGCCCAGCGCGGCGGCGGATGCGAACGCAAGGCCGGCGCCCGCCCACGCGAGCTCCCGGGTGCGCCGCGTGCGCGCGATCCCTAACAGCACGAGGCCGAAGGCGATCAGCGTGAGGGCGGCGTCTTCGCGCAAAGCGATCGCGAGCGCGGCACAGATCGCAAACCACGTCCAGCGCGAACGATCCGCAGCCAAGAACATGCCGAGAGCGAGGGGCGTAAAGAGTCCGAGCTCGTGGAACTCGTCAAAGCCGAGCGCGAGCAGCGGCGGATAGAGCAGCGTCACGTAGCCGAGCGCGTTCGCGACGCGATCGCTCGCGTACGGCCGCGCGATCGCGGCGACCAGCGGCGCGCAGGCCGCAGTCGCGGCCGCCTGCAAAACCTGCAGCGGCAGCGCGCTGCGTCCGAGCGCGACCAGCGGCCACAACAGCGCCAGCGTCGGCGACCAGTGGTAGCGAAAGTGCGAGCCGTCCTCGACTCCGTTTCGCATGCCGCCGAATGCGTCGGCGACGATCTGCGCGAACGTGCCCGTGTCGGATCCGTACGTCCAGAGCTTCGTGCGCGCGACCGCGAGCGCGGCGAGGACGGCAAACTCGATCGCCGTCCAAAGAAGGAGCCTCACCGGCAGGCCCGGTTTGCGCCGTTTAGAAACGGCGCAAAGCGATGAAGCGAATCTGCGTCTTCTGCGGATCTCACACCGGCAGCAGCGAGTCGTACGCGAGCATGGCGCGCGACGCGACCGAGAAAATCGTGCGCGCTGGCTACGGCATCGTCTATGGCGGCGGGAGCATTGGACTGATGGGAATCGTCGCCGATACGGCGCTCGCCTGCGGCGGCGAGGTCATCGGCGTCATCCCCCACGCGCTCGCGCGCAGCGAGGTCGCTCACGCGGGCCTCAGCGAGCTGCACGTCGTCAAGACGATGCACGAGCGTAAGGCGATCATGGACGACGCCAGCGACGGGTTCATCGCGCTCCCCGGCGGCTTCGGCACCATGGACGAATTCTGCGAGGTTCTAAGCTGGCGTCAGCTGCGCATCCACGACAAGCCGATAGGGCTGCTGAACTATCGCGGCTACTACGACGCACTGCTGTCGCTCTTCGACCACATGGTGCGCGAAGGCTTCATCGGGCCCCACACGCGGCGCCTCTTCACGGATGCGGATAACGTCGAGGAGCTACTGAGCGAGATGTTCGAGCCGCGAAACGAACCCTAGCGCACCTTTGCGCGATCACTCCGAGAGCGCGGTCGTAACGATCCGTTCTTGCTCGGCGGCGTGCTGGCCGGCGTAGCCCTCGCTCGGGCTCGCGCGATAGCCGCGTCCGATGTACTCGATGTCGAACCCGTCGCGCTTGCCCTCGAGCAGGCGGCGCCGCACGAACGCGCGGGCTCCCATGTTCTTCGGCTCTTCTTGCACCCACACCAGCTTGGTGAGGTTCGGATAGCTTCCGATGACGCGATTGATGTCGAAGACCGGCAGCGGTGCGAGCAACTCTATGCGCGCGATAGCGGTGCGCTGCAACGCGCCGTACGCGGCGTGCGCGGTGAGGTCGTGATAGACCTTGCCGCTGCACAGGATGAGCCGCTCGATCGCGTCGCGGTCCAGCGTTCGGGGGTCATCGATCACAGGGGAGAAGCTGCCGCCGGCCATATCGTCCAGCGTGCCCGCCGCGCTCTCCGAGCGCAGCAAGGACTTCGGCGTCATAACCACGAGCGGCACCGCGATCGGCGAGCGCGCCTGCATGCGCAAGAGATGATAGTAGTTGCTCGCGACGGACGGCGACGCGACGCGCAGATTGCCTTCTGCCACGAGCTGGAGAAACCGCTCGGGACGCGCGCTCGAATGCTCCGGTCCGCCTCCCTCGTAACCATGCGGTAGGAGCAGCGTCAGACGCGAGGTCTGCCCCCACTTCGCCTGGCCCGCGGCGATGAACTGGTCAACGACGATCTCCGCGCCGTTGAAGAAGTCGCCGTACTGTGCCTCCCACAGCACGAGCGCGCCGGGGTCCTGGGTCGAGTAGCCGTACTCGAAGCCCATGCAGGCATACTCGGAGAGCGGGCTGTTGCGAATCTCGAACGATGCCTGCGTCTCCGAGACGTGCTGAAGCGGAATCCAGATCGCGTGGGTGGTCGGATCGTGGAAGACCGCGTGGCGGTGGCTGAACGTGCCGCGCTCGGTGTCTTGGCCAGTGAGCCGGATCGGCGTGCCGCTCGTCAGCAGCGACGCGAACGCGAGCGATTCGGCGGTGCCCCAGTCCACGCTGCCCTTCTCCTCGATCGTCGCGCTGCGGCGCTCGAACTGACCGCGCAGCTTCTTGTTGAGCTCGAACCCGGGCGGAGCAACGGTCAGCGCCTCGCTCCAGGCGAGCAGCTCGGCGCGCTCGACGTGCGGGAGCGCCGTCCCATCGAACGTATTGCTGCCCGAAAGCTTTCGGCCGGTGATGTGCGACGCCAGCGCCCCCTTGACCGCGCGGCGCGCCTCTTGCAGACGCTCCGTCGCGTCGTCGGCCATCGCGCGCGCCTGCTCCGCGGTGATGAGGCCCTGGTTGACGAGCTTGTTCGCGAACAGCTCGCGCACGGTCGGATGATTCTTGATGCGCTCGGCGATCTCGGGCTGCGTGTACGCGGGCTCGTCTTGCTCGTTATGTCCGAACCGGCGATACCCGATCAGATCGATCAGCGCGTCGCGCCCGAATGCGCGGCGGAAGTCGACGGCGAAGTGCACGGCAGCGATGCACGCGTCCACGTCGTCGGCGTTTACGTGCACGATTGGCACGTCGAAGCCCTTCGCCAAGTCGGAGGCGTAGCGCGTCGAGCGCGCATCGGCGGGATCGGTCGTGAACCCGATCTGGTTATTCGCGATGAGATGAATCGTGCCGCCCGTCTCGTAGCCGGGAAGTGACTGCAGGTTCAGCACTTCGGAGACGATGCCCTGACCGGTGAACGCGGCGTCGCCGTGGATCAGGATCGGGACGGCGCGGTTGCGGTCGTGCGTGGGGACGCCGTGCTCGTGATCGGTCTGCAGCGCCCGAGCGCTCCCCTCGACGACGGGATCGACGGCCTCCAGATGGCTGGGGTTGTGCGCCAGCGTGACGTGAATCGTCTTGCCCTTCGACGTCGTAAAGTCGCCGGTCGCTCCGTGATGATACTTGACATCACCCATCACGTCGTCGTCGCCGAGATTCCCGCGATACTGCGCCGCCTCAAACTCCGTCATGACTTCTTCATATGGAAGGTTTACGACGTGCGCGATCACGTTGAGGCGGTCGCGATGCGCCATGCCGAGCACGGCGTCGGCGACACCGTCGTCGGCGAGCATGTCGAGCATCTCCTCGAGCATGGGCACCATGACGTCGAGCCCTTCGCCCGAGAACGTCTTCTGACCGAGGAACGTCTTGCGCACGTAACGATCGAACGCTTCGACCTTCGTGAGCCGTGCGAGAAACTCGATCTGGCGCTGCGGCGAATGTTTGATCTTGTTGCGTCCCGATTCGATGTAGTCGCGCAGCCACGCGCGCTGCGTCGCGTTTGAGATGTGCTCGATCTCGTACGCGATGGTCGAGCTGTAGGTCTCACGCAGGCGCGGCAAGATCTCGGCGAGCGTGTTACCGGGAACCTTCACGTGCAGCACGCTGGCCGGGATCGCGCTCTGCAGCGCGGGCGTTAACCCGTACGTCGCCGGCTCGAGCGCCGCGTCGCCGACCGGTTCCCGCCCGAGCGGATCGAGATTGGCGGCAAGGTGGCCGTGCCGGCGGTAGGCCGAGACGATGGCCATCCCGCACGCGACGGCGCGCAGCATCTCGTCGGAGGGCGGCGCCTTGGCGGGTCCCACCGGCGCCAGCGCGACCTGCGGCACGGCGGCGGCCTGAAGTCCGAGCGACGCGAAGACGGCGTCGTAGAATCCATCCTTGCCTTGCAGCAGCTCGTCGACGCGGCGCAGGTATTCACCCGACTGAGCTCCCTGGATGACGCGATGGTCGTACGTGCTCGTCAGCTGCATCACGCGCGAGACGCCCAGCAAGCGGAGCGACTGTTCGTTCGCGCTCGAGAAGCCCGGCGGGTAACCGATGGCCCCCGCGGCGATGATGGCGCCCTGCCCCGCCATCAGGCGCGGCACCGACGCGATCGTCCCGATGCCGCCCGGATTAGTCAGCGTGAACGACGCGCCTCGCAGATCGTCGGCGCCGAGCTTGTTCTCTCGAGCGCGCGCGACGAGCTCCTCATACTTGTCGCGAAACGCGGCGAATCCGAGCGAGTCCGCGTCGCGAATCACCGGTACGATGAGCGTTCGCGTGCCGTCCTTGCGTTCCGTGTCCACGGCGAGGCCGAGATGGATTCCCGGCTCCACTCGAACCGGCGCGCCCGAGTCGTCGCGCAGAAACGAGTTCGTGATGAAGGGCATCTGCTGCGCGGCGCGCACGAGCGCGTACGCGATCACGTGCGTAAACGAGATCCGCTCGTCGCGACCGGCGGCCTTCACCGCTCCGTTGAGCTCTTTGCGCCGCGCGTCGAGCACGTCTACCGCGACGCTGCGAAAGCTCGTCGCGGTCGGAATCGAGAGGCTCTGCTCCATGTAGCCCGCGAGCGCCGCCGCGGGGCCGCGCAGCGGCGTGAGCTTGGCGCCGGCCGGAGCCTGAGGCGTTTCGACGGTCGGGCCAGGCTTGCGGCGCGCGCTCTCGGCCTGCGCGATCACGTCGGCGCGCAGGATCAGTCCGTTCGGGCCGGAGCCGCGCACGCGCGCGAGATCGACGTCGAGGCGTTGCGCGATACGTTGCGCCGCATGGTCCGCGACCGCTTCGCCTTTCGTGGGGAGCGACGCCGGCGCGGGCTTCGGCGGCGCGGCCGCCGCGCCGTTGCCGGTCGCCTTGCGTGCGGTCGCGGACCCTGCCTTCGACGTGTCGATCTCCGCGAGCGCGGCGCCGACCGCAACGGTGTCGCCCTCGCGCGCGAGAATCTGCGTGATCTGCCCCGACGCGGTCGCCGGCACTTCGACGTCGACTTTGTCGGTCGTCACCTCGACGAGAGGATCGCCCTCGGCGACGTACTCTCCCACGCTCTTGCGCCACTCGACGATCGAGCCTTGGGTGACCGACTCCCCCATCTCGGGCAGCGTCACCGCAACCTTCGTAGAATCCAAAACAGGCTTCATCTTATCTTTCAGCGGTCCGAGGGCCTACGCCTAAAGAAGCCTAAAAATACTTTGCCGGAAGCGCGGGCGTGACGACGAGCGCGTTGCGCGCGAAGCGCGGGCGCGGATGGCTGAGCACGAACGCGGCGACGTCGTAGGCCTCCGCCAGCGTCAGCGAGCCGGGCGCGTTCTGCGGCATGTTGTAGCGCACGAAACCAGTGATGCGGTCGAGGTGCGCCATACCGGCCCCTTGGTTGAACGAGCGCGCTCCCCAGAGCGGCGGATAGACCGATCCCACGCCGCCGCCGTCGGGTTGGTGGCACGCCTCGCAGCGTTGACGATACAGCGCCTTGCCTCGCGCGAGGTTAGGCGGCGCGGTCGGCAGCGGAACGATGTACGAGTCTGATGTACGCGGCTTCGCGCCGATCGGCGTGCCGCGCGAGAGCCACGCGATGTAGGCGACAATCGAGATCATCGGCTTGCTGTCGTAAGCGGGCGCCTTGCCGTTCATGCTGTACAGGAAACACTCCGCGATGCGGTCTTGCAGCGCGATCACGCGATGCGCTCGCCGATTCCACTGCGGAAAGCGCGCGTACGTGCCGATGAAGCTTCCGCCGCGCGGCAGCATGCCCGCCGCGATGTGACAGTCGGCGCAGGTCAGGTCGGCGCGCACGTAGCCGCGCATCAGCCGGTGAGTCTCCACGATCAACGAGTAGCCGTACGAAATCGATCGCCCGACGGGCCCCGGCGGAAGGTCGCGCGGATCGTACGGCGCCGGCGCGGAGCGCGTCGGAGAACAACCAGCGAATGCGATCGCAGCCAGCGTGAAGACAGTTGCGCGAACGATCGAGGCAATCAGAGCGTTGGTGCCAGGTAGGTGTAGCGATACTGCGCTTGGAGCACGGCGATCGTGGCGACCATGGACGGCACGACGACGACTCCGGGAACCAGGTGCGTGAGGATGTCGTCGGCCACGTCCGTAGCACTCGAGCCGGCCGGCGCCATGCCTCCCTTGACGAGCGTGCGCGCCTGCTCCTCGACGGCGGTGTGACAGGTGAGCACGATGAGGCCGCGATGCTGCAGCATCTCGATGGAGGCATCTTGGAACATACCCGCCGGATCGTCGGGATCCGCGGCCGGGTCGATGGCCGCGCGTCGACGCAAGAACACGTTCGAGTCGATCGGTGCGCCCGTCGCGTCCGCGAACTTGAAGAACTCGCCGAGGCGATACCTGCTCCAGATCTCGTCGCTGTAGCCGTAGACCGCCGACGGACCGTGTGCGGCGAATGCGATCGCGACCTCGCCCGGCGCGTAGCCGAAGCCGAACTGCAACCCGTTGAACGAATTCTTCACGCTGCTCAGCAGCGCGGGCCGAAAGACGACCCCTTCGTAGAGCTGCCGGATTCGAGCCGGTCTTCCGACGACGCGCTCGAAGGCGACGAGATCGAAGTCGCGGCGCCGTTCGACGAAGTGCGTGCCGCCCGGAACACCCTGCGCCGCCGCGGTGCCCGAAGCGGCCAGCACCGATGTCGCGGCGAGGAAATCCCTACGAATCATTGACTAAAGTCTCCTTTTCTCGCGGCATCCGCCGCTCCTCCGGCACGCCGGTTCCCGAGGACCGGCCCCCGGCATAGTCAAAGGTCGTCAGCGTGACGGAGCCGGAGATCGATCCGACTAAAGCGCCCTCCGAGAGGCTGAACCGTCGCTTCTTCGTCGGCATTTCTGCGGCGGCAACCTTGGGCACGCCCATTACGGCACTCGCCGGCGAGACCCCCGGCGGACCCGTCTCGGTCCCGGAGAACGACCCCGCCATCGCGGCGCAGTGGATCGGCCTCTCCCGCCCCGACGCCGAAGTCCGCGCGTACTCCGCCTGGCCGAACGGCGCCGGTCAGCATACGCCGTCCGTCGTCGTGATCATGCATATATGGGGTGTCGATACGTCCATTCGCGAGGTCGTGCGGAGGCTTGCCAAGGCGGGCTTCGCGGCGATCGCTCCCGACCTCTACGCGCGATTCGGGGCGCCCAGCGGCGACGGGTCGACGGACTATACGGTGTTCCGCCCATACGCGAAGCGGCTCGACCGCGCCGAATACGACGGCGACATCCGCGCGGCCGCCGACTGGCTCGCACAGAAGTTCGCGCGGACCAAGACCGCGATCATCGGATTTTGCATGGGCGGACACATCGCGCTGCAGGCCGCGCTCGACGAGAGCGATCGCTTCGCCGCCGTGTGTCCCTTCTATGGCGCGGTCGAAGGCATCGACCCGGCCGCGATTCGGATGCCACTGTGCGGCAGCTACGGTGCTCGCGACACGAGCATCCCCGCCGATAGCGTGCGCGAATTCACCGCCGCGCTGAAGGTGCCCAACGACGTACGAATCTACGACGGCGCCGGGCACGCGTTCTTCGACGACCAGCGGGCGTCGTACGACCAGTCGGCCGCGAGCGACGCGTGGAGGCGGCTCGTCGTATTCCTCAATCGCTACATGGGTGGAACGACCGCATGATCGTCGTCGAAGCTCTCGTCGTCTTCGTCCTGGGCAGCGCGATCGGCGCGGCCGTCGCGTGGCTCGCCGCGCGCGGCGAGAACGCCGCGCTTCGCGTATCGCTGCAGCACGCAGAGCGCGCCTCGGAAAAAGCCATCGAATCTCTGTTGGAGCGTGCGAAGAACGACCTGCGCGAGACGACGGCCATGCGCGCGAGCGAGCGCGTAAGCGAGCTGGTCTCGCCGGTAGCACAGAAGCTCGGCGAGTTCGATCGGCTTCTCGGCGAATTGTTGGGCAGGACCGACAAGCTCGAGAGCGCGACCGTGCGGCTGACGACGCAGACGTCGACGCTGGTAACGGCGTTGCGAAACCCGTCGGCACGGGGCAAGTGGGGCGAGATGCAGTTGCGCAACGTCGTCGAGAAGGCCGGCATGCTCCCCTACTGCGACTTCTCCGAGCAGCAGACCGTCGCGCTGGAAGAGGCGCGCGTGCGTCCCGACATGACGATCAATTTGCCCGGAGAGCGCGTCGTGTTCGTCGACGCAAAGGCGCCCACCGATTCGATGCAGGCGGCATTCGAAGCCTCCGACGACGAGACGCGCAGGACGCTCCTGAAGCGCCACGCGCGCGCGTTGCGCGATCACGTCGATTCTCTGGCGCGCCGCGGCTATCAGACGGCGGAAAACTCGGCGGATTACGTCGTGATGTTCGTCGCCGGCGAGGCGTTCTTGAGCTCCGCTTGCAACGAGGATCCGTCGCTGATCGAATATGCGCTCGACAAGGGCGTGCTCGTTACCGGTCCGCTAACGCTGATCAGCCTGCTGCGCAGCTTCGCCATGGGCTGGCAGGCGTTGCGGCAAGAGGAGAACGCTAAGCGCATCGCCGCAATCGGCCGCGTGTTCTACGAGCGCGCCTGCAAGTTTGCCGATCATCTCCTCGAGATGCGCAAGCACCTCGAGCGCTCGGTCAATGCCTTCAACGGCGTCGTCGGTTCCTACGAGAGCAAGCTGCTGCC